>Ga0265298_10001446_pt1 | contig 35167 bp, 29 predicted proteins | sample AusTroGonzalo_MG_3_FD_193486 | JGI IMG/M metagenome (GOLD analysis project Ga0265298, IMG submission 193486) | Bovine rumen microbial communities from tropical cattle in Woodstock, Queensland, Australia - Gonzalo_01 | ecosystem: Host-associated > Mammals > Digestive system > Stomach > Rumen ...
TTCCGAACAGAGAAGTTAAGCCCTGCCGCGACGATGATACTGCGGTCACACGTGGGAAAGTAGTTCGTCGCCCTCCCACAACGGCAACCCCGACAGGTCTCAACCTGCCGGGGTTCGCTGTTTTTATGCGGTACCTTATTCACTTTGTCTTTCTTTTTCCTATCTTTGCAACCAATATTGAACACCATGAAGGAATTGTCGATTCGTTCGGTCTCGGGTTTAGTGTTGGGCGTCATCATACTGGGTGCTGTCCTCATCTCGCCGTGGACTTTCGCCATGTTGCTGCTCTTCATCGTTACCGTTGGCACCTTTGAGATGGCCAAACTCATGCACATGGATTCCAAACCCAATTTATTGATGGGCGAAATGTTTTCTTTTGTTTCTTTTGGGTTGACCGCGTTGGTCGCATTGGGCGTGATGTCTCAGAAGTGGCTCTTGTTGGAACTGCTGCTCCTTGTGCTACCATTCCTTTATGCCCTGTTTTCCAAAAAGATGGACGCCAAGCACGTGCTGACCTATGTTTATGCCTCAATGTTTTATCTCTGCCTGCCCTCGGCGATGATGCTTTTCATGTATCGTCCTGATATGTTTGGCAGTATGGCTGGAAGTTGGCTTATTGTATTGATATTCTGTTTGTTGTGGTCGAATGATGTCTTTGCTTATCTTACGGGAAAGCTATTGGGTAAGCATAAGCTTTTTCCAAGGATTTCTCCGGGGAAGACCATTGAAGGGAGTTTTGGCGGTTTAGTGTTCACGGTTATTGCTGTGTCGATTTTCGCTCATTATGCGGATTGGCTCCCACATTCGGCGGCCATCGGAATGGCTGTCATTACGGTCGTCTTTGGCACTTTGGGCGACTTATGCGAGTCGATGCTGAAACGACAGGCTGGAGTGAAGGATTCGGGCAAACTGATTCCCGGTCACGGAGGAATTTTGGATCGTTTCGATTCGGTGATGTTCAGCGTACCATTTATTTTCGTTTATTTGCTGCTGCTATGAAGATTAATAAAAGGTTACACGAAGAAGGGACGAGGGCCATTTTGATTACCCTCGCTGTTGTTGTGGCGATGGTCGTCCTTGTCAATGTGTTTTGGCCATCGCAAACCATTGGACATTACCTTTTGTATGTATTTGATCTTGTGGTTCTTACAATGACCGTCCGCTTTTTTCGCGTCCCGATATGGCGCAAGACGACGATGGAAGAGGATGCGGTGCTTTCGCCTGCCGATGGAGAGGTGGCGGCCAATGAGGTGGTGTTTGAGGACGAGTATTTCCACGAAAAACGCCGTCAGATTTCTATCTTCATGTCGATTTACAATGTGCACGTCAATTTCTTCCCTTTCGATGGCGAAGTCACTTATTACAAATACCATCCCGGAAAATTCCTTTTGGCGTTTAAACCGAAGTCATCCACTGATAATGAGCACAATACGATTATTCTGAAAGACAAGAAAGGGCGTGAGATATTGGTGCGGCAGATTGCGGGTTTTGTGGCAAGGCGTATCGTTTGCGACCTTCAGCCTCACGACGAAGCCATTGCAGGTGAGGAACTTGGCATGATTCGTTTCGGTTCCCGTGTGGATGTGTTTCTGCCTTTGGATGCCGATGTCAAAGTGCAAATCGGGGACAAGACCACTGGCAAGGTGACGGTGCTGGCGAAGTTGCACTAAAGAATCTCCTTGATTTCCACCAAACTTCTTACTTCAAAAGTCCTTTCTCCAGTCACTTCTTTTCCGCTCGGATTAAAGAAAATCTGGTCAATGCCGGCGGCGCGGGCACCGTCGATGTCGACGGCCATTTCGTCACCGATTACGAGGCTTTCTTCTGCAGTGGCATGGGCTTTCTGCAAGGCGTAGTGGAAAATCTCAGGGTTGGGCTTCTTTACGCCTACTTCCTCAGAAACGGTCAAAGTTTCGAAATAAGGTTCTAAGCCTGATCCGCTCAGTTTGGTGTGCTGCACCTCTTGGAAACCGTTGGTAATCAGGTGTAAATGATATTTTGGTTTCAAGTAATCCAATAATTCGATAGTGCCGGGAACCAATCGGACGATGCGCGGCGACCAATATACGTAGTCCTCACTCAGATGGTCGGCCAAATCAGTATCGTGAATGCCGTAATGTTCCAGAGGTAGCACAAATCGGGTGCGGTTCAAGTAATCTTTGGTGATTTTGTCCTCGCGGTAAAGATCCCAAAGTCGTTCATTCAGTGGATGATACACCTCGTGAAACTCGTGCGCGTTGGGGATGCCGAGTTCTTGCAAATGATATTTCTGGTAAATGCGCTCAAAAGCCACTTCGGCGGCGGCATCAAAATCCCACAGGGTGCGGTCGAGGTCAAAGAAGATATGTTTGTATTTTTGACATGGGCCTTTCGACAGGCTCAGGGATTCAGTGGTCGTTGAGCTTGCCGAAACGCATACCTTGTTTATCATTTGGCGTTGCCATTCGAACAAAGCGACGGCGGCGGCGTGGGTGACGTTGAGTGAGCGTGTGGGGCCGGGTACAGGGATGTAGACCACTTTGTCGCATTGTGCCAGCAGTTCGTTGCTCAGTCCGTGACTCTCCCTGCCCACGATGAACGCTACATTCTCAGGCAGTTGCGTATCGTATATACAGGTGGCGCTGTCGGCGGTCTCGATGGCGACAATGGCCTTGCCTTTGGGAACGATTTTGTGCAAGTCGGTCGTTTCGGTGAAATACCATTTGATGTTGTCACGGCTGGAAGCTGCGGCGCGGCGTATCCTGCCCATCCTATGCTCGTCCTCGCTACCAAGGAAACACATCTCTGTGGCTCCGATGTTGTCGGCCAAGCGAATCATGGCTCCGATGTTGTCGGGCGTCATCAGGTGGTCTGCGATGACGAGGGGGCGGGGAATCCGCTGATACAATTGCTCGGGCGCGAGATTTTTGAACAAGTCGTTGGATTTCAAGTAGTTCATGTTGCGTTTCAGTTAGTGCACAAGGATTTTTTTCATTTGGATTGCCGAGCCTGTGTTGATTTGGAGGAAATACACGCCTTGAGGCATTCCACTGCATTGGAGTTGGAAGGCTCCTGTGCTTTCCCCACAGGTGATTTGCTGCCCAAGGCTGTTGAACAAAACATAGCTGAAGGCTTGTCCAAGACTGACATACAGGATGTCGTGCACGGGATTGGGGAAGATTTGGGCGTTGTTATGGATTTCGGGTGCTCCAATGGTGTCGATGCTCACCGTGACGAAGGCCGGAATGGAAAACTGCTGCTCATCGTTGAAGGCTGTGACGCTGTAGGTGTAGGTGCCAATGCCTTGAAGCTCAGTGAAACTGGTCTCGTGTTGCACCGCAATCTGCTCGTCGTTGCGCCTGATGATATAATTGTCGTTGGGGTCTAAGCTTTCCCAAGTCAGTGTGACGGCATTAAGCTCGACTTGGGCTTCCACGTCCAAAGCGGGAAGGAAAGCGAACACATGAGACGACGGGAATTGTATATCGTCGAGCCAGCAGCAATCCTCTCCATAGCTGCCGCTGCCGTTCTTCATGTAATACCAGACGAACTTGTGCGTTCCGGCGGTCACGGGGAAAGTCTCGCGGCTCCAATCCACCACGCCCGACCATTCTCCCATCGTTTGGTTGTCAATGAGGAAGGTGAGTTTGTCTTTGTTGGCTTCGGTGGAAATCTTTTTGAAAAAGCTGATTTGACTGTTTTTCATGACTTCCATCGTGATTTGCAGTGTGCTGAGGTTGGCGTGGGTGATTGGCCCCGACCGTGCGCTGTAAGTGCCTGTGTTGGAGGTGCTTTCGTCGACAAACCAATGCTGTCCACCCAAAGTTTCCCAGTCGAAGGCACTGAAATCGCCCGTCTCGAAGGTCTCCTTGACGGGACCGACATTGACGAGTTCGAGGCCGTTCAAGGCGTAAAGTGCGGATTCGATTTGGTAAAACACCTCGAAACTGGAACTAACTGGAACATCGTATGAGGTATTGAAAACCGCCATTGTGGTGGCAGTGGCTCCGGCTGAAATGTTGCCGACATTGTAGGTGGTTTGGTTGAAAGTCAGGTTAGCCGAACTACTGAAAAGATGGATTTGTGTGTTGTGCGCATCGGAAGTGCCGTTGTTCTTGACGCCAATTATTATGGTGTCGACAACGCCGGGTTGCGCGATGCTGACGGGCCTGAATTCCGACAAGACAATCATTGGGGCATGGAGTTTCATGCGGAAATGGCTGTGCCAGACTTGGCTACCGTCCGAACAGGTGAGGATGAAGTTGGCAAAAACGCCATCGGTGAGCGCATCGCTGACGGCGATTTCAAATCCGTCGGCGAGGGTGTATTCGGTGTGGGCTTCGATGGAAGGAATGCTTGCACTGTCCTCAGTGATAGCCACGAAAGGAGAATCTGTGCTGAGACTCACCTGAATATTGGAAGCGGGTTCGTTTCCGATATTCTTGATAGTCAGGTCAAAACGACATGTTTCTCCTGAATCGACCTGACCATTCTCATCGTTGATTTGAAAGCTTTTGTAGGTCAGGAAAGGACCTGTGGAAGGGATGACTTGGATGTCCTGTACGTGCGTGACTTTGTTGAATCCTGTAACGACCAATCTCGCCGTTCCCACCTCATCGGGACAGGTGAAGTTGAGTATGCCTTCTCCGTTGATGACAGGCGTGGAGCACAAAATCTCGCCGCCAAAGGAAAGGGTGGCGAGGGCGTAATCGGCGTCGGCGGTGACGAAGAGTTCGGTTTCGCCGAGGAAAATGGCTTCAGGCTCGCAGGCGACATTCAATTCGGTCGGTCTGGCGGTGCGCAGCATCAATGAAGGGTCACCAAAAAGAATCCAAGTGTTATGTGTGTTGCCGTAGTCGTTAGGGTGCATGTCGAGGATTTTCATGTTGCCGTTGAGCGAGGCTCCGGCTAAGGTATGATTGAAGAGGTCGCTGCTGCGCCATTCGCATAGGATGTTAACCATTTCGTCTTGACCCGTCATTGGCGGTTGCCAAGGCTGTGAAATCCAACTGAACATGCCGCCGATGGCACCTGTGGGGGCACCGGTGCTGTTGTTCGTGGCACGCATCCAAGCCTCAGCAAAGCAAGTGGTGTTGAACTGGCCGTTGTAGCAGGCCGTCGACCAGATGAAGGGCCATTTGTAGTCGTTCACCAAAGCGTTGATATTGTTGTTGTTGAAGCCGCTCACATACCAGCTCGTTTGTGTGCCGTGGTTGCAATAGTTGCAGATGCCCGCGCCGTTGTTGAAGTTTTCGCTCAGCATGGCTGCGTTGGTTCCTGCGCCCACACCTTGGTAGTGCTGCGATACCTCGGAATAAGTGTAATGTAGCAAGGTGTCGCGGACGTATTCAATGTGCTGATAGTCAGATTCTCCGCCGTTGTGTCCAATGCCCGCACCTTCGGTGGAACCTATGCCGATGCCTTTGCTGAGCCATTGGGCTTCGTCGTGGATGTCGCGCTCATAGTAAATCATTTTGGCCACTTGGCTTTCCGCATGGGCGACACTTTGAACCGAAAAACGCCCCACGAAAACTTCGGGGTAATAGTCGTTGCCCTCAAGTTGGCCAAACCAGATGTCGGAACGCCCGCCACCCAATGATTTCGGGGTGATGTCGTCGTAATCGCCGACGAGGAGGACAAAAGTCAGGTTCTCGTCGGGATTGTTGTAATGACTGAGAATGAACGACTTGATTTGTTCGGAATGGTTGCCGCCGATGTCCTCAAGGTTGACGAGGGTGGTGCGTCGTCCCGATTCGTTCTTCCAAGTCACGAAAGGCTGCATGGCATTCATGTATTCGGGAGGGCAGATGACCAACATCTCGCCTTCGTCGACGACGAAATTGTATTTCGTCGCTTGGGCGCGGTAGTTCAGGAAACGGTGCGCATACATGGCATCTGTTTCGGGTGACCTCTTAATGGAGTTCCGTTTGCGGCTTGCCTTGGGGTTGCTGCCTTTTTCTCCGATTTTGCTCACGGTCAGGGTGAGATGTGTGTAGACGCGCAAGGTCTTGCTGACGGGATTGTAGGCGAAAGGATAGACCAAAATGTTCTGTCCGCGGAAGTCGCGAAGGATGTAAGGCGCGTCCAATCGGGCTTGGGAATGGGGGAAAAATGTATTTTGTGCGTAGGCTTCACCATAACGGAAAGGCACCTCGTCAGGGTCGATTTCGCGGCTGAAATTCCCTTTCGAGGGTGCGATTTCCCAATTCTTAAAGTCTTGATATTGTGCTTCTTTTACAAGGATTTCCATTTCGTCACTGTCGCCGATGAGGATGGGGATGGCGAGAAGCGGCAAGTCGGGGGCGGCTTCTTCCAATAGGGAGACCATCTTGGGTGCGGTGATAAGGCTTTGCGGACCTCTCGGTGTGCTGACCGTTTCATGGAAGAAACCTTGCAAGGCGAAACTCACGGTGGTTTCCTGCTCCGAGCTGGAAATCAGTTTGACGCTCGGGGCGATGGGATTTGAGCTGCCGCAATCCACCCATTCTTGTGAGAATATATTGATTGTCAATAGGTTGACAATTAAAAATATCAGAACTTTTTTCATTTTTGATGGAATTTGCCACAAAAATACGGAAAATCCCTGATATGGTGGATATGATAGGGGCGAACCCATGGGTCCGCCTTCATTATGCGTGCCCTCAAAAACGAACACCGCAAAGATTATGGACGAGCAAATAGTTCATTTTGCAAAAAAAGAGAGCGACCTTTTTGGTCGCCCTCCTTCAACGTCGGATTTTCAAATAGTCTGTCTTTTGTTTAGTCTACATTCTTGTGCAAGTAGGAGTTCTCTCCGCTGATGCCGTTTTTCGAGGTCGTGTATTGCGATATGCCTTCGTCGGCGTTAGTCGGGGTGATGTCCACGTTGCGGCGCAAGTAAGCAGGCTGGTTCTCAAGCTCTTCCAAGCCTCGAGCCGTCCTGAAGTTCATGCTCAGGGCGCGGAGGCGTTGTTTCTTCAGCTCCTCTTTCGGGTCGTTGGCCTTGGCTTTCTTGGCTTCGAGCAGGGCGACCTCGTGCTCGTTTCGGGCTTGCACCTCTTCGCGGGTGATGATGCGCGAGGTGATTTCGAAACCTTCGTCGTCGCTGCCGCCGCGGAAAGGATTGTCGAACACCTTCACGATGGGCCGCTCGTCCTCATAATGCACGACCGACGGCGTTTCCTGAACGGGTGCCGTAGGCGTGAACTCCACAGTAGGCTCAACGATAGGCTCGTCGTCTTCTGAGTTGGTTGGCTCTTCGACTCTTTCGACGGTCTCAGGAACCGAAGGCTCAGGGGTTTGGGGATCCTCCACCGAAAACAAGGTGTGAACGGTCTTTTCCTCGTGCTTGGCTTCTGCTTGCTCCTGAGGTTTGATGCTCTTCACCTCAGTGGCGGCAATCGAACCCACAGCGAGCCTTGCCGTTGGAGCGGGAGCGACTTTTTCTTCGCCTTTCACCTGACCATTCAGGTCGTAGACCTTTTTCGGCTGGGCGGGGCTGGCAGGTGCTTGCTTCTCGGCCAATGCCGCGCTGTAAGGTTTCGCGTCGTGGTTGAAGCCGGTGGCAATCAGGGTGACGCTGAGGGCTTCGCCAAGGCTTTCGTCAGTGCCGTTGCCCCAGATAACGTCGGAGTTGTTGCCGCAGGCGTTTTGGGCGATTTCGAGGATTTCGTCGACTTCGTCCAAAGAAACTTCGTTGGTGCCAGAAGTGATATAGAGCAGGATGTTCTTCGCACCCTCAATGTTCGAGTCGTTGAGCAAGGGCGAATGAATGGCATCTTTGATGGCTTTCTTGGCTCTTTCCTCGCCTTCGGCCACGCCTGAACCCATGATGGCCTTGCCGCTGTCTTTCATCACAGTTTTCACGTCCTCGAAGTCGACATTGACATAGCCCGGCACGGTGATGATTTCGGCGATGCCGCGTGCGGCGGTGGCCAACACGTCATCAGCTTTCTTGAAGGCTTCGGAGAGCTTCATGTTGCCGTATTGGTCGCGGAGTTTGTCGGTGCTGATGAGGATGAGGGTATCGACGCATTTCTTGAGTTCTTCAATACCCGCCAAGGCTTGCAGCTTGCGACGGCGGCCTTCGCGCTCCATCGGCATGGTGACGATGCCCACGGTGAGAATGCCTTTTTCCTTGGCCAACTTGGCCACCACGGGGGCTGCGCCCGTACCTGTACCGCCACCCATACCAGCGGTGACGAACAGCATCTTGGTGTCGTCGTCGAGCAGCGATTCTATCTCGTCACGGCTCATCTCGGCGGCTTCGCGCCCGATGTTGGGGTCGTTGCCGGCACCCAACTCGCGCTTGCCGAGGTGAACGGTAGTTTTCACGTTGCTCTTCAGCAACGCTTGATGGTCGGTGTTGCAGAGGATGAAATCGACACCTTGAATGCCTTCCTCCATCATGTGGTTGACAGCATTGCCGCCACCGCCACCCACGCCAACAACTTTGATGTAGTTGGGCTTCTTCACGCCGACAGGCTTGAAAAGCTCGTTTTGGGTGCTGTCGTTTATCGTAAAATCTTCTGCCATGGTGATGCGGTTTAAGGGGTTATTCAATGTTGTCAGGAGTGAAAAATTCAGTGAACGAAGTTACGATTTTTTTCAAGTCGATTCCTTTTTTCTTTTTCTTTTTAATCTCCAATTCGGTTTGTTCAACCTTGGTTTCGGGTGTTTCGGGTGTTTTGTCGACAATGGGGGTCTTGTTTTTGTCCGCCATCCGCGACATTTCGGCGGCTTCGAGGGCTTGAAGATGCTCGTCGTGTTCCATTCGGGCGATGGTTTCGATGACGATTCCGATGCTGGTGGAATACATCGGGCTTGACAGCTCCTTGTCCGTATTCTTGTTCAAATGCTCGTTGGGATAGCCGATGCGCACCTCCAATCCGGTCTTGAACTCGGCCAACTGCTGGATGTGACGCATCATAGCGCCGCCACCCGTGAGGACGATGCCGGCGATGAGTTGGTTTTCGGACTTGGCCTTCTGGATTTCGTAGTTGACCAACTCGAAAATCTCCTCAAGGCGGGCTTGGATGATATGGGCCAAGTTCTTGAAAGAGATTTCCTTAGGTTCGCGACCACGGATGCCCGGAATAGAGACCACCTCGTCGTCGCGGTTCTCGCTGGCCAAGGCCGATCCGAACTTCACCTTCACCTCTTCGGCGTAGTGCTTGATGATGGAGCAGCCCGAGCAGATGTCTTCCGTGATGATGTTGCCGCCAAACGGAATCACGGCGGTGTGCTGGATTTTCTTTTCCTTGAAGATGGCGATGTCGGTGGTGCCGCCGCCGATGTCGACGAGGACCACGCCAGCATCCTTTTCCTCTTCGTCCAAGACGGCTTGTGCCGAGGCGATAGGCTCAAGGATCATGTAGTCCATCTCCAAACCTGCGCTCTCGATGCACTTGACGATGTTCTTGGCTGCCGAGGTCTGGCCGATGATGACGTGGAAGTTGGCCTCGATTTTGCTGCCCAACATGCCCACGGGATTGGTGGCCAGTTCGCCGTCAACATACGTGTCCTGACGGATGACGTCGACGATTTCCTCGCCGGGCGTCATGTTGATTTTAAAGGTGTCGTTGCGCAAGCGTTCAAGCTCGGCTTCCGAGATTTCAGTTTCGTGGTTGTCGCGCATCATCACGCCTCGGTGTTGCAGGCTCTTGATGTGCTGACCGGCGATGCCCACGCTGACGCGGTTGATCTCGACGCCCGATTGGTCGGAGGCCTGCTTGACGGCGCGTTTGATGGCCTCAACCGTGTCGAAGATATTGGTGACCACGCCTCTTCTCACACCTGTGGATATGGTTCGGCCATACCCAAGGATTTCAATTTTCCCGTTTTCGGCTTTCTGGCCCACGATGCAGGCCACTTTGGTGGTGCCGATGTCTAATCCGACGATGATTTTTCCTTCACTCATAGCATTATCGTTTTGTACAGACTATTTGATTTTTATAATTTAGATTGATACTTTTCAATTCCTTGGTTTCGGGGTGGTTGACTCTTTGCTTCATAAAGATTTCGAGCCGTTTCAGCTTGTCGGCGGCGTCGCAGGTGTCTCCAATGATTACCCTTGCCTCGATGCCTTTCACCGTAATTTCAAATTCGTTCCTGCCGTTGCAATACAGTTGCCCGACGCAATTCCTGATGAAACTGTTTTCTTCGATGGCCTCGAACCAGTGCAGGGCGTTGATGAGGTTGCGGTCGCGGTCGAGGGTGTCGTTGAGCGCGTAGGACAGGCTGTCGTCTTTTATGTCGAAATTGCCGCTGGCAATCAGGACGTAAGGCGTGTAGACGGGGCTTGGCGGGATGACCATGCCCGAGCGGGTGACGTATCGCGTCTGCCCGTCCTTGCCGAACACCCTAAATTGCGGCGTGTATTCCTTGAAGTTGACGTTTAGGGTGCCGTTGAGGTCGATGTTGGATGCGCTGCTCTCAATCCATGGGTTGGCGTCCAAATGGTTTTGGATGTCAATCATGTTGACCGCTTTGATTTCCTTGCTTCGGCCAAGTTCCTTGCAGAAGTCCTCGAGTTCTTTGTGCAAGGCGCTTTTGCTCACGAAACCGCTGTCCGTTTCAGGAATCAAGTTGATGGACTTTAGGGGCGTGTGGAGGTAGTCTTCCCTCGCGTAAACGAAAAGCCACACCAACGCGGCGGCTGTGGCCACCCATAATACGATGCTTAATATCTTCTTTACCATGTCTTTATCATTTTTTCCAAGGGTTCAACGAAACGGTCGATGTCGCCGGCGCCCATCGTAATCAGGAGGGCGGGCCTTTCGCGGTCAATCAGTCCGACAAGTTCCGATTTTTGACAGATTTTCTTGTCGGTCAGGTTCACTTTGTCCAATAAAACTTGCGAGGTGATGCCTTCGATGGGCAGCTCGCGGGCGGGATAGATGTCTAACAGGATAAGCTCGTCGGCCAAAGCCAAAACGGAGGCGAATTCGTCCATGAAGTCGCGGGTGCGGCTGTAGAGGTGGGGCTGGAAGACGAGGGTGAGATGGCGGTTCGGGTAGAAGTCTCTGATGGCTTGCAGGCACGAACGGATTTCCTCGGGATGATGGGCGTAATCGTCTATATAGCAATGGTTTTCGCCGTTGACACGGATGTCGAAACGGCGCTTCACGCCCTTGAAGGTGTGGAGTGCCTCAGCAATGGCATAGCGCGAGACACCGATGCGGCGGGCGGCGATGAAAGCGGCGGTGGCGTTCATCACATTGTGGATGCCGCCCATCGGAAGGATAATCTTGAACTTGTCCTGACCTTCGCCCTTAATATAAAACATGGTGTAGCCGTTGCCGCTGCTCCCGAGGGTGATTTGGTAGTTGCAGCTTTCGCCGAAACCGTAACTAAGGCGGTTCCAACTCTCAACGATTTCGAGGCCTTCCCTGACGATGACATTGCGCTTGGTGAGTTTCGCGAAGTCGTTGAAACTCTCCACGAGGTGTTTTCGGTCGCCGTAGATGTCGAGATGGTCGGCATCGATGGAACCGATGATGCTGATGTCGGGGTGGAGTTGCAGGAAGGAGCGGTCGAACTCGTCGGCCTCGACTACAAAGACGCAGTTGTCGTTCTTGCCAATGAGCAGGTTGCTGTCGAAATTGTTGGCGATGCCCCCGATGAAGGCGGTTGTGTCGATACGGCTGTGATTGAGGATGTGGGCAATCATGGCCGTGGTGGTGGTTTTGCCGTGGGTGCCCGCTACAGCGATGGTGAAATGGCCTTCGGAGATTTTGCCCAATGCCTCAGCGCGTTTCAGAATCGGTATGTTGCGTTGGCGCAGGACCTCAAATTCCTTGAGGTCTTTCGGGACGGCGGGCGTGTAGATGACAAAGTCGATGAGGGCGGGCAATAGTTCGGGTTGGTCTTCATAATGGATTGCCACGCCCTCATGTTCCAATGTTTTGGTGAGCGGGGAAGGGGTGCGGTCGTAGCCGGCGACAGTGTAGCCTTGGCTGTGGTAATACCGCGCAAGGGCACTCATGCCGATGCCTCCGATGCCTAACAGGTAAATCGTATGTCCTTCTCCTTGTTTCATTCTTTTTTACTTTTGTCGGCGTTTCGACAGGCTCAACGACCTTAGGCCCCTGAGCCTGTCGAAGGGCCGTGATTTTCAACTTATTGCTTTTATAATCACATCAACAATGTCGTCGGCAGCATTCGGTCGGGCGAACTTGCCGATATTTTCGCTCATTTTGGCTTGCAGGGCCTTGTCCGTTTTCAACTTGAATAGGGTGGGAACGAGTTCCTTTTCGGTCTCGGCATTGCGCACCATGATGGCGGCCTCGGCGTCGACCAACTGCTGGGCGTTCTTGGTTTGATGGTCTTCGGCGGCAGTGGGCAGCGGCACGAAAATGACGGGCTTCTGCACCAAGGCCAGTTCCGAAATTGACATGGCTCCGGCGCGCGAAATGACCACATCGGCCAAGCCGTAAGCCAAATCCATGCGGTCGATGAAGACGGTGGGTTTCACTTGGTTTTCCAAACCTAAAGTGTTCACCTCTTCTTGGGCTTGGGCGATATAGGTCTTGCCTGTCTGCCAGATGAGTTGCAAGTCGCTGTCTTTGAAAGCGGCAAGCTGCGCACTGATACCCTTGTTGATGCCCAAGGCCCCTTGACTTCCGCCCACAAGCAAGGCGACAGGCTTTGTCGGGTCGAGGTGGAAATATTCGGCGGCTTCTTCGCGGGAGCCGTCGAGGACGATGTTGGCTCTCAAGGGGTTGCCAGTGAAATGTATCTTTTCGGCAGGGAACCATTGGTCGAGGTGGTCATAGGCCACGCAAATGGCCTTGGCCTTCTTGCCCACGTTGCGGTTGGTCTTGCCCGGGTAGGAATTCTGTTCTTGGATGACAGTGGGAATGCCGAGGAAATTGGCTGCCATTAGTGTGGGACCGCTGGCATATCCGCCGACCCCGATAACGACGTCGGGCTTGAATCGTCTCAGGATGGCGATGGCGCGGTTGAAGCTGTCAACGAGTTTGAGAGGCAGGCTAAGTGTCTTGATTTCCTTGGTGAAGCCGCTGATCCACAGTCCTTTGATAGGATAACCGGCTTTTGAGACACGCTCCATTTCCATGCGGCCTTTGGCACCGATAAACAAGATGTCGGCCTCGGGAAATCTCCTTTTCACGGCATCGGCGATGGCAATGGCGGGAAAGATGTGTCCGCCCGTGCCTCCACCGCTAATCACTATTTTTAGGTTGTCATTCATCTTCTTCAGTTTCAATGGTTTCTGTGATTGCTTTCAATTCTTGTTCCTTGCTCAAAGCTTCGGTTTCCATGCTCTTTGTGACGCTCAAAATCATGCCGATGATAAGGCCCGTAGCCATCATCGAGGTACCGCCCATGCTCACAAAGGGAAGGGGTTGGCCGGTCACGGGCAGAAGCCCAATGGAGACGCCCATGTTGATCATGGCCTGCATGATGATAAGGAAACCCAAACCGAAAGCCATGTAGGCACCGAAAGTGAGTGGCCGCTTGATGACGATGCGTAGCACGCGCGTAAACAGGATGACATAAAGCATGAGCACGACGATGGCTCCGATGAGGCCATATTCCTCGATGATGATGGCGTAGATGAAATCAGAGTAGGGGTGTGGCAAGAAGTTGCGCTGCTCGCTCTTTCCGGGACCTTTGCCGATGATGGAGCTGGTGGCCACCGCGATTCGAGCGTAGGTCTGTTGGTAGTGGTGGTCGTCGAAGGGGTCATATTCCTCGTCGCTTTCGCCCATCGCCTCGATACGACTAATCCATGTGTGGATACGGGTTTTCTTTGGCGTAAAGACGGGTGCTTCGGCTGGGTCGCCGGTATATTCCGTTAATGCTTTTTGGGCGCGGTTGTTTCCGATGCTGGTTCGGGCCGCGTCATAGGCGATGTACAAACCCAAGCCTACTACGCCGATGCCGAGGATGGCCAATATGTGCAGGAACTTCACCCTTCCGATAAACAGCAGCACGAGGCAAACCACCAACAAAATGGCTGCAGTGGAAAGGTTTTCGGGGAAAATCAACGCTACGGTGGCCAAAATCGGTAGGGCCAATTTGACGAACACCTCCTTGAAACCGCTCGATGCCGGACCCATCATCACCAATTGCCTCGAAAGGTAGGTGATGAGGATGATTTTCGCGATTTCGCTGGGCTGGAAGGAGAATCCGCCCAAACTGATGGAACGGCTGGCTTGGTTGATGTTGCGGCCAAACAAAAGCGTGTAAAGCAGCAGCGCCATGCAGGGAATCAACAGCAGCCATGCCACCTTGGCGAAATGGCGGTAGTCGATGCGATAGGCGATATACATCATGACGAAGCCGATGAACAAAGTGCTGGCGTGCTTCATCAGCATTTGGCTGGTGCTGCCGTTGTATTTGTTCACCACCAAGGCACTGGCGGCGCTGTAAACGACAATCAGGGAAATGATGCCCAACAACAAGGCAACCACCCAGATGACTTTGTCGCCCCGCATAAGTTTATTGATGACGTTCATTTTCCAATTGTTTTACGGTTTCCAGATACTGGTTGCCACGTTCGATGTAAGTCTCTTTCTCATTGTCCGACTTGCAGGCGGGCGAAAACAGCACGATGTCGTCTGCCTTGGCCATGAGTGCAGCCATGTTGACGGCGTTTTTCAGACTGTCGGCCTCGTAGATGTCCTTGATGTCTCTGCGGAACGTCGTCTTCAGGTTGGTGTTGTCTTTTCCGATGCAAATCAGGGCCTTGACTTTCTTTTTTTTCGCTATGCGCTTCAGGTCGCTGAAGTCGGAACCGCTGCCGTTGCCGCCTGCAATCCAGATGACTGGGCTGATGATGTTCTCGAAGGTGAACCAAGTGGCGTTCACGTTCTCGGCCCTCGAGTCGTCGTAATACATCACGCCATTGATGGTGGCGATGTATTGCTGGCGGTGACCGATGGTGTTCAAGTCGCTCAGGCTCTGCTTGATGTTCTCTTTCCTGATGTGCAAAATCATGGAGGATATGCCGGCTGCCATGGTGTTGGGTTGTCTTTGGCTCGTGTTGTTCAGTACGTCTAAGTAAGTCATGGATGAGTCTATTGTTTATGATTATCTGATTTTGAAGGTAATAAGCGTAAATGCGGCAAGCAAGATGGTCACGATCCAGAAGCGGATGGTGATTTTCACCTCGTGGTGGACGGTATTGTATCCCTCGCCGTGACCCTTGAAGGTGACGGTGCTGTTGGGCCAAGTCTTTTTAAAGTCACTATAGGAAGTCCTGAAGTGATCATGGACGGGGCCTTTCTTCCAGATTCTGTGCTTTTTGCCGCGCTTGAGGAACAGCTTGACGTCCAAGTCGGAGAGGATTTCAAGGAGGAACACGCCGCAGAGCAGGGGAAGCAGAAGCTCCTTGTGCATGATGATGGCAGATACGGCTATCACGCCGCCAATGGTGAGGCTGCCCGTGTCGCCCATGAAGATTTGGGCAGGGTAGGAGTTGAACCACAGGAAACCGATGAGGGCACCCACAAAGGCGGCCATGAACACGACAAGCTCTTCGCTGCCGGGGATATACATTAGGTTGAGGTGGCTCGCCGTGACCGCATTACTGGAGATGTAAGCCAACAAGAGCAAGGTCATGCCGATGATGGCGGAATTGCCCGAGGCCATGCCGTCCATGCCGTCGTTGAGATTTGAGCCGTTGCTGACGGCAGCCACTACAAAGACAGTAAGCAGTACTAAAAATATCCACGCTATTTTGTACATCCAGACTGGGCCGGCCCAACGGAACAAATCGGCATAGTTGAGGTTGTGGTTTTTCATGAAGGGAATGGTAGTTTTCGTCGATTTCACGTCGGGACTTTTCACCACGATTTCCTTGTTGTCCTCAATTTTCAGATGTACGGTCTCGTTGATTTGCACCGCCGGACTGAAACGTAAGGTGAGGCCAACGATGAGACCTAACAGGATTTGTCCAGCCAATTTGTATTTCGGTTTCAGGCCGTCTTTTTGCTTTTTGAAGGTCTTGATGTAGTCGTCGGAGAAGCCCAAGATGCCGAGAATCAGGGTGGTAGCTATCATCAGGAGCGTGTAGACGCTGTGCAGCTTCCCGACCAACAACACGGGAAGGATGATGGCCGTGATGATGATGACACCACCCATGGTAGGCACACCTTTTTTGGCGGTGTTGTAGGGGTCGGTGGCCACATCGCGTTGCGTCTCGACGATTCTCTTGCGTTTCAGCATCTTGATGAACCAGTTGCCGAACCATACCGAAATGATGAGGGCCAAAATGACGGCCGTCGCAGCGCGGAAGGTGACGTAGTTGAACACGCCCGCGCCCGGGAAATTGCATTTTTGCAAATAACTGAAGAGATAGTATAACATCAGAGGGCCTCCTTAAATGCTTCCGACAAGGCTTCCTTGTCGTCAAAATGGTTCTTTTTTCCGTTAATTTCTTGATAATTCTCGTGTCCCTTGCCAGCCAAGAGGATGATGTCGCCTTTCTTGGCAAGGGCCACGGCGGTGCGGATGGCCTCGCCACGGTTGGTGATGCTCAGCACTTTATGCTTGTCCTCGTCGGCAACACCGGCTTTCATCTGTCGGATGATTTCGTCGGGGTCTTCAAAACGGGGATTGTCGCTGGTGAGAATGACCTTGTCGCTCAGCTTCACAGAGACGGCGGCCATTTCGGGGCGCTTGGTGGTGTCGCGGTTGCCGCCACAGCCCACCACGGTAATGAGGGTTTCCTTGTGACAGCGCACTTCGTTAATGGTTTCGAGCACGTTCTCCAAGGCGTCAGGCGTGTGGGCGTAATCCACGATGCCGATGATGCCGTTTTCGGAATACACCATGTCGAAGCGACCATTGGCACCGCGCAATTTGCTGATTTCGACCAACAACTCATTCTTGTCGAAGCCCAAAGCGATGGCTGCTCCGTAGATGGCCAACAGATTGCTGGCATTGAAGCCGCCGACCAATTGCGTGAACATCTCTGTCCCGTTCACCTTGATTAGCATACCGTCGAAGTGGCTCTCAAGGATGATGCCTTTGAAATCGGCGTCGTGTTTCAGGGCGTAGGTGAGTTTTCTCGCTTTGGTGTTTTGCAGCATGAAGGCTCCGTTCTTGTCGTCCAAGTTGGTGAGGGCGAAGGCGCTTTGCGGCAGGCCGTCGAAGAATTTCTTCTTGGCGTTGCGGTAGTTGGCCATCGTCTTGTGATAGTCGAGGTGGTCGTGGGTGAGGTTGGTGAAGATGCCTCCCGCGAAGTGCAAACCTGCGATGCGGTCTTGTGCCACGCTGTGCGAACTCACCTCCATAAAGGCGTATTCGCAGCCCTTTTCGACCATCTTTTGCAACAGTGTGTTCAGTTCAATCGGGTCAGGGGTGGTGTGGGTGGAAGGGATGACCTCGTGGCTCACGATGTTCTCGATGGTCGAAAGCAGTCCGCAGATGTAGCCCGCATCGGTGAAGAGGCGGTAGAGCAGCGTGGCGATGGTGGTCTTGCCGTTGGTGCCCGTCACGCCGACCAACTTCATCTTTTTGGAAGGATTGTCAAAGAAATTGGATGCGCCAACGCCGAGCACGTAGGCCGAATTGTCCACCTTGACGTAGGTGACTTGCTCCGCCATCTTTTTGGGCAGTTTTTCGCAGACGATGGCAGTGGCACCTTTTTCGATAGCCTTCTCGATATAGTCGTGGCCGTCCACTTGGGTGCCTTTCACGGCAAAAAACAGGGTGCCTTTGTCCACCTTGCGGGAATCGAAGGAGATGTCGAGGATGTCCAAGTCCTTGTCACCGACGATTTCCAAAAGGTTGCAGTTGACTAATATTTCTTTGAGTTTCATTTCTTTTCAAGTGTTAAATGGATGACGTTGTTTGTTTTGAGAGTGTCGCCGGGATGCAACGACTGCTCCACGACGTGGCCCTGCCCGTTGAAGTTGGGCTTGAGACCCAAGCTTTCCAAGAGATATACGGCATCGGTGATGTCCATGCCGATGACGTTGGGCACGACACCTTTTTTGATGTCGGCCTTCCTGATTCTGGTTTCACCGGTTTCGGTGCTTTCCACGGTGACCCAATCGCCGTCCAAAGCATAGTCGGAGTAGTCTTCCGAAAGACCCTTGAGATAGCTCCGCGCCTTGTCGCTGCGGACGATGACTGGATCGGAAGCGGCATTGTGGGCCAGCAGGGTAGAGTCTTCGTCGTTGATGCCGATGCGCATGGCGTTGACCTTTTCGGCAATCTCCCTGAATCCGGGTGCCGACACGCTGCCTGCCGCCCAGAATGGGCCTCTGGCGCGACTCACCACGACGATGCAGCTGTATTTGGGCTTGTCCGTCGGGAAATAGCCCACAAAGGTGGTATTATAGAGTTTTCTCCCGATGCCGGGTTCGTGATAACCGTAGCCTTGCACCTTATCATAGTATTGTGCGGTACCCGTCTTTCCAGCCACCGAGACGACACAATTATTGAATTGTTTCTTGGCCGTGCCCCTGATGACGACGCCCTCAAGCATGGTCTGAAGCTTGTCGATGGCTTCGGGCGACGCGATGTGTTCGTTGAGGACGATGGGGTCGTATTTCTCGATGGTTTGGTTGCCACGGCGCACTTCGGTGACGAATTGCGGCTTCATCATCTTGCCGTTGTTGGCGATGGCGTTGTAGAGCGTAATGAGTTGAAGCGGTGTTACGTTCACTTCATAACCGATTGACATCCAAGGTAGTGAAACATTCGACCAGAGTTTTCTGCCGTCTTTGGTCTTGTCGTTGGGGTGCTTGATGACGGGCTGGGCCTCGCCGGCAATGCCTGTGCCGATTTTCTTGTTCAAGCCTAAGGCATAAAGGCCCTCGACATATTTTTCAGGATGCGATACAAACGTTTTGGTGATGAGGACTGCCGTGCCCTTGTTCGACGATTGCTCGATGACTTCCTGCACCGTGGCGATGCCGTTGGCGGCAAAGCGGTGGTCGTCTCTCATCGTGCGGTTTGAGAACTGGATGGGGCCGTTGCCAATGTTCACCTTGTCGTCCAACGATAGCTTGTCGTTGTGGTTGAGCAGGACGACCATCGAGGCGATTTTGAACACCGAACCGGGTTCGTAGCGTTCGGCGAGGGCGAAGTTGTATTTTTCCTCGTATTGGCCCGTCTCGTGGTTGAGCGAGAGGTTGGCCAACGCCTTGATGTAGCCGGTTTCAACATCCATGAGGATGGCGCAACCTTGTTCGGCCTTGTTCGTGACCAAAGTGTTGTTGAGCGCGCTCTCAACGATGTCTTGCAGCTTGATGTCGAAGGTGGTGATGAGGTCGTTGCCGTTTTTGGCGTCCTCATTCTTTTCCGAATCCACGGGAATCCAGTCGCTGTGGTGCAGCCTGCGCTCCATCTGGTAGCCGTTCTCTCCCCTCAGGTAATCGTTGTAGGCGCCTTCCAAACCGAAATAGTATCCTTTCTCTTCGTTTGCCATGCCGAGCATGAGGCTGGCCAACTCCTTGTAGGGATGGTCGCGGCGTATTTTCTTTTCTCCAACGATGCCGCCGTGATACTTGGCCTTTTTCTCCAAGTTGAAGATGACGAAATCTTGCATTTTCCTGTAATCGGTCAGGGAGATGTTGCGGGCGATGAGGTAGTGGCGGTTTTTCTTGGCCTTGCCTTCCTCAAAATGGGCTTTCCATTGCGCGGGGTTCCTTTTCGGGAACAGTTGGGCCATCTGTCGGCAAAGCGAGTCGATGTTGGCGGCGAGGTAGGCGGAATCGACGGACTTGTAGTCGAAAAAGACATCATAAAGCGGTATGGTGGTAGCCATCAGTTGACCGTCGGCGGAGAAGATGTTGCCGCGCGAGGCTTCAATCTCCTTGAGACGGTATTCGCGTTTCTCGGCAAGCTGCTTGAGTTCTTGGCTGTCTTTGGTCTGCACCAAGATAATCTTCACGATGACGGCGATGCCAAACAGGAGGACAAGGAAATATACCAGATAGGTCTTCCAAAGGGTGTCGGTTTTTGAATCTATTTTCATCTCTCCTCCTTGCTTTCTGTGGGTTCGTCAATGTTGATTCTCTTCAAAGGCTCGATGGTCTCTTTGATGCCGGTGCCTTTCAGTTTTTTGGACAGCACCGATTGCTTCGAGGCTTCCATAATGGCTGATTTCACTTGGATGTATTCCACCTGAAGGTCGTTGAGCCTGCGTGTGGTTTGTGCCACTTCGCGGCTGCGCTCTTCGGCGACGTAGGTGTTGGTGATGATGGCCATAAGCAGGATGGTGATGAACACCATGAACGGAAACTGCTTGGTGAGGTTTTCCCTGACGAGGTAGTTGCCGCCCAAAACGGTCATGACGGTCTTGCCGCCTTTTCCGCCTTTCTTTTCCTTGCCTCTTTTTTGCTTAGGTTCAGAGGCTTCGGCTTCAGGCTCGGGCTGGGGTGTTTCTTCGGCCTCAACCAATTGAATCTGTTTCTCTTGCGCGTCTTGGATGGCCACGCTCTTGAATCTGTTTTCTCCCATGGTTTTACTTCTTTTCTGCAATTCTGAGTTTGGCGCTCCTCGCCCTGCTGTTGCGGTCCATCTCTTCGTCGGAGGGGACGATGGGCTTGCGCGTGATGATTTTATAAGGTGTAATCAGGTTCCCGAAAAAGTCCTTTTCTTCCTTGCCCTCGGCATTGCCGGTCTTTATGTAATTCTTGATGATTCTATCTTCTAAAGAATGATAATCGATGACGACGAGCCTGCCGCCGGATTTCAGCACGTCGGGACACTGGCTGAGGAAGGTGCTGAGGGCGTCAAGCTCTTGGTTCACTTCGATGCGCAGGGCTTGGAAGAGTTGGGCCAGCACTTTGTTTTCCTTGCCTCTCGGAAGGCGACGTTGCACCGCGGCCTTCAGTTGCTCGGTGGTTTCGATAGGCTCGGCCTCGCGGGCCAAAATGATGTCGGAGGCGAAAAGGTGGGGCTGCTGCATCTCGCCATAGAGGCGCAGGATGCGGGTCAGGGCGGCGTGGTCGTAGGTGTTTACGATGGTAGCGGCGTCGTTGGGCGTCATTTGGCTCATGCGCATGTCCAAAGGCCCGTCGAAACGAGTCGAGAAGCCTTTTTCGGGCGTGTCAAACTGGTGCGACGAAACGCCCAAGTCGGCAAGAACGCCGTCGATTTGTCCACCGTGATAAAGCTGGATGAAGTTCTTGAAGTACTTGAAATTCTGCGGGATGAAGGTGAACCGCTCGTCGTCAATGACGTTCGCTGCGGCGTCCTCGTCTTGGTCGAAAGCGTAAAGATGCCCCGTTGTGAGTTGGGCAAGGATGGCGCGCGAGTGGCCTCCGCCGCCAAAAGTGACGTCGGCGTACACGCCTTCGGGGTTAATGTTCAGGCCCCCGATACATTCGTTCAACATGACCGGATTGTGATACATGGCTCCCCTCCCTGTTAGTTGATAGTGCTGAGAATTTCAAGGATCTTCTTCTTGTCGATGGTGGACACTGACTGCTGATAGCGGTCTTTGTCCCAGATTTCCATCTTGTTGGCCAAGGCTTCCACCACGACCTCTTTCGTCAGGCATCCGCGTTCCATCAGGTCTTTTGGAATCTGGATTCGTCCGCTTGCGTCGAGTTTGGCGAAGCGCACGCCTTCGTTCAGGAACCTCAAGACTTGGATGCCTTCTTCGTTGTAGATGTTGAATTTGGCGCGAAGTTTCTCCTGCTGCTCGTCCCAATCCTTGCGGGTGAACAGGTCAAGACATTTGTCATTGTCAAACAAACTGGGGCGCAACACGAAGCCCTCTTCTGCCTGCTCGCCCATTTGTTCTCTGAACTCGGCGGGTAGCATCAAACGGCCTTTCGCGTCCAATTTGCAGTTGAAATGTCCTATCGGATAACTCATTTTTTGCACCTTTGATTTTCAACGGCAAAATTATAAATTATTTTCCCACTTTGCTACACTTTCTCCCACATAAAGTTTTCAACGATAATTGTTGATAACTTCGTTTTCCTGTTCATATCTTGTTCATATCCTGTTCATATTCTGTTAACAAGCTATGGCATAGGGGCAAAATAGATGTTGATAACGGCTGCTTTGGCCTTTTTCAGGCCTTTTTTGGCCGAAAATACCGTTTCGATTTCTCTTTTTACTATTTTTGCAGTTTGTTGAGTGGTTAGCGATTATGGAAACGGAACAGAACAACTTGATTGACCTCAGGAAAATCTTCACGGCAAAGGTGCCCAAGCTGATGAAGCACATGCCCGAATGGCTTTTCAGGAAAATCCAGCGCTTGTTGCATGAGGACGACATTAACGAGATTCTGACCAAGTATGCCGACAAGGAAGGCATCGACTTCATCAACGCTGTGGTGGCCGACTTCAACCTCGATTTGGTGCTGAAAGGTGTCGACAACCTGATGGCCAGCGACCGTGTCCTTGTCGCCTCCAACCATCCCTTGGGTGGCCTCGACGGCATCGCGCTCATCGGGGCGGTGGGCAACCACAGGGGAGAGACTTTGACGCCTGTCAACGATTTCCTGATGTTCGTGAAAAACCTGCGCCCGATTTTCATTCCCGTGAGCAAAGTAGGTAGCGCGACCGCCGACCGCGAAGAAAGCCTGAAACTTTTCAACGAGACCTTCGCCGGCGATGCCACGATTTGCTATTTCCCCTTCGGCCTTTGCTCGCGCAAGACCAAAGGCGGCAAAATCATGGATTTGGACTGGAAAAAGACCTTTGTGACCAAGTCGAGAGCCTGTCAGCGCGACATTGTTCCCGTCCACATCGATGGGCGCAACTCGAACTTTTTCTATAACCTTGCCCGATGGCGCAAACGTCTGGGAATCAAGGTAAACATTGAGATGGCTTTCCTCGTCGACGAGTTCTTCAAGCAACGCAACAAGCAACTGACCATCAGTTTCGGCAAGCCCATCCCTTATCGGACTTTTGACCGACGCTTTACGGATGCCCAATGGGCCGAGAAACTGCGCACCTTCTCCTATCAGTTGGGGAAGGATGCCAACCTTGTTTTTGATCCACAAAAAGAATACACGATATGATGAAAGATATTATTGCACCGGTGCCTGTGGAGGCCATTATGGATGAGCTGACCCGCGACAAGTTTTTCCGCAAGACGAACAACGCCGGAAACGAGATTTATGTGCTTTCGGCGCACGACTCACCGAACATCATGCGGGAAATTGGTCGCCTGCGCGAAATCAGTTTCCGCGAATCGGGCGGCGGCACGGGCTTAGACTGCGACATCGACGACTTCGACACGCGCGAGGAAAACTATTTTATGCAGCTCATTGTCTGGAATCCCACCGACAAGGCCATCATGGGAGGCTACCGATTCCTGCTTTGCGATGGTCTGCCTTTGGACGGAAACGGTCAGGTGGACACGCCCACGAGCGAGCTTTTCCACTATTCCGAGCGATTCGTTCAGGAGTTTTTGCCCGACACCATCGAGTTGGGTCGTTCCTTCGTGCAGCCCGATTACCAACCTTCAAAGAGTTTGTCCAAAGGCATGTATTCCCTTGACAATCTTTGGGATGGGCTTGGCTCGTTGGTGGATATTTTCCCTGAGGCCAAATATTATTTCGGCAAGGTGACGATGTATCCGCAATTGGAGAGGACTTCGCGCGACATGATCCTGTATTTCATCCAGAAGCATTTCCCCGACCCTGACCGATTGGTCACGGTGAGGCCTGAATTGGATTTGCCCATCCTCGCCGACCGCGATTGGCTGGCGTCGGTGCTTTGTAGTGATAACTATCGCGAAGACTACAAGACATTGGTGAGACAGGTGCGCGAACGCGGTGCCGCAGTACCTCCGTTGGTCAATGCCTACATGAACCTTTCCCCGACCTTGCGTTCCTTTGGCACGGCCCTCAATCCCGGCTTCGGCAAGGTGGAAGAGACAGGGATTTTGATGACCATCAGCGACATCTTTGAAGACAAGGTGAAGCGTCATTTGATTTACGATATGAATGAAACCCCCGAACATCTTAAAATGCCGTTTTATGCAAATTAACAAAGCCGAATTTTTGATGAGCAACACTCGCTTCGAGTTTTTGCCCAACGACAATATTCCCGAATACGCCTTTATCGGTCGCTCCAATGTGGGCAAGTCCTCGCTAATCAATATGTTGGTGCAGCGCAAGAGCTTGGCCAAGACTTCCTCGGTGCCGGGCAAAACGGTGGCCATCAATCATTTTATTGTCAATGATGCGTGGTATCTCGTCGACTTGCCGGGCTACGGCTACGCGCAGCACTCGAAAAAGACCCGCGAGCAGTGGCGCATCATGATCAACAACTACATCTCGCGTCGCCGCAATTTGGTGTGCACCTTTGTCCTCGTCGACTCACGCCTTGAGCCTCAGAACAACGATATGGGTTTCATGGGATGGCTCGGTGAAAATCAGGTGCCGTTCTGCATTGTTTTCACCAAAGCTGACAAGGTCTCGAAGGCTGAGTTGGAACGTAATGTGGCGGCCATGAAGTCCAAGTTGTTGGAGGATTGGGAGGAACTGCCGCCCATTTTCATCACCTCAGCGGAGAAAAAACAGGGTAGGGATGAGGTGTTGGAATACATTGAGCAGCAGAACACCGAAATCGCAGATCTCCTCAATAAGAAGAAAAATTAAAACATTATTCACTTAAAACTATATCGTTATGGGAATGTTAGTTTCAATTCTGATTGGCGCTTTGGCCGGTATCATCGCCGGTAAACTCATGAACTACGGCTTTGGTTTGATTATGGCCATCGTCGTCGGCGTTGTCGGCGGCTTTTTGGGAAGCTGGTTGTTCAGCATCATCGGACTTCCCGTCAGCACCTCTTTCTGGGGTCAGCTTCTGGTCGGTACCGTTGGTGCCGTGGTGTTGCTGTGGATTGTTTCTCGGCTGAAGAAAAAGTAAGGCCGGTATGCCTTGAAAAGTAAAGCGGAGCTTAAGGCTTCGCTTTTTTTGTGCTATCTGAAATACACCTTTGTGATACCTGTGCCGCCGGTTTCCAATGAGGCATCGCAGAAACGCTCCACTTCGTGCATGTGGCTCAGTTTCTCGCGGATAAGCTTGCGCAGGATGCCGTTGCCCTTGCCGTGAAGGATGCTCACTTCCTTGATGCTGAGGAGTTTGGCTTCGTCCAAATACTTGTCTACGATGTCCAAGGCTTCCTCGGCACGTTTGCCGCGAACATCTAAAGTGAGATCGAAGTGTTCGGCTTTCTCGCTGAGGTCTTCGGCAATGCCGTTTTTCCAGCGACGTTGGGTCTTGCGAGCTTCGGCGCGACTCACTTTGCGGAGTTTGTCAGGACTGGTGCGCAGCTTAACGGTGTCGAACAAAATTGTGGCGTCGGTGTCGCTGATGGCTAAAATCTCGCCCACCACTTGCATTTCCTCTATGCAAACCGTGTCACCCACTTTCAGTACGACCTCAGCCTCTTCCTTTTTCTTGGCTTCGGCCACTTCCTTGGCTTTTTGGGCAATCTCTTGTTTGGTTTTTTCAAGGTTTTGTCGGATTTCCTTGGTCTTTTCCTTATCCGCTTGCGCCTCCTTGATTTCCTTGATGGTGCGCTCGATTTGGCTGTTGGCTTTCGCGATAAGTTCCTGAGCTTCAGCCGCTGCGTCGCGGAGGTATTGCTTCTTTTTGCCTTCGAGGTCAGCGAGGAGGTTCTTGTATTTTTCCACCACTTCGGTCAAGAGTTGGTCGGCGATGCGCAGGTCTTGTTCTTTCTTGCGTATGGCTTTCTTGTCAACTTCAAGTTGTTGCAATTGCTTCTCGAATTTTAAGTGCTGGTCGCCGGTGATGTTGGCCGCGTCGTCCAAAATCTGTCGCGGGAAGCCGATTTTCTTGGCAATCTCGAAAGCGAACGACGAACCCGGTTTGCCGGTCATCATAATATACATTGGCTGCATGAACTTAGTGTCGAACAGCATCGCGCCGTTGATGATGCCCTCGTGGTGGTCGGCCAAAAGCTTCAGGTTGGCATAGTGCGTCGTGACCATGCCGAAGGCTTGTTTCTTGTTGAGTTCCAACAAAATGGCCTCGGCAATGGCACCGCCCAATTGTGGCTCAGTACCTGTGCCGAACTCGTCGATGAGGAACAAAGTGTGCTCATCGGCATGTTCCAAGAGAGCCTTCATATTAATAAGGTGTGAGCTGTAGGTGGAGAGGTCGTCCAAAATGGATTGTTCGTCGCCGATGTCGATGAAAAGGCTCTCGAAAAGGCCGCATTCTGAGTCGATGCGCATAGGTGGCATGAGGCCGCATTGCAGCATGTATTGGAGCAGGCCAGTCGTTTTCAGGCACACGGATTTGCCGCCCGCGTTCGGTCCGCTGATGACCAGAATGCGCTCATTCTCATTAAGTTGCAAATCCAAAGGCACCACTTGTTTGCCTTGGGCTTTCAGCTTTCGTTCCAACAGCGGATGCCGCGCTTGCTGCCAGTTGATATAGGGTGTGTCGCGGATTTCGGGTTTCACGCCGCCGATTTCGTTGGCCAACAAAGCCTTGGCACGGATGAAGTCGATTTCGCCGAGCAGGTTCCAAGCCTTGCGCAGCTCAGAAAGGTAGGGCCTTAGCAATCTTGTGAAAGCCAACAGGATACGGTGGATTTCACGTCGTTCGGCATATTCCAACTCCTTGATTTCGTTAGAGGTATCAAAAATCTCGGCAGGCTCGATGTAGACGGTCTGTCCTGTGGCTGACTCGTCGTGGATGAATCCTCGGATGGCGCGTTTGTCGCCAGCCTTCACGGGTATGACCAACCTGCCGTCGCGGATGGTGATTTCCGACTTCTGGTCGACCCAGCCGGCGGTCTTGGCGTCACCCATGATTTGGCGGATGCGCCGTTCGATACCGCTTTGTTTGCGGCGGATGCTTTGGCGGATTTCCAAGAGTTCGGTGGAAGCGTTGTCGGGGATTTCGCCCTTGTCGTCGACAAGGCGGTTGGCCTCGGTGAAGATGCTTCGGTCGATGAAGATGTTCTCAATCAGTGATTTGAGTTGCGGAAACTCAGCTGCACTCTCGGAATGCCCGAAGCGCATGATGGCTTCCAACACGTTCAGCGAAGGCTTCAGCGCAAACAAATCCTCAACACTCAAACAAGTGCCTTCAATTTGGATTTGGTGGAAGGCCTCGCGCAGGTCGTGGAAGTCGCGCACGGGGAAAGGTACGCCCGTTTGCAGCAGACGGATGAATTCTTCGGTCTGTTCCAAACTCCTGACAATGAGTGTTTTGTTGTTTGAAAAAGCCATCTCGTCCGCTTTTTCCAATCCCATTTGGCTGATGCAGAGGTTGGAAAGCATCTCGCGGATGCTCTTGAAGCCGATTTTCTGTTCGAAGTTGCTCGGATAAATCACTGTTTGAGTTTTAGGGCGCAAAAGTACTGAAAATTTTCAGAACAAACTGCCGATGGTCACGGTTTGCTGGAAGATGCCGCTGTGGGCGTTGTGCTTGAAGCTATCAAATTGGCCGCATCAATGGAAAAAGTATTTGATTCGGCCAAATAAGTACCCCTTATTTAACTTTCTATAGTTGTGTTTGTTTTGTTATTGTGATAAATTCAGAATAATTCAATATCGGAATATCGACATGCTTTCCTAAATCTAATAAGTCTTTGTCGCCGCTTACAATATAGTCAACAGGAACACTTTCAGCCATTGACAGAAGATATATGTCCTTAATGTCGCGAATGGGTGAGTCCGCTTGAACGGTGATGTCTGTAATTTGGCAAACGTCGTATACCATTTCAAAAAAGTAATACCGTGTTTCTTTTGAGATAAGCTTGTCGAACTTTGGACGAGAAATGACTGTGCGGATTTCATCCAATAATTGTTCGCTGACATACACCTCAACATCTTGGCGGTTAAGCACATCTACCAACGATGAAAGGCGTTTGCCTATCATGAACGAGATCCATAGGTTGGTGTCGAAAAGAACCTTCATTTGCCGTAACGAACTGCGTTGACTTCTGCGGCAATCTCCTCGTCTGTCATTACGGGAGTTTGCGGACAGGAATTGATGAATTGTTCAATCGATGCGCGACGTGGGCGTAGTTTCCAGCCCATTCTGGCAGCTAATATCTCCATAAAGCTTTGGTCGCGCGTTGGTATTGATAACACAAAGTCTTCCATTGTTTCTTTTATTTTGCTGCAAAAATACTATTTTCCCCACAAATCGCATCCACAATTTCAATATCTTTGCCCCAAAATTTAAATGTTATGATTAGACTGGAAATCTGTGCCAACGGCATCAAGTCGTTGCAGAACGCGATGGACGGCTGCGCCCAGTGCGTGGAATTATGCGAATGTCTCGAAGTGGGCGGCGTGACACCGTCGTTTGGAACTTTGGCCAAGGCCATTGATATTTCTTTCATCCCGATTCGGGTGCTCATCCGTCCGCGACCGGGCAACTACATCTACGACGAGGACGAAGTCGAGATGATGAAAACCGACATCATGCTTTGCAAGAAACTCGGCTTTGAGGGTGTGGTCATCGGGGCATTGAACGACAAGGGAGAGCTTGACATAGAGGCGATTAAGGTCTTGATGGAAGCAGGAGAAGGGCTGAAATTCACCTTCCACCGCGCCATTGATGCCTGCGTGAAGCCTTTCGAGGCCGTCGAAAAACTGATTGAACTCGGTTTCGACAAAATCCTGACTTCGGGCGGCAAGCCTACGGCTCTTGAAGGTGTTCCGATGATTGCGGAGATGCAGTTGCGCTATGGCGACAAAATCGGCATCATGCCCGGCGGCGGCATCAATCTCGGCAATGTGAAAGACATCCTCAACATGACGGGTGCTGTGCATTGTCACGCTTCGTTGGCGCATTGGGTGCCGCGTTTCAACGAGAAACTCTATCCCAACCAAAAGGATGCCACGGGCGCGACGATGGTCTGGACTGAGTCGAACAAGGACTTGATTTACGAAATGGAAAAGATGTTGAATCCGTTCTGATGAAAATCATCTCACGCAAATATAATGTCTCACGCAGAATTCGCAGAATTCGTTGAACCTACTGGCTGCAAAATAAGCGTCGCATCGCGATTCCCAAGATTCAGCGATTTCTGCGTGCCAAAATAAACATATCACGCAGAATACGCGGAACCTACTGGCTGCAAAATAAGCGTCGCATCGCGATTCCCAAGATTCAGCGCATTCTGCGTGCCAAAAAACACTCAAAATGAAAAAACTACTTCCTCTAATTCTCCTGATAATCGCCTTTTCAGCGTGCCAAAAAACTGAAAAGTCCAACGTCGTCGTGCAAAACCTCAACCAAGGCTGGACGCTCACGGGCGACACCTTAGATATTAATATGCAGGTCGATGTGCCCTCGGTGGTGCAGCAGAGCCTTTACGAAAACGGCCTGATTGACTCCGTCGAATGCTCCGCATTTCCGCATCCTTATCTCGGCACGGTGGAAGACCAATTGCTCTGGATTTCTGACCATCCTTGGGACTACACTTTGCATTTCAATGTGGATAAGGAATTGCTTGAAAAAGAGAATGTTGAATTGGTTTTTGAAGGTATCGACACCTATGCTGATGTTTCTTTGAACGGTGAAAAATTGTTTTTTGCCGACAATCAATTCCGCGCATGGAAACATGAAGTGAAAGACTTGCTGAAAAAGAAAGACAACCTTTTGGAAGTGCATTTCCTTCGTTATGACAGCACCCAATTGGCTTTGTATGAGCAACATCAACCTCGCTTGCCAGAGAAATATGCCGTCACACGCAAAGCGCCCTATCAGCACGGATGGGACTGGGCACCGAAGTACAAGAATGTGGGCATCTGGAAGCCTGTGAAACTCGTTGGCTGGAACGAGGCGAGATTGGAAAATGCCTATATCGTCACGCAGGCCGCCAATGCGGAATGGGCGGAATTGGAGTTGCATTTGGACATGGAAAGCAATGGAGATGAAGATTTTACGATAGAGGTCGGCCCTTCGACAGGCTCAGGGGCCTTAGGTTATTCGGTACAGAGCAGGTCCTTGAGCCTGTCGAAAGGCCGTCAGCATACAGTATTGCCCATTACCATAGACAATCCTCAACTTTGGTGGCCCAACGAGATGGGCGAGCAGCCGCTATACGACTTTGAAGTTGTCTTGAAAAAAGGAAATAAAGTGTTGGATTCCAAGCAGTTCAAATCGGGTATTAAAACCTTCGAGATGGTGGACGAGCCTGACAGCATCGGTCGGGCGTTCTATTTCAAGGTGAATGGTGTGCCGTTCTATGTCAAAGGCGCCAACTACGTGCCGGAGGAGATGATTGAGACTTGGAATGATGTTGACCATACGATTTGCCTCTTGGAGCAAGCTAAAGATGCGCATTTCAATATGTTGCGCGTGTGGGGCGGCGGCATTTATCCTTCCGACGACTTTTTCACGCTTTGTGACAAACTCGGCATCTTGGTTTGGCAGGACTTCATGTATGCCGGCACGATGTATCCCTACGATGAGGCTTTCCTTGAAAACGCCCGAATCGAGGCGGAGGAGCAGGTGAAACGCTTGGCTTCGCATCCCTCGTTGGCCTTGTGGTGTGGCGGCAACGAGATTTCGGAGGGCTACTACAACTGGGGCTGGCAAAAGTCACTGAATTGGTCGGAGGAAGATGACAAAGCGATAAAGGCGGGTTATGACAGATTGTTTGAAAACATTCTGCCTCAGGCTGTTGCGCAATTTGATGGCACGCGACCCTATTGGCCGAGTTCTCCCTCAAAAGGTTGGGGGCGACCAGAGAGTTTGACGGAAGGCGATGTGCATTATTGGGGCGTTTGGTGGGGCGAACAACCCTACGAAATGTACCGAGAGAAGGTAGGCCGTTTCAACAGCGAGTACGGCTACCAAAGCTATCCCGACTACCAAACCTTGCTGAAAATCGCGCAAGGCGAGGAACTTAGTAAAGATGCTGAAGTCATTGCGGCGCACCAAAAACACGTCCGCGGCACACGCCAAATTGACGACTTCATTAAACGTTATTACCCTGACATTCAGCCCAAGGATTTTGAGGAATATGTCTATCTGAGCCAGCTTTCGCAGGCCTACGGCATGGAAATCGCGATTGAGGCGCACCGCACGGCCAAGCCTTACAACATGGGTACGCTCTATTGGCAACTTAACGATGCTTGGCCCGTGACTTCGTGGTCGTCCATCGACTACTACGGTCGTCCCAAAGTGCTGCAAGAAAGGTTGAAAACACTCTATGCGCCGGTGCTTTTAAGCATTGACCAAAAGGATTACGGCGTTTTCGTCACCTCCGATTTGTTACGCGACATCGACGGCACGTTGAATGTAACAGTGTGCGACCTTGAAGGTCATCCGCTGTTTGAGCAAGAAATGAAGGTGAAGTTGGATGCCAACGAGAATCGGAAATTTGTCGTGGAAGGCTTGAGTGAATGTTTGCACAAAGCCGACTTGCAGAAGGTATATGTGAAGTTGGAACTGGCCGAAGGCGACACCCTCACCGCCGAGCGCAAATGCTATTTTTTCGCTTTTTATGAACCTTGCCAGAGTGGACTCTGAGGACACTCTACCTGCAAAAAGTTACCGTGAAGAGCTGAAAATACCTGCAAAAAGTTACTGCGAAAACTTGTTTTTATCTGCAAAAAGTTACTATATTTGCAGCGAAATACCTGCAAAAAGTTACTAAAAAATGTATAAAAGAAAGATAATCAGGTTTTTAAGTGATTGGAGCAAAAAGCCGCATAAAGAAGCCCTTTTAATCAAGGGGGCACGACAGGTCGGAAAGACTACCATCGTGCGCGAATTTGGCAGAAAAAACTACAAGAATTTCGTCGAAATCAACTTTGAGCTGGACCCCAATGCCAAGATCGCTTTTGACGGCAAGCGCGACACGAAAACCATCATCGGGAACCTGTCGTTGATGGGCTACGGACCGTTTGTCGAAGGGAAGACCTTGGTCTTTTTCGATGAAATCCAAAGTTGCCCGAATGCGCGCACGGCCATCAAGTTTTTGGTGGAGGAAGGGTTGTATGATTATATCGAGTCGGGGTCGTTGTTGGGTATCAACTATAAGGATGTTTCCTCGTATCCTGTTGGTTTTGAGCGACAAATCGAGATGTTTCCGATGGATTTTGAGGAGTTTCTTTGGGCGCGTGGCGTTAGCATGATGGCCGTTGAAGGTTTGCGTGAAGCGTTCTTGAACCAATCACCGGTCACGGATTTTGTGCATGGGCAGATGATGAAGTATTACCGTGAGTATCTGATTGTTGGCGGAATGCCGGAGGTGGTTCACACCTTTATCAACAATCCCGATTTTGCGGCAACGCTTTTGCAGCAGCGCAAGATCATCCAAAGTTATCGCGACGACATCGCCAAGTACGCCGCCGAACAAAAGACCAAGGCGAAACGCTTTTTCGATGCTATCCCGTCAGAACTGAGCAAGCAGAAGAAACGCTTTATCCTTAAGAACATGGAGAAAACGGCTTCCATGCAGAAGTATGAGGACGCGGCCTCGTGGCTCGATGATGCGGGCGTGGCTTATTTTTGCTACAACCTGCATTCGTTGGCTTTGCCGTTTGAGCAGGAGGAAAATCGTAGCCTTTTCAAGGTCTATCTGCTTGACACGGGCTTGCTTTGCGCTCTATGGCAGGATAACATTCAACTGAAGGTGATGAACGGCGAAATCGACATCAACGAGGGGGCTTTGACGGAGAATTTCGTCGCCGCCGAGTTGCGCAAACATGGCCACAAGTTGCACTATTACGACCGCAAAAGCCGTCAGGAATTGGATTTCGTGATGGCTGAGAACAACCGCGTGACCATTGTCGAGGTGAAGTCGGGCAACGAGTATCGCCGCCATGCTTCGGTGGATACGGCCCTGAACGAACAAGGCGAGTATATCGGCAAAGTGTTGGTTGCCAATAAGTTCAATTTGGATAGGGAAGGGGAAATCCTGTATTTGCCGCTGTATATGACGACTTTTTTGTGAGCCTTATTCCTCCTCTTTCTGTTCCCATTTCTCCTGCCAGCGTTCCTTGGCCTCTTCTATCTCATAATCAATCTTGTAGTAAGCGGTCATTGCGACTTTGGTCGTGGTTTCCATCACATCTTGTTTGGCACGGTGCAACGCCGAGTTGATAAAGTGCCCGAAACCGTTGTAGCGTCCGTCGCTGAGCCAAACGATGCCCTTGTCGATGAGCGATGGCTTTTCTTCGGAATATTCAGAGGCGTCATCGTAGTCTGAGTAATCCATGTAAGCATAATAGTCATTGAGGAGATAGAGCGGCAGCGGCAAGTTGGGCTGGATTTCCCGAACGGCGGAACCGCTGAGTTCCAATGTTTTCGTAGCAATTGGTTGCATCTCGGCCACTAAAGGCATGTTTTCCCTTTCCATGGTTTCTGTTTTCTCAACCCGATTGGATTTAACAGATTGATTATTATATTGATACGTTTTCTTGCTCGGAACTGTAGAGGCATAGGTTTCCGTTTCCAAAGTATGTGCCGCAATCGGTTTCAACGTTGCAATCAGTTCTTGCTTGGGCATCGTGTCGTCTTGTTTCCAAAAAACGACGAATAACAAAGCCAAAGCGGCTGCAATGGAGGCAATTTGGGCAAACAATGGCACCTTCTTCGTGCGCTTTTTCAGGGCTTCCTTGTTTTCGTAAACGAGGTTGGGAACTCCCAATTTCGGTAGCTCTTCGGTGAGTTCGTCCCAATCCAAGCCTTGTGCCAAAACGAATTCCTTCAATTGTCGCGCTTCGCTTTCGTTGAGGTTGCCTTCTTGGTAGTCAAGGAGATAGGCTTCGTAGTTGTCGGTGTTGATGTTCATGGTTCAGGGTCAATTAGGTTGTCGATGCTTTTCAGGATGTTTTTCAGTGCGGTGCGGCCTCGGAAGATGTTGATTTTCACTTGTGACTCGCTCATTCCGGTGATGTCGCCGATTTCTTGATAGCTGTAGCCCTCGTAGTCGCGCAAAAGGATGGCGTTGCGTTGCATTTCGGGCAGTGTGCCGATGGCTTTGTGCAGCACTTCGTTGACGTCAGGGTAGGGGCTTTTGACGGTTTGTTCAATGAGAAAGTCGCTGACATCTGCGCTCATAATCCGCTGGTATTGCCTCTGTTCGTCAATTATAGTGTGGTGCGCCACGGTGTAGAGATAGGCTTTCGCTTTGTCAAAGTCCACCGTACTCCGTTTCTCCCAGACACGGGCAAAGCTCTCCTGCACCACATCCTCAGCCTGCTCACGATTGCGGAGGGTGGCCTTAGCGAAGCGGAAAAGCCTGTCGGCATACAATTCCACGCATTTGTTGTATTGTTCCGTGTTCACGGAGGGTGATTTTGATTGCTTGTATATGTGTAATACGGAGTTTGGGCGAAAAAGTTACATCGCAACGAGGATTTTTTTCTACTTTTGCCCAAAAATTTGAAATCATGCTGTGGAATTACATCACTTGGAACGTCGACCCCGTTTTGATTCATTTGGGTGCTTTGCAAATTCGCTGGTATGGCCTTCTTTGGGCCTTGGGCTTCTTCATCGGGTTTTATGTCATGCGGCGGATGTACCGCAAGGAAAAGATGACGGAGGATTCCGTGTTTGACTTGCTCATGTATATGCTGATTTCCACCATTATCGGGGCGCGCCTTGGCCATTGCCTGTTCTATGAACCTGAGTATTATCTCTCCAACCCTCTGAAGATGTTGGCGGTTTGGGAGGGCGGTTTGGCCAGCCATGGCGGCGCCATCGGTATTTTGATTGGCTTATGGTTTTATGTGCGCCATTATAATAAATCGAAGAAGAAAAAGGACGAGAAACAGCGCATCACCTACATTTGGATTCTCGACCGTGTCGTTGTGGCGGTGTGCCTTGTCGGGGCGTTGATTCGCGTGGGCAATGTGATGAACCACGAGATTTACGGCACGCCGACTTCTTTGCCTTGGGGCTTTGTTTTTTTGCGCGGCGCGGAGCAATTCTGCGGCACGGTCGACAACTACACGGCCTGCAACGCATGGGATGCGCCTTGTCCGCCAAGCCAATGGCTGCCCTGCCACCCGACGGGACTTTATGAGGCCTTCTTCTGCCTCGTGGCGATGGGCATCCTGCTGTGGATGTACTACAAGCGCGACCTCGGCATCAAGCAACCCGGCCTGATGTTCGGCACTTTCCTCGTCATCATCTTCGGCTCGCGCATCCTTATCGAGTTCCTGAAAAACGTCCAAGTCGACTTCGAGCGCGACATGGTTTTCGACATGGGCCAATGGCTCAGCGTTCCGTTTGTTGTCGTGGGCATTGGGATGATTGTTTGGAGCTTTATGCAGCGGAAGAAGGCGGAAAAGAGCTGATGCCAT
>Ga0265298_10001447_pt1 | contig 35151 bp, 37 predicted proteins | sample AusTroGonzalo_MG_3_FD_193486 | JGI IMG/M metagenome (GOLD analysis project Ga0265298, IMG submission 193486) | Bovine rumen microbial communities from tropical cattle in Woodstock, Queensland, Australia - Gonzalo_01 | ecosystem: Host-associated > Mammals > Digestive system > Stomach > Rumen ...
CAAGCAGGTATTGGCTTACAAACGAAACCGGTGCCTTGCCTGTCGTAGCCAGATTGTCCTTGTCGAATCCGACGATTTTTGCGTTTACAATACCCTGCGTTCCGAGATCCAGCGGCAAAACCTCTCCCACAGTGTACTCTGTGGCATAGTCGCCCTTTGCAATGTGGTAGAACAAATCTTCCCATGTGCCATGCTCATAAACCGGGGCAGCTCCGGCTCCCATCATCAACGCCCTTCGTCTCGATGCAATGCTCATAGCATCACCTCACGTGGTGGGCCAGCTTGCCACCAGCGCATATCCATCCTCAACGTTGATTTCGTACCTCATGTTCGCTTCTGCCGCAAAAGCCTCGGGGAACACGATGGAGGACGGGATGGTCGTGGTCGTGGCGGTGCTACCGCTGGTAAATTTGATGACATAGGAACCAGCTACAGGTGGACTAGAAACGGTCAGAGAGGTCAAAGTACCGCAAATGTACTCAACGCGATTTTGCGGACTGATGGTCGGCGTAGCACCGCTGACCTCTGCAACAGTAGGCGCAAGTTGGAACGCCTTAGATTCGACCGACACAGCATCGTTGGACGCAAGGTCGATCACCGTCACGGTCGTCCCATCGTTGGAAATCAGATAGGCGTAAAAGCTGTTGGAGCCTTGGATCATCGGGACAACGGAAACACCAGCGTTAAGGACAATCCGTTTCCCGGCTGTCAGTGCCGCAACGGTTTCCGCATAGGTATGGTCTACGGAATAGGTTGTGTCGGAAATTGACAGGGTGAGGACAAAAGATGCCTCGTCTACATCGATGTTCGTCCGCGCCTGTGCCTTTTCAGACGATGTTTTGTTACTGTCTGCGGTATAATGGACGGCGTTGGAGTCTGTGGTGGAACCGCCGCCGCCGCCTCCGATCTTGGAGGCCGTGCCCAGAGCGCCCATCTCATCGACGGCGTTTACCAATAGCATTTCATTTGACATGTTTTTGCCTCCTTATCGAAAAGGGCCCGGTTTCCCGGGCCCTTCCTTCTTTACAGGTAGCGGTTCGCCTGGCCCAGCTTCGCCTGCTGCTCTTCGTCCCAGCGGTCCGCCTTTTGCTCGTTCCGCAGGCTCTCGTTCAGAATGTCCGCGACAGGCTTGGGAACCTTGACGGGCATGCCCTTCATGATGGTGTAGCCCTTGCCGTTGAGGCCGACAAAGACGTAATTCTCCTCCTTGCCGGTCGGGCGCGGCAGGTAGACGGTCTCCATAACCGTCATGGCATCGACGGGCTTTTCCTCGATGATCTCGGTTTTCGGTTCGGCTTTAGCCATAGCGAATTACTCCTTTCAATCAGTTGTCCGTATCGACGGCGGAGTACGCGGAGCAGGACTCCACGCGGACCATCCGGTTCTGATACAGAATCTTGGCGGCGTTCTCGAACTTGTAGCCGACGGTGCTGAACTGGTTCAGAGGACCGCCGATCTGGCTGGCGTCCTTGATGATCATGGACATGCCCATGCCTTCGGGATCCACGACGCCGAAGGCGTCCTTGCCGAAGAACATCGTGCCGTAGACGGCGGCGCTGGTGGTGGAGCCGGCGCCTTCGCCGGGATAGAACAGGTCGCCGGACGCGAAGGTCAGAGAGGCAGGCTTGTCGGCATCGACCCAGATGTACTTGGAAGCCGGGGTCACGCCGACAATCGTCCAGGTCCCGACGAAGCTGGTCGCGGAGGCATCGTAGATGTGGATCTTGCGGCCCACAAGAGCGGCGTGGTCGGCGGTCAGGGTCTCGGAGACAGTCAGCTTGTACGCGGTAGCTACGCCGTAGGTGGGCGTAGAGCCAGAGTCGTTGCTGATGAAGGCGGAGTAGGACAGATACCGCTGGCTGGAGCTGAACAGGTTTTCACCGGCCCAGATGGGAGCCTCGGTGCTCTCGATGAAGCGCACGCCGTGCAGCTCACCGATCTCGCCCTCGAAGATCTCGCGGGTGGCGGAATACTTATGAACCTCGATCCAGTCGGCGCTGGAGCGCAGGTCGTAGGCCACAGAGGGATGGATGACGGCCACGTACTTGTTGCCCTCGTAGTAGGGAGCCTTCTGCTTCTTGAGGAAGGTGTAGGCCTTGTTGACCGCGTCGGGGGTCAGACGGTTGTTGGAAGCGGCCATCTGGTAGCGGCCCACGGGGGTGCTGGTGGGAACGCCGTTGGCGTCCAGAGTGTCGGCGTAGATGACGGACGTGCCCGCAGCCAGGACGTTGCGGACCAGGGTGTCGGCGGTCTCGCCGCCGGCAGCGCCCATTTCTTCGGTGGCGCCCAGGATCACGTCGTCAACGGCGTGCAGATCCAGGCGGTCGGAGATCGCGGCGTAGTCGCCGTACTGCTTGACGGTGACATTGATCGCGGAGATGCCGAACTTCTGGCCGGAGGGGATGACGCCCTCCTGCAGGGGGGTCATGGCCTTCTCGAAGGTGTTCCACTTGCGCCATTCGACGGTCTCGCCGTGGTTGGCGGGAAGGGGCTGCTTTTTGCCCAACTGAGCAAAGATGAGCTTCGCCCGGGCGTTCTCCAGGAGCTCGGTGTCGTAGTAGGTCTTCATGGTGGCGCTCATGCTCTGCGTGGTGGTGGCAGAAGCATCATACGCGCCGGTGTAGGCATTGACAGTGCCGGTGGAGCCGTTGGTGGTGATGTTCACGACGTCGCCGCCATAGGCAAAAATCTGAAGGTTCAGAAAAAGATCAGTCATTGTTGTTTCTCCTTTCGTAGAGTTGTATATTTACCAAACAATCTTCTTTCCACGTCGCACCTGATCGCGGACCATGCGCCGCTGCTCCTTGGTGAGCTGCCGGGGGTCCGTGATGCGCGTGACGTTTGCGGCGGACTGTGCGCCCAGGCCATTTTCGACCGGACGGTTTGCGCCCGCCTGGATGGAGTTGGAGATCGTAGTCGCGGCCTTCTGCGCGGCGAAGCCCATCATGCCGCCCATGACCTCGTTCCGGTGTATCACCTCATACGCGGTCTGGACGTCGATGCCCGCCGTGAGCAGGCGCGTGAACTGCGGATTCTCCATCTCACGGAGCAGGTCGAGGTTCGGGTAGAATTTGCGGGCAGCTTCCGCCTGCTGCTGATGCTTGCTGAACGACTCCGCCATCTGGGCGTCGTGATCGCGGCGGGCGATCTCCTGCTCAAGCTCCTTTACCCTCTGCTCGGAGGCCTTCTTTTGCCGGTAGGTTTCCACGGACAGCCCAAGCTCCGCCGCCTCGTCCGCCAGCAGGTCATCGTCCTTGCCGACGGCGTCCTTGAGCGCGGACAGATCGATGCTGCCGTCCTCACCGGCCTTGATGCCGTATCTCTGCTCCAAAAGGGGTGCAATCAGACTCTGCAGCTGCTTGTAGCTGGCCTCCGTCTGCTTCGCGCCCTTGAAGCGCCCCTGGATCGCTGCCTGGACGTCTTTGCCGTACTCATCCTTGTACCGCTTCTTGACTTCCTCCCAGCTGTCCGTAGGCTTGTCCTGCTGTCCAGCAGGCTGGTTTGCCGCGCCCGGAACGGCGTTCGAGCTCGTGCCGGGATCCTGGCCGAAGATGTATTCCTGCTCCGGCTGCTTTCCCTTGCGCTTGCCCGGAATCTGGGCCTGCACCCCGGCGTCGGGTGCCGTTACGCCCGTACCTGCTTCGCCGGCAGCGGAACCGGCGCCTGCGCCAGCGCCTCCGTCTCCGCCCTCACCGAAGATCTGCAGGTTCATAAAAAGTGGCAGTATGCCAGTAATCGTTTGAAGCATAATAAGCTCCTTTCTGTCCGTATATGGTGGACGATCCCTTTTACGGCCCCAAGATAGCAAAAAATCGGTAGATCTCTCTACCGATTTTTTACAGTGAATGAAAATATTTTTTACCAGTTCGGTCTTGCGACCTTCTTCCAGTTGGCGCCCTTGTAGACCTCGTAGTACAGGGCCCATCTCTGCTCGGACGTCAGGCCGGAGATGTTGGAAATTGCCGCGATGTAGGCCTTCTCCTTGGAGTAGGTGTCCGTCTTGCCGTCGTTGTTCGCGTCGGTTCCGGTTACCTTGTCCAGAATGTCCCTGGCCTCCATGTACTTCGTGACGCTCATGCCGACGTCCTTCGCGGACTGGTGACCGTTCTCCCGCGTCTTGGAGGTTCCGTCATAGTAGGCGTTCACTCTCGACTCGGTGATCTCCATGTCCGGGTACTGCTTCTGGACGTCGTACCAGCGGATCTTCTTGTCCGCGGCGTCTCCGTCCATGTCGCCGTACTTGACCAGCGCGTTCCGGAGCTGCTGCTTGGAAATCTTCCCGGCGCGGTATTCCTCGTCCACGCTGGAGTAGGCAACGCCGAATTCCTTCTTGGAGTTGGCGTCCCGAAGGATCTTGCTGACGTCGTCCGTCGCCGTGATCTTCAGATAGCGTGCCAGCTGATTCTTCAGTGCGGTTTCGCTGACGCCGCCCTTGACGTAGTTGTCGATCAGCCAGGACTTGACATGGGAGTTCACGCTGTCAGCCTTGATGCCGTGGTCTGTCAGCTCCTTCACGAGTCCGGTGATGTCCTTGTTGCCTGCCAGCGCCTCGTCGATCTCGTCGTACTGGGAGTAGGAGTAGTCCTCCTCATCGGCGTGCTCGGCCTTTGCCGCCCACTCCTGGACTTTCTTCCAGGCTTCGTCCTCGGTATCCGCGTGATAGGCTCCGTCCTTCGTGGTCTGGTGGTACTGCATCAGCAGACGGATGGCTTCGTCCTCGGAGATCTCGCCTTCCTCGAATCTTTTCCTGATGTACTCGCCGATCTCCTTGTTCACGGTCTCGGGCTTCACCCCGTGGTCGGTCAGCTCTGTAACGGCTGCGGTGATGTCCTCGCCGGCGTCCATCGCAGCGTAGACGTTCCTGTACTTCTGGTAGGAATCGTCGCCTTCTTCGTTGTCCGCCTTGTCCTTCCATTCGTCCACGGTAAACCACGCCTCGTTCGCGGTCTCCGGACGGTACTCGCCCTTCTCGGTCCGCTTGTGGTACTTGGTCAGCAGGTCGATGGCGACGTCCTCGCTGATCGTGCCGGACGTGTACAGCATCTTAATGTACTTGCTGATCTCGTCGTTTACGGCCTTCTCGGTGACGCCGTGGTCCATCAGGCGCTGCATCTCATCGGTGATGTCCTGGCCTGCGTCAAGCATGGCGCGAAGATCTTCGTACTTGTTAAAGGTGTAATCCTCCTCGCCCTTGTGCTCCGCTTTGGCCTTCCACTCCTGGACCTTCCAGTAGGCGTCGTTCTCATCGTCCGCGTTGCCGTAATCCACCAGCCACTTGATGGCGAAGGTTTCGGACATTTCGCCCGCCTCGTACAGATCGCGGATGCGGCTTGTGATCGCGTTCTGGATCCGCTTGTTGACCTTGTCCTCGGACAAGCCAGGTTTGTCGTTCAGGATGTTACGGCGCATCTCCTCCAGGATTTTGTTCGCCTTCTCCGTGTCGCCGTACTCCAGTGCCTCGGTGAACCGTCTCGCGTTCGTCTTCTGGCTGCGCTCCAGGCCAGCCTCGAAGCTGCCGAGCTGCCCTTCCGCCGCATCGAGCGCATGCTCGTACAGGCCGTGTCCAATCTTCTGAATGTTCTCAATCGGCATACCGGTCATCTGCGCCAGCGGCTTCAGCAGGTTCAGGCTTTCCTTCTTCAGAAGGCCCAGCCAGTCGTCCTTGGTCGGCGTATCTTCGCCATCGAACATCTTGTTCGCCTTCTGCGCCAGCTCCACGAATCCGGACAGCAGGCTGTTGATCGTGGAGATGCCGCCGACGTCGTTCTCGTAATACTTGCTGCCGGTCAGGATCGAATTGACGACATCGAAGGTTTCGGAGCCCCAGAGGAAGGCGCCGGTCAGCGTCTCCGCCAGGGAATCCAGCGCCGCCAGTCCTGCGGACTCCGGTGTCAGCTCGTCGTCATCGTCGCGGTACGGATTGACCCGGTGCAGCAGGGCCTTGCCGACCATGTCCATTGCGACCAGCACGACGGCGGACGCGACCTGGGAGGAGATCGCCCGCGTCAGGTTCGTCTTGGCTTCCTTCCGCATGGCCTTGGATTCCGCAGTCTTGTTCTTCTTGTCGTACTGCTTCACGGCGTTGTAGGTCGCCGCGGCGTCGATCAAAATGTTCGCGTTCTGCAGGCGCTGCGTGGAGAACATCGTCATGGCCTTGATGATCTTGTCCGGGTTCCGGAGGATGTCGGGCCGCTGCAGGACGGTGTAGTTCGGCTGCGTCTCCTCGACGATCCGTCCGAAGACCTCTCCGACCTTCTGATAGAAGGGGCTGTCTCCGCTGTCGATCTGCTCCTGCGTGCCCTTCTCCAGGCCCTTGAAATGATCCTTTACGTAATACTCCGCAGCGTACCAGAGCCTGCCGACGGTCATGAGGTCGAACTTCTGGATTCCTTTCGCCCAACTCTGTCTGGCCAGCCAGCCTTTCTTCTGCGCCACGTCTCCGAGCTCCGTGTCGATCGCGCCCTGCGCTCTGTACCACAGCAGCGGGGAGTAGGTGTCGATCAGAGAACGGTTTGCCCGGCTGATCGGAAGGCCGCTCTTGCCGCCCTTGACCAGGGCCTTGAGGATCGGCGTCCAGCCGGTGACAGCCGCCGCCGTCGGGAAGGACGCGGCCTGCTTCACCATGACGGGAATGTTCAGTGTCAGGATCGCCTGGGCGTAATTGCCTTTGGCCCGGTCGAAGATGGACGCGGGCTGGGACCGTCCGCCGACAATGTCGGACAGCAGGTTCTCCACATATTTCTGGCCCTTGTCCCCGAAGGTGCTGTGCAGCGCCTTTTTGACCGCGTCCACGAAGCCCTTCTGCTTCACCTTGTAGATGTTGTCGAAGGTCTTCAGGGATTCGGTCAGACCGGCGTACTGCGCGACCTTCGAGATCTGCCGGTTGACGACCTTTGTGATGTCCTCCAGCAGGATCGGGTTGCTGGCCTTGACGCGCTCCTTCATGAAGCCGGCGTTCTCCAGCGAGACGTCCCGCTTGATCGTGTCGATGTCGGTGTTCAGGAAATCGCTGTCGGTTGCGATCGGGAAATAGTTGTTTACGCGGGCCTTGCTGAAGCCGTACATGGAGACCGTCGCCTTGTTGAGCTCTTTCCGGGAGAATCCGTCGAAGAACTCCTTCGCAGTTGCGATCCACTTCCGCTCGTAGGGCGTCAGGGAATCCTCGATGATCGTACGGATGGATTCAAACATCTCGCGGATCTCCTGCTCCTCTGCGGCGTATCTTTCGTTGACGGCCTCCTCGCCTTCCGTCGCCAGCAGCGCGTCAAGGTTCGCGACTCTCGCGCCGAGCGCCGGGATCGAGACCGCCTTTGTGCCCCAGGCGTCGCCCTTGCCGTCGTAATACTGCGACAGCCCCGGCAGCGTCAGACCGCCGTACATCAGGTGGCGCATGTTGTCCTCGTTCTGCAGGTGCATGTACAGGGACAGCATCATGCCCTTGGTGATCAGGACCGGATTGCCGCCGGCGTCCTTCAGACCGACGTCCACAAGATCGTTCCTGCCGTGCGCGGTCAGCTCCTTCGCCTGCCTGAAATCCTTCTTGGATTTCAGAACCGGGTCGAAGATCCGCGTGCCCTGCATCTCCAGCATCAGCATCTTCTGCTGTGCCTTGTTCAGCATGTCGTAGGTCTTGTTCCATGCGGAGTTCGGCATGTAGCCGCCGAAGCGGTTGAAGGCACGCTTCGGGGAAAGCTGCGCCTTGTGCCAGGATTCCAGGATCCCGAGCCGGTGCTCGCCCTTGCTGTTCCGGAGCTCGTTGATCATCTGCGTGCCGATGTCGAAGATGGTCTTGCCCTTCTCGATCAGGTCCGCCTTGATCGCGTTCCGGATCGTGGTCCGCATGGCCTTCAGCGCCGTGTAGACGTCGGAAAGCTCGTCCGCGTTCAGCTGATAGATGGATCTGCCCTGCAGCGTGCCGGAAAGCTCCGTCAGCATGTCCTTGACGGTCTCGTCGTAGTACATGCTCGTGGCGTTGTCCTTCCGGATCCGGTCGTAGGCAGCGTTAATCGCGTCGATCTTCGCCTGCGCGGATTCGCTCTTGGCTCTGCCGGTGTCGGTGGAGATCATCTCCAACAGGTCGAGGACCGGACCGGTGAGCTCCTGCGGCACGTAGTGTCCCTGCCTCGGCTTCAGCAGCTCACGCCGCATCTCCTCGTGCAGGTTCTTGATTCTGTGGCGGATGTCTGTCTTGGTCTGTCTTTCTTTGTATTGCTTATTGACACGTTCCCGGATCTCCGCCCGCTGCGCCTTCAGCAAATTCTGAAGGTGCGCCGTGTTGAGCTCCTTGTTGATGATCTGGACCTTTTCAGTGATCTTCTTTTGAAGGACCTCGGACCTCCGCTCCAGTTTTGTCTTCTCCGCTCCGCTTGCGGTCGCAGCTTTCTTCCGAATGCCGTTGATCTCGTACTGCATGCTGCGGACATTGTCGATGTTCTTCTGGGTCTCGATCAGAATCCGCCGCTGCTCCTCGTTGGTCGCCGCCGTCATCGGGTCGGCATCCCGGAGGATCTCGTAGTCGGATTTCTGGGTGTAATCGCGGGTGGAAAGGCGTGCGCCGTTTTGCGCGTCATACGCCTTGCTGTACATCTCGTAGTACGGCTGGAAATCGTAATCCGCCTGCACAATCTCGTAATCGAAAGATGGCTGGTATCCGGGCTTTACTCTTTCCGTGAAATTGTATCGGTTGCCTTTTGTTTCCACGCCATTCTTTGGCACAAGTAGGATGTACTCGCCCTTTCTGGGCGCATACCTTTGTGCAGACAGATTGCCTGGAATTCGCTTCCCAGAATCGTCAACCACATAAGTAATGTTGGTCGGCATGATATTGTTGCCAAACTGTCCGCCGTCGCCCCGGAATCCGTCCCGCTTGATGCTCTCGATCATGGCCTGCACATCGCCCTTGCCGCTCATGTTAATCTTGTGCGCGGAGTACAGACTATAGAACTGGTTCTCGGTGAGCTTCTCGCCTGCGTCACGTTTTTCCTGCGCGGATCGTCTGGAATACTTAGCATTCTCTTCGCTGCCGTTCTTCGTCACGACAGCACTTGCCTTGCCGAACGTGTTGTCAATCTTGACGGTAAAGCCGGGACCAAGCGCATCTTCAAGATATGCTTTCAACTCGGATTTGGTAAATCCCTTTTGGTAGCTGCCTGTGTTGGAGATAAAATACTCCATCGCGTCCTCGTTGATGGCAACCTTGCTGGAGGCGTTCTTGACGTCGTCGCCGCGCACATTGATAAATGCGCGTCCGCCGGGTTTTAGCATCTCTCCGATCTTCACGACCATTGCGTCACGAAGGTCCTGCGGGACGACGTTCAACACGGCGTTGCTGATGATCACGTCATACGTTTTGTCGAGTGTTGAGTAATCCGTGTACATCGGGGAGTAGGATTTATCCGGGAACGGTTCGATGTCCTCCACATTGAATCCGTACTCGTCGCGGCCCGCCTGCGTTCCAACGCCAAGACCGGAGGATGCATCAAGGATCGTTCCGTCGAATCCTTCCGCCTTGAGTCTGTCGTAGATCTTGCGGTAGGTCTTGACCGTGCCCTTGATCTGCGTCGGGTTTCTGACTTCGCTCTCGTCCGCCGCAAGCTCAAACAGTGTAGGATGCGCCGCCTTTACCTCGTCGAAGGTAGCACCGGGCATCCATGCGCTGGAACTCGGCTTTACGGGATCTACGGATCGCAAAGAATATTTCAGCCCGCCAACCTTTTTTACTGTGCCGTCCGGCTGTTGCACATATTCCCCTTCTGAAAACTTTGTTCGTTGTCTCGTCGTTCCAAAGTGAGCATAAACATTGTTTGAAAACGTATCTTTGAATTCATCCTTGACATCACGCAGCATATCTGCTATATTGTACGAGAAATGAGGCAGCGTACGCGCAAGGGCAACGTTCTTCGGACCGACCTGACCGTGAACGGTCCTCATTTTTTTTGCATTTTCGGCGTAGAGTTTTGAAATAACGTTTGCTTTTACCAAAAGCGGATCCTGGTTCTTTCTTTCTTCTACGACATACCGAACCGCATAATAGTCTGTTTTTCCTTTTGCGTTTTCCACGGCGGATATTCCTACAAGAACGTGACTGTAAGGAACATCCAGATTTCCTCTTCCGTTTGCGATATTTACCTCTACAGAATTTGCAAGCGTCTCCACAAGATTGATTGCGCCAATTGCATTTTCTTCTGTTGTGTTTTGAACTTTTCCAGTCTTTGGAGAAATAGTATTTTTTCGTACAATGCCGTGCTCAATTGCTCTGCTTGTCACTTCTACATTTCTTCCGATATCGTTTACCTTAACGTAATACGTCGGGTTAGGTGCATTTGTTTTGACTGTTTTGCACTGTGACAATACATGATTCACCAGCCAATCAACGTTTACCGTACCGTCAGACTTAAACGCTTTTCTGACTTCGGAATACGGAACTCTTGTGCCTGTGATCGGTTTTTTCTTGCTCAACTCGGAATATGAATAGTTACGGCTGGCAAACTTTGCGTCCTCACGGGCGTTATTTTTTTTGCCATGCTGCGACTCGTGCTCCCATCTGCCGACCTGCGCGGCCCGCTCCATGTCCGGCTCGTTGACCTTGAACTCGCCCCAGTGTGCTTCGCCGTACTCCGGCGTGACCATGCCGGGATCAATCTCGGACATGTTGATCTTCTTCTGGTCGCGGTATGTTCCGTCGTTGGCGTACATGGCCCGGTCGATCAGCGTCTTCCAGTAGCCGGTGCTGCCGCGGAAATCACCGTGGTCCACGGTCTTGCCCTTTGAGTTGATGCCGGTGAACCGGGGATGCAGACCGAGGTTGTAGCAGTAGGACCGGAAGATGAAGCCGTTGACGTAGGCGTGCGCCCTGTCCACGGTCTTGTTCCAGTACTCGTGCGGCATGACAGCTTCTGCCTGCGAGGAGTTCAGCCTGACGCCGTCCTCTTCGCCGCCGTTCCACATCTTGTTCGCGATGTTCCACAGCACGTCGGCGGACCATCTCTCGTATTCGTAGATCGCTTCGGGATCGCCAAGCAGCGCCTTGTCCTCGACGGCCTTCAGCTCGTCAAAGCTGCGGTCCGAGATGTCGATCGCCTCCGAAGCATAAGACCGCATAAAGGAAACGTCGTTGGAGGTCGGGCTCCAGTCTCTCGAACCCTTGGTGCGCTTGGTCTTCCCGTCCTCGTCCACGGTCTCCGTGATCACGGACTGCTTGCCGGTCAGAAGCATGCTGCGAAGTTCACGCATGCGGAGCTGGTCCGGCGTCGCTTTGGCCTTTGCCTTGTCGGTCTGGACGTCGGAGTAGTCCTGGTAATTCTTCCGCAAAAACTCCTCATTCAGGTTGCCGACCAGCACCCGGATGAACTCGTCGATGGAGGCGCCGCTGGCGTGGTACGGGATGACGAAGCCGATGTGGATGCCGCCGGTCTCCGCGCTGTCCTCCAGCGCCAGTTTAATGTGGTCGTCGTTGATGCCGACGAGGATGATCTGTGCGCTGTCGTACTGATCCTTCAGCCGGATCGCGGCGTTGATGTCGATGCCGGTCACGTTGGAGTAGACGAGGTGTCCCTTTATCATCTTCCCGTTCTTATCCGCCTCATCCACCACGAAGCCCTTATTGATGGGCATGGCGGAGAGGTTGACGTCGCCGCCGATCCTCGCGACCATTTCACCGAACTCGATGATCTTGGTATAGGTCTGCATGTTGGAGCCCAGAGCCTGCGCCTCGAAGAACACCTGGATGTAGTCGAGCGCGTAATCGTACCGGAAATCGGAGGTGGACTGGAAGCGCTGTCCGCCGATCAGGTTCTGCGCCCGCGTCCTGGCGATCGCGTTGATGATGGCCTCCTGCTGCGCATCGTTGAACTTGCCGTCGATCTTCAGCGGATTGGCGAAGGTCTTGTATCCGTCGGATGATTTCTTCTTCAGCGGCTGGATCATGTCTCCAAGCCGCATGTCGGCGTAAGGCAGGATCGCCTTGCCGGCGGAAGGCCCTCTCGACGTGCGGTAGGCCCAGGAATCCTTGTACTTCGTCATAAAGGCGTTGACGGCCTTCGTGTCGTACATATTGAAAAGGACGTTCAGCGGAACCGCCTGATAGCCGGCCTTTGACCGGACCCGCTTCAGCCAGGCCAGCTCCTGGGAAGCGACGTTCTCGTCCTTCTCCATTTGCTCGATTTCCTTCTGGGCCTTCTTGATGGCCATTTCGTTGAATTCGATCGAGCTTTCCAGACGGGTCTTGGCTTCCTCGTTCCCTTCCTTGACGGCCTTCTTGAGCTCCTTGCGGTTGTTCCTGTTCTGCGCCTGCAGGTTTTCCTTTTTGGCAACCAGGTCGGTGTACACCTGCTCCTCGCGGAGCCTTGCGCGGATCAGGCTGCGTTCGTTCTTCTTGTCGCGGTTCTCCAGCTCCTTGATCCGGGTCTGGATGGTAGCGGGATCGTTCCACTTTGCGTCCGCGTATTTCTCCTGGAAGCGCCGCATGGTGTCAAGCAGCGTGCCGGCTCCGGCCCATCGGGAGAAGACGTAGCAGACCGGGCACGGGACCTGCGCCCCGGCGTCGATGAGCTCCTTCTGCAGCTGGGTGACCTCGTCCTTCGTCAGACCGCGTCCGAGCTTCATCATGCGCTCCGACATGGCCTTGACGATCTCCGCCGTCTTTCTGCACACGGTGGAGAAATCCACGGTCGTGCCGTACTGCCCGTCGGAGTTGGATTTGATCGCGGAGAACAGCTGACTGCCTGCGACCTCCCAGACCATCTCCGGGTTCTGGGTGTTCATGATCAGGTTCATAAGATCCGCAACGGCGCGGAACTGCTCGTTCGCCTCCGCCGCGGTGATATGTCCCTGGATGCCGTAGCGGCTGAATCCATCCCTAGCGGTCTTGATCAGAGCGCCGAACGCGGAATGGTCGCGGATGTAATCAGCCTCCACATGGTTGACCCTCTTACCGTTGATGTAGAAGAACAGACGTCCGTCGCTGTCCTGCCGCATCTCGATGCCGGCGGTCTCCGTTCCGGTCCGGATGGACTCCTTGACGTCAACCTGTGCGCCGGTCTTCAGCGGCCCAGCCGCCTGGTAGTTCTCCGATGCCCGGACAAACGCTTCGGAATATGCCTCTGCGATCGCATTCCGTGCCGCAGCTTCTGCCCGGTCCACAATCTGTGAGGCCTCCGACGTATGGGAGGTGTCGCCCAGCGCCCTGCGGATCTTGTCAAAGAATCCCTTCACGAAATCGAGGATCTTCTGCATAACGGTCTTCCGGTTGTCGCCCAGCTTCTCGCCCAGCGCCTGCCAGAATTCCTTGTCGCCCATCCGCGTCATTCCGGAATCCGCGATGACCTCCTCCAGAGCGCCGTCCCAATCCAGGGTAGCGTTCCGTGCCATCTGCTCCCGGACCATGCGCTCCAGGCCCTTCGCTCCGACCTCCGCGAGGATGACCTGCCGGACCGCGTCCTTGTAGGCGTTGTACTCCTTGTTGGCGTACTCGCGCATCCAGTGCGTCAGCTCGTGTCCGGTGACGGCCAGCATGCCGCGGTTCAGATCCGTGCGGATGTTGTTCAGACCGCCGTTGACGTCGATCCAGATCTCGCCATTCTGATAGCGGCCCTGCTCTCCTGTCAGCTTGCCTTCCGAATCCGCTGTGGATTCAAACAGATGGACCGGCAGACCGCCGGCCTCCGCAATCATCCGGATCGCGTCGAACTGGACCTTGTTCGCGTCGTCATCAGCAAGCTCGTTGTACCGCTCCTGCGAGATCTCGCCTTCTCCGCCGACCAGCAGCGTGCCCTTCCGCCCGGTCACGCCGGGCTTCACGTTCTTCATCCGCTGTTCCTGCTTTGCGACGTAGGCAGCGTCAACGGAGCCGGCGTCCTTCTGTCCTGCGCGGTAAGCCTTGGACGCCTCCTCTGCGGTCAGATTCTCCGCAAGCGTGACGGCCTGATCGATCTTCATGGATTCCACCTGGCCCCTGTTATAGGTCAGAACGTAATCCTGCGCCCAGCGGTAAGGATCCGACAGTCCGTTTTCCTTCGCTTTGTCGTAGGCCTCCATCATGCCGACCACGGCGTCGTCCGTCATCTTGGAGGAACGCATGATGTCGAGGACGTCCTTCGTGTCGGCGTCGGTTTGCAGGGAATCGTAGGCCACGGTAGAACCGTCCGCCAGCACGACGGAATCCATGTTCTTTGTGAAGCCGACGATCCCGACCTGCTTTGTACCGCCGTTCTCCGTGTTGACGGTCGCCTCCATCGTCATCTTCACGCCCTTGTTTCTGCCGTAATCCACAGCAGCTCTGGCGTCAGACTGTTCGCCGCTCTTCAGCGCGGTATCGATGGCCGCGGTGTACAGACCGTACTCCGAAGCCTCTCTGGCCTGCTTGTCCTGGATGTTCTTTACGACCTCGTTCTGCTGCAGGACGGCGGACGTGCCGGTCTTGCCGGTCGCCTTCTGGCCTTCGCTGTAGGTGGGGTTGTTGACCCGCTCGGAAAGGCTCATGTTCGCCCTGACGCCGTTCTGCGCGATCTTGCTGACAGCGGTCGACAGCGCGTCGTCCGCAACGCTGCGGATGCCGTCGCCGTACTTCTGCACGAGATCATTGTAGACCTGGTTGGCGCCTTCGATGGTCCCGGTCTTCTCCATCTGCTGCTGGATCTGGGCAGTCGTCTTGTTCGCCGCCCTGCCGATGGAGCTGTCCCTGTTCGTGACTGCCATTCCGTTGTCCGCGCCGAACTTGGTGATGGATTCCACAGCGCCGCTCGTGTTCTGCATCCGCTGCCCGGTCGCCTGGTTCATGCGGCTGTTGTACATGGCCTGCGAGATCCGCGCCGGAACCACATGGCCGACCGTCATGCCGCCGCCGGAGATAAAGCCGGCAAATGCATCGTTTGCCAACTCTGTGAACCATTCGTGATCCGCCTGCTGATGAGCTCCGTCGTAGGAATAGCCCTGCGCCATGAGCTCGTTCGCCCGCTCTTCAACGGAATTGTCGTAACCGTTTTGCCTCGCAATGACTGCGTCTGTGATTCGGTTTGCAATCGTTGTGGAGAACTCCTCGGAGGCCTCAATGCCGCCTTGCACAAAGAAATTACTGACGATGGACCTCGTGACGTCCTGATCGACCAGCTTGTCCAGGCTGATGTATTCAAAGCCCGCCTCCGCAAGTGCCGCCCAGTAGGCGTGCTGCATCGCGGCTTCTTCGCTCCATCCGGCTTTGATGCGCTCCCGATAATCGGAAGCGGCAGCTCCGGATCCCATAAGCGTAGTGCCGATTGCCTCCGCGATCGTCTGCAAAACCTTTGCTGTTGCGGTCGCGTCTCCGATGGCCATTGCAGGCAGGGCAATCATGCCGCTCTGTACCATTGAGGATCCAATGTTGTAGAAGGTTCCGAGGCTGACCTTTCCGAGGACGGGGACGTTAATCTCACCTGCGCCAAGCCCCGTGCCGAACAGACCGTGCTCCGTCACGCCGGCAGCGCCGCCGCTGGTGATCGCCTCGGAATACCTGGACATCTCCTGCCCCCATGAGCCATAGGGATCCAGACCGGACGCAAGACCGGCCAGAGGACCGGCCAGAAGACCGGCTGCACGCCGAACAGAGGAATCCCCGACATATTCCGATGCGCCGGAGAAGAACTCCTCCTGCCGGATTCCGACCATCTGATTCGCCCATTCAAGCGCCGCTTCCGGATCATCGTCGAACATCGCGTAGAAGATGTTCTTGTCTTCCTGCGTTAGTCTGTTGGTGTCGTCGTCGATGTTGAAAACGCCGCTGTTCAGTCTGGAATACTCGGTGCTGTTCTGCCCGTATGTCGTGTAATGAACGCTGGTGTTCTCCTTCAGATAATCGTTGTAGGCCTTCGCGCCGCGCATGACCTTTGTCTCTTCCGTCTTGATCTGCTTTGTCGGATCGGTGACGCCGATGGTCGGAGGATTATCAAGGGAAGGCAGCTCTGTACCGGTCCGGACGGGTGACCCGACCTCGTTCGCGTACTTCTGGTAGATGTCCCGCTTCGCCAGCGCGTCCTGCTGCTTCCGGTAGTTCAACGCTGCCGTGTATCTCTGCTTCTGCTCCTGCAGCTGCTTCAGGCGTTCCTCGGACTGGTTGTAGGCGTACTCGGTCGCCGCGTACTGATCCGCAGGTCCGTTCCACTGTGCCCAGGTGTTGTACCGCGTCCGGTTGTTCGCGGTTTCTTCTTCGATCTGCTTGTCCAGGATCCGCAGCTGGCCTTCGATCTGCTCCCGGCTCAGGTTGTCGCCGTACCACTGCGCGGGATTCTGCTGACGGTTAAGCTCGTCCTGCTGCCGCTCTGCACGTTTCCAGGCGTCGGATCCGCTCTTGAACCGCTGCGCGTACTGCTGCATGGCGTAGGAGGACTGTTCCTTGTTACCGGTCTCCCCTGCCGCTTTCGTCATCCTGGAATAGAAATCCGCCATGTCCATGTCCCGCGCCGCCTGTCCCTGGTTGGAGGCGCCGGTCACGGTCGCGGCCTGCCTCTGGCCGGAGCTGATCTTCCGCTGCTCCTCCTGCTTCCAGGCCTTGTCGGAGGTCTCCATCGCCTTCTTGTACAGGTTGTAGGCGTCGTTCGCAGCGCCGTAATTGTTCGACGCGGTTCCGTAGTCATACAGGGCGGAAGCAAAGTTCTGAGCGCGTACAGCGGTATCTGTTGCCCGCTGCGCTCTGTCCGTGCTGACCCGGTCCCGCAGGCCTGGCATGGTGTCCGCCTGTTGTGCAAGGGATCTGTAGCCGGTGTCGGTCGTCACGAACTTGTTCCATGCGTTCTCCGCATTGGCCTTCGCGTTCCGGATCTTCGCGTTGTACTGCTGCTGATCCAGCCGGCGCTTTTCGTCGCCTTCCCGGTATCCCCTGTTGGAGGATGAAGTCTGCGTGCCGGTTGCAATCGTTTTTGCGGTCGTACTCGCCACTCCGAGTTGCTTGCCGTTCCTCGCGGCCTGGTCGCTTTCTTTTGTTCTGGACTGCTTTTGCTCCCGCTTGCGCTCCTCTTCCTCCTTCTCCTCCTGCTCTTTCCGCTTTTTCAGATAATCGTCAAATCCGGAGAATTTACGTGCCATTGGTTCACCCCCTTACTGAAGGCCGCTGGCTGGTGGTTTTGGATTGTTGTTGAACATGTTCTTGATCAGATTGTAAAGCTGCGTCCTCTGCGCGTCGGAAAGCCCTGTGGCCTGGGCGACCATCTGCTCCGCTTCCGCCCTTGTTCCTGCTCCCATGATGCTGCTGCGAAGGTTGTTGAAATCTGCATCCGAAAGCCCTGTGCCGGTTGTCGTGTTGCCGCCGCTGTTGTTGCCTCCGCCGGAATAGCTTCCGCCGCCGCTCGAACTTCCGCCTCCGCTGTACGTGCTTCCGCCGCCGTTGCCGCCCGTGCTCCCGCTCCCGCTCATCAGACCGCGGTAGTAGTTGGACAGATACTGCGCGAACGTGCTGCTGACGCCAGCCGCCTGCAGCTCCTCCGCCGTCGGCATGTAACCGTTTTGCAGCATCGTCATGACGCGGCTGTAGGCATCCTGGCCCCGCTCGTACTCGGTCTCTTCATTGTACCGGCGGACTCCCTCCAGGAACTGATCGCGGGAAAGGCCAAACTCCTGGGCCCACTGGTCCAAGGAGGCTTCCCACTGCTCTCTGCTGAAGCCGAACTCCCGTTCCCACTTGTCATCTGCTGCCTGGTCGCGCTCTTTGCCGTATTCAAACTCTTTCTCCCACTGATCCAGAGCTGCGGCAAACTTGTCCTGCTCCAGGCCAAACTCCTTGGCCCACTGATCCAGGGATGCCTCAAATTTCTGCTTATCGAGACCGAACTCCTGAGCCCACTGATCCAGAGACGCCTGGAATTTCTCCTTGTCGAAGGCCATGCCCTCGTCGAACTGCCGGACGCCCTCGTTGAAATTCATCTGGTTCCAGTAGTTGGAAAGCTGATCCTGATAGGCGCCGTAGTCCTTGTCGTACATGCCGGCAGCAGCGGAAAGCCTGTTGTACAGGTCCTGCCCCTCCTGATCATAAGCGGCCCGCTCCTGCGCGTAGAGCTCCGGAACGATCTCGCCAAGTTTGGTCAGATACTCGTTGTACGCCTGGTTGCCAACTGCCTGCCCGTAGGAGGAACCGTAGCCGCCTGTGAGCGCCGCAGCCTGGCCCATCGTGTCCTGCATGGCCTGCTGGCCTTGCTTCATGTACTGGTCCTTGTACTGCTGATAGAGCGCGTTGGCGTTCAAATCAAAGCTGAAGGGCTGTCTGTTGCTGATCTGGCCCATCAGATCCTGCATCTGCTGATACCAACCGTTGTCGCTGGAGTTCCACGTCGGCATGGTGGGCGTGTTGGCGCCGGAAGTTCCGGTCGTGCCGGAATTCTGGCCCTGCGCCGCAGCAGCCAGCTTGTCGTTCAGCGGCGCGATGTTGTTTTGATAGTAGTCGGTGTCCGATTTTCTTTGGCCTTTGTTCTCGCTGTTGTAGTTTTGCGCCTTTGCTACGTCATAACTACCTTTTGGCTGCTGGTCCATGTAGTTTTTGTACTCGTCTATTTTGGTCTTGTATGCCATCGTTCTGCCTCCTTCCTACGATCTCGGCTGTGTCGCGGCCTGCGCGTTCGCCTTTGCTTTGTCAATGTACCGGTTCTGGAGCCTCGGATCGCCGTTGGCGTCGTTCTCCGCCGGCAGCTTCGCGGGCTTTCCGCCGACCTGCGCCGGTTGTGCGCCCTGCTGCGGCTGTACGCCCTGCATCATCATCAGCTGCTGGAGCATCTGCAACATGGTCCCGTTCTGCTCGATCCTCTCCCGGACCTTCTCTTTGCCACGAAAATCCATCATGTCCAGGCAGGCCAGCGCCATGTCCGCCGCCTCCGGGTTGAAGAAGCCAAGCTGATAAAATTGCAGCGCGAGCTCGTTCTGGCTCATCTTGTTGTAGGCGCTCTGCTTCTGCGCGTTGACCTCGATGTCGAAGACCGGCTTTCGGATCACCGGAACCTGCATGCCCAGCGCAGGATCGATGCCCTGATTGATGACCAGCAGGTTTCTGTTGCTGTACTCCACGTACTGTGCAGCCCCGTCCGGCCCAAGGATTCGGAAGGATCTCGGTGCGTCGTAAAACTGCCGGATGAGCTCGATCACGCAGAGCACGATCTGACGGTAGCAGTTGTAGCTGCTCTGGATCTGGTCTCTCGACAGCTTGCCGGACTGCTCCTGCATAGCCGCAATGGCCGACGCCGCAGTCACGCCGGAGGCCGTGCCGCCGTTGTTGACGTCGCGGTTGCCGGACGTCTCCTTCATCTCCTGGATCTTCTGGTCCAAGATCGACAGGTAGTTGCCGGTCAACTGCTGCACCGGAACCGGCTGCAGGGCGTTCTCTGACAGCTGCCCGTTGAAATGGACAAAGGCCCTGGACCAGTCAGCGTACTCCTCCTCGTTGACGGAGCCCTCCTGCCGGACCAGCCAGCGCGGGGTAGCCGCCGCGATGCAGTTGGCAACGATCGCGTTGTTCATCAGGTCGATCTGCCTCTGAGAATCCTTGCAGATGTCGATGTAGCCGTAGCCGGTCGGCGTTCCCTCCTCCGGGAACAAGACGTCGGCAAAGAATGGATAGTCGCCGTGGTCATAGAGACCGCGCTCCGTGAGATCCGGCTCGTTCTCGGTCGCGTAGAGGACCTCCTCCCCGACGAACTTGACGTAGTGCAGGACGGTCTTGCCGTCCTGGTTCTGCCGCTTGTAGTACCAGTCGATGACCGGGCTCTTGTCGCTGGTGTCCACGGAATCGTCATAGAGGTACTCGTTTGTGGTGAAGGCCTTGCCGTTGAGCTTGTCCTCCAGCTGCGGGTAGACCTCCTTCAGCGTCTCGTTGTCCACAAGCTCCACGTGGAAGATGTTCCGGCTCTTCTGCAGGTCGGTGATGCCGGGCTCCCAGTACAAACAAAGCGGGTCCACTCTCCGGACCGCGATGTCGCCCAGACCGTTGAGCGCCTTGGCATCCCAGTAGACGCCGTAGAATGCCACGCCGGCCTTCAGCTTCTTCCACCAGTTTTCCGACCACGTAATGTCGAAATCGTTCTGCTGCAGGACGACCGGCACCACCTTCGACAGGATCTGAGCCTCGGCCTCATCGTCCCGCATTCTCGGCAGGCAGTTGGGCTCCGGCGTCGCGTCCATCGCGTCGGCGTGCTTGGAGAGGATCACGTTCACGAGCCAGGCGCTCTTTGTCTTCAGGCTGGTCGTGCCCTTCTCCTTGATCCAGTTCCAGTGGCGCATCTTCCACCATTCCTCGTTCTCGATCACCCGGCGCTCAAAGTGTGCTTTGCCGGTCTTGTACTTCCGCAGCGTGAGCATTGCCTCCCGGATCTGGTCCACGCCGACGGGCTGGATCCCCATCGCCTCCGGGCTGGTTATGAGCTCCACGCCCCTGGGATCCGTGCCCAGCGGCATCGCCTGCGGAGCATCCATCCCCGGCTGCGGATTCGCCATGCTCGGTCTTTCCTCCGGTCTCCTTCTTGTAAAGATTGCCATGTGTTCACCCCCTAAAAGGATAATGCCCAGTTGAAATACACGCCGTCTTCCAGCTGCCCGTTGACGTGCGTGTGGTTCCGGTTGTACCAGTCAACATACGCCTGCCATTCCTCCTGGTAGCGCTGGGCGTAGTTGTTGTACCGCTCAAAATCTGCGTTTTGAAGATCGATTCGCATGACCAGGTAGTCGATGTACAGCAGATCATACGGCGCCGGCACAAGCAGCACGGTGTCCGGATTGGTATGCTGGCCGCTGGGATCGTACTCCGGCATCTCGTCCGGGTCCGGGTCGGCGTAGTTTTTGATGATTTCCTGCCAGATCTGCCCGTCCAGCGCCGACAGCCAGCGGATCATGGTGCTGCGCGTGACCTCACTTGGCCGCAGGCTTGTCGCTTCCGTGATCGCGTCGTTCAGCTTCATTTCGCTTTCTCCTCCCCTTGTAGTATTCCTGATTGACCCACTTGACCCTGACTGCGTCCGGGTAGGCCCTGCCCATCGTGTCCAGCGCCCGGTAGAAATGCCATGCTACCCTGTTGGCGTCCTTGACGCAGTCTCCGTGGTCGCGAGACCACCGCATATAAACAAAACCGGGCTTTGCCTCTCGCCGGAAGGAAAGACCGGGAATCTCCCGCAGGTTCGCTGCCAGACCGTCCATGAGCGCCGTCAGAGCGGCGCACACAAGATCTTCGCCCTCTTTGCCATGATACGCATGGCCCTCAGCCTTGAGGCTCCCTGTGGCGTGCCAGGCGGCTGGTGAAATCGTGATCGTTACCATGTTCCCTCCTATGCGTCTGAAAAACCAAAGCCCGGTCTGTACCGGACGCGCTTTCCATCGTACTGCCCCAGCGGATCGGCGCCGACCTCGGGGATCTCCTCCCTCGGCACCGGCTTGATGGGCCTGCTCATACACATATATCTCCACTCGTCGGCCACGTGGTCCTCCATGTCGGTGTCCAGATCCTCCGGGTGGAGTTCGTCGTAGACCTGCAGCGGGATCGTCCGGAGGAAGGCCCTGCAGGTGTCGAACACATACATCATCGGGATCCCGTTGCGGTCGAACTGCAGCCGGTAATGGCATTGCATCCAGCCGGGGATCCGCTTGTGGTCGCCGGGCAGGAAGAAGACCCGGTGCTTCTCCGCCGTTTCCGCGATGCTCTCGCCGCCGCTCTCGTCCCAGATCGCGGGATCCGCCACGCCTTCGATGCGCCGGCCCTTCAGATACGGGTGCTCGTTTTCGATCTGGCGGATCTTGGCGAAGACCTCGTCCGGCGTCATTTTCAAACCCTCGTTCGGGTTTTTTGTGCATCCGTAGTATTCCAGGATCCTGTAGATACGACCGTCGAAATCGATGGCCCACCAGGCGCAGGAGAAGGGCTTGCTGTAGCCCCAGTCGAAGGACCGCGCCAGGGTCCATTCCTTCGGCGGCGTGAAGGGCTTGATCACGTGGGTCCACAGCCCACGGGCCGCTGCCACGTCTGGCTCCACGCCGGCAACGTGGCATTTCATCAAATCCGGCGTCGTTCTCAGGTCCTCGAAGAACTGTCCTTCGAAGATGTCCCAGTCGCCTTCGAGCCAGGCCTTCCGCAGCTTATCCGGCAGCGCCTCCAACTGCTTGATATAGTCCGGCTGCTCCCGCATCAGGATGATGTTATCGGTCACCAGGGACTGTATGAAGGTGTAGTCCTCCGGGATCTCTCCTGCTTCGTAATGCTTGTCGATGAAGATCCGCTTGATGTACCCGTGCCCCTGGCCTCCGGGGTTGCAGGTGTAGTAGATCCGCTTCGGGAACTGGTTGACGCCGCGCAAACAGGCTGAAATCCGCTTCATCTGGTCCTCGGACAGCTGCGTCGCCTCGTCCAGGAAGATCACGTCGTACTCGGCTCCTTGGTACTGATGTGTGTCGCTCTCGTTCTTCAGGTATCCGAACTTGATCGTGGAGCCGTTGGGGAAATACATCAATTTGTCGCGGTCGTTGTATTTGGCGATGCCGTTGAGCTCCGCCCGGAGGATCATGATGTGGTTGTTCATGAGCTCGGGATAGGTCCGGCGGACGATCAGGATCTTGATGCCGGCGTAGTTGAGCGCCAGCAGCTTGGCCTTCGTCCGCACGGCCCATGACTTCCCGCCGCCACGTGCCCCTCCGAAGCCGATGTGCTTCGTCCTGGCCTGCAGCATCATCTCCTGCTTTTTGTTCGGTTTATCGATCCGTAGCTCCGTCACACGACCACCTCCGGTATCCAGGGGATGATCCCGACGCCGCTCTTGTACTCAAACACCGGATGGTTGAGGTCCAACTCCATGTTGTAGCCAGTTGAGCCGTAGGCCTGCCCAAGGTAGATGTAGACCTTCCCGTCCTCCGTCGTCGGAAGGTCCTGCACCAGGCAGTCGTTGCCGTCCAGCTTGCACATGCCGTCATTCTGCGGCGTGCAGCGGACGTAGCAGGGCTTGACGGCCTGCAGCGTTGTTCCGGTGTTCCAGGCGTACCGCATTTCACAGGAATGGTATGCCCGGAACAGTGTGCTGCCTCCGGGCTGGCCCGTGTTCGGGACGTTCGTCGTCCCGGCGTAGTAGAAGATCGGCATCCTCGGATCAAAGGCCCTGCTCGTGTTCAGCGTCTTTGTCGTGCCGGTGGAGCCGTTGCCGCTGCCAACGGTGTAGCAGGGCACCAGCGTCCCGTCCGGCTGCGAAAACAGGAACAGATACCGCGACAGCCGGTCCGTCAGTGGCCTGCTCGTGCGCTCCGTGCGGATCTGATAGGCCAGCGTGTTCGTGTTGCTGTCGTAGCCCAGGTACATGTCCCAGCCGCCGTATCCGCTGTTCCGCGCCGCGTTGTAGACGAAGACATACCCGGAGTTCGCGGCGAACAGGGTCGTGATCGCGGCCCCGCTCATGGAGTTGTAGAGGTTCTTCGCGCCCAGCCCGTTGACGTTCAGCGTTACGCCGGACGCGGACGCGGTCCCGTCGTTGACGATGTAGCAGGCCGTCCCGTCCTCCAGCGCCGTGATCCCCGAAACCGTCGCGGTCTTGACCGTGGAGGACGCCGTACCGTCCACCTTGCCGATGGGCAGCTTCGTGGCGACCACGCTTGCCAGCCCCTTCTCGGCCTCGGCGATCCTTACCTGCAGGGAATCGTTCAGCCGCTTCTGCGCGACCTGCACCTCCGCCGGCGCCGCAGTCTGCGCGGTCTGTCCGCTTTCCTCCTCCAGCTTTCCTTCGATCGCCAGCCGCTCCTCCATCAGCCGCAGATACTCCACGATCCGCCAGACGTCCTCCCAGAGCGCCTTCAGATCGACCCGGCTGATCTCCTTAGGGAATTCGATCTGCATATCAGTGACCTCCCTCCGAGCGCTCCAGCCGGTAGCTGATGGAGATGACCTCCGCACCGTTCTTGCCCTCAAACTTCAGCCGGAAATGATCGCAGCGCAGGGGGTAGATGTTGAATTCGAAACTGTTCACCACGCCTGCGCCGCTATTGCTCAGGCTCCCCTTCTCGGCCCAGGTGTTGTCGTTCTCGTACTTGATGTATGCCTTGAACCTCGCTGTATAAGGCATCCGGACCCGGACCCGGACGCAGCTGACGAACTTGTGCTCCGGGAGCTCGTAGCTGATGATCCCGGTCTCCGCCTGCCATTCCTCGCGGATCGTGCCTCCGTACCGTTTATGCAGCACACAGGTCTGATTCACCTCTGCGGAATGATAGAGCTCGTCCTTCCAGGTGAATGCACAGCCCTCCCAGCCGCCGGTCTCCATGTGCCAGTCGCCGCTGTTGATGTCGTAGACGCCCGTTACCATAGCCTTGTTGGCGTCGAGCATCGAGATCTCGTACCGCTTGCCATGCCGTCCTGCGTTCCCTTCACGGAAGACCCAGTCACCGAAGGCCGCGCTGATGCTCCTCGGAAGCGTCCCCTCGTAGACCATGACGCCCATCCGGCTCTTGTAGTACAGCTTATCGTCGATCACGAGCAGGGACCTGTGGCTCCCCTTCTCCACGCCGTCTACGGAGTAGGTCTGGATCTGATGCGCCCCTGTGCTTGACGGATAGACCTTCTCCAGCCATTCCTCGCGGAAGAACAGCGGGGAGTTGTCCAGCACCGCAGCGCCGGTGAACAGCGCCGGCGTGCCCCTGGATGCCGTCCAGGAGTCGGTGCTCAGCCCCTGGTAGCTCTGCCAGTTGGTAGGATCGCCCAGCTTGGAGGCGTAGATCTCGTTCAGGATGTCGGTCCCTTCCTCGTTCGGTCCATAGTAGCAGCCCCACAGCCGGTTTCCGCATTCGACCACGAAATCCATTTGCGGCATCTTCCTCTCCACGGTCAGTGCTCCGGACTCTCCGGCTTTCACGTAAACCGCTTCGTCCAGGATTCCTTCTACGACGATGTAGTTGACCGGCGGAGTCGCATCCGGATCGTACCCCCGCTTCACCACAAGCTGCGTGCTGTTGATCAGGTACTGTATCTCGTTGTCCACCTGATCCGTGATCAATCCTCCTCCAACGGTGTCCCAGTATGATACCTCCGGGACAACATTCTTCAGCGTGATCGCGTCCCATTGCCGGATATCATCGTTCGCGCGGTCCGAAGCTGCGTCAAGCGCTCCGAGCTCGATGCGGACGTAGGTCTGCTGCATTGCCTGCCAGGATTCCAATGCGGAGACCCACTGCCGCATGACGGTCTGCTCTCCGGTGTTGTCCGCCCAGATCGCCGTCTTGTCGTTCGGCGCCGTCGAGCCGGAGACCGGCGCAATAATCTTCCCGTCCATCTGGCATGGATACATGAGCAGATTAGTAGAAGGCCTGAGACTGTATTTCGCGTTCAGCGACTGAATCGCGACCGTCTCCCCCGCAGCCAGCTTCTCTGCGTTGACCATGATCCCTTCCGGGAAGATGATGACGTTCGCTCCCATGCGAACCATGTGCGTTTCGTCGCCGTAGTCGCTCTTGCTCCAGGTCGTGATCGTGAACTTCCAGCCGCTATCCAGCCAGTTATCGGCCCGCAACTTCAGATCCAGGTCTGTAAACGACCATGTATCGTAGGTGATTCCGTTGATCGTTTCGTTGCTGTACGTATAAATCAGGCTGTGGATGACGATGATCCCGCCGCCTGTATCCTCCATCCAGGACCAGTCCACGGTTGCTGGGTCATAGACTCCGGCGTAGGAGAGCTTGATGTCGTAAGTGGTCGGCTCCTCCGTCAGCATGCCGTCTAGATACTCCGAATCATACGTGGAGACAAAATCCGGCTCGATCGAAATGATCGCCTCCGTCTCGTCGTGTGTCATCTTTGCGTAGTAAACGATACCGCCGGAGCCCAGCGTGTTTATGCTGTGTCCGTTGCAGTAGAGGATGCCGGCTGCGTCCAGCAGCACCGGATGATCTCCGCTCGTCTCAGCAGCTATGATCCTGTGCGTAATGACGTTCCCGTCGATCTCCGCGACGGTCTCCGGTTTCCTCCGGGCCGTCAGCGCCGGATATGCGTCGCTGCTCAGGTTCCGCTCGTCGTACCACCTCATCGCGCTCTGGTTCGTCAGCTGCCCCTGATCCTCCAGATTATGCCATAGCCCCCGGAACTCGGTGATCGTTCGCGTGGACCGTGGCCGCACTTTTGCCTGATTGAATCTGATCATGTTTACCTCCTATCCGGCCCAATCCGCGGCCTCGTCCTGGATCACGACGCGGATCCCCTGCTGCTCCTCTTCCTTCCGCTCGTAGAGCCCGAGCATCTTGGCCAGCATGTCCAAAGCCTTCAGCCGATCCTGGTCCTTCGCCTCTACCTTCTGGGCGATCTGTGCGATCTGCTGGCGCACCCATTCGGCTGTAATTCCTGCGGATTTCTCCCTGGCTTCCGTCAATTCCCGGATTGCTTCTTCAATTTGTGGTTTTTTAAGGTTTTCCGCACCCGTCTGTCCAGCATTCTTCCGAGCATAGCCAGCCGTAATCGCGGCCTGCGTGGCGTTGCCGCCGTTGTCGATGTACGCTCGGACAAAACGTGCCTGTTTCGGTTTCAGCTTCGGCAGCATCTCCGCCACCTCCTCTCTTTCCTCATGCCCGAACCATACCAAATCCGTCTCCCGTTTCTCTACTGATTTTTTACAGTGGCAATAAAAAAAGGTCCGGAGGTTTTCACCCCCGGACCTGTTCTCATTCTATGCCGTACTTCACCCGGCACACCAGCTTGTATATCTCGCATTCCTCGTACTTGTCCCCGCAGTAGGTCCGGAAGACGGTCGTGCACATGGCGTCATCCTGCAGCCGGCGCTTGTTCTCCTCGCCCTCCGTGATCCCCTCGCAGGTTATGGACCTGCGTCCGTCCCGGATGTAGAACGGGCACTTCGCGTCCACACTGCGCCATGTACCTTCGGCCATCCTTCACCTCTCACTTTCGCTTGTGATCCTCGCACAGGATCCAGTAGATCGCGTTGTGCGCCTCGTAGATCGCCTCAGCGATCCCGCGCTCCCGGACGGTGGCGGCTTCGTCCTTCAGGAACCTGGCAAACATCATGGCCTCCCACGATCGGTTGATCGCTTCGACCCTCTCCTCTTTTGTCATTCGGAGTTTCCTCCTTCCGCTTTCCAATCGGCGTTCGCCTTGCTGAAATACTCACAGCTACACAACTTATCCGTAAAGAAAATGACGTCAAATACTTTGCACTCAAAATGTCCACGGAGTTGTAGGATGTTCTTGCATTCAGAGCAACGGTGAATATCTCGGGTGATTGCTTCACGGCAAGCAGACTCGACAAAAAAATACTTCGTCCTGTCTGGCGTTCGGAAATGGATTTCATAGGCATTCGGGCCGGAATGTGAAATAAACTCCGTCTCCAAGATGTTTCCGTCCATCCATTTAGCCATCCTCGCCGCCTCCTTCCTTTGGCGGTTCCGGGAGCGGCATCCAGTGGGTGACATTATATTTCCAACCTGTATCTGTTTCAGCCCACGTTTTGCATCCGTTTGTGTAACTTATTACATGGTCTACCAAGACCACAGCGCGTTTGCCATCGATATGTTTCGCATAGACCAGAACGGAGACATAATCGCCCGGCAACCTCTCCGTGACGGAAATCCATTCAGCCATCCTCGCCGCCTCCTTCCGCTTCGGTCTTGCTGTCTGTATGCCCCCATTCTACCCGGAAAATTCCTGTGCTGGTGTATGTTTTTTCTCCGGTGTGGCAATACAGGCACATTGTCGTAGTCGGTGAATACACTCTACCGCAAATCGGACATTGCCAACCTTGCGGAACACATACGTTCATGTAATCGTTCATTCCGCACCCACCTTCTGCTTCCATCTGGCCTTTGATGCGTTTGCGGCCTTGATCTGTCCCTCGTCCCGTCCTACAATCATGGCGCCGTGCTGTTCCTCCTCGATCCTGCACAGCCGCTCGATCGCGTCCATCAGGTTGATCCCCTTCACGAGCCGCGCATGGCCGTCCAGGTCCCTGCAGGTGCAGCGCCCCTTGATCACGACTCGCTCCTCGATCTTGTTTTTATATTGCCCTGTCACTTTGATCCTCCTTCCCCAGGATCAGCCCCTCCAGCCTGCTGAGCTTCTTCTCGATCCACCGGTCCACTGCAGACGCCCCGTAGATGATCCGCAGCTGCTCGGCCATGACGATCACGTCCGCGATCTCCTCCCGGACCCTCTCGTTATCCGTCCGCCGATCCTGTTCTCTGGAGAGCTCGACGATCAACTCGCCGAGCTCTTCGATTGCCTTGTTCTTCTGGTGCTGCACGCCGAAATGGTTGATCGCCATCTCAGCCAATTTCCGCAATGTCATCTGATCCGTACCTCCAAATGGTTTTCCTTGAGCACCGTGTCCACGAACGACCACGAGATCCTGCCCTCCGCGATCCGCGACGCCAGCCAGGAGAGCTCGTCCGCGACCTTCTGCACGTCCTCCAGCGGCATTCCGTGCTTGTCCAGCAGGATGTACATGATCATCTTCACGGCCTGATTGCAGCCGACGTCGATGCCCTCGTGCAGGGCCTTCTTCACATCGGCGCCGGACGCCAGCACCCGCTTCGGATTAACCTTCTTCGCCATGCTCAGACCTCCCGGATTTTGATGCCCTTCAACCAGAGCATGAGCTTACGCTTGACAATGTAATCCTTCGTGTGGTATCCCTTCGTGTCCTCCACAACCAGCTTCCCGGTCGCGCAGTCGGTGTACACGAAATCAGCGATGTACGTGCAGCATCGCTCAACGCACCACAGCCCCAGCTTCTCGCGCCTGTGCTTGCTGATCGGCGCCTCCTCCGTGCTTTCCATCAGCCTTCCGTCCGGCGCCTCGAAGATCGTCGGGATGAGCTCATACGGCACCTGCTCCTGCAGGTCCTTGATCCAGCCGGCCTTCTCCATCATCCGGAGCTCGTCCGCCCGCCGGGCTTCCTTCTTGCTGTCGTAGCCCCGGACCTGGACGTTCCCGTACTTACTCCTTGCCATCTTCCGCCCTCCTGTTCCACAATTCTACGGCCTTCTCGCCGCATGCCTTTTGAATCATCTCCCGTGAAAACGTCACGAATGCGCCCTTTCCGTGGCACGCATTGCACTCTACCCATGCTGCTTCTCGAATGCGGAGGATAACGTCATCCGAACCGCAAAACGGGCAGGGTTTCAGTTTATCCATCTTTTGCCTCCCAGCATCGCTTGTCGCTTTTGCAGTACGTGCATCCGGATTCCCCAGTGACCGGATCCTCGTGGTCGTACCACTTGCAGTCCTCGCATTCCTTCGGCGGCTCCGGCAGGGGCATCCAGTGGGTAATGTCCAGACTGTCACACTCCTCGTCCCAGTTCCCGGAGCAATTCCAATGCGGGGGCCAAAATTTGTCAAACACGTAGTACCCGATTCCGTGGTAGAATTCTCCCAAGGCTTTTCCGAGCACCAATACGCAGTCAGAGTACCCTTTCTTCGTCTCTTCCGGCAGTCTGTCCTTGACGGAAATCCATTCAGCCATCCTGTGCCTCCTCCGGCTCTTCTGCCCATGTGCTCGTCACCTTCATGCAAAACTCACGGAAGCCTTCCACGTCCTCGATCCATCCGGACCGTGGGCTCGTGCCGTAATCTCCGTACAGGCAGACAGCAATCATCCAGAACACCTGCAGCTGATCGTCTCCCCAGCAGCAATCCGGGCAAAGGATATAGCCGATTTTTTTGTCCGGCTCAAGCTCCGCCCATCCGCGGATCGTTTCAGCCAGATCGTTGTACCATGTCACGGAATCCAGCGCATCTATCAGCTTTTCAAGGCTCATCCCGCTTCCTCCGTCATTCTCCGCACTGCCTCCAGCATAAGCGGGCTCATCTCAGCCCCGTGCTGCTGGATCCCGTGCACCGTCGATGGGAGCTCGTCCTCCCAGCGTCCCTGGTTCAGCCAAGTAGCCGGATTCGGGATGTACTGACCGTCGTCCCTCTGCCACTGGGCCGAGCCCTTCTGCCGCTCAACAGCGGCGATCAGGATCCCGACGTCCACCTTGACCTTGTCAAAGGCACGGCGGGCGTCCCCCTTCCCGACCTTCTTCGGGTAGACAGCCCAGAACCGGTCGAAGGCTTCGTCCTTCGGGTTTGCTTTTTTCGGCGCCGGCTTTTCTTCACTTGTGTCTTTTAACATTCGTTCTCTATCTCTTACTCTATCTCCCCCTCTTACTCGTTCTCTTTCTCGCTTTGGGTTTGCTTCTGTTTTGCTTTCTGTTTGCCATTGCTTGCCGTTTGCTTCCTCGTTGTCCTCGCTTGCATTCTGCTTTGCGGTTCCACCTTTTGCGCCGTTCTGTGCTTTCTTCCTGCAGGAATCCAGCGAAGGCTTTGCCAGAATGAAAGCCATAGCAGCGGCGTCGGCCATAGCGTCAAGATCCGGCTCAATCTCGTACAGGGCGTACTTGACAATGGCGTCGTAGGCATCGCAGCGGTCTGCTTTCTTCCGGATCCTGCTCAAGGCCACGTCGAAGGAAACGAAGAACGTAAACTGTTGTCGTTCCATGATCTCCCATCCTCTCAGAAGGGGAGATCCCCGTCGTCCGGGATTACCGGAAACTGTCCGCCGCCGGCGTACTCAGGAGCGGCGGTCATCTGACCGCCATTGCCGCCGCCGTACTCGCTCCGCTTGTCACCGCAGAACTCCGCCTTGCCTACCAGGATCTCGGCGTTCCGCCGCTTCTGGCCGGACTTGTCGGTCCACTCCCGGAACTGAAGCCGACCGGCGACGGCGATCATGCGGCCCTTCGGGAAGTACCCGGCGACGAACTCTGCGGTCTTATCCCAGGCCACGCAGTCGATAAAGTCCGTGACCTTCTGCCCGTCCTGAGCGGCCTGGTCCCTCTCGCAGGCGACCGTGAACGATGTCACGGTCTTGCCTGTCTGGGTGCTGCGCTTCTCAGGGTCCCGCACTAAGCGGCCCATGATGATGATTTGATTAAGCACTTTGGTTACCTCCTCTTGATCTCTTCCAGTCGAAATATGCTTTCTGGTGCTCAGGGCACAGGATCATGCCGCCACAGTTCTCGTAGCTATAGGCAGCGTTTTCGGGATCGACCTCGCAGCCGCACTTGCGGCAAACCGTGCTGCCAGGAACCGAACGCCCGTTGTCGTACCTGGGCTCCTGTCCTCCCTGCTGCTCCGTGTACTTGGTCTTGTCCTTGGAGTAGTAGATGTCCGCCCCGATGCCCAGCGCCTTGCAGGCGACCGACAGGGCGTCCGTCAGGGCCATCTTGTAGCCCTCGTCAGAGGCTCTCCCTTTGGCCAGGAGGACGTTGCCGCCGGTCCCGTAGATCGGCATGGACCACTCGTTGTTGTACTTGATGTAGAGCTCCAGATCGACGATGGCCATCACCGTGTCGCCCACGGTCTCGGCCCGCTCGGAGAGGATCTTGTAGTACCAGCCGATGCCGGCGGGCCCGAAAAGCTCGGTGAGCTTTTTGATGCGCCACATGGGGTTGATGTCGGTCCCGCTGAACCTGCCATTGTTGAACTGCTTCTGGGCCTCCTGCGGAACGCTCCGCCCGGCCTCGTAGATCTTCAGATTCTCAGTCATTATCAGCACCCCCCTTACCGGATCCGGAGGCTCGGCTTGCCGTCCTCCAGATGCACGCCGGGGATCTCGTAGTCCGCCAGCAGCTTCTTGATGCCGGCCTTGCTGACCGTCGCGTCCGGATACCGGAGCTCCAGCGTCCGCACCAGCTTGTCCCGTTCCATCTGTTCCTCCATCGTGAGCTCCAGGTAGGACTTCTCGGTCTTCTTGAAATACCACTCCTCGACCTTGTGGATGTCGTCCACCACGACCGACTGCTGCGCCTTACCGACGCTCACGCTCACTCGCGGCGTCGCCAGCTTCTCGCCGTTCAGGGCGAAGGCCAGCCAGCCCTTCAGCCGCTCGGTCTTGTTCTCCAGGACCCGGCGACGGTCGGCCAGCTTCTTCTCCTCGGCGCGGATCGCGTCGGCCTCCGCTGTCATGTTCTTCACGACCAGGGCGATGCCCTCCAGCTTCTTCTCGCGCTCCATCTGGAGCTCCTGCAGGGCCTCCAAATCAATTACGACCTCTCCGGTCTCCTCGTCTACAGCGCCGTCCACCAGCGCCTGAATTTTCTGATCAATTTCGTACAGTTTCACTTTACATCGATTCCTTTCTGTGCTATCATAGCACCGTGATGTGGTTTGTCCTTTCCCACGTCATTCCATTGCTCCTGCGGTCTCCTCACCGCAGGGGCTTTTGCTTTCTCCTCGATCCCCCGCAGCAGCTTCACGGCCTTCCGGATGATCTCCCCGACGTTGGTGTCCTCCATCCAGGCTTTCTGTTCCAGCCAGGCTCTCGTCTCATCGTCCAGCCACACCGTGGTCTTCCGTCCGTTCTTCCGGTTCTCCGTCCGGTCAATCACGGGGACGGTTTGACCTGCTCCTCTCGCCTGTTTAACCGCCATCTGCGCGGCCTCCCGCGCCGCTTTGGTAAACTGTACCCCGGAGACGTCCGACCGCTCTGCGAGGCTCACAGCGGCCTTACAGCAGGCCGTGAATCCCTCGTCCTTGAGCAGGTCCGCCAGCTCCTGCTGCGTCATGTCACGCGGTCTGATCATCCTCGTCCTCCTCCCATTTTGCCTCCTCCAGGCACACGGCGCACAGCCCCTCCCAGGGCTTCCGCCAGACGCTGTCGTAGATCTCTCCGCCGCAGCACTTGCAGTACCCGATGACCGGCGCACACTCTCGGTCGTACATTGCCTGCAGGACGTCGTCGTTATCAGGCATCTTCAGCACCCCTTCCCTGCAGCTTCCGGTTGAGCACCCAGATCGTGCGGTTCTTGTTTTCGATCTCCTTGATCTTGGCCTCAATGATCCCCTGCTTCCGGTTGATGATCACCTGCTGTGCCTTGAAACCTTCCCGGAAAGCGTGGAGCAGGACGTAGAGCTCGTTCACACCGTCAGCGGCATAACCGCAGGCATCGACCAACTCCTCCTGGCTGATGGGCTCCCCCTTCCGGATGAGCTCCACAACCTCGCGGAACACTTCGCTGTCCTTCATCTGTAGATAACCTCCTCGTCATCGTCGTCCTCGTAGGCCTCGTCGATGGCGTCGCGCCACATCCTGCGCTCCTTGATCGTCCACTTGATCACCTGCACCAGTCCGATGATCCCGCACGGTACCCAGAGCACTGCGGTCACAACGACGATCGCCTTCGCCACGTACATCAATTCTTCTTGCATGGTTGACTCCTTTCCTTGTTTTCAATCTCCGCGATTGCCGCGAAGAAAATATAAAACTGCTGCGGCACGACCGCGTTTCCTAAACATCTGATGCGGTCCACCCGATTGGATACCCCATAAGCCACTCTACCCACGCCGGGTTCAGTCGGCCAATCGTCCCAAGCGGAGTGACTTCCGCAAGCTCGCAGAGCTTGTGCCGGTACCGGCTCCGTCTCTCTCTCTCTCTCTCTACTTGAACAATCTGTGAATAAAAGCGGTTCGTCGCAGCTCCCTTGTAATCCGATGCTCTCGGCGTCGGGATCAGCTTCGTGAACTGCTGTTCGTAGCCCATCAGCCATTCCAGCAGGCCCGGATTCGTGTTCCCGCCGTTCCCCTTCGACAGCTCCCTCCGTTCCTCCTCGGTGATCAGGCTCTTCTCCTCCATCGCCTTCAGCGTCTGAAAGTTTCCGGTCCCGCCACACAAGGCCGCTCCGGTCGAAGGCGTTGGCCATAATGCAGACCCGGTCTCTTCTGTGCGGGGCGTCGACGCCACAAGCCGGAACAACAAACGGAACTGCGGAGTAGCCTGCACCTTCCAGGTCAGAAAGCACCTGGTCGAGCGCCAGATTGATGATCCCAGGCACATTTTCGCCAAGGACCCAAGCGGGCTTGAGCTCTTCAATAACTCGGAGCATTTCCGGCCAGAGGTAACGGTCGTCTTCCTGGCCTCCGCGCTTCCCGGCGACGGAAAAGGGCTGGCAGGGGAATCCTCCGGAAATAACCGTAACTGTTCGTAATCCTGTTTTTTCATAGAAACTCTCTTTCGTCAGCGTCCGTATGTCCCGCCATCTGGGAACGTCCGGCCAATGCCTTTCAAGCACCTTCGTCGGGTAGTCGGCCCATTCGCACTGCCCTACTGTGACGAAGCCCGCAGCCTCTGCCGCCAGGTCCAGCCCACCGATCCCGGAGAACAGGGACAGATGCGTCATCATTTGAATGCCAGCAGATCTCTCGCATCTGCTGCCTCGATGTCCAGGATCCTGTTCACCTGCCGCATCTGGTCTAAGCTCATGCAGCCGGGATCCTTAATGTACTTCCTTGCGGTCGGCACGGAGATCCCCATCCTGCCGGCGAGCTCTGCCAGACCGTAGTCCAGCACGAACATCCTGCCGACGACCGCGCCGCGATAGCGCTCCCAGGGATCATAGGCCTTCTTCATCTTCGGCATAGTCGTCCTCCCATCCCACGGCCCGGAGCCGTTTGCCCAGCCGCTCCAGCTGCTTGAGGTCCTGCAGGTACGCCAGCCGCTTGCCCTTCGTCTCGTTGTAGCGCATCGCCAGCCGGACGTCGGCGCTCTTCTCCAGGTCCTCGATCTGGGTCTCGATGTTTACGGCCTCCTTGAGCATGGCCCTTGTCACATCTCTGTCAGTGATGATCATGTCAACCCTCCTTCAGAAGATCGTCCACGGTCACGCCGAAGAAATCTGCAACCGCTTTTGCGTTGTCTACCCGAGGATTGCTGTCTCCCCACTTTGCGATGATGCCGTTAGAGATGCCGGTCTCGCGCTCCAGCTGCTTGATGGTGACGCCCCGCTCCGCGCACAGGGCGCGAATGCGTTCAAGAATCATACGATCACTCCTCCTTTTTCTTTTGTAACATGATTGACATCCGGTAGAGAATATGCTATTATGGATTTGAGGAATCGCATATTTTCTGCCGGATGCCCGCTTTCTAAGGGGGCTCGGTTTTGTGTTGCCCTCTACGATGCATTATAGTCGAGAATCCTCGATTTGTCAATAGAGAATCCTCGACTTTTTGAAATTTTTTTGGGGTGATTATATGGTTGAACGAATAAAAGAATTATGCGACAAGGAAGGGATCACGATTAAAGCACTTGAGAAAGCTCTTGGGTTTGGAAACGGTACAATACGTCTCTGGGATAATAGCAGTCCATCCGCCGCAAAATTATATCTCGTAGCTTTCTATTTTGATGTAAGCATGGAGTATCTCATGGGAA
>Ga0265298_10001449_pt1 | contig 35141 bp, 59 predicted proteins | sample AusTroGonzalo_MG_3_FD_193486 | JGI IMG/M metagenome (GOLD analysis project Ga0265298, IMG submission 193486) | Bovine rumen microbial communities from tropical cattle in Woodstock, Queensland, Australia - Gonzalo_01 | ecosystem: Host-associated > Mammals > Digestive system > Stomach > Rumen ...
GCAAAAAGACTGGCAACGCCAAAACCTTCAAATTCCCTGTGTACGGAACATTACGTGCTGAAGAACACGTACCTGGACAGGATGCTTTAATCCAAAATGCTACACAACGTCAAGCTACTGTGATTGCACAAGACCGCCGTGTTGTGTCTGCTACGGATAAATTTGAAAACTTACAAGTCAATTACGATGACCGTCAAGAAGCTGCTCGCGCCCAAGCTATGGCTATGGGACGTGATAGCGACCAGATGATTATTGATGCTTTGGCTGCCTCCACAACCACAAAGGCTGTGACAGAAGCAAGCACTGCTGGTTTAACATTGGCTAAATTAAAATCCGCTGTTGAATTGATGGAAAAAGACGAAATTGATTTGGGTGCTTGTACTTTCTTAGGTACATACAAACAAAAACAACAATTGTTGGATGAAATCAAAGCCACATCTGCTGACTATGTTTCTTCTCGTCCTTTGGAAACTGGCAACTTTGACGGTTTCTTGGGCATTGGGAAATTCATCTGGATTGGCGCTCGTCAAGAAGGCGGTCTGCCTATTTCTACCAGCAAACGTAAGAACTTCCTGTGGCACCACGATGCAGTAGGTTTGGGCGAAGTTTTGAATGTTCAAACTCGTACAGACTGGGATGCTAAGTTGGGTGCTGACTTGGTGCAATCTTACTACTCCGCTGGAGCTGGTGAAATTGACCCAACAGGTATTGCTTACATTGAATGTTATGAAAGTTAAGGAGGTGTACAATGGCATTTTCAAGAGCTAATTTAACAATCGTGAGTGATAACTTCGCTGGTAAATCCAAAGTTTGGAAGTATGTTTCTGGTGATGACTATTCTGCATCAAACTACTTTGACCCAGTGATTAACGTGTTGGCTGTTGGCGACATTATGTTAGCTGGTAACACAACATCTACTCAAACAGTAGATATTGGTTTGGTTACATCCACCACATCACACGTTGCAGTAACCTTTACGGCTGCTTCGTAAAAACCAGGGGAGAGGGTTATTTCTCTCTCCCCAATTTATAAATAGGAGAATGATATGGCTATAACAGCAGTAGATTTATGTTCAAAAGCATTATTATTAATAGGAGCTAACTCTATTCAGTCGTTTCAAGACGGAAGCCGTGAGTCTGATGTTTGTTCTTCTATTTATGAATTAGTAAGAGATACATTATTTTCCAATAGATATTGGGCGTTCACAATACAACAAAGAGATTTGGCAAGATTAAACGAAACGCCATTAAGAGATTGGAAATATGTCTATGCATTGCCAACTGAGATACTTCGTATAAGAAAGGTTAGCAACTCAAAAGATTTTGATATAATGGGCGGAAAGTTGTATTCAAACAATCCTACACTTTCTGTTGATTGTCAAGTTGCTGTTGATGCTGCCGAGATGCCCCCATATTTCCAGACAGCATTAATATCTGAGTTGGCATCTAAATTATCTGTTTCCCTGTTGGGAGATACAACAAAATATAATCTGTTTTCTGCGCTTGCACAAAGAGATTTGATTAACGCAAGGCTTGCAGATAGTCAGAACAAACCGAATATTAAGTTTGGAGAAGATTCTTTCTGGATTACAGTAGCGAGGAACTAGCCAATGCCGTTGAAAGTAATACAAACAACAATGAGTGCTGGTGAGGTTTCCGAGAGTGCAGCTTCTCGGATAGACCTTGAACTATTTAACAAGGCACTTAAAAAAGCAAATAATGTGTATATCAATTGGACTGGAAATGTTGTAAAGCGTGAAGGCAGTAAAATGATAGCACAAGATGACAATGCAAAGCGTATTGAGGGGTTTATGTTCAATGGAGAGCAGATATACCTGCTTGTGTTCAAGACAACTGGCATTGATGTTTATTATGATGATGCTATTGTCGCAACAGTTTCTGAAACATTTACTGCCACACAAATAAAAGAGTTTAAGTGTACACAAAGTGGTGATACATTTATTATATTCCATAATGACTTTATTCCGAAACGGTTGCTAAGAGTGGCGCATAATAACTGGACAATATCTGCTTTGACATTTAAGAATATACCTTATTATGCTTTTGGTACTATTACAACGTCTGCGCCGAATGCTTCTTTAACTTACACAACAACAAGAGGTAGTACAAAGATAACGTTTGGTTCTTCTGTTGCTGCTGCTACCTGGGTTGGACAGAAGATTTATCTTGATAAGGGTGGGGCATTAGAGATTTACAAATACACATCGGGAACGGTTGTTTGGGCTAGGTGGAAAGTAGAACCACCTGATTCAAATATGGTTCCTTCAGGAGAGTGGGAATTAGATTCTGGATATGAGCCAGTAATGAGCAATACGAGAGGTTATCCTTCAAGCGGTTGCTTTGGTAAATCACGCCTATTTATGGGCGGTATTAAGGACTTCCCACAATGTATCTTGGCTTCCAATGTTGATGATTACTTCAACTTTGATGTTGGTACAGGGTTGGCTGATGAAGGTATTATGTATATCCTTGATACGTTTAGCCCGATTAAAAGCCTTAGATTTAACCAAACATTGCTTGCTTTTACGTCCGATACAGAACACTTTTTGAACTATACAAGCTCTGGTGTTATTACTCCAGAAACGTTTAATATGTCTTTGGCATCCAAACACGGCTCTGCTTGCGACCCAATTGACCTTGATGGTGTAACGGTGTTTGCAGAAAAGAGTGGGCATATCTTGCGGTCATTCTTTTATGATGACAATATGCGTAACTATAATGCAGAGAACGTGTCTGTGTTGGCACCACATCTGATTAAAGGGGTTGTGTCAATGGCAACACGTCAGAGCTATGACAAGAACCCAAATAACTTAGCATATATTTTAAATAGCGATGGAACGATTACGTTGTTTAACCTGCTCAGAGAACAGAGCTTAAAGGCTTTCTCTCGGTGTGAAACAGATGGTAAATATGTTGGCTTGTGCGGCGTTGGCGATAAAGTGTATTGCTTGTGTGACAGAGATGTTGCAGGAACGACAAAACGCTTTATTGAGCGCTTTGATAACGACTATCAACTAGACTGTGCTATTCAAAAGACGGCAGCACAGAACGAAACAGAATGGACTGGGTTCAGCGTGTTTGAAGGTAGAAAGATGGATATTATCGGTGACGATGTGTTCTATTCTGGAAAGTATAAAGTTGAGAGCGGGAACCTAACTGGTGTGTCTGGCTTGGATGGTGTGCAGCAAGACGTTCTGGGTGAAGGTGACGGGTTTAAGAAAGTTGAAGTCGGGTTCCCATTTATTCCAGAAATTACCACTGTCGGGCTTGAATATGAAACACAAGCAGGCAATTCTTTTGGTAAGGTTAAGCGGTTGGTGTACTTTAATGCAAAAGTTATTGACACTTTGGGAATAACAGTGTATTATAATAATAACAAATTCAATATTAACTATCTTGAATTTGGACCAGATACTCTGAATAACGAGCTGAATTTGGATACAGGCTTTAAAAAGGTGTATGCTGGTGGGTATGGAGATACGTTAGAAATAACGATAACGCAGGACTTTCCAACAAAGTTTAACTTGGTTGGATTTGAAGTAGGAGTAGAATAATGGGTGACCCAGTAACAGCATCAATTGTGGCAGGCGGAGTAATAGGAACTCAGGCATATATTGGCGGAAGACAAGCAAGAAACCAAGCCAAAATGCAAGCCGCGCAACTCACTACCGAACAGAAAGCAATTAAAACAAATGCGGCTATTGAACAAGCTGAACGTATGAACAAGCTAAAAACTGTTCTTGCAGCACAGAACGCAGCGTTTGCAATGAGTGGACAGACTGCTGGTGTTGGTTCAGCAAGTGCAATACAGTCTGGTAGCATTAGTCAACAAGCAAGAGAACAGCGCATTGCAAACCTGCAAACAGACATTGCAACATCTGCTTACGATTTTAATATTTGGTCTGCAAAGAAGGCGGCAAAAACAGCAATGGCAAACACACTATTTACAACTGCTTTGAACACCACTGGTCGTGTTGCCGAGGCTTATGTTATGAACTCATTTAACTCAACGCCAACACAAACGCAACCAGAAACACAAACAGCGGGAGGGAAAAAATAATGGTTGGTATCCCACGTTATAACGCACAAATAGGTCAAGTATCTGTTCCAACAATGCAAAACTTCCAACAGGAACAGAATGAAAAGATTTACAAAGCTGTTGCTGGAGTTGCAAACACAACAGCAAATATAGCTGAAAATTTATATTCTGCGCAAAAAATACACGAAGCAACAGTTGAGGGTGGAAAGGCAACAAAAGAAACAGACTTAAAAAGTTTGCCAACTCCGCTAACAAAAGCACAAGAAGCATATAACAATTCTGCAATTGCATCTTTTTATTCTGATTTTTCTGTAGATGCAGAAAGAAAAATAAACGAATCAGCTTTTAGAAACCGTGATAATCCGCAACAATTCCTTGTAGAAACAGATGCGTATATAAATGGCGTTGCTGAAAACATACCAGAATATTTAACAAAGCAGGTTTTAAGACCAATACAAATGGTAAGAGAGTCTAAATATGACACTCTTTTAAAGAATAGAATAACAAAAAATCAAAGAGATTCTGTTGAAACGTTTAAGTTTAATATGTGGAAAAAGCGTAAAAACGCTAACTACATTGCAAGTGATGATGACCTTGATAATTACCTTGCTGACGCAGAAACAACAGCTGGAATGTTGATTTCTTTAGGCGGAACATCAGAAGATGCGTTAAAGTATTTAGACGATGCTTATGAAGATGGGTTGAATAGATATTTATCCCAATATTATATGAAAGAGAAAATAAGTCCAAAAGATTTCAAAAAGTTTTATTCTGATGTACAGTTGGGCAAAACTGGAATTAGAGCATTGGATATGATGCCGCCAGAAAGAAGAATTAGAATTACACAAATGGCGTTTGATTCTCTAAACAAAAACGAAAACATTTTGTCTGAAAAGAACTTTACTCTTACGTCAAACGCAGAGGCAGAGAGTAATATGCGTTATCTTGCCAACAGAAGTAACGAGGAATTTTCTTATAAGAATCCAGCGTATGGTGTTGGATATGTCAACAAAAACATATTAGATGCACAACAGAATGTTGTTGAAGGAACAACGACACAAACACCACCTGGAATGTCTGAAAAGATAAATAGAGCTGTAAAATATGGCGCATTAGACTTTGATTCTCTTGTAGAAATGAAAAACGCTGGCGATATTGGAGATGAAGACTTTTTGGCTGCATCTGAAGCAATATACGGATACCAAACAAAAAATAGACAGCTTCCTGAATTTAAAGATGCAATAGAGTTAATAGTTTCTTCCAACCCACATATTGTTGACGAATATGGTCAAGTAACATCAGTAAATGAAAAACAAGGTTATTTACTGAAAAAACTTGATGAATTTGCAGACAAACGAGAATTAAGCGGTCAAGAAATACGCGATTATGTAGGAGAGATTATGAAAGAAGCGGATACTTCTTTTAATGGGAATAACAACTATACAAAGAAATTCACAAAAGATAAATTCTACAATATGTTTAGCATTAAATACGAAGACATAAGCTCGGTAGCATCAAAGTATATTATTGGTAATACAATGAACAGAAGCAAAATAAAACAAGATGTTATGGCTAAATATCAAATAACAAGCGAAAAGGCAAACGCATTATTGTCGTATTGGTTAAACATAAGAAAATTGGAGGGTGTAAATGCTGAATGAGGGATTAGAAACAGCAACTATTGAAAACAATCTTGAAGACCCAAGCGAAGAATATGGGTTTGTTGTTGAAGATTGGGATGATGATAAAGACACAGCACAGATGGAAATTCCAAATACTGTGTTTGACGGGAAAAGCCCAGAAGACTTTTTTAACGCAGAAAGAACGGACGTTGGTCTTTCCATTATGTCTGGTATTGCTGAACACGGAGTTAAACCAATTGTTGATGCAATAACGGCGTTGTCCTACGGTGCAACAAATCTTGCTGTAAAAGGAAAATTTGAAACACCAACAGTGAAAGAAATGGAAGAAGACACAACAATTTTACCAAAGAGTTTGGTTAACTATGAACCAAGAACAACAGCTGGAAATATAGCAAAGCCAATAGCTGGTGCATCTTATGGTCTTGCTGTAACAAGCGCTGGTCTTGGTGCTGCAGGCGTTACGGGAAAAGCTGGTATTATTACAAACGCAACGTTAAAAGGTATTACAAAGTCAAAAGATGGAATAGCTGTAGGAAAGATACTTGCACCGCTTGTTAATGGTATTGCTGCAAATGGTTTAACGTTCTGGGAAGATGAAGGTAATTTATCCAACCTTTTACAGCCACACGTAAGTAACCCAACAATTAAAAGTATTGTTGACTATATGGCAATAAAAGAAGATGATAGCAATGCAGCAAGAATTATGAAACAAGCATTTGAGGGTGGGTTTGTTGGAATGGCAGCAGACGGTCTTTTTGGTTTGTTTAAAGGACTAAAGAGCGGATACAAATATATAAAAGGTAAAAAGCAAATTGCAGAAAAAAGTACAGAATCTTTGGCTAATGAACTTTATAGACCAATTGTTGAGAAAAAGGAAACGTCAGAGGAAATTGCCAGGGGCGTTTCAGAAGGAACAAGGATTGAACCAAGAAATGATGTTGTTCAACAAGTAGTTACAGAAATAAAAGAGGATACACAAAAACTTGGTGTGTCAACAGATGAAATTGCAATACCTAGAAATGCAGAACATATTGACGTTCAGGCTGCAAAGAATAGGGTTGCTGCAGAACTATCTGATTATATTGATATAGATAACCCAGATGACTTGAAAAGATTATCAGACTTTATGGGTGCTTCTGAAAACACGGTTGAAAAAACTATGGGGCAACTAAAGGCGCAACAAGATACATTTGTTGGCGGATGGATTCAACTAAAATCTATCTCAAAGAATGCAACAAACAGTGGCGTTAAATTATCTAACGCAGAAAAAACAAACGCACTAAAAGATTATCTTGAAAAGTGTGCAAAGGCAAGAGGTGGTGTTAATGATGTCTTGCACGAAGGCGCTGTTGCTATGAACGTATCAAGCAAGGATGCCGTACACAAAGCGAACAAACAAATGCTTGAAGGTATTATGAATAATCTTGACGAAATATCAACGCCAGAATTATTTGATATATTTGAGTCAGCGAAAACGGAAGAAGAACTTATATCAAAGGTTAATTCTTTCTTTGCAAATGCAGCAGATGCCGTTTCTAAAAAGGGATTTGATGCAAAGAAACTCGTTGCTCTTGAACAAGCTGGATTAATGTCTGCAACAGACACAATTATAAGAAACGGAGTGACATCTGTTGAAAACCTTACACTTGGAGTTCTTGATGATTTGTCTGAATCTTTGTTAAACTCTGTTAGCACATCGGCTGTAAAGAATGGCGCTAATTCAAGACAGATGGTTGATATTGCAGCAAAATGTGCCGCATACGTTAACTTTTTAAAAGATTCAGCCCTATGGGGATTACAAAAAGCAACAAGGTTTTTTGATAAATCTATCCCAAATGCTGTGTCGCCTTGGTCCAAATATAGACAAAGTGTGTCAAGAAAACTAAACACAAATCTTCCAAAAGAAGTCGGTCATACATTTGACAACGAGGGCAACCTTGGTAAGATTATGAATGGATATATTCGCTTTAGCGGTGTTGGAATATCAGAGGGAACAGATAACTTCTTTGAGGCTGGATTCTTCAGGGGAGCTGCAGCATCAAGAGTAAATAGCCAAGCAAGAAGATTAAAGAAGATGTATAATCTTACAGACGAACAAGCAAATCGTATTGGCAAAACAATGCTTGATAATATTACAAACGTAGATACATCAAGAAGAGCTTATGATGTAGCGGAGATAAATGAAGCTGTTTTTGCTGGTATAGAAAAGGCTGTATCCAAAAAGGCAGTTGAAGACGCAACAGTTATGACATTTAGAAGCGGTCAGGGCGTTTTAACAAAGGGTCTAACCTCTGCAATAAACAAAATACCAGGAATGAAAATAACAATACCATTTGTTAAAACAAGTTCAACAATTGTGTTTGATAGGTTTATATATGACAGAACACCCTATGGTTTATTATACGAAGGCGGAAAAAGTATTTTGAGTTACTTTTCTCCTAATATAAAATCACAGCTTACAAACCCATCTCTAAGAAACAAGTTCTTGGCGAAACAGGCTGTTGGCGCAAGTCTTCTAACATTGGGTGCATATATGTATTCAGACGGAAAAATAACTGGAGATTACCCAACAGATGCAGAACAAAGAAAGATTTGGCAAGCTGCAGGAATACAACCAAACTCCCTTGTTCTTACCGCAAAAGATGGTTCAAAGAAATATGTTTCGTTAAATAACCTTGGTGTTATGTCTATGCTTTTGAAATATCCAGCAAAAGTTGCGCAATACTATAACGATTTTGCAACAAAGACAGCAAAACAAGAAAAGATAAACGAAGCAGAAACATCGTTCTTGTCAAACATTTTTGGTGCATCTATTATGCTGGGGTCTGCTGTTGCTGAAGAAACAGTTTTGAGAAACGTTTCGGACTTTTTTGACAGATTAAACAAAGGGTTCACAGACAGACAAGATATGGAGAACTTTGTAGTTAATGTTGCAACAAATCCAGCAAAGAATATTGTTCCAAGAATTATAAGACAAATGCTTGGAAACAAAGACTATGAAGAAATTGTACAAAACAATTATGATAGTTTAAAAAGAACTTTTGAAGGGATGCCAGTAAAACACGATGTTTTTGGCGACCCAATTGAAAAGGCAGACTTTGCTACTGGTATGTTTGGGTTTTCCCTTAAAGAACTACCAAAAAGAGAGAGATTTAAGGGCATTATGGCAAAGAACGAACTAACTGTTCCAGGTGTTCAAAAGATAGAGTTCCCAACAAAAGGACATTCTGTACACCTTGAACCAGAACAGATTGATTTAGTTTATGTTAAAATGGGTGAACTTGGTGTAAGAGAGGCGATTGAAGATATTGTAAGCGATATGCCAAAAGAAGTATCACAACAAGAAAGAGATTTCTATCAAAAGCAAATAGATAGAGTGTATAAACAAATAAAAAGGCAGGCATTACAATCTCTTATTTTAGAGAACAAAGACATTGAGGAAAACTACAATCAACGTCTTGACTTTGATATGAATGAGAAGTATAATATAGACAAACCTGTTCCTGTTATACCAAGTTTGGCAGATTTTTAAAGGAGAACAAAAATGACAGATACACATATTAAAATAAATGCAGTAACGCCAAGAGTGCAATATACTGGTAATGGTAGCACCACTGTATTCCCTTATGAATTTGCTATATTTGATGAAACAGATATGGTGGTATATCTTGGTGATGAAGTTCAAGAAAGTGGGTATAGTGTATCTGGTGCAGGTCAAACTGACGGAGGAAATGTTACATTTGATACAGCACCAGAAGATGGTGTTAAAATTACTTTATTGCGTAGTATTCCTATTGAACGCGTAACAGACTTCCAAGAAGGTGGTACATTTCGTCCAAAGAACTTAAATGATGAGTTTGATAGACAAACTGCTTTCTTACAACAAGTACAAGAAACTCTTGACCGTTCTGTTAAGGTTGGACCAACAAGTGATGTTGACCCAGAAACAGTTCTTACTGAGGTTGAAAAAATATATGAAGATATTGATAATATTGATGCTGTTGCAGATAATATATCAAATGTAAATGCTGTAGCTGGCAATGCGACAAACATCAATGCGGTAGCTGGTAATGCAACAAATATTAACGCAGTAGTTGGTAATTCAACAAATATTAATACTGTTGCTGGTTCTGACGCAAATATTGGAACTGTTGCAACAAACATAAGCGATGTTAGTGACTGTGCTGATAATATGTCTGCTATTCTTGATGCACCTAATCAAGCTCGGGCTGCAGCTGATAGTGCTGCTTTAGCATATCAATATGGAAACGACAAGATTAACCAAACACATATATCTAACTGTATAACAGAAATACCACAAGATATTAAATTAGAATTACACAACGGCACACTTACATTAAAGGCTGGCAGTAAGGTGTATGTACCGAATGGAAGTGGTGTTTTTGATGAGGTTACTATTGAAAGTGATTTAATATACAATAATGTTTGGGGTGATGTTGACAAAATTGTTGTTTGTGTTAAATCAGACGGAACTGAACTTATTAGAACGTCATTATCTAGGGTAACCAGCGGAACATCAGCACCAACTGAAACAAATTATCGTTTTTGGTATGACACAACAGCAAACAAGATAAAAGAATATAATAGCGGTTCTTGGACAAATACTATTTTATCATTCCCTGTTGCAATAGTTAGTGTTCCTGGGGATAATACTTCAACCGTTAGTTCAATAGACCAAGTATTTAATGGATTTGGATATATAGGAAAAACATTATTTGTTTTACCTGGATTAAAAGCGCTTCACGCAAACGGAAGAAATAGTGATGGTACTTTAAAAAGCGACCTGACAATAGTTAGCAATGTTTTAACCTATACTGGTGGAACAAATGATAATAACAGTTCTGAAGTGATTCTAAGATATGATGCAACAGAATGTCAATTAGCTGCAAATATAAAAAATTGGGAATATGATTCAATAAACAATTATTTTTATTATAAAGACAATGGTGATAAAGCGTGGATTGAAATTGGCAGATATATTTCTTATGACAACAAAGTACAAAGTATGTTTAGAAAAACTGTATTCCACGCATTAGATTGGAATGACAAATCAACCATATCTGGTTGGTCTATGCCAAGCGGTAATTATATTGATTTAACACTTGGTGCATCTGAAACAGAATATACTGCACCAGCAAATGGATGGTTTTACTGCAATAAGACAGCTGGTGCGACAAATAAATATATGAGTATGATAAATTTAAGCAATGACTTATCCGCAGAAGCAAACCCAACAGGGTCTGGAAATTCGGCTAGAGTATATGTTCCAGTAAGGCGTGGAGATAAAGTTAAAATAGGATATAGTGTTACTGGAAGTACACAAACGTTTAGATTTATTTATGCTGAAGGAGAGGTATAATGTATAAAGCATTAAAAGAAGGAAAAATTATAGCTATAAGCGATACAGATAGTGAGTTCAAGTTCTTAGTTAAGGATGGCGTTGAAGGCGACCCAAACCACACTTGTGAAGATTACGAACAATACGAAGGTGAATATATCTTAAAACAAGAAGTTCCTGTTGATTATCAGAATGAACAAATCCGTCAACAACGTCAAGCCCGCTATGAAGTTGAATCTGACCCAATCCGCCTTGACTATGATGAAGCGTTAGCTCGTGGCGAAGAAACGGCTGAAACATTAAAACAAGAATGGCTTGCAAGTAAAGATAAAATTCGTGAAGAATTGCCTTATATTGAAAGTGAAACAAATGAATAGTACAGAAGTATTCAAACAAGACAAGAACAACTTTATTATGTGTATATGTATATGTTCAACAATATGGTTCTTAGCTGTGTGTATCTTGTTTGGTATGTATATTTACTGTTCTTTTAATTCTTCAAGCATAACAGCAACACAAACGCAAGATGGAGATTACGCTAAACAAGGAGTGGCAGGTGGCTCAATCACAATCAATTAGTATTACTTATCCAAAGATGCACGGTTTTTCTCCAAGAGGAATTGCTATGGTTATTAATAAACCGAAGGCACCAGTAAAACAAGTTAAGTTTAAATCATTCAAAGAAGCCATGGCTTACCTAAAAGAGAAAGATGAAGATGAAGGATAGTGTTATCCGTTTTTGGCTTACACACCATTACCTTAGAAAGATAGGAAAATTTAAACCAGATTTCTTTTTAGACCTTATTGATGAGGTTACAGATAACAACAACGCCAAGAGAGTAATGTCTAAAAGATATATAGACAACTTAAAGTTTGAAGCTATTGCATACGATATGAATATGGATGTCAGGAATGTGTTCAGGTATCACAAACAAGTTATTGATAAACTTATAAAAATTTAGTCATAATTTATACCATAAAAATCAGTAAAGCTCTTTGCTATATTATTAATAAGCAAAGGGCGTTTTTAACTGCTTGCCCTTTGTAAAAACGCTAGGGTGGGTGCTATAAACGCATAAAAGCCCACCCCAGCAAGCAGAAAGGAGTATAAATGAATTATCCATATAACTATTACGGGCAACCAATGATGCCACAAGGTATGCCTGTTCAAACAATCCAACAAGTACAGAAAACAGCTCAATTCTACAATGTAGAAAATCCTGCAGAGTTAGACGGCATAAAGCCTACTCTTAATGTAATCTATGTTGGATTCAACAAAAAGGGAAAGAAGATATACGTTAAGCAACTAACAAATGACGGACTAATATCTTTGGAAACCTATGAACTTGCTAACGATAAAAAAGAGAAATCAGAGCTAGAAGCTATCTTGGAAAAGATAAACAGCTTGGAAAGTAAATTAACGAAAGGAGTAGCAGATGTTCCAAATAACACCACAAATGGTACAAATGGGATTGCAAATGCTAATGTCGGGCAAGCTCAATAATGACCCTCGTATGCAACAATTTAACCAGTTAATGAACGGGAAAACCTACGAACAACAAAAACAAACCCTGTTGAACTATGCACAAAGTAAAGGCTTTGATGTGAATATGGTGTCCCAGTTCTTAAACTCTCACCCATAAGGTGATGATATTCGGCTGAGGAAGCCTGAAGTATTAACTTAAACAAGGAGTATAAAAATGGCTGAAAATGATGGCTTATTTGGTATGGGTGGAGTAGGATTATTGGTTATCCTGTTCTTCCTTATGTCTGGTGGCTTTGGTGGTTGGGGTGCTAATGGTGGCGCTGCAACTTCTGCGGAAGTTCAACGTGGCTTTGATGCCCAAAACGATATGGCTAACCAACGTGAAATCTTATCTTCTGTAACAGCTGGAACAGCTCAATCTGTGGCTGCTACAAACCAAGTGTTTCACGATTTAATGGGATATGTTGGCGATAAATACGCTGAATTAGACAGAGATGTGTTAGGCGTTTCTGCTGCGATTCAGCAATCTATTGCTAACGAAAACCAATGTTGCTGCAACACCTTGCGTGCTATTGATAGCGTGAAATATGAAAACGCACAAAACACGAACAAGATTTTGGAAGCTATGGCTCAAAACAAGATTGAGGCTTTGCAGAGCAAAGTTCAAGCTCTTGAATTGGCACAAGCTACAAGCAACATTGTTCGCTATCCTACATCAACCGCTTACAGTGCTGGGTATAACCCATTCTGCAACGGATGTGGATGTGGTGTGTAATCTAATCGGGGTGGGGAAACTCACCCCTGATAATAAGGAGGTACTATGACTTGTAATTGCTGTGCTAATTTGCATAAATCAACAAACCTGACTGCTGCTGGTATATTGTCCGTAACAAACTCAAACAATATCGGGAACTTTGACCCGTTCTGCTTGTTATTAACAATTAACCCTGATAGCATTATCACGACAGCACCAGTAGCTTATACTGTAACTGTTAATGATGCTAACGTTCCTTTGGTGGATATGTGGGGTTACCCTGTTATGACGGACAGACTTCGTACTCGCAAAGTATATCACGGTAGATATATTGTGATTGGAACGACACCACACATTACATTAACAAATGTAGCTTGTGGTGCGACAGATGTGGCTGCTACTATTACAGCGACAACTGGAGGTGAAGGATGACAACCGAAGAAAGAATGAAACTTTATGATGACTTTCACGCTGGTGTTCGTATGATGATGGATAAGCTAGAAAAGGTGGCTCGTTCTGAAACAGTTATGACGTTGGCAGAAATGGGCGAAATAGCAGACATTATGAAGGATTTAGCTATGACAGAAAAGGGAATTGCTAAAGCACATCACTGCTATTCAGAGAAGTCTGATAAGGCATATTAAAAATGTCTTGACATTTAAACAAAAGAAAGCTATCCTATTATAAGAGTAGGGTAGCTCTCTTAACAAAGGAGGGCAAAATGAGAAAGGCGATGAGGATGAGCTTTGACGTAGTTATGCAAATTGTTGGTATTTTAGTAATACCATTGATTGGTTTTTTATATAAAGAATCTTCTTGCACAAAAAAGGATTTAGCTGATTACAAGAAAGAAGTCGCTGAGAAGTATGCACCAAGAGATGAGATTATTCGTATTGAAGATAAGATTGATAATTTGACAAGATTGATTATGGATAGACTTCCAAAGAAAGGGAAGTAAATGGCTTGGAAATGGGGAAAAGCATCACTTGATAGATTAGCAACTTGCGACAAAAGATTGCAAGATTTGGCTGATATGATGTTGGAACGTTCTCCGTTTGACTTAACAGTAACCTGTGGATATAGGACAAAAGATGAGCAAGAGAAAGCATATAAAGATGGGAAAAGCCGTGCTAAGTTTGGTGAAAGTAAGCATAACGTTTTCCCAAGTAAAGCGATTGATATTGTCCCTCTTCCGATAAACTGGGATGATAAAGACCCTAGATGGACAGAGATGGCTCTAAATGCTATGTGGTGTGCTGGGGTTATAGGGGTTGAGATTACTTGGGGCGGTAGTTTCAAAAAATTGCGTGATTGTCCCCACTTTGAACTGAAAGGATAAACTATGATTGATTGGATTTTTGAACATTACGATAGTATTTTTGCTTGGATTGGTTTTATTACAACAACCGCATCAGGTGCTGTTGCTCTTACGCCTTCCAAGAAAGATGACGGTATTTGGGGAAAGGTGTTAAAGTTATTGGACTATGTGTCAGTATTTAATACACCCTCAAATAAAGAGAAGCTAGCAAAAGCTCTCAAGAAAAACAAGTAATACTGTTTTTTCATTTAATTTCCCTGACCACTCCGAAAGGGGTGGTTTTTAAATAATTGGTTGACTTATCTTTTTAAAGGTTATATAATAATTTAAGAGGTGGCGAAATGATAAGAACAGACGAACAAGGAAATTTATTTACTCTTATTGGCAACAATGGATATTTCACAATAAAAGAACTTCCAAAAACGATTGGTTCTCTGTGTGTTGTTTTTTGTGGCGATACAGAAGTTAAAAAAGAATACAAGTTAAACAACCAAACCAGTGTTGTTGTTAAACTATCAAAAGAAGAAATAGAAAGTATTGGGGAAGGTACGCATATTTGGTATGCTGATTTAGTTAACTCAAATGGTGAAGATGTTGACACCATTATATATCAAAACTTTGTAGTAAGGGAAAGATAATATGGTAAAAGTAGTAGGTCAAGAAAGCATTGTTTCTGTTGTTGGTGACACAAAAAAGGTTGTTATTGACCCATTAATAATCCTTGAAGGTAAGGACGGAAAAGAAGGCGCTGTTGGTCCTGTTGGTCCAAAGGGTGAAGACGGAAAAAACGGTATAGACGGAAAGAACGGTAAGGACGGTAAAGACGGTCGTGATGGTAAAGACGGTCGTGATGGGGTAGATGGTAAAGACGGCGTTTCTTTCTGGATTGAATATGACAAGAAGACAAGTACAATTTCTTTTAAAAACAATGGTGGATTAAAGAATCCATCTTCTGTGAAGATTCCGCAACTAGATAAAGGATGGGGGTTTTCTGCTGGTGGTGGAAGGGGTGGTGTTACAGCACAATCCGACTGGAACCAAACAGACAAGAACGCTGTTGATTATATAAAAAACAAACCGAAAATTGAAAGTATAGAGATTAAGGTTGTTGATGAATTACCAGACACTGGTAAAACATTTGTTTTGTATCTTGTTCCTTCAGAAAACAAGGAAACTGGAAACATATATGATGAGTATATTTGGGTAGAACAACCAGGCGGTTCTTATGGTTTTGAAAAGGTAGGAACAACAGACATTGATTTATCAGGGTATAGAACTGCAGCAGAACAAGACATTATAGATTCTGGGAAGGTGGACACAACAACAACAGTAAATGGAAAGGCTTTGTCCTCTAACATTTCTCTAACTTATTCAGATGTTGGTGCTGTGGAGGCTAACACATCAATTACAGGTGCTACAAAGTGCAAGATTACTTATGATAGCAAAGGGTTGGTAACTGCTGGTGCTGATTTACAGGCAAGTGATATTCCTTCTTTGACATTATCTAAAATAAGTGATGTTACAGCTAGTGCAAGCGAATTAAACATTTTGGATGGTGCTACATTAACAACAACAGAGCTAAACTATGTTGATGGCGTTACTTCATCTATCCAAACGCAATTAAATGGGAAAGTTCCTACAACACGCACTGTGAATGGAAAGGCTTTGTCTTCTGATATTAGTTTAGATTATACAGATGTTGGCGCAGCAAGTTCAGCTCAGGGTGCTAAAGCGGATAGTGCTGTACAGGATGTCAAAATAAGTGGTGGTTCTAGTTTGGTTTCAAGTGGAACTGCTACCATACCAATAGCATCAGCTGGAACTTTGGGTGTTTGTAAGGTAAATACAAATAAAGGTATTACTGCATCTTCTGGTCAGTTGGAAACTATAGCTGCTAACTCAAATGAAATCGCAGGAAAAACAAATTCTTATAAACCACTTGTTCCTGCTACTCTTGATACTGCAGTAAAAGTGGGTGTTACAACAAATACGATTACTCTAACAAGCACAGAAAAAGCAAACGCTTGTTCTTGGATTGGTGCTTTACCAGATACAACAACAATAGGTAATGCAACTCTGACTATCAAAAAGAACGGAACTGCTGTAGATACTTTTACAGCTAACGCAACTTCTGACAAGACAATAAACATAACAGTACCAACACAAGCGAGCGATGTTAATGCTTTGCCAGATAGTACAAAGTATGGTGCTAGCTTATCTCTATCAATAAATAGTTCAACTTATGTTGTTACTGCACAACTTAAAGACCAAGACGGAAACGCATTGGGTTCTGCACAAACTATTGACTTGCCACTTGAAAGCGTTGTTGTGAATGGTAGCTATGATGATGCTACAAAAAAGATTATTCTAACATTGCAAAGTGGTTCTACAATAGAGTTTTCAGTAGCTGACTTGGTATCTGGGTTACAAACAGAAATTACTTCAAGCAATATGTTAGATGCTGATTTGGTAGATGATAGCACAAGCACGAATAAGTTTGTAACATCTTCTGACATTACAGCTTGGAATGGTAAAGTATCTGATGTAGAAGTAAATGGAAGTTCTGTTGTTTCTGGTGGTGTTGCTTCTGTAACAGTTCCAACCGATACTAGCGATTTAACAAACGGTGCTGGATATATTACATCATCTGCTTTGTCTGGCTATGCTACTGAAACGTGGGTTGGGCAACAAGGATTTTTGACGAGTTCTGCATTGAGTGGATATGCAACTGAATCTTGGGTTGGCAATCAGGGGTATATAACTGGTATTAACTCTGGAGATGTTACAACAGCTTTAGGTTATACCCCAGTAAATCCATCTTCTTTGGCTACTGTTGCGACAAGCGGTCAGTATTCAGATTTAACTGGTACTCCAACAATACCAACAGTAAATAACTCAACAATTACAATTACGCAAGGTGGAGTAACAAAAGGTAGTTTTACACTTAACCAATCTAGTGGAGATACGATTGCTCTTGATGCTGGTGGTGGCTCTTCATATACTGCTGGTACTGGTATTGACATTACAAGTGATGTTATAAGTGTAACTGGTGTAACAGACCAAAGAACATCTAACGCTATTAAGACTTGGACTGGTACTAAGGCTCAATATAATGCTATCGTGTCAAAGGATGCAAATACTTTATACAATATTACAGATGATACCAATCCAATACAGGATTTATTGGACACGATGTATCCAGTAGGAAGTATTTATATTGGAACTATGAGTACGTGTCCATTATCTGCTTTGTTTGGAACGTGGACATTGGTTTCAAGTGGCAGAGTATTACAAGGTGCTGATGTAAATCATAGTGCTGGGACTACAATAGCGGCTGGGTTACCAGACCATACACACCATATAGCTGTTTATAATGCTGAAGGGCAAAGTGGTGGTGGTGGATATATTCCTGCTTCTAGTTTTAATGCTGGTTCTGTTATTGTAAATAGCGGAAGAGATGGAGAAAGCGGTAACGGTAACTGGACAGATAGAGATACAAACTATGGATATAACACAGGAAGGAATCAAATGGATAATGCTTCCGCATCAAATTCTATTTATGGTAACAGTTCAACAGTACAACCGCCTGCTTATGTAGTAAATATTTGGGAAAGGACGGCATAATGAGTTTATACTTAGGAACAGATTTAGTAGCTGCAACACAAGATGTAACTGATAAAGCAAATACAGATTTGTCTAACCTTACATCGTCTGGGGATTCAAAAACAATTAAAACGGGTGTAATTCTTCCTTATGCTGGTTCTTCTGCACCAACAGGATATTTAAAATGTGATGGCTCTGCAATTTCAAGAAGCACTTACGCTAACTTATATTCAGTAATAGGTACAACGTATGGAAGCGGAGATGGAAGTACTACATTTAACCTACCAAACTTACAGGATAAATTCTTGGAAGGTGTTGGTACAAACTCTTTGGGTGCTGTAAAAAGTGCGGGATTACCAAATATACAGGGCGAAATTAACTCCTCACGTATTGGATATTGGGATGATGCAACTCATACTGGGGCATTTAATGACAGTTATCAGAGAGGAAGCGGGAGTGCTGCTGGATATGATTCAGGTCATAAACCAATAGTTATTGTTTTTAAAGCAAGTACCTCCAACTCAATATATGGAAACAGCACAACTGTTCAACCACCTGCTGTTTGTGTCAATTATATTATAAAGTATTAAGGAGTAGATATGGAAGCTTATAAATACGATGAACTTAATTATTATGTAGGTGCAGTAAATTGTCAGCTTGACCCACTTGAAACACAAATACAAGGAAAGGAAGTTTGGTTGCTTCCTGCAAGTTCTACTTTTGAAGTGCCACCAGAAGAAAAGGAAGGTTATAAAATAAAATGGAATGGAACTTCTTGGGAATACGAATCTATCCCAGTTCCACCACCACCACCAGAACCAACAGAAGATGAAAAGAAAATGATGGTTCGTGAGGTTCGTGATTCTTATTTACAGGGTACAGACTTTACACAATTAGACGATGCACCATTTACAGAAGAAGAAAAGGCTGAATACAGAGAATACAGACACTATTTAAGAGATTACACAAACGAAGAAAACTGGTGGGAGCAAAACCCACTGACATTTAGTGAGTGGAAACAATCGGAGTAATAAGATGCTGACGTGGGAGGAAATACGTGAATCTCGTAAAAGAAAAATGATGGAGAAAATAGAGCAACCAGATTTAGATGGGTTTCTACAAGCAGAAGCTGAAGCAAGGGAAGCTGACATACCATACGATGCTTGGTTAAGCCACAAAAAGAATATGGCTCTTCGGTGGTTTAAGTACTACAAGATGAACAAAGACCCCAAAAAGAAGTGTGACTTAGTTAGGCAGTACAACAGGATTGCTTGTATTAAAGATAGATAACTATTTAACACCCCACTTTTCAATTTTTTCTTTCCCAATATTTGTCAAGATATTTACTACATTTGCGTTCTACTCCATATATCTGTATGTATTGGTATAATGCATCTTCACAAAAATCAATCTGTTCTTTTAGTTTCTTGTTCTCGTCCTGTAAGCGTTGGATATAGTTTTTACGTTTTTTGAGATATTTGTGAACGTTCTTTTTTAGTAATTCCCTGTTTATATCTCTGCAAAGACAACCACAAGATTTTGTTCTGCCTAGTAAGAGATTGGCAGAAACAACCGTTCTTATATTTCCACAATCGCACTTGCATTTCCATTGCGCTCTTGCGTTTTTACCATCCTTATTGTATTTAGTCCCCGCATATTCAAGAACTGTAAGTCTTCCAAAACGCTTCCCAGTTAAATCTTTTCTTTTCATTTTACACCCCACTTTTCAATTTCTTTTCTAATGACTTCGTTATTTTTTTACGCCATCGTTCAAATTCTTTTGGCGGTTTTCTATTCGTGTAAATCTTTTCTCCTGCAATACCATATTTTACTTGATATTCTTCAGCAAGTTCATCATTTCTTGTAAAGTCGTATGTTCTAAAATTGGCAATAATCTCATTAGCTTCTTCTAACTGCGTTAAAGCATTACATAACTTAGCATATAAGTCAGCATTATCTTTAGTTCTTATTTCTAATTCTTGTTCTAAATCTCTCATTTCGTATTGTAATTTTAACCAATCACCCATATTATTCCTCCTTATTTATAATATATTCTCACGAGCTTGTGTCATTGTTCTCCCTTTCATATAAACCAAATACAATTGTTCCAATAATCCCAAACCAAGAAAGAAAAGCCGCCAAGAGCATCATCATAACCTTTTGGTTTGGAATAAACTCTTGTCTATCATCATTAAAATGTTCTCCAATAAGAAAACAAACAACTGAAATAACACTACCCAAAAGATAAAAATTAGTCATTGACTTCTCCTTTTTATGTATTCTTTTGTGTCTTCTGATGGCACATATATTTCAAGTCCATCGCTACGTTTAATTGAAAACTCTTGAAGAGCATCAACAATATCTGCACCAGCACTTTTAATGACAACGTTTTCAATAAAACCATCATACATATCTGGCTTTACACATTCTTTCCAATAAACTCTTTCTATCTCTTTAGTCATTGTCCCTCCTTTTGTTCCATTCTTCTACCGAAGACACAGCTATTGTCCATCCAAAAAATATCGCAAGAAATACTATTGCACCTCCTGTAGCACAACCAATAGTAAATGCACCTATTTCACTCATCCTTCCTCCTTTACTTCTTCTTCAGCTTCCTTTAACCAGCCTTTAACAAGCTTTATAATATCCTCAACAGTAATTGGTGGCTCTACCTCTTTCCCGATTAAAACAGAAAGTCCAGCAATTACAGAATGAAGCGAATCTACCCTACCTCTTTTATAGCTGTCAAAAGCAAACTTCTTTATCTCGTCTTTATTCATCCTTCCTCCTTTATTGTAGAGCTTTCATTATGGCGAGCATTTGCTCGGGTGTTCTGTGTTCAATATATACCTCAGCACCCCAACCGTCTTTTAAAGAAACCGTACCATAGTCGTAAATATAAACATCAAGATATATTGTATATGTGTGTATTGTATTTCCATCTGAAACATCATACCCCATCTTTTTAGCTTCTTCTTTTAGTTCTTCCCAAGTCATTTCTTTTCTCCTTCAAAGTATTGTTTAAGCCCCCAATATAGCTGACGCATATCTTCAACATTCGCATAAACATCAATAACAGCGTCTGTATATTTGTTGTGAACAGACGCAACCATTTTGCATTTGTCAATTCTTTTATTATCTTTGTTGTCGTACACCGTAACAGTATGGTTTATCATTTGTTTCCTTTCAGTTTTTCTTTAAGCATTGAGTTTTCTTTTTGAAGTTTAACTATTTGTTTGTAGAGCTTTTCGTTTGCTTTATCAAAAGCCTTTACACAGTCAAGTATCGTTCTTCTTTTGGCAAAGCATTTCTCAACCCCAAGTATTTCATCAAATGTAAAAAACTCAATGCTATTCAGTTCCATATTACACCTCAATATCTCTGTTCCATTTCACATAGTCAATCATATCTTGTATGCTATCACGGAATGATTTGTCTTGTTTCAACTTGTCAATGACAGTATCAACATCCAAATAGTCTTCAATGTTTTCACGGAACTCAACCTCATCATCTTCGTCAATGAATTGACAAACCTCTACTTCTGTATCACCATAGGGTGCATAGTCCCTGATTGTTTTGAAAGAATGGTCTTTGACACACTCATCAAACTCACCACAGATTAAATCGTAAGCGCTGTCGCCTACATAATCAATCATATTTTCAATTTTGTTTTCTCTTTTTTCTGTCATTGTTTTCTCCTTTCCCTTAATGACTACGACACTATTTTACATTAAATTAAATTAAATGTCAATATGTTTTCTTATAAAAAATATAAATAATTTTAATCTTTTTTATAAGTGTTTGTTTTTATTAAATTATTTATCCTTTAATTTTGTGTATCTGACGTTAGGTTTAACCCTTTTTTCAAATACTTTTATTACCTTTGTGTATGCTCTACGCAATTTATCGTTCATTGGATAAACGAATCGTTCAACCGCATAAAGATATTGTGGGTGGTATCCGTTCCATTGTGCGATAATACCAACAGTTATATGGTATTTCTTGCGCTTATAAACCCAGCTTGATATTTCTCTTTTTTCGTCTTCTGTTAAATTGTTTCTTTTTCTCATTTTGTTTTCCTAAATGGCGGGGTGTGCAAGGGAGAATTTAGATTGGGAGAACGCACACCCCATAAGTTCTCTCCCTATTTCCTAGAAAGGAATATCGTCATCAAATGATTTGATTTCTTCTACTTCCTTCTTTGGTTCTTGTTTATCTTGCTTTAACTTAATTGAACCAGAAATATACTTCCTACCAGACTGGGACTGTCTAGTCCACAAAGCAACATCGTATTCCTTTCCGTCAATTAAAGCACTTCCCTTGAAGTCTGGGCGTTTATCATTTCCTTGCTTGTCGTTTGCAAAGATAGATATATCACCGTCTTTCTTTTCGTATGCCATTATGTTTCCTTTCACATAAATAATCTGAGCCTATTGATTAAAGTTAAACGGTCTTCTGGCTCCAAGAAATACCGCTTATATCTACAAGGACGACCAAACTTGTTCTTCTTATAAACCCATTCGTCTGCAACAGGAAGGCGCTTCCTGATTTTCCGAATAACACCTTGCAAGTCCATAATAAACAGCTTGTTGCTAGCGTCCAGTGTTGTAATCCTGCCGTATCTTTTTAGATACAGTAATACTTCCTCTATTTGTGTTGTTGCCATAAGTTTTTTATTTCCCATTGTATGCCCCCTTTCGTTTGTTTATTGTTTGTTTTGGGAATTAGCGGTGAACCCTGGTTTTTTCCAAGTGAATACAACACCGCCCTTTTTATCTTGTATGACAATTGCGGAAATTTCATCTTTGTCATACCAGATTCCTTGAACAGAGAACTTGGCAAACTTGTCTTTCAGACGATAGATTTTTCTACCGCGCTGGTCTGTCCCACATTCTTCTGTTTCTACATTAGCAAAGATAAATGGAGATGTGTATAACTCAACACCGATACCCCATTTAAAACCTGCACGCTTAAAAGCATCAGATGCTTCGCCTTTCTTTTCATTACCCTCTCCATCTGCACGGCTTTCAATACCACAATCCCATTTCCAAACCCATTCTTTTGTTTCTTTATCACGGACACCGATACCACAATATAAGTTATCTTTCACAACCTTATAATCAGACTGCCAATTCATTGGTCCAAACTCTTTATCCAAGATGTCCATATCCACACGGGCTGTTTTATAAAGCAATAACACCGCACCCTTTTCGGTTACCTGTTTTACTTTAACTTCAATTTCATTACTGTTTAATTTTCTCATTGTTTTCTCCTTTGTTTGATTCGTTCTCCCTTTGAGAACATCTATATTTTACATTATATTTAAATAAATGTCAATACACTTTCTTTATTTTTTTATAAAAAATCGTATCTTTTTTATAAGTCATTGATTTATTTCAGAAATATAAACTGTTATTCTTGGCTCATTCCCCCATCTTTTACTAAAATGTAGGTCAGAAACCTGTGCATCGTCTTCCCAAAACTTCAACAATGTTAAACAATCAAAGAATTGTTTTAACAAGTTGTCAGCATCGGGTCTGGTGTCGCACCAGCGGTATCCCGTTGTTCTGTTTTTCTTTGGCTCGCTATTACGCCAAGGATAGACATATTCTATTTCGCATTTTAATGCACCTTGCAGGGGCGTTTCAGGTTGGTGAGCTACCAGCATAGCCAAAAGCTCTGACTTCGTCTGTATGGCTTTTGAATTAGCTTTCTTTCCAATAAAGAATTTTCCAGTCTTAAAGTTTTTCAGGATTGTAGAGCTTCCCTGCGCGGTATGTTTTGGTGGGTTGCAGTTTAAAGTAAAGTAGATGCTTCTGCTTTTTAATTTTTCCTCACAGGTTAGGGGCTTTTTAATTTCAGCCCATTGTTTTTTATAATCTTTCATTTTGTTTTTCCTTTCAATAGAGTTCCATATTTATCTACCAAGTCATTGACTGATAAGCATTGTTCTTTTTTTCTGATAGCACGGCAACCTCCTGTCTTTGGCATAATAACGATTCGTTTATTGAATTGTGTTCTAACATACTTGCCGACCTTTGGCTGTCCGTTGCAGAAATAAATTAAAAAATCGCCCTCTTTCATTTTAAACCTCCTTTTAAAATAAGTTCATTTGTCTTTGTTCGTCTTCTAATCTTTTGCAACTAGCTTTATAAAAGCCTTCATCTTTTTCAATACAGATAAAGCGCCGTTTCATTTTGTTGCAAGCGATAGCGGTTGTGCCACTACCCGAAAAGCAATCAAGAACAAGGTCATTTTCTTTTGTCTTGATTTTGAGTAGCTTTTCAATTAGAGCTACGGGTTTTTGTGTTGGATGTATTCTATCTCCAACAGGATATGGCATAGATATTACTTTGGACTGGTCTGCCACGGACAGATTGTTAAATGTCGAGCCGTTATCACGAACGCAAACTATAAACTCTGCGTTTGAGTGATATGTTTTATTCACCAAAGGGATAGCGTTTGTCTTATGCCACACTAACAGGGTTGTTGGATATTCATTTTCAAAGAATGCCATAGTCTTTGCAATCTGTTTATTACTGCAAAAGATATACAGGTTTAACGGGTTGCAAATTCTTTTAAACTCGTTGAACACTTGCTTGTAATCAAATCCGTCAGATACAAATAGGATATTATCCTTGACGGCTTTGGCTCTTGCACCAAGTCCACTTTTACCAACACCACCGCAAGTTTCAAGTTCGTATGGCGGGTCAGTCAATACAAGGTCAATACACTTGTCTGGCAACTGCTTTAAGATGTCCATACAATCTGCGTTGATTATTTTGTTTTCTATGTCTTTAAGCAACATTTTCGCCCCCTTCATTTTTAAACTTTTCAATCATAGAACGGATAAAGGATAGTTTCAAGCTCCTTCCTTCAAAGTTTTTAACAATCCACTTCCAAACAATCAGCGCAAGCTCGTCCTTGTTTAAAACGTCTTCAAACAAGTCCTTGTATTCGTCCATTGTATCGTCAAGATAGAACGAATTAGTATCAATCAGCACCATTTTTTCGCCACCTTCATTTGTGGCTTGCGCTGGCTTGTCTTGTTTTCTTTCCCAAGTCCGCACCGTAGCTTTCCAGTCCTTCATTGGATTGCGACCAACTTTCCAGCCATTTGCCGTGTAATAGTCAAACCACTTGTTAGCATCTACCCCATTGTTTCTTTCATTGCAATAGTCAATTACTTCTTGCAATGTAGGACGCTTTTCTTTTTTTACTTTTTCTTTTACTTCCTGTTCTTGTTTATGTTCTAGTTCCTGTTCTTGTTCCTGTTTAGGATATCGTTCGGTATCGTTCGGTATCCGTTCGGTTCCGTTTGCTTTCGTTTGGTTCCAATAGTTCTTTGAAATTGTGCTGTTTTTTTCGCATCTTTCATTAAAGGACTCAAACTCTTTGTCAATTTGTGATTTAATAAAGCTCCAAACAGGATTATTTTCAGGGTTATAATTTGGATACATAGTAATACCCATTAAAATCTGCCCCTGCTGTTCTGGTGTTAGGTTTTTGAATAGTTCGCCCCACTCTGCATAGATATGCGGGCTAAATTGTGCTTTCTTTTTTGTCATTTTCCGTGCCTTTCATTTTAGGTGGGGTATAGCCCTTTCGGGAACCGCACGGAATATAGTTTTTTCTATACCCCATAAGTTTTTCGCTTCCGTGCAGTTTCATTTATAGTCCTTTCTTATTCCTTTGTCAATACATTTTTTAAGTCATCGCCTTGAAAAGTTAAAGCATCTTTTAAATCTTTTTCAAGAAAGCGAAACTCTTTACTGATTGACACATAAGCTAGGCGTGGGAGATTCAAGTCTAGCAAGAACCCCTCCAACTTTTTAAAATGCCTGCTCACAATGTTGGAAATGATTTCATCGGTAGTCATTTGTGCCTCCTTTGTCCATTTCTCTTTTAATTTCATTGGCTCGTTCAATTGATTCACAATAAACATTGTTTATCAATTCATACATTTCATCAAGTTCTTTTGACGCTTCAAAAAGATTCGCATCTTTCAAAGCTCTTGATGCTTCGCCAAGTTTAACCAGTGCTTTATAGTATTTTTCCAAGTTCATTTTCGCCCCTTTCATTTGACAATATATTCAACTATTTTTATTCCTGTATTAGTTGGGTCAAGTATGATAAAGTCGTCCATAACATTTCCCTTCTCTTGCTCGTCAATAAGTCTTTTTCTACAAGCAAGCGCTTCTTTTTTTGTTAGTGTGTGTGCGACTAGGCATAATTCTCCCTGTATGCTGTTTTCATAGTCAACAAGCACCATATATTTATTTTGTTTTTTCATTTTTGCTCCTTTCTTTTTTCTTGTTCTGCTTCATATAAGAAGTCAACCACTTTGTTTAGGCGTTCCATAGCGTCCGCTATTTCCTCATAATCCCCGAAAATATCCTCCAAGGTGTCAATAGCGCTGTTTAATTCGCACCTAATATCTAAAAAATCATCTGCTGTTTTCATAATTTTGGCTCCTTTCATTATACTTTCAAAAAATCACTACCTGCAAGCATTTTTCCGCTCTCTATGTCCCAACACACAAGAGAAAATACCCCGCTATTTTTTCCCAAACACCGCAAGAGCTCTTTTTTTCTGTCGCTTGCCCAAAGTGTGAAAAACTCGCAATCTGTTTTATATGTTCCAGAAAGAGCAAAGTTTTCTAACCCGTTAGGGATACAAAAAAACCGTTTTTTTGTTTGTCCGCTTTCATTTATAAGGTCTATTGAATAAATATATTTAAAAATCATTTTTGCCCCCTTTCATTCCATTCGGACTCGTTGATTCCTGCACATTCCCACATCATTGGGTCATCAGTGAAAAATTCCTTGATTTCTGTTTGGTGTTCTGCCAAGAATGCACAATCGCCCCAAGACAGCGCCCCTTCTGCGTGGATAATATCCCGCAAGCGTGCCAATTCTTTGTAAAGTGTAGAGTTTCTACTTGTGTTTGTCATTTTTGCCCCCTTTCATTAGTAGCGCATTAAAAACGCGGTTGGCTCGTCATCATCATCAGCGGACTCAATGAAAGAGTAGCCGACATCCTCACAAGACACATCACCGCAACCGTTTTCTTCAAAAAGTTTTTTGATTTTGTCCCAGTTTTCGTCCGTTTCATCAATGACGGTGCAATAATTCACCCAGTCATTGTCCACGATTACCATCGGGTCAAATTCGCAACCATCAAAACAACCCCCGTCAATGTAGCTTTCATACATTTTTTGAAAAAGTTCAAGCGTTTTTTGGTCGTCTGTCCACACTCTAACGCGCCCCATCAATAAATCAAGCGCCGCCATTTCGTCAATTTTAACATTTAACATTTTGTTTTCCTTTCTTTTCGTTTCTTTTGGTCTGCCATCATCGGCGCGTGGGCTACCACTCCGCGCGGACGGGGAAAGGGGCAACCTTTCACCCGTTTCGGCTTTTATCCTTTGAAAAACTTCCCTTTCAGTTGGTCATTGTAAAACTTGCAATTGCTTTCAAAAATGCAATCAACCGCCTTTTGTCCGCTTTCATAATCACGGCGGGCGCATTCGCGGTCAATACCATATAAAACCACAAAAGCAATCAATAAACCGCCCAAAAGCGCCAAAATCATTTTAAAAAGTGTTTTCATTTTGTCCCCCTTTCTTTTATTCGGCTTTTTCATATTCTTTTTTAATCCAAGCGCGGAGCAATTTCCCGACTTTCTTTTGTTTTTTATCAAAAGACAAGTCCCAGTTTTCCACGATTGCGCGCGCTTTCTTTTCATATTTTGCCAAAAAGCGCGGTTTTTTTCCAATCGTTCCGCGGTATCCCGTGCAAATCAAAACGCCGTCAATATCGTAAGCGTCAAAGTTCCAGCCATAGACTCCAGCAGTAAATGCGCGCTTGTCCTCATATTTTAAAAGCGCGTAGGCGTCGCAGTATCCAACCGCGAGTCCGTTGTTTCCATAGTTGCGCAAAAGTTCTTTTCTTGTTGTTTGTATTGTCATTTTATTTTTTCCTTTCTTTTACTTTCTTTTTATCAAGTCGGCACCATTGCCCGCTTGATGTCTTTTATTATACATTGAAAAGAATTAAATGTCAAGAGGAAAAATAAATTTTTTTATATTATATTATAATATAACTTTTCAAAATGTAATTTTTTTTGATTTTTTTTCTTGACAAAATGACAAAAAAACACCGAATCAGCAGAAATTAAACACAAAAAACCAGAGAATCGCCTTAAAATAAGGAGCGAATCGGTTTATACCTCGATTCGTTTTGTCTTGTTGGAATAAACACCGCTAACGCGCGCGCGTGAAATATCTTTTTCAGGAAATAACCTAACAAAGCGACTCAATCCAATCTTTAAAGCGTTTTTTTTGTCCAATGCATTTACTAGAGCCCGACTCACTGTTCCATTTTTATTTTGAAACTCTACAAGATAATTATTTTTATGATGAGATTGTTTCTTGTTTTCCACTTTTTAAAATCTCTTTTTTCTTTCTTTTTTTGTTTCGTGTGCGATTCTTTTTAATTTATCGCCTCTTTCATTTTATAATATAGTAAAATGATGAGAAAATCAAGCGGGATTTTTCTCAACCCACCCCCCGAAATACGCCACTGTCATCTGCGTTATCTAGTCCCTCTATAAATTACTGTTCGTGACGGGGTTTTAACCTAGAAACAGACGAGCTGTTTTAGGGTATAGTAATCCCTAATAGGAATTATTGTTGAATATAATAGTATAGTTCATATAATCTTTTGGATTAAGTATCTGGTCAGCCTGTAATACTGTTCTGAACTGGTAATTACTCTTGGTGAGTACTGGCGGTCGGGGTGGTCCCCTCTTCTTTGCTAAGCAATACTATCTACCTAGCAAAGATGGATACGACTTAGGTATCCTTCAGGATTCTTTGTGATGCATAACAACTTGTGTAAGGGGAGCTACTACCGTTTCACTCGTTTTCAAAATGTACTTGACATTCTCACAAAATCAACTTACAATAATGTATGTTGTTATGTTATGGACAGGGTAGCACATTATTTCTACCCTGTCAAGCAAAAAAGGAGACAGCAATGGAAAAAGAACCAAAAAGAATGTTTAAACGGGTAAATGTACTCGGATTAGACTTTTATGTGGATTGGTTAGATGTTGATGGCTATTGTGTGAGATTAATTTCTGTTAAAGATGTACACGGTGGTCGTAGTTTTGTTTATACTGGCTTGGAAAAAGATGGCGTATTGGTTGAAGATATGTTATTGAATGCCTGCGGTGTAAGAAAAGAACAACCAAAAGAAGAACCTAAAGAAGAAGTGAAAGAAGAAAAAGTGGAGGCGGAAGCCCCTGCGGCTCAGGAAACTGAACAACCAAAGGAGAATATGGGTGCCAAAACAACAAAAAAACGTAATAAACGAAGCTAAAAAAGACGTAACTGTCGTTTATGAAATTGGTAGTACTGTAAAAAATGGAGTTGACTTTGTTGGCGACTTCTATCTATTCAAACCAAGAGAATTAAAGTTCTTGGAAGAATTTGCTAAGGATTTAGACCCTGTAAGAGCTTGCAGGGATGTTGGTTATACCGACCCTGAACAAGCTGCCCAAGATATGCTTAAACGTGAACCAATTAAAGTTGAGTGTAAAGCTATCTATGATGCTCGGTTTAAAGCCCTGAGAATGACCCAAGAACAAGCCGCTGCTAAGCATATTACACTAATGGAGAAGTTAGAAAAGGATTATGACGACTTTGCTGCTGGGGATAAGGCTAAAATGGCTAATGCTTTGGCAAAATTAAGTGGTGATTACCTGAGAGCTGCTGGTTTGTTCGGCAAAGAAAGCAAACAAGCACCTAATGTGGTGATTAATCTTAACCTAACCGATACCGAGAAGGGAGTTGTAATAGATGGCAAGTCCGAATAATGGGTACTCCCTAGATTATAACGCTAGTAAAATAGGAAAACTGTTCCACGCTAGCAAAGCATTCGTCCGTGGGGTGATGGGACCCGTTGGGTCTGGAAAATCAGTGATGTGCTGTATGGAAATTTTTAATAAAGCTATCTCTGCTATGCCATGCAAAGACGGTATCAGACGTTCCAGATGGCTGGTAGTTCGTAATACAACCCCACAATTGGAAACAACAACCATCAAAACTTGGCTTGCTTGGTTCCCAGAACACATTTTTGGTAAGATGAACCTTAAACCTCCTATAAATCATTTAATTAAATTCAATGATGTTGAGTTAGAAGTGATTTTTTTGGCGTTGGACCGACCTGAAGACGTAAAAAAGTTGCTTTCTTTGGAATGTACTGGGATTTGGTTCAATGAAGCCAGGGAAATTTTGAAGGAAATCGTGGATGCTGGGACGATGCGTGTCGGTCGTTACCCGAGTAAAAAGGATAAACCTGATGATGTGGAGGCTGAAAACTTCCCGAGTTGGTATGGCGTGATTATGGATACAAACCCTCCCGATGATAGCCATTGGTGGTATAAGTGTGCCGAAGAAGATGAGTGGACAAGAAATGAATTTGGTGTGTTAGTACCTAAGGAACAATTCCCAGAGAATATGAAATGGGAATTTTGGCAACAACCGAGTGGATTATCACCCGATGCAGAGAATATTGAGAACTTACCGATGGGATATTACGAAAGAATTTCGTCTGGTAAGGATAAAGAATGGATAAACGTGTATGTTCACGGACATTATGGGTTTATACAGGACGGGCAACCAGTGTATGTTCACGAATGGAATGACAATTTACATACAAAAGAACATCTTGAACTTAACCCATATCTGCCAGTATATATAGGATTAGACTTTGGACTAACACCTTGCGCCATTTTTGGACAAAGAGATAAGAAATTATCCTGGAATATCCTAAAAGAGTTGATAACGGACGATATGTCTGTCCGTCAGTTTGCTAAATTATTGAAGGCAACCATCCTAGAGTTCTGTCCGAAGAACGATGTGTACATATTTGGTGACCCATCTGGTGCTTTTAGAAAAGATAGTGACGCTGATACATCCTTCCAGATACTAAAGTCAGAAGGTTTGTTTGCTAGACCAGCGCCAACCAACAATATCGTGCCAAGATTAGAAAGCGTAAGAGAACCATTAAAGCGTTTGGTGGACGGGAAGCCAGCGTTTAACCTTGACAAGTCCTGCAACGTCCTTAGAAAAGGATTTAATGGTGGTTATAAATATAAGGAAGTGTCTTATTCTGGTGAGAAACGGTTAGCATTAGAGCCAGATAAAAACCAATACTCACATCCACACGATGCTTTGCAGTATATGATGATGGGTGGTGGAGAATATAAAGTTATCCGAGGACAGAATAAAGGCAACCTAAGAACTTATACAATGAAAAACAACTGGAGTGTATTTTAATGAAACTATTTTATTGCTTTTGTGACGGGAAAAGACGGTGGTTGCATCCATTAAAGAAAGGATTTAGACACGTCTTTGTTGCAGCTAACTATGGGGATGTGTTTTTCGTGCTAGAAGATAGCTTCCAAGGGTTCTATCAGAACCTGCTTTTAAGGGAAGATTTTTTTTACTTTACAAAACTAAATAAATGTTCTATACTAGTTGTGGAAGGTAACAAACCTGCCAAGAAAAGGTTTGGAATTTGGTACTGGGCGCCAACGTGTGTTAACTTTTGTAAGAATGTTGGAAACATCAGAGCCAAAGCACAAACACCTTGGCAATTATATAAACACTTATTGAGGAAAGGCGCAACAAAATGGGTGGATACACAAGACAAATTACAGGGCAACAAGCCGCAAAGAAAGCGGAAGCTGCCGCTGCGGAACAACAAGCAAAGCTAGAAAAAGAAGAAAAGGCTGCACAAGCCGAAGCTGAAGAATTAGCACAAGAACAATCACGGAAGTTTAGAGGAAAACAACGCCGTGGTATTCGTTCTTTGGTTGAAACATCCGAAGTTGGTGATTTAGGTTAGGAGGAAAATATGGGATTAGGAAAAGCATTAAAGAAAGCTGTTAAACAAGTAACTACTGGCATTAAAACATTTGCTAACGACCCATTAAGCAAGGAAGGAATTGAAGCTGGTGTTGGTGTTGGACTTGCGCCCGCTACAGGAGGAACATCTCTTGCCGCCACAGCTGATGCTGGACGTAGAACAATTAATCAAGCAGTTAAAGAAGAAGACGCTATGCGTGAGCAAGCCGAACTTGAACAACAAAATGTTCAAACTTATGGTTTTAAGAACGCCGTTGAACTTGCACAAGCAAGAAAAAAGAAGCAAGAAGAACTTGAAGGTCGTGAAGAAACAAGAGCAACTGGTATTAGTTCTTTAATTGGACGTGGTAAAACTCTAGGCTAGGAGTTAAAATGAACGCAGAAGATATTATCAAAAGATTTAAAAAGAGTGTTTCTTATAGGCAGAACTGGGAAAACCTTTATTCTTCTGCTTACGACCAATTTATGCCACAACGGTCAAAGAACTTTAAGGACTCTGTGTCTGATGGACAAAGAAACGATAATGCAGAAGTTGTGTTTGACTCTACACCATTAGATTCTTTAAATAAGTTTGTGTCTAAACTACAAACAAGTCTTGTACCAGCACAGAAAAACTGGTTGCGCCTAAAGGTTGGTACATCACTAAAGGATAAAGCAGACCAATTGCAACCCGTACTAGACCAAATTACAGAGATATTCTTTTCTGCAATTCGCAATTCTAACTTTGATGTGGAAGCATCCGAGAGTTTCTATGACTTGGCTGTTGGAACAGCTTGCTTGATGATGCAAGAAGGGGATTTCCTTAATCCATTCAAGTTCAAAACCGTTCCGTTATCTGAATTATATCTGGAAAAAGTCGGGAATGGACAATACAACTCTATATATCGTAAGCACAAAGTTGTACCTATGTATGCACAAAAGGTATGGAGTGACGCAAAAGTAACGAGCGATATGCTTTCTGACGAAAAAGAACGTGATTTTATTGAAGCGGTTGTACAAGAAAAAGGTGTTTGGAAATATTATGTCGTGTTTGAAAAAGGAAAGCAGACAATCGTAGAAAGAACACTACGTTATAATCCGTTTATTGTATTCCGCTGGTCTGTTATGCCAGGAGAAGTCTACGGACGTGGTCCTGTATTGTTTGCTTTGCCAGATGCAAAGAGCTTAAACAAGACAAAAGAGTTGATTTTAAAGAACGCATCTATGGCTGTTTCTGGTGCCTGGACGTGCGAAGATGACGGAATTGTGAACCCTGACAACATTAAGATTCAACCCAATGCGATTATTCAGGTTTCTTCTAATGGTGGTTCAAACAGAGCTGCCACGTTGCAACCACTACGCACCGGTACGGACTTTAATGTTGGAGATATGGTTTTAAGCGATTTAAGACAATCAATTTCTAATATTATGTTTGCTAATCCTATCGGACCAGTGGACCAACCCGTTAAAACAGCGACTGAAATTGAATATCGTCAGAAACAATACGCTGATGAAGTTGGCGCGCCGTTTGGTCGGTTACAATCTGAGTTTATTAAACCAATTATTCAGAACGGTTTGTTGATTTTGGATGGTCTGGGCAAGATAGATATTAAGGATTTCCGTGTAAATGAAGAACAAATTGCGGTAGATTATGCTTCACCGCTATCCATTACACAGAATACAGAAGATGTGAATAAGCTAATCAAGTTTATGGAGGTTATTTCTGGTATCTTTGGACCTCAAACACCTTCTATGATTATGAATACTGGAGTAATTCCTACTTTGGCAACAAAGATGGGAATTGATTTAAACAACATTAAGTCTGCCGAAGAAATAGAACAAATTAAGCAGCAGGCTGCAGCAGCAATACAACAGCAAATGGGGGCTGAAAATGGTGCAATTCAACAAGGACCAGAAGGATAAAATCCGTACAATGTTTAAAACGGAAGTAGGCAAGAGCTTACTAGCCGATTTAAAAGATATAATTGTCAGAGCAGACAATTATCCCGTCAACGCAACAGATGGCATTCTGTTTTCTATATTGATGGGTCACAAGGAGGGCGAACTCTCCGTATTAAAACAACTTATAAAGATAGGAGAATCTAATGACTGAAACCACTGAAACTACAACCGAAACAACGGCAGTTGAAGGGGCTGATACAACCGAAAATGTTGCTATGGAATCCCAACAACAAGAAACTTTTGATGACGGATTAGACGAATTACGTCACGAAAACGGCAAGATTTTCGGTAAATTCACGGATGCCAAGAGTGGCTTGTTGGCATACAAAGAATTACAGAAAGAATTTACAAAAGCCAGACAGGAAAACAAACCTGCTCCAGAAAAGTATGTGTTTGAATTAGACGAAGATGTTAAGGATAAATTTGAAATTGATGAGAACTCAAAAGATTATCAAACGTTTGTTCCTTTGATGAAAGAACTTAACATCTCACAAGAAAAAGCAAACAAGCTGATTAACCAATATGCACGTATGCGCATTGCAGAACAAGAGAATGTTGATTTTGAATCTGAAATGGACAAGATTGGTGGCGTTAATGGCGCTACCGTTCAGGGTTTGGTAGCGTTTGCTCAAAAGAATTTAGACCAAGATGGTATTAACTGGCTGGATAGTAAGATTAGAACCGCAGAAGACGCTAAGCAAATGGAGTTTCTTATCAAGAAAGCGCGTGGTGCAAACGTGTCAATCCCAGAGATGAGCATTGAAAATACTGCTGATGTTGAAAAAACAGCTCAGGATTATATGGACGAAGCGTTTGATTATCAAAAACAACACGAAAGAACAATCGGATACAACAAAGAACAACAAGAACACTACAATATGTTAATGCAAAAAGCGTTGGCTAAAAAATAGTGTTGACAATTTCTTATTTATGTTCTAAAATATAAGTATCAAGTTATAAGGATAAGCGTTAGCCCCTTAATAATACGATTGCTTTAAGGCTTAAAGAAAGTCTAGAACAGCCCCCGATGGGATAACTGGTC
>Ga0265298_10001450_pt1 | contig 35139 bp, 32 predicted proteins | sample AusTroGonzalo_MG_3_FD_193486 | JGI IMG/M metagenome (GOLD analysis project Ga0265298, IMG submission 193486) | Bovine rumen microbial communities from tropical cattle in Woodstock, Queensland, Australia - Gonzalo_01 | ecosystem: Host-associated > Mammals > Digestive system > Stomach > Rumen ...
GCATCTGGATTTCCACTACCCGTTTTTAAATATAACCAAGTCGAAGAATAGGAACTACCGAAGTAGAACATAATCTTTGATCCTTGTAGAATGGCCGTCTCAAGATTTTCTGAGTCAATCCATACATACGGATTCCACTCTCGAGAACTTGATTGAGCAGCATTAATTTTGGTCAAACCCGTACTACCTGTGTACTTCCATGATTTATTACCCTCATATGTACCTTGTCCGGCACCAGTAGAGTTCTTAATCTCTCTATCATTATCCTTGTTTGGGCGGTAAATACCTGGGGTACCGCCATTGTTCTTTTGGGTATTGAATTGGAAATACGTGTTTTTCTCTACCCAAAGGTAAATACAATACTCATCGTAAGAATCATTTGCAGGAGCAACGAGAGCACGAGAAATGTCTGTTGTCTCCCCACCTGTAACATACGAGAAGTGCGGTTCACTCGCCCACATCTGTCCCACACCGAGGGTGAGGAGGATGAGAGTACATAGGTACGGTAACAGACCTATTCGAGTACGTGTCGAGTACGTGTCGTTTACGTGTCGTTTACGTGTTTGACCCGATAAACTACCGATGTTGGCTGTTTTTCCTCTGCTTCCACACAGCCAATTGAAAAGTTGAAAATTTTTCATGATTTTATGTATTTTTGTGTTAATATTATTTCAATTTATTCTTTCCTTGTTTCTTTCCAAGCCTCAGCTTGGCATAGTCCTTTTTTGATCCATTTTCGGTCTTTTTGGACTGATGTCATATTGAAAAAGACTACATACAAAAATCTGACACAAAACTTTCGTTTCATGTCAGACAAAAAAATGCTGATGTTGTAATTGATTAGTGCTTTGCCATAATCCACTCACCAAAGAACGGATCTTCTATCTCATATCGGTCGGTATAGATGACGTGCCCTGCGTGTTGGAGTCGCTTGAGCGCGCTATAGATAGTACTCGTGCGGTACTCGCCTGTTTGTAGCTCTGCATGAGCTGCCAAACGTTGCAAAATCCACCTATCCGTGCGATTGAAATTCGCCCAAATGCGCTCGTAACTCAAATCATAGGCATCAACAATCTCTCGAATCGCACTCGCCTTCACATCCGTTTTCTTCTGCTCCCACGCACCGACTTGCCACATATAGAATGCCAACTCCTGCGTATAGTACGGATGACATTGGGTGTAATCCAGCACTTGGCTTGTCAGTTCTGCCGCTTGCTCATGGAATACCGGCTCAAAACGCGCATGAAGGTATTGCTCAAATTCCTCACGGGGTAGTTTCTTCAACCGCATCAGTCCTCCAAAATGGTAAAAAGGTGAAGTATTGCTAATCTCTGCCCTATTTACAAAGAAATCCTCTTTCGGACTAAAACGACCAAACTTAAAAGGATTTTCCACACACTTCGCTATTACGAAAAAAGTCGTTACGAAAAATATCGTAATCAAAATTTGCCGCAAAGGTACAACTTTTTTCCGATATACGCAAGACTTTTCTACATTTTTTAGTCTTTTTCAATATGTCAAAGGTCATAACATACAACAAAAAGCGGGACTGCATTGTTGCTGTTCCGCTACTTGAGGCTCTCGCATTGCCCATTTATCCGAACAAGCAACACTGAGGCCCACCCTGTATGTACGTACACACGCTCACGCGTGTACCATATATACATAACATGAGCATCTTGTGTCGCAATGTTTTGGGACAAATATTAGAATTTGCGAGATTCCAAGTAGCCAAAACAAAGCGCTAAAGACGCTTTTCAATATGTCCGTGTCATCCACCCGCTCTATTCATAGGACACGTTCCTTAACGAGGGATGACACTGCAAAACTTACGTTTTGCGCTGCAAAATTACAACTTTTTTCTGATATATGCAAGAAAAAAGTCAAAAATCATCTATATAAATATGAATTTTCGGTTATAAAGACAATTTTTGACTGTTTTGTTCATTTGTCGTAGGCTGCAACGATGCGTTTGACAAGAGGATGCCGGACTATGTCGTTCTCGTTGAACTCGATGAACCGAATCCCGTTAATGTTCCTGAACCGCTCCATCGCGTCCCGGAGTCCGGACTTCTGCGTAGCCGGCAGGTCAATCTGCGTCATGTCTCCCGTGACAATCATCTTTCCGCCCAGGCCCAGACGGGTGAGGAACATCTTGAGCTGGAGCGTCGTGGTGTTCTGCGCCTCGTCGAGAATCACCACCGCATCGGACAATGTGCGTCCGCGCATGAAGGCCAGCGGGGCTATCTGGATGGTGCCTTTCTCCATGTATTCGGTCAGTTTGGTTCCGGGAATCATGTCCTGGAGCGCGTCGTAGAGAGGCTGCAGGTAGGGGTCAATCTTCTCCTTCATGTCTCCGGGCAGGAAGCCGAGTTTCTCTCCTGCCTCGACAGCCGGACGGGAGAGGATGATGCGCTTGACTTCGCGGTTCTTGAGCGCCTTGACGGCAAGCGCAATCGCCGTGTAGGTCTTGCCCGAACCGGCAGGCCCGACGGCAAAAAGCAGGTCGTTGGTCAAGTAGGCCTCGACGAGTGCCCGCTGGTTGGCGGAACGGGCGTAGATGGACTTGCCGTTCACGCCGTGAAGGATGAGGTTGTCGGTCGCCTGCTCATGGGGCATGTCGCCATGCAGAAGCATGAGGATATCCTGTTCGGAGAGGCGATTATTGCGAATACAGAACTCCTCGCAGAGACGAAGGGACTTCTCGAAGTTCTCCACAGAGTTCTCCGAGCCTGTCACTTTGACCTGATAGCCTCTTGCCACGACCCGCACATCGGGGTGCTGGTTCTTGAGGCAGAGGATATTGCTGTTATTCACGCCGTAAAAGGTCGGTGTATCGAGGGAGTCATTCAGATTTACTATTTTCTCATTTACCATTTTCCCATTTATTTTATCAAAGCGGCATAAGGCATTATACTGTTCTGCGCTGTAATTTGTTCAGCCCTTATGTCCATAAAAATGCTCTGTACCCCACTGTACAAAAGCAGATAGGGTACGTTCAGTTTTCGGTTGTACGTAAGTGCCTGGTCCAGTGTTTTTTGCGTCAGCTGTACGGTCTCGGCCTTGCACTCGATGAGCATCAGCGGCTGCATGGAGTTGTCATACACAACCGCATCGGCACGAAAACGCTTCGCGTTCATTGGTGATTGGGCATTGGTTATTGGTAATTGCAACGCCACTTCCACGGCAATGAGTGAGGCCGGGTAACCAAGTTGCTCCACCAAGCGATGAAGCAACTGCTGGCGCACCCACTCTTCCGGCGTCAGGCGCACCCAACGGTGGCGCCATTCGCAGAAGATTTGTTCCTTATTGTTTTGAAGACGGGTCTTCATTTTTCGTGATCACGTGATCACGTGATTACGTTATGACGATTATTTCAAGTAATTGTCCTTCAACGAGCAGGTGCGGTTGAAGATGAGGTGAGCGGCTGTCGAGTCGTCATCCACCACGAAATAACCCTGCTTGAGGAACTGGAAGTGGTCTTGCGGTTTGGCGTCGGCGAGAGAGGACTCCACCTTGGCGGTTACCACCTCCAGACTGTTCGGGTTGAGCAGGTCGCGGAAGTCGCCTTCTTCGGCAGAGGGGTTCTCCACGGCGAAGAGACGGTCGTACAGACGCACCTCGGCATCCAGCGCGGAGTTGCACTCCACCCAGTTGATGGTGGCCTTCGTCTTGCGGTTGCCGCCTTCGGTGCCGGACTTGCTGTCCGGGTCGTAAGTGGCATAGACGGTGGTAATCTTACCGTCCGCATCTTTCTCGCAGCCGGTTGCCTGAATGATGTATGACGCCTTGAGACGCACCTCGCGTCCGCCCGGGCTGAGGCGGTAGAACTTGCTGTCGGCCTCCTCGAGGAAGTCGCCGCGCTCAATCCAGAGTTCGCGGCCGAACTTCATCTCACGCGTGCCCAGTTCGGGGTGTCCGTCGATGTTTTCTGCCACGAGCACCTCTCCCCGACCCTCTCCCAAGGAGAGGGAGTTATCCTGATAGTTGGTGATGACCAGTTTGACGGGGTCGAAGATGGCGCAGATGCGCGGTGCTGTCTCCTTGAGGTCCTCGCGGATAGTGTGCTCGAGCAGTCCCTGGTCAATCATGCCCTCCACCTTGGTGTAGCCGATCTTGTCCATAAAGGCGCGGATGGCCTGCGGCGTGTAACCGCGGCGGCGCAGTCCGCAGACAGTCGGCATACGCGGGTCGTCCCAACCGGCAACGAGTCCTTCCTTGACAAGCTGGAGCATCTTGCGCTTGGACATGACCGTATAGGTGATGTTGAGGCGGTTGAACTCACGCTGCTTGGGGCGGTAGTCCGGTCCGTAAGGCGAGAGTCCGCAGAAATTCGGTCCGCTGAACTGGTCAATAAAATAATCGTACAACGGGCGGTGCACCTCAAACTCCAGCGTACAGATGGAGTGCGTCACGCCCTCGAAATAATCGGACTGTCCGTGCGCGAAATCGTACATCGGGTACACATTCCACTTGCGCCCCGTGCGGTGGTGCGGGTGGGATGTGATGATGCGGTACATGATGGGGTCACGGAAATGCATATTGGGGTTCGCCATGTCAATCTTGGCGCGCAGCACCATCTTGCCTTCCTCTATCTCTCCGCGCTGCATGGCCTCAAAGAGACGCAGGTTCTCTTCTATCGGACGGTCGCGGTAAGGCGATGCCACACCGGGTTCGGTGGGTGTACCTTTCTGCTCGGCTATCTGCTCCGCCGTCTGTTCGTCCACGTAGGCCTTGCCTTGTTTGATAAACATGATAGCCAGGTCGTAGAGCTGCTGGAAATAATCGGAGGCATAGAAGATCTTGCCCCATTTGAAGCCAAGCCATGCTATGTCGCGCTCGATGGTCTCCACGTATTCGGTATCCTCCTTGGCGGGGTTGGTGTCGTCAAAGCGGAGGTTGCACACGCCGTTGTATTTCTCGGCGATGCCGAAGTCCATGCAGATGGCCTTGACGTGGCCGATGTGCAGGTAACCGTTCGGCTCCGGCGGAAAACGGGTCTGGATACGTCCGTTATTCACTCCCTCTGCAAGGTCTTTTTCTACTATTTGCTCAATAAAATTGAGACTCCGAGCCTCTTGCTCATTTACCATTTGGTCATTTACCATTTTATCATTTATTTTGTCATTTTACCATTTTATGCTTTCACGATACCTCTGGTTGAGGCCCGTACAAAATCGAGAATCACGTCCCGTTCGGGGCTCTGCGGCACGGTAGCTTCAATCTGCTGCAGCGCCTGGGTGGTGTTCAGTCCGTTGTTGTAAATGATGCGGTACACATCCTGGATGGTGTGTATCTGGTCGATGGTGAATCCGCGGCGGTTGAGTCCGATCGAGTTGATGCCGGTGAAGGCGATGGGGTCTCGCGCGGCGATGATATAAGGCGGGATGTCCTTGTTGATTTTCGAGCCGCCCTGAATCATGACATGGCTACCGATGCGGCTGAACTGGTGCACGAGCGTGCCGCCGCCGATGATGGCGAAATCGTCCACCTCCACTTCGCCTGCCAGCTGTGTGCAGTTGGACATGATGATGTTGTTATGCAGAATGCAGTCGTGCGCCACGTGGCAGTAGGCCATGATGAGGTTGTTGCTGCCGATGACGGTCCGGCCTTTGCTGGCGGTGCCGCGGTGAACGGTGACGAACTCACGAAGCACGCAGTTGTCGCCGATTATAGTCCAGGTCTCCTCGCCCTTGAACTTGAGGTCCTGGGGCACGGCGCCGATGACGGCGGAGGGGAAGATATGACAGTTGTCACCGATGATGACATTGTCGTCGATGTAGGCGAAGGCGTCAATGGTGACGTTCTTTCCGATTTGAGCCTTGGGGCTCACGTAAGCCAATGGAGAGATCATTTATGATTTATGATTTATGATTTCAGATTTATGATTTATTCGCTGAGTATCTGGTTGCGTAAGCGGCGGACGCACTGGGTGTTGAAGGTGTGTCCGGGCTTGTAGGCTACGATGCGTCCCCGGATGTGCAGGCCGAGCAGGGATAGGTCACCAATGACGTCCAGGAGCTTGTGCCGCGCAGGTTCGTTGGGGTAGTTGAGCGGCGAGAGGTAACCCAGTTTGGTGGCGTCCAGACGCGGCTGGCCCATCTTGTCGCAGAAATAATCCATGCCGGACTGCGAGAGTTCGGTCTCGTAGATGACGAGCGCGTTCTTGAGGTCGCCGCCCTTGATGAGTCCGACGCGGAGCAGGGGTTCTATTTCGCGGACGAAACAGAACGTGCGTGCGGCGGCTATGTCTGCAGGGTAATCCGCCAGATTGGTCAGTTTGGCGTGCTGCTCGCGCAGGAGGTTGGAGTTGAAAGCGATGGTCACATCCACCTCGTAGTGGTCGCAGGGCTCGATGCGCATCATGTGGCCGTGCTCGGAGATGTAATCAATCGGTTCGGTCACCACATAGACGTTCTGCTCGGCATCCTGTTCCTCCAGACCCACGCGCTGGATCTCGTGCACGAAGAGCCTGGCGCTGCCATCAAGGATGGGCATTTCGGGGGCGTCCACATCAATGATGCAGTTGTCCACGCCGAGGGCGTAGAGGGCACTCAGGGCGTGCTCGACGGTACTGATTTTCCACTTGCCGCGCTCCAGCACGGTGCCCCGTTCGGTACCGGACACATAGTCCGCCAGCGCCTGATAGCAGGGCTGTCCGGGCAGGTCGATGCGCCGCAGGCAGATACCGGTGTTGACGGGCGCGGGGTGGAAAGTGGCGGTGATGTGCAGACCCGTATGAAGGCCTACCGAACTGAGAGTAAAGCTGTCTTTTAATGTATGCTGTTTCATTTCTTTTCCAATTCGCTGAGACGTTTGAGGATGTCCGGCAATTGCTTGAATCCGACGGCGGCGCGGCGGAAGATGGCGGCGTCAATAGCCGGCGAACCGATATACATGCCGGGCTTGCGGACGCTGTTGGGCACACCCGCTTTGGCGCCGAAGATGCAGTTGTCCGCTATCTCGATGTGTCCAGCCACGCCGACCTGTCCCACGAGCAGACAATGCTTGCCGACCTTGGTGCTGCCGGCGATGCCGACCTGCGAACAGAGGATGGTCGATTCGCCTATCTCCACGTTGTGGGCTATCATGACGAGGTTGTCTATCTTGGCGTTGCGGTGCACGATGGTGGAACCCATCATGGCGCGATCGACGGTGGTGTTGGCGCCCAGTTCCACATCGTCCTCGATGATGACATTACCCATCTGCGGGATCTTGCGGTTGACGCCCTGCGCGTCCGGTTCGAAGCCGAAGCCGTCGGCGCCGATGACCACACCGGCATGCAGGATACAGTCGTTGCCGATGACGCAGCGTGCGTACACCTTGACGCCGGCGTAGAGGACGGTGTTGTCGCCGATGGTGACATCATCGCCGATGTACACGTTCGGGTATATCTGCACGCCTTTGCCGAGCCGTACGTTCCTGCCGATGTAGGCAAATGCGCCCACGTAGGCGTCCTCGGGAACGGTCACGCCTTCGGCGATGAAGGACGGTTGCTCAATGCCCTGTTTGGGCGGGTTGAGTGCCTTGGAGACGAGGGACAGAAGCTGCCCCATGGCGCCGCGGGCGTTCTCAACCGTAATAACGGTTGATTGGCTGTTGGCTGTTGGCTGTTGGCTATTAGCCAGTAGCGACTTCGTGACAAGGATCACGCCGGCTTTGGTGGTTGCCAGCAGCGGCATGTATTTCTCATCCGTGACGAACGAGAGCTGATGGGGCTGCGCCTGCTCGATGGGCGCGATGTCGCTTACCATGGCATCGGCGTTGCCTATTATCTCTCCGCCCAGCAGAGCGGCTATTTGTTGTGCACTGAATTCCATATTAGTCGTTGGTCGTTGGTCGTGAGTAATTGGATAGCTCACGCATTTTGAAAATATATCGTTTGATGGGTTTGCGGGTGAGTGCCGCCAGGTCGAGGATCTCGCTGGCATCGGCTATGTTGCGCACGGTGCCGTCCGAGTAGAGTATGTCTATCGAGTCCGCCTTCTCCGAATAGGTGTTGCTGGTGGACACGTGCTCACTCCAGAGGTAGGACGCCTCCTGCTCGCTGACGCCCAGCGCCTGGGCATACTCGCGGTTGAGTGCTGTTTTCTGTTCTTCCGTCAGGGGCGCCTCGATGCGCTCTCCGCGGAACAAGCGGCGGTTGATGAAGCTCTCGCTGAGGGCGCTCAGCACCTTGTCGCCACTGCCTATCCATGCCTTGATGGCGCATAGCACATCGTTGTCGTCCAGCAGGGCGTAACGGTCCAGCGCCTCGCTATGAGGGGCGAACATATCCATCGTCACGGGCTGGTAGAGGAAGTAGCGCAGGGCGGGAGAGCAGAAGAGCTGTTGGCTATTAGCCGTTGGCTGTTGGCTTCTCGCGATCTCCTTGGCTCGCGAAAGAATCTTTATCAGGTGCTGCTCGGCGGCGACGGAAGTCTTGTGCAGATAGACCTGCCAGTACATGAGGCGGCGCGCCACAAGGAACTTCTCCACGCTGTAGATGCCCTTGACCTGCACGACCAGTTTGTCGTTGCGCACATCCATCATCTTGAGCAGTCGTTCGCTTGCCACGCGGCCTTCCTGCACGCCGGTGAAGAACGAGTCGCGGCAGAGATAGTCCATGCGGTCCACATCCAACTGACTGCTGATGAGCTGATGGAGAAAATGCTTCGGGTATTCGTTCTTGAAAATGGCGATGGCCATGTCTAATGGCTTTTGGCTGTTAGCTGTTGGCTGTTGGCTATTTGCTAAATCCTCGTTGATGCGCTCCATCATGAGGAGGGAGATGTCTTCGTGCGTCACGCCGTCCACGAGGGTGTGCTCCAGCACATGGGAGAAAGGTCCGTGGCCGATGTCATGCAGCAGAATGGCTATCATGGCGCTCGTCTCCTCATGCTCCGTTATCTCCACCCCTTTGAGCCGCAGCGAGGTAACCGCCTCGTGCATGAGGTGCATTGCACCTATCGAGTGGCCGAAACGGCTGTGCATCGCGCCCGGATAGACGAGGTAGGAGAGCCCCAACTGGCGGATCCGGTTCAGTCGCTGCACGTAGGGGTGCTGCAGCACGTCATACACCAGTTCGTTCGGAATGGAAATAAAACCGAAGACGGGGTCGTTGATGATTTTTCGTTTGTTCGCCATACAAAAAGTGTGCAAAGGTACTGCTTTTTTTTTACATATGCAAAAATATTTGCATTTTTATACGCAAAGGGGCCTATTTGGCGGCGTAAACGGTGTAGTTTCCGTTCCCTTCGGTAATCGTCATTGTCATGAGGTGCCCGGTCTTACGGTCATAGACCAGTTCAAGCGTAGCGATGTCGCGCGGGGCGGCGTTCTCCGCCTTGAGGGTGCAGACGTAGGTGTTACCTACGGTCTTGTACTCCGCCTTGGCGTTGTTCAGTTCAGCAGCTTTCTCCACGTCTCCGCCCAGACACGCCAACAGGGTGGCGCGGTAGATGCTCATCCGCTGCTTGGGGTCCTTCACGTTGAGCCGCTGCAGCTTGCCGGCCTTGAACACGTCGAAACGGTCCTTGGCGATGAGGGTGTAGTCGCCCTCCGGCTGCGTGTAGTCCATGCGCAGTTCGTCCGGCGCGTGAAAACGCATCGTGCCTTCCGACACGGAAGTCTTGTTCATCTTGGGCATCACGCGGGTTTCCGTGAAGGCGAACTCGCGCGTCTCATCCGCCGTGTGGAGCGACAGAAGGGTGGTCGCAATCAGCAAAATACTCAGTATTTTCATTTGTCTTTTGTCTTTCTACTTTCTACTTTCTACTTTCGACTTTCTACTCTCTACTTTCTACTTTCTACTCTCTACTTTCTACTCTCTACTTTCTACTCTCTACTTTTGCCTTCACCCGCTTGTAGAGGCGGTAGAGGTTGGGTTCGAGGGTGTAGGAGAGCATGATGGTGGTGATCATGCCGACCAGCGAAGCAAAACTGATGCTCCGCACCGCAGGGTGCTGCGCAAAGCCGACGATGAACATGCAGATAACGAGGATGACTGCCGAGAGGGTGATGGCCGTCTTGTTGTACACCATGGTCGGGTTGTTGTCCTCCCCTTTGAGCAGGCCCTCGAGGATGAAAATGGAATAGTCCACCCCGATGCCGAAGACGAAGGAGGAGACGATGATGTTCACCAGGTTGAAAGGCTGTCCGAAGAGCGCCATGGCGCCCAGCACCGTGTACCACGAGAGCACCATCGGACTGAGGGCGATGAGCGTGAGCCAGATGTTGCGGTAGGAGAAAAGCAGCAGGAGGAACACGAAGGCCGAGCTGACCCACATGATGAGGCTGAAATCGTCGTGCAGCAGTTCCACCAGACCGGTGCAGTAGTAATAGGGGTCCATCAGCATACAGCCTTCTTCGGCGGTGAGGCGGTCCTTGACAGCCTCCGCCTCTTCGGGCGAACAGGTGAGGGAGAAATAGACCAGCGCCTGACCGTCTGTCTGCTCCACGAGATTGTCCGTCAGGGAGGGGGGCAGCAGTCCGGCTTCAGTCAGCAGTTCGGGTTGCTCGGGATGACCCATCATCTGCCTGAAAGGCAGGAACATGGAGGGATCAATGCCTGTCCGGGTGCACGCCTGCGTGACGTGCCGCCACACCTCCGCCTGCTTCTCCGGCGTGAAATAACGCTCCCAGGCCTCGATGCGCTCCGTCTGTCTGGCGAGCGACGGCATCAGCAGGGAGACCTTGGTGCCGCTGGCCTGCTCGATGCGCGGCAGGGCCTCCAGCGCCTCTTCCACCGTCGGCGCCACAGAGGCGAAGTACAGCTCCGTCTTGCCCTCGTTCATCCACTTTGCCCACGAGGCTTCGGCCCGCGCGCAGTCGTCCGAGACGTAGCCTATGTTGAGCAGGTTGCTGTCAAACTCATACCTGCCCGAGAAAGCGATGCAGAGCACCACCCACACGAGGGTGAGGGAGACGATGAACTTGTTACGGTCTATGGGGTACGCGTTGAGGCGCTCCAGAAAACGGAAGGCGCGCTCGTTACCCGTGTGTTTCTTGGGCAGGAAAGAGGGCAGGAACACCAGACTGAACAGGGTCGTGCCCATGATGACCAGCAGGGCGAACAGACCGAAATCGCTCAGCAGTCGCGACTGCGTGAAGAGTAGTCCCGCAAAAGCGCCGACGGTAGTCAGCGAGCCGAGCAGCACCGGTTTGGTCTGCTCCCGAAGGGTCTGTTTCACATCGCCCGTATAGATATAATGGATGAGCACATGCAGCACATAACTGAACGCCACGCCTAACACGATGGCTCCGACGCCCATGCTCATGATGGACACGCCGCCCTGGTACAGGTACAGCACCGCCAGCGCGAGCAGCGCCCCGAACAGGAGTGCCGCGATGGTCAGCACCAGATACATCGGGCGCTTGAGGCACCACGCGAGCAGAATACTGATGATGAGCAGGGCGATGGAGACGGTGATGTAGATGTCGCCGCTCATCCGCTCGCTGTTATTGCCCGCCAGGATGATTGTGCCGTGGTAGAGGATGTCGATGCCCGGGTATTGGGCGCGTATGCCGTCCCGCACCTTGTCCATGGTGCGCACCAGACGCTTCGCCTCGCGCGAGTTGTCGGTGCCGAAGGAAGGGGTGATGAAACCGATGCAGGTATGCCCGTCGCGGCCGTAGAGATGGTTGTTCTGAAAACGCGTCTCCAGTGCGCCGCTGTCCTCCAGAGGGAGCATCTGCCCTATCGTGCCCATGGCAATGCCGCAGGGGTCGTACGCCACGGCGTCGTAGAGGTTCTGCCCAAGGTCCGTCTCCAGAAAATCCTGATAGAAAAGCAGCTGTTTCTCAATATGCTCCGCCGAACAGAGCGAGTCCATTTGCTCCGGCGTGAAATCGATGTATGCCGGCGTGCGGCTCATCATGTAGTCCGCCGCGTCGATGACCGTCATCGGGTCGATATCCGAGAGGGTGTAGAGGACGGACTGCCGTTCGGCGGTGGCTTCCGTCACGCCGGACATGAACAGGTCCAGCGCCTCCGCCAGTTCGGCGGCATCCGGTGTGAGGGAGTCGTCCGTAGGCACCGCCTGCACGAAGATCTTGTCCTTCAGCTTGAGGTTGGTGAAGGTCACGCGGAACGCCTCGTCGCCCGTCTGGGGGAGAAGTTGGAAGATGTTCTCTTCAAACACACAATGCGCGCCGAGCCACGCCAGCAGCGCGACGCACAGCACCAGCACCGTATTACGTATATAGGCCGCCATTGATGTTGATGCACTCGCCTGTGATGTAACTTGCGTCCTTGGATGCGAGGAAAGCCACTACGGCTGCCACCTCGTCCGCCTCGGCGAAACGATTCATGGGAATCTGTTTCTTCAGTTCCGCCTCGTCCAGACCTTCGACCATCTCGGTGCGCACAAAGCCCGGAGCTACGGCGTTGACGGTGATGTTCTTCCTGCCCACCTCCTGCGCAAGCGCCTTGGTGGCGGCAATCAGTCCGCCTTTGGCGGCGGAGTAGTTACACTGCCCGGGCAGGCCTTTGGTGCCCGAAAGGGACGCCATGTTGATGATGCGTCCGTACTTATGCCTAACCATCGGCTGCAGCAGCGGACGGGTGACGTTGTAGAAGGAGAAGAGGTTGGTTGTCACCACCTGCTCGAAGTCCTCCGGCTCCATCCAGATGAGGAGGTTGTCGCGGCGGATGCCGGCGTTGTTGACCAGCACCTCGATGTAGTTCTCGGGGTGCGCCGCCTGCCACTGCTCCAGGGCAGCCGTCGTCTCTTCGCGGTTGCTCACATCAAACTTGAGCAGCTCCCCGTCGCTGCCTGCTTCGCGAACCATCGCCAGCGTCTCTTCCGCCGCGGCATCGTTCGACTGATAGTTGATAAGGATGGTGTATCCTTGTCCGGCGAGCCGCAATGCCACCGCTCTGCCGATGCCGCGACTGCCGCCTGTTACCAATGCAAATTTCATATTTTAACGATTTAACGAATTAACGAGTTAACGAGTTAGCGAATTAACGAGTTAGCGAGTTAGCGATTGTTTCCATTCCGATGAGTTGTGCGGCGGTGATGACTGATGTCATCGACACGCCGAGTACGCCGTGCAGGTTGAGGTTCTGCCCCGTGAGCAGGACGTTCTCTATCGGTGTCTTGGGCGCCAGGACCGTTGTGACGGGCGAGCGCCAGTCCTTGCGGATGCCGTATGCCGAACCCTCGCTGGTGTGGGTGTAGCGCCGGTAGGTGAGCGGCGTGGATGTATAGACGCGCTCTATCGCCCCGCGCAGGTCCGGCAGCCGCTGTTCCGCCAGCCGGATGCACGCCTCCGCCTGCTCCGCCTTGAACGTCTCGTAGTCCGCATCGCGGTGCTCCGCCCAGGGTGCCACCTGACTCCAGCGCATGGGTGTCAGCAGGTCGAGCGCCGCCTGATCGGGGTAGAAACTCGCCATCACGCTCTGCACGCCTTCCGTACCGGGTTCCCATAGCTCCGCGTCCTCGCGGTGGATGAACAGGTTGCGGTTCAGGTACGGCAGGGCGCCTTCCTTCAGCCGTATATTGGCGGTGAACATGCCGAAGGTCTCTTCCAGCGAGTCGATGCGCCGACGGTAGATGCGCCGCAGGCTCACACTGTCCACCAACAGCCGCAGCACCTCTTTGGGGTGGATATCACATATGATATCCGTTGCCTCGATGAACTCTTCCCCGTTCACCAGGACCCCCGTTGCCTTGCCGTCCCGCTCCTCTATGCGCGTCACCTCCGCGCGCGTACGGACAAGCCCTCCCATGCGCGCGATGTGTGCGGCGAGACGGTCGGCTATCTGCTGTCCGCCGCCGCGCAGACGCCAGGCGCTCTGGATGAAGGAGTTATTGATCTGCGCGAACACGTACAGCGGCAGGCTCTCTTTCGCCAGCTCCAGCTTGAGCGACGAACCGGACAGCACTTTGCGCAGCAGGGGGTCGTGTATCGTGTCCGTCAGGAACTCATATGCCGAACGGGCGAATAGAGAGGACGAATAGAAATCCGCCGCCTCACGGGGACGGAAGGCATCAAAGATGTGTTCGCCCACCTGCTTCAGACAGTCCGTGTAACGCTGCAGTCCCTCCCGTTCATGCGGAAAAGCCGCCGCAAGGGTCTGTGTGAAGCGCTCGTGACCGACTGCCAGCGCATAACTCCTGCCGCCTATGAACACTTCGTCAAAGCAGTCCTCGTCCAGGGCCTGCCAGGGCAGGTCGAGCAGGTCAAAATAGCGGAAGAGGGGGTACAGCGATTCGCCTTCGCGCAAGCCTCCCACGTAGTGAAAACCCGTGTCAAAGAGCGTGTCCCCGCGACGGAAAGACTGCAGACAGCCGCCGACCACCGACGACTGCTCCAGCACCGTGACGGCCACGCCGTGCTTTGCCAGGATATAAGCGCACTCCAGTCCGCCCAAACCGGCTCCTATGATGACTACTTGCTTCAACAGTCTGTTACCTCCGCTTTCAGCGTCTGGTATTCCTCTTCGCCTTTGCCGATGGTTCCGGTCAGCGTATAAACGCCTTCGTCCTTGGGCTGCAGGCTGATGCGGATGTTCAGTTCGGGGTGCGTCTGCGGCGTGAGGAGCGTGGTGAAACGGCAGCGGTTGAGCTTGCGCATCCGCAGCGCATGGCCTGCCGCCTGCTCCGCGCACTCCAGCACCATGCGTATGTTACACACGCCCGGAGAGACCGGTGTACCGGGGAAATGCCCTTCGTACACCTCGCAGTCAGGGTTCAGCCGCACATGGAACAGGCCCGAAAGGCCCTCCACACTGCTGCTCACTATACTGTAATACTCTTTCACTCCTTCAAAAAGATTTTCATCTGGCACGCGGCGACGGGTTGTCCGTTGACCGTAGTGGCGGCGCTGATGAGGCTGATGCCTTGCACCTGTGCCACCATCCGGATGACCGTATGCAGTTCGCTGCCCACGGCGGGCAGGTCGTGGAAGACGCAGTCCTTGATTTCGCCGATGTACCCCAGTTTGGGTTCCTCGCCGCGTATGTAGGTGCCGTAGCCTGCGAAAGCCGCCGCCGACTGGGCGATGTGCTCAATCAGACCCGGTTCGCGGAACAGCCCCTCACGGACGAACATGTTGTCCGCCTGCACGGTCAGTCCCGTCTCCGCCCCCTGCTCGTCGGCATGCCACAGCACATCCACCATCACGATCGGCGGACGCTGCGGTATGAGCCGGTAGATCTCCTCGCCTTTCACCTTTCAACTTTCAGTTTTTCAATTTCCTTTCTCTGCCAGATAGTCGTACAGCGCCTCGAAGGTCTTGATCTGTCCCAGGTCCGCTGTCGGGATCTTCACGCCGAACTCATTCTCGATGAGTGCCACCATGTCCACTAGACTCAGGCTGTCCAGCTGCAGGGTCTGTTTGATGTTCGCTTCCGGAGTGATCTCCGACACTTCCACTTCAAATTCTTCTGCCAATACCTCATTGACCTTGGCAATCAGTTCTTTCTTTTCCATAATGTATTGTCGTTTGTAATTAGTCGTTAGTACTTTGTATATTAACCCAAATCCCTTACCACGAGCGTGGCGTTGGTGCCGCCGAAGCCGAAGCTGTTGCTGAGGAAGGTGTCGAACTTCTTCTCGATGCGCACAGCGGGGATGAGCAGCTTGGCGCTGTCCTCGTCGGGGTTCTCAAAATTGAGGTTGGCGGCAATGAAACGGTTCTTCATCATCAGCATCGAATAGACGATCTCGCTCGCGCCCGCCATCCACATCTCATGGCCCGTCTGGCTCTTGGTGGACGTCACTTCGATGCGCGCGTCGCCGATCACGTTATAGATGGCTTTCGCCTCGTTGGTGTCGCCTACGTGCGTCGAGGTGGCATGCGCGTTGATATACCCTATCTCGTCTATACGTACGCCGGCACGCTCGATAGCCATGCGCAGGGACTTGCTCGGACCCTCCACGTTGGGCGAAGATATATGCTCGCCGTTCGCGGAGAAACCGTAGCCCAATACCTCTGCCAGGATAGGCGCACCGCGCTTGACAGCGTGCTCATACTCCTCGATGATGACGGTAGCCGCGCCGCCGCCGGGCACCAGACCGTCCCGGTCACGGTCAAACGGACGGGACGCTTTCTCCGGCGCATCCTCGCGGACGGAGAAGGCCGAGATGCCGTCGAACGAACCGATGGAGAAGGGGTTCACCTCCTGCGCACCGCCGCATACGATAAGGTCCTGCAGGCCGTTCTGAATCAGCAGGGCACCCAGGCCGATGGCATGCGCACCGCTGGCGCACGCACCGCTGACGGTCAGGTTGATGCCCCGCAGGTGGAAGATGGTTCCGAGGTTCATCGTCACGGTCGAGTTCATCGACTGGAAGATAGCCCCGCTGCCGCAGAGCATCGTGTCATGCTTCTCACGCATCGTATCCACGGCGCGCACCGTCGGGTCGGCACTCGAGTCATTGCCGTACAGCAGACCCACATCGTGCTTGTCCAGATAATCCTGGTCTATTTTGGCATTACGCAGCGCCTCCACGGTCGCGCAGTAGGCGTATTTGGCCTGCTCCGGCATGTAGGCCCGCTGCGAACGGCTCAACTCTTTCTTCAGGTCCGGCAGCTCCACTTTCGCAGTCAGCCCCGAACGGAATCCCATCTCCTTGCGGACAGGGTCCAGCACGATGCCGGACTTGCCCGTATAGAGCGAATCACGCACCTCATCCAGCGAGGTGCCCAGGCAGGACCAGATGCCCATGCCCGTTATAACTACTCTTCTCATATCTTCGTTTTCAAATAAGCAAACAGTTGCTCCCGTTCACTCCATAATTCCTTTATTTTTTCACTCCTCAGCACGCGTAGGTTCCGCCAGGTCTTTTTCATCCACTGCCACTCGTGCAGCGCGAACCACGCGAGGGGGAAGGATGCCAGGAGCATCCAGACAGCCGACTGCCACCACCAGCCCCATGCCAGTCCGCAGACCAGCACCGTACCGATAAAGAACAGCGGGATGCCGAACACCGTCGGCACGATGAAACGCACGCTGTTGGTGAACAGACGGTCTTTCTTGACAAACGGACGGTGGATGTTATAATGGATGATATTCGGGTAGAGGGACACGAGCCACAGCGGCAGCAGCAGCAACTGTGCCAGCAGGCTCAGCAGCGTCACGCCCCAACCTTTCCGGTTCATGATGTCCCGCTCGGCGATGCCCAGACGCGCTTCCTTCTGGCGCACGGCGTCGATGGCGTTCCACTCCGCATCGGTCCAGCCGCGCTCTGCGATAGTTGCCACGAGCTTCCGGTCCGACTCTAATTTATCGGGCAGCCATGCGGGGTTCAGGCCCATCGCACGGCAGTGGTCGATGCCGAACGCACTGTCACGCAGCCAGTCGATCTGGTCGTAGTGCTCCAGGTCGCGCACGTCGAGAATCATATCCTCTATCTGCGCGCGCACCAGTTTGTTCACCTCGCGCTGCGCCGTACGCGGCTTGGTCTGATACATCTCATAGAAAGGTGAGAGCGGAACAGGCTTGCCGTAGCGGATGATGACCTGCGCGCCTACCTCGTAGTAGTCCTCATAATGGTTCGCGCAGGGGAGGATGTAGAACTCTTTCTTGAAGTCCGCCATCTTCGCCGCCGTGAACGCCATGTGGGTGTAACCGGAGGTAAACTCGTCGAACCAGTGCTTGTCGTGATGGATGCCGGCGGGGTAGATGATGAGGCGGTTGCCGTCCAGCACCTTGTCATAGACGATGCGCATCGTCTCCTCGTTCTTCGCCGCCGCCTCGGGACCGTTGCCGAACTCCGCACGGAAAGCGGGCAGCATGCCCAGCCAGTAGAAGAACGGACGGATGCCCGGCACGGGTAACTCAAAAGCGTCCGAACGTGCCAGCACGTACGGATGCGTCTCGTTCTCCAGGCCCAACAGCAGGTTGAGCGGGTCATTGGCGCAGTTCTGGTGGTTGGATGCGAGGATGCACATCTCGCCCATCGGCGGAATGTTCTCCTTGCCCTCGTAAATCATGCGGAACATCAGATGTTCGTTCAGAAAACGCACGTAGTGCTTGAACAGCTGATACCCTTTCGAACCGAAAAATTTCTTTTGGGACATAATTAGCATTTTACAAATCGGCTGCAAAGGTACTACAAAAAACGGACATATGCAAACTTTCGGGCCTTTTTTTTGCCAATTAGAATAAAATTCTGTCTTTTTATTAAGAACTGACAAAAAAAACAGAGCCATGAAGACTCTGTTTCAATTGCCGAAAGGGACGATATTACATATCGTCGTGAGCGTGCAACGACTGCACATACTTCGCATGCGCCATCTTAATTCGCTTCAGCTCGCTCGGTTTGTCGAATTGCTGACGCCGACGGAGCTCCTTGATGACACCCGTCTTATCGAATTTGCGTTTGAATTTCTTAATCGCGCGCTCGATGTTCTCACCTTCTTTAACAGGAACGATAATCATTGCATACACCTCCTTTTACGTTACTCTCCGGGCATTTAGCCTGTTCTGAGTGGATAGCGGATGTTTAAGTCTCCCGCCTGACCTTTAATTAATTTATTGCGCGTAGCTCGCGCGAGTACCCAGGGCCGGGATCGAACCGGCACGGTTTCCCATTGGTGTTTGAGACCAACGCGTCTACCAATTCCGCCACCTGGGCGCGCGCAGTTAGCGCGACACTCTCCCCCTTGCGGGGAAAAAAGCGTGCAAAGGTACTGCTTTTTTTCGAATTGACCAAATTTTTTTGTGTTTTTTTTGCATAATTGCTGATTTTTTTGTACTTTTGCACTCAAATTCGGTGAATATGGATGATTTTTTCTCTCGTAGCGAAGCCTTGTTAGGGGCGGAGACTTTGGAGGCCTTGCGGCAGAAACGCGTTATTCTGTTCGGCGTGGGCGGCGTCGGTTCGTGGTGTGCCGAAGCCCTTGTCCGTACGGGTCTGACGCACCTGACGATAGTGGATGACGATGTGGTGCAGCCCTCCAATATCAACCGCCAGCTGCCCGCCACGCGTGAGACGCTGGACCGTCCCAAAGTGGAAGCGCTCAAGGAACGCCTCCTCACCATCAATCCCGAGGCGGAGATAGAGGCGTTGCAGAAACGGTATGAGCCTACCCCGTCCCTCCCTGAAGAGAAGGAGTCGCTTGACTTTCATTTAGAGGATTACGATTATATTATTGATGCGATAGATGATGTCGCGGCAAAGACAGACCTTATTATTCGCGCGTCACGCGTGCGCGGAGCGAAAGTGTTTTCATCCATGGGCGCCGCCTTGCGCTACGACCCGACCCAAGTGCGCGTGGCGGAGTTCTGGGATGTGAAAGGCGATGCCCTGGCGCGCGCCATCCGTGAACGCATGAAGCGGCTTCAAGTCAAGCCATACAGAAAAATACGCTGCGTCTATTCGTTGGAACAGGCGGCAAAAGCTGTGAGCAAAGGCAGTCTGATGCAAGTGACAGCCGTGTTCGGCTGCACGCTCGCCGGCCTGGTGGTGAACGACGTTCACTCCAGCGTAGCCACAAGAGGTTTGTGATCCGAGCCGGAGGCCTCTGAAGGAATAGAGCAGGCGACCGGCGTGAGCGATTGCGAACAAAAGATATAGTCTATCCGCACTCCGACACCCTTGTATTCGAAGGTGGCACCCCAGTTCCAGGGGTGTATTTTACGCCAGGCGTCGTGAAGCCCTCTGCCGATACGCCAATAGGTGTATCCGAAGGGAACAGAGTTGAAGTCACCAGCGACGATGACCGGATACGGACTCTTCTCTATCTCCGTGCGCACCACCCTCGCCTGCTTGTTGCGCAGCAGGAAAGCGCGCTCCCACTTGGCCTTCAGCCGTTTGAAAACCGCAAGCAGCCCTGAATAGCTGTTGAGCGAATCGGTTTCGATGTCAGACGGCGTGAACTTATAGGACTCCAGATGATTGTTAATGAGCCTGACCGTATCGTTTCCGACAAGCATGTCGCATCGGTTGGACAGGTTGCCCTGCGTCTCATAGTGGATGCTCTGCTTGTTGACCAACGGATATTTGGACCAGACCATCGTGCCGTACTGGTGGCGTTTGTTATAGACCGAGAAATCCAGATAGGAATAGGGGTACTTGGAGCCCAGGGTGCGCTTGACATCCGCCAGCGTGAGGTAATGCGGATCCTTGTACACATCCACCTCCTGCAGACACACCACATCCGCATCCTGCGCCAGCAGGAACTGCAGCACCCTGTTCTGCTCAGGCTTGTGCGTGTAGTCCATCCGCGCCGTGTTCCAGGTCAGGACTGTGATTGCTATGAGGAGATAACCGGACATTGGTCATTGGTGATTGGTCATTGGTGATTCTTTGGCACCAGCGTCACGAGCGGTATAATCATTTCCTCGAGCGATATGCCGCCGTGCTGGAATGTGTTACGGAAATACTGCGCGTAGTAGTTGAACTGGTTGGGATAGGCGAAGAAATCAGCCCCGGTACAGAAGGCGTAACTGCTGCTCACGTTCGGCGAGGGCAGACCGACCCGCTTGGGCTGCTCGATTGAGAAGACATTCTTGGAACTGCAGTTGAGCGCCTTGCCCACCTTATAGCGGATATTGGTGTTGGTGTTCTTGTCCGCTACAATCTGCACGGCGTTCTTGACGCGTGTCGTGCCGTGGTCCGTGGTGATGACCAGGGTGAACCCTAACTCCGCCGCACGGCGGATAAGGTCGTAGGTGGGCGAATGCCGGAACCAGCTGAGTGTCAGACTGCGGTACGCCGCCTCGTCGTTCGCCAGCTCCCGCATCATCTTGCTCTCCGTACGCGAGTGGGAGAGCATATCTATGAAATTGAGCACCACGATATTGAGGGGCGTCTGCACGCCCTTGAGTTGCGCTATGACGCGCTCGCAGAAATCGCTCTCGTTCACTTTCCAGTAGGTGAAGTTCTCGCGCCGGCGGTACCGGTCAAGCAGCGTCCGGACCAACTCTTTCTCATACTGGTTCTTGCTTTCCTCATCCCCTTCTTCCACCCAATACTGCGGGAACATCTGTTGTATCTGGAGCGGCAGCAGGCCTGCGAAGATGGCGTTCCGCGCGTACTGCGTAGCCGTCGGCAGAATAGAAGTGTACTGCTCCTCGGTCCGGACGGAGTAGAACTCGCTGACGAGCGGCTGGATGGTCTTCCACTGGTCGTAACGGAAATTGTCTATCACGCAGAGCAGCACTTTCTCGCCCTTGTCGAGCAGGGGGAAGACGGAATGCTTCATCAGGTGATGGGACATCACCGGGCTATTGGCTGCCGGCTGCTGGCTGTTAGCTGCGAACCAGCCTTCGTAGTTCTTTGCAATCCATTTGCCGAAGGCGGCGTTCGCCTGCGTGCGCTGGTCCTCTATGAGGGAACGCATCGGGCTGTTCTCCAGTTCGATATCCCATTTGCTGAGCTGACGCTCGATAGCCTGCCACTCTTCGATGGTGCCAGCCGTGTCAATCATATAGGATATGTCGCTCCATTCCTGACGGTAGTTCTGCTGCACCTGCTCGCTGACGATAGCCTGCTGATGGACATGCTTCTTGAGGCACAGCAGGATCTGACTCGGGTTGACGGGCTTGATCAGGTAGTCGGCTATCTTCTCGCCGATAGCCTGCTCCATGATATGCTCCTCCTCGGATTTGGTAATCATCACCACGGGCACTTCGGGATGAATGCGCTTGATCTCCTGCAGCGTTTCCAGGCCGCTCATGCCGGGCATGTTCTCGTCCAGAAAAACGATATCCGGCACCCGTTGTGCGAGCGCGTCTATGGCATCCTCCCCGTTCGAGGCAGTGATGACTTCGTAGTTCTTTTCCTTGAGGTAGATGATATACGGCTGCAACAAGTCAATCTCGTCGTCAACCCAGAGTATTAGGTTCATAGTTCCTCCATTTGTTTATCAGGTTTGTCATATCTTCCGGCCATTCGCTGTCGAAGAACATCCGTTCGCCGGTACGCGGATGTGTGAAACCAAGCGTGCGCGCATGGAGCACCTGCCTGGGGCAGAGGGCGAAGCAGTTCTCTATATACTGGCGGTATTTCTGCGTACGCAATCCTTTCAGGATCTCGCAGCCGCCGTATTTCTCGTCGCAGAAGAGCGGGTGTCCGATATGCTTCATGTGGACGCGTATCTGGTGTGTGCGCCCTGTCTCCAGGCGGCATTCCACCAGCGTCACATAGGGGAACTGCTCCAGCACGCGCCAGTGGGTGACTGCCTCCTTGGCCTGCGGGCATTCCTCCGGATCCCACACGCGGTAGATAGTCCGGTCGCGGTTATCCCGCGCCAGCGCGCCCTCGATGGTACCGCTCTGCTCCTTGAACGTGCCCCACACAAGGGCGTTGTAGGTGCGCTCGGTCGTGTGGTCGAAGAACTGTCTGGCGAGGTGCGCCTTCGCCTCCGGCGTCTTCGCGATGAGCAGCAGACCGGAGGTGTCCTTGTCTATGCGGTGCACCAGACCGATGGACGGATCGTTGATGTCAATCGGCTGTTGGCTATTAGCTGTTAGCTGTTGGCTGAAATGCCAGGCGAGGGCGTGGAGCAACGTGTGCTCGTAGTTGCCGTGACCCGGATGGACTACCAGCCCGGCGGGTTTGTTCACCACCAGCAGGTCCTCGTCCTCATAGACGATATGGAGCGGTATATTCTCGGGAGTGATGGTATAGTCATGCGGCTCGTGGTCGAGCAGCACCTGGATGATATCTCCGGGTTTGACGCGGTAGTTGGACGCCACGGGGTTGCCGTTCACCCACACATTGCCTGCCTCCGCAGCCGTCTGGATGCGGTTGCGGCTGGTATTGGTCATGTGCTCGGCAAGGTATTTGTCAATGCGTTCCTTTCCCTGCCCCTTGTCCACTTCGCACCGCCAGCGTTCCCACAGCTCTTCGCTCTCTATGTCATTAGAACCATCCATCTTCTTCGGGTTCGTTCATCTGGTTGGTATGTGTCACTTTCTCAATGTCTTTCGACAGGCGCAGGGTCACCGTCTCGCCCTCCACCAGGTACTGGCCTGCACCGGGTGTCTGGTGGTAGATGAACTGCGTCACGCCTTCTTCGGCGGGTTCGTCATAACTCACCGCCCCTACCGTCAGCCGCTTGCTGAGCAGCAGACTGCGGGCGTCCTGCAAGGTCAGACCGATGACGGAGGGCACCTCCACCTGCTCCGTGCCTCTGCCGAAGCCCACCACCAGACGGACGGTGGTTCCCACCGGTATCTTCTCTCCGGGCTGCACACTCACCCCGTCGCATTTGACATCCAGCACCAGGTCGCGGAACATGGAGGGCTCGTAGTCATAGACCGTGTCCACCACCAGCCCCAGGCCGCGCAGGGTGGTCTCCGCCTGACGGTAACTCATATCCTGCAAGTCCGGCATCGTGATTTTCCGTTTGGCGGTAGCGTTGATGGTCACATACACCGCCCGGCCATGCTTGGCGTGACTGTTCGGCCTCGGGTCCTGCTCCACGATGGAACCGAAAGGCACTTTGTCCGAATAGGTCGAGTCAATCACCACCAGATGCAGCCCCTGGTCCTCCAACAGCGGTTTTGCCTCTGCCACCACCAGCCCGCGGACATCCAGCACCTCTACCTCCACTCCGTGCTCCGTATAACTGCGCAGCCAGGTAATCAGGCCTATCAGCAGACCGATGCCCACCAACACTGCCAAAACCACGTTACAACCGACAAATTTAAGGTCAGATTTATCAAAAAAGCCTCTTTTTTCCATAAATTGCAAAATAAATTGCGCAAAATTACAATTTTTTTTGGATATATGCAAAAAATATAGTACTTTTGCACCGTTTTTCGTAAAAAAGCGGAAAATAATAGTAAAATAAAGCTTTATTAACTAAAAAATTTTTTAAAAACATGAAGAAAATGCTTCTTATCGCTGCTGTTGCATTCGTTGCAATGAGCTGCGGCAACAAGTGCTGCCAGAAGAAGTGCTGCCAGGATTCCTGCTGCAATCAAGACACCGTTGAGGTAGTTGAGGCTGTAGAGGTAGCTGATGCACAATAAGCAGAACCTGCTGTTCAATTCAAGGTACAAAACCTGAAAAAAAGAAGCGACGCCTTTGCGCCGCTTTCTTTTTTGCATTTTTTCTTTCCCATAACCGGTAACCGATAACCCCTAACCGGAAAAAACTCAATCCTTGATGAGATTTTTTCCCGTCATCTCTGCGGGTTGCTCGATGCCTAAGATATGACAGATGGACGGTGCCACGTCCGCAAGGATACCGTTCTCCACGCGTGCGTCCGTATGACCGTTGCTGATATAGACAAACGGCACGGGGTTGAGCGAGTGCGCCGTATTCGGTGTGCCGTCCGCGTTGATGGCATTGTCGCAGTTGCCGTGGTCGGCGATGATAATCACCTCATAGTCATTGCGAAGCGCCGCCTCCACCGTTTCATTCACGCAGATGTCGATGGCTGTAATCGCCTGCTGGATGGAGTTGTACACGCCCGTGTGCCCTACCATGTCTCCGTTGGCATAATTGAGAATGATGCAGTCGTACTTCTGCGAATTGAGCGCATCGCGCAGGGCGATGGTCACTTCCGGCGCGGACATCATCGGCTGCAAGTCATAGGTCGCCACCTTCGGAGAAGGAATCAGAATACGGTCCTCGTTCTCAAACTCCGCCTCGCGGCCGCCGTTGAAGAAGAAGGTCACGTGCGCGAATTTCTCTGTCTCCGCAATGCGTAACTGCTTGAGGCCCAACTTGCTGACCACCTCGCCGAGCGTGTTGGTCACGTTCTCTTTCGGGAAGAGGATATGCAGACCTGTGAAAGACGAGTCGTACGGTGTCATGCAGCAGTAGTGCAGACCGGGGATGGTCTTCATCCCGTGCTCCGGCATATCCTGCTGCGTCAGCGCAATCGTGATTTCTTTCGCACGGTCGTTGCGGTAGTTGAAGAAGATGACAGCGTCTCCCTCTGCAATCGTAGCAAGGGGCTTGCCGTTGTGCACGTGCACAATCGGTTTGATAAACTCGTCCGTCACCTCGGCGTCGTAGGATGCCTGCATCGCTTCGTGCATGGACTCGAAGGCGTCACCCTTGCCGTTTACCAGCAGGTCATAGCCCACCTTCACACGCTCCCAGCGTTTGTCACGGTCCATGGCGTAGAAACGTCCGCAGATAGAGGCGATCTCTCCCGCCGACTTGGCGCAATGCGCCTCCAACTGGTCAATGAAACCGATTCCGGAACGCGGATCGGTGTCACGCCCGTCCATGAAACAATGGATGAAGGTCTTGCCCTGCAAGCCGTACTTGGCGGCGATGTCGCAGAGATAGAAGAGGTGGTCCAGGCTGGAATGCACACCGCCGTCCGAGGTCAGACCCATGAAGTGGATGTTCTTCCCGTTCTCCTTTGCATAGGAGAAGACAGCCTTTATCTCCGGATTATCCAGAATACTGCCGTCCTTGCAGGCACGGTTGATCTTCACGAGGTCCTGATACACCACGCGGCCGGCACCTATGTTGAGGTGGCCCACTTCGGAGTTGCCCATCTGGCCGTCTGGCAGACCGACATTCTCTCCGCTCGCCTGCAACTGCGAGTGCGGGTATTGCTCCAGCAACTTGTCCCAGTGAGGAGTGGATGTGCAGTGGATGGCATCAGCCTTGTCCTTATGACCGATTCCCCATCCGTCCAAAATCATCAATAATGCTTTACTCATATGATTATAATTTGAATTATCAACAAACTCTTTCTTAATTCTTGATTATTCTTAATTCATAATTCTTAATTCTTAATTTGTTTTAGCGCCTGCGCTATAGCACGTTTGTCATCGGCTTCGCGGAGGGACTGCCGTTTGTCGTAGGAGTGCTTGCCCTGACAGAGCGCGATCTCCATTTTCGCCAGTCCGTTCTCATTGATGAACAGCTCCAGCGGGATGATGGTCTTACCGGTGTCCTTGGTCGCTTTCTCCAGTTTGCGGATCTCGCGGCGCTGGAGCAGCAGCTTGCGGTCGCGCTTGGCTTCGTGGTTGGCGTACGACCCGAAACGGTACTCGGCGATGTGCATCTGCTTGACGTACATCTCTCCGTGCTCGACGGCGCAGTAACTGTCCGCAAGAGACGCCTTGCCCTCCCGGATAGACTTGATCTCCGTCCCGTAGAGCACGATGCCTGCGGTGTACCGGTCGAGGATGATATACTCAAACTTCGCCCGCTTGTTCAGAATATGTACGTCACTCTTCAGTTTCACTGCTTTCTTCTTTGAGCGGCCCTGCCGCAGTCTTCGGACTTTCTACTTTGCGATATTTCTTCTGCCTCTGCTCCCAGCGCTCACGGGCGTACTGCTGCATGTCGATGACCGTGTCGTTCTCGTCGATGATCTCCAGACCGAAGATGGTCTCGATGATGTCCTCCAGCGTGAGGATGCCGACGAACATGCCGTACTCGTCTATGACCTGCGCAATCTGGCTTTTCTGCTTGAGCATGGAGTCGAAGATAGTGCCCAGCGTCAGGTCCTGGTCAAATGCCGGCAGGTCACGACGGATGCCGCCGAGCGTCTTGCGGAAATGGTCTTCGGTCAGTTCCTCCAGCGCATCGTTGCGCAGCACATAACCGGTGATGTACTCCGGCGCCTCGGGCTTGTAGAGCGGGATGCGGGAGAAATGGTCGTACTCATCGTTGTCGTAGTAGGCACGCAGGGTCATGTTCTCCGGCGCTGTCTTCGCCACCACGCGCGGCGTCATCACATCATAGGCGTGAATGCTGTCCAGACGCATGAGGTTGGAGAAAATCTTGTTCTCGTCCTCGTCCACCACGCCTTCCTCTTCGCCCACATTAACCATTGACAGCACCTCTTCGCGGCTGACGGACGGTTCGTCCTCGTTATCCGGAAACATGCGGGTGATGAGCTCGACCAGCAGCACGAAGGGATACAAGACAAAGATGAGCGCATGGATGGTGCGGGCTGTCAGACCCATCAGCTGACGCCAGTAGGTCGTGCCTATCACCTTGGGGATGATCTCGCCGAAAATGAGAATCAGCAGGGTGACGATAGCGGACACCAGTCCGAACCACTTGCTGCCGAACACCTCCGTCGCCTGCATGCCCACGCCGGCGGCACCGATGGTGTTGGCTATTGTGTTGAGCGACAGGATAGCCGCCAAAGGACGACCCGTGTCATCCTTGTAACGCTGCATCAGCGAGGCCGGACCGTAGCCCTCTTCCTCGCGCAGATTGATATAACTGAGCGACGTGGACATCAGCACCGATTCCAGCACGGAACACAGGAAACTGATTGCCATTGCGCCAAACAAAAATACGAATAACAGTCCCATAGTTAAAAAATCGCGCAAAGTTACTACAAAAAACGCACATATGCAAATTTTCGGCTCTTTTTTTGTGTATAATGGAATAAAATTCCATTTTTTTGAGCATGCAAGCATACGAAAAGCGGTAACCCCATACCGGAATTACCGCTTTCTGAAGATGATCGGATCTCAGTTCAATCCGTCGCTTACAAACCCAGCGATGCCTTGATGGCCGGAACGCGTGCCTCCGCCTCGGCGGTGCAGCGCTCGTAGTCCGCGCCGGTAAACTTGCCCTTCTCCGTGGCAACCGGAATCTCGAAGTAGAACTTGATCTTCGGCTCGGTGCCGGAAGGACGGACAGACACTTTGAGGCCGCCCTCGGTGAAATACTGGAGCACGTTGGAGGTAGCGTTCAGCGGCATTTCGAATTTCTCTTTTACCCACTGGCCGTTTTCCCACTTGCACTGCTCGAGGGTCTTGTAGTCCTTGACCAGCACCACTTTCTCGCCGGCAATCTCCTGCGGCGGGTTGTTGCGGTAGTTGACCATCATCGCCTGGATCTCCTCGGCGCCGCTCTTGCCCGGACGAACGACGTTAATGGTCGTCTCGCGCTGGAAGCCGTAGTCGGCGTAGATCTTGAGCAGGTAGTCATAGAGGGTCATGCCGTTGTCCTTGGCGTAAGCGGCAATCTCGCAGATGAGGCAGATAGCCGAAGGCGAACATTTGTCGCGGACTGCATCGTACGGCAGGAAGCCGAAGGACTCTTCGCCTCCGCCGATATATTTGCGCTTGCCCTCCCACATGCGGATGCGGTTGGCAATCCACTTGAAGCCTGTGTATTCGTCGGTCATCGTAACGCCTTGTGCATCAGCAATCTTGCGGATGAGCTCGGAGGTAACGATGGTCTTGACGATGAACATGTCATCGCGCAGTTTGCCCAGACGCTTCATGTTGTTGATGATATAGTAGTGGTACATGATGTTGGTCTGGTTGCCGTTAATGATGACCCACTCGCCCTTGTCGTTGCGGCAGACGATGGCGATGCGGTCCGCATCCGGGTCGGAAGCGATAACCAGGTCGGCACCAAGCTTGGTGCCTAACTTCATACCGAGGGTCATAGCCTCAGCGTTCTCGGGGTTCGGAGAAACAACGGTCGGGAAATTGCCGTCTATCACCATCTGCTCGGGCACTACGTGGATGTTCTGGAAGCCCCAGCTGCGCAGGCAGAGCGGCACAATCTGACGTCCGGCTCCGTGCATCGGGGTGTAAACGATGTTGAGGTCTTTCTGACGGAGAATAGACTCCTGGTCAATCATGACATCCTTGACAGCCATCATGAAATCGTAGTCCATCTCGCCGCCGATGATCTCAATCAGGTCGTTGTTGGCCTCCCATTTCACATCCTCCATGCGCACCTTGTTCACCTCGTCGATGATGCCCTGGTCATGCGGCTGGAGCACCTGCGAACCGTCCTCCCAGTACGCCTTGTAGCCGTTGTACTCCTTGGGGTTATGGCTGGCCGTTACGTTCACACCGCCCTGACATTTGAGATGACGGATGGCGAACGATACCTCCGGTGTCGGACGGAGCGACTCGAACAGATACACCTTGATACCGTTGGCGGAGAAGATGTTCGCCACCGTCTCGGCGAAGAGGCGTCCGTTGTTGCGGCAGTCGTGACCAACAACCACAGCCACACGGCCGTTCTGCACGTGCTCGAAGCCGCCTTCACGCTGCACTTTGAGCAGGTAGTTGGCGTAACCCTGCGTTGCCTGGGCAACGATATACTTGTTCATGCGGTTGGTGCCGACGCCCATGATACCGCGCAGTCCGCCGGTACCGAACTCGAGGGTGCGGTAGAATGCATCGATGAGTTCCGTCTTGTCCTCCGCCTCCATCAGCGCCTTCACTTCTGCGCGGGTCTCCGCGTCAAACGGCTCGCGAGTCCACACCTCCGCAACCTCCATTACTTTTTTCAATTCTTCGTTCATGGTAGTAAAATTTTAATTGTTAATATGATAGATTATTTCGTTATTTCACTTTATAGATGGCGTCCAGGTTCCGGTCAAAGCCGTCGATGTCCAGACCGTAACCGATGACGAACTCGTCTGTTATCTCATGGCCTATGTAATCCGGCTTGGCGTCGCCGAACTCCAGTTTGTTGGGTTTGAACAGCATCGACGCCACCCGTATGGACGCAGCCCCCATACCGCGCAAGTGCGCCTTGAGCTGGTGAATGGTCAGACCGGTATCCACTACGTCCTCCACAATAATCACATCGCGGTTCTCCACCGTCTGCTGCAGCGGCACGATAAACTCCAGACGACCCGTCGAAGCCATGCCGTAGTACGAACTGACGCGGATAAACGTCACTTCGCACCGCAGGTCCTGAACGGCACGTATCAGGTCGGCGGCAAAGACAAACGCCCCGTTCAGCACAACCACGAAAAGCGGTTCCATGCCCCGGTAATCGGCACTGATCCTGTCGGCTACCTGACGGACGTCAGCCGCAATCTGCTCCGGCGTCAGCCATTCTTCAAAATGATAATCCTGGTCGTCAATTATCCTCATAGTGCTGAAACAAGAAGTCATTATACGGGTAGCGCTTCACATGAATCGCCTTGATGCGTTCGTACATGAGCGCACGCAGATTATCTATATTATCTTTGTTGCGGGCGGAGATGAAAACGCAGTCGTCTCCGAGACGCGCCATCCAGGTCTTTTCCAGGTCCTCCAGCGACAGGTTCTCACGCAGCACCGGTGTCAGGTCGTCTTCCTCCTTCGGCACGTAGGTGAAATTGTCAATCTTGTTGAAAACCACGATACGCGGAATCTTTGAGTCCGCAGGACGGTCTTTCGACTTTTCTCTTTCTACTATGTCGTTGAGCGTTTGTTCGACGACATGATACTGCTCTTCGAAGTTCGGATGGCTGATGTCCACCACATGAATGAGCAGGTCCGCCTCGCGCACCTCGTCCAGCGTCGATTTGAAAGACTCCACCAGATGATGCGGCAGTTTGCGGATGAAGCCGACAGTGTCGCTCAACAAGAACGGCAGGTTCTCTATCGTCACCTTGCGGACTGTCGTGTCCAGCGTGGCGAACAGCTTGTTCTCCGCAAACACATCGGATTTGGAGAGCAGGTTCATCAGCGTGCTCTTGCCCACATTCGTATATCCCACTAACGCCACGCGTACCATCTTGCCGCGGTGCTGTCGTTGCGTCGCCATTTGTCTGTCGATGGTCTTGAGCTGTTCGCGCAGCAGGGCGATGCGCTGGCCGATGACCCGTTTGTCCGCCTCTATCTGCGTCTCACCCATACCGCGGTTCGTCCCGCCGCCGCCTCGCTGACGGTCCAGGTGGCTCCACATACGGGTCAGACGCGGAAGCATGTACTGCAAGTGCGCCATCTCCACCTGCGTCTTCGCGTAACTCGTCTGCGCACGCTGCAGGAATATCTCCAGAATAAGGATCGTCCTGTCTATCACCCGCACATTTGCCGGATGTTTCTCCCAATGATTGATGGCTTTCTCCAGATTGCGTATCTGCCGCGGCGATAACTCGTCATCAAAGATGACTACATCGATGGGGGAGACCGCTTCGCTCAAAGTAGAAAGACCACTGTCGTTCAAAGTAGAAAGCGGCTTTGAGTCCGAAGGACGTTCTTTCGACTTTTCTCTTTCTACTATATACTGCCTTATCTCCTCCAGTTTGCCTTCGCCTACATAGGTCGCGGTGTTGGGCTGGTCCAGACGCTGGGTAAAGCGTTTGACCGGCACAATGCCGTGCGTGTCTGCCAGAAATGCCAACTCGTCCAGGTATTCTTTGGTACGGTCCTCCGGCTGATTCGGCGTAATCAGTCCCACCAAAACGGCGTGCTCTATATAGGGTTTTATCTCTATCATTACAATTTGGGCGCAAAGATAATAAAAAAAAATGACATATACAAATGTATATGCCACATTTTTGTTTTTTTCGTAAAATTACTTACGAATACCGAGTTCTTTGATGATTGCGCGGTAACGCTCGATGTCTTTTGCCTTCAGGTAATCCAACAGGCGGCGACGCTTTCCAACCAATGCCGTCAGGGCGCGCTCTGTACCGAAGTCCTTACGATTGCTCTTCAGGTGCTCGGTCAGGTGGTTGATACGGAAAGTGAACAAAGCGATTTGGCTCTCTGCAGAACCGGTGTTCTTAGCGTCGTTGCCGTATTTAGCGAACAACTCGGCTTTCTTCTCAGAAGTTAAATACATTTTAATTAGTCTTTTGTCGTCGGTCTTTGGTCATTGGTCTAACTGGTAATGCCAACTACTAACGAACGGTTAAACAATGGCGGCTAAAGGAGCATCGCGAGGATAACAACTTCGCCGGATTTATGCCCTTTCCACAGAAAAAGCGTGCAAAGGTACTGCTTTTTTATGACATATGCAAATTTTTTTGCACTTTTTTTATTTTTTAGGCTCAAACGGGAAGGAACCGATGAGGTTTCCGTCGCAGAAAAAGTCAATGGTGTAGAATCCTTTCTGCACTTCCTCCTTCTCCCGCAAGGCGCAGTAACAGCTCCCCTTATAGGCTTCTCCGGTGAACTCAATCTCCTGTCTGCCGGAATAGGCTATCTCGCCGCTCTCGAACTCAAAAAGCTGGTCTTCTCTTTCGTTCATCAGGTTGCCTTTCGGGTCCATGACGCGGATATACAGGTCTTTCAACCCGGGCGTACAAGTGATGTTTTTGGCAATGACATAATCAAACTGGAACTTGCGCGCCGACCCGGCCATGCGTGTCTTCTTGTCGTTCTTGTTGAGCATGGTCATCGTGCAGGATGTGATCTCCAGCATGGACGCACGCGTCACGGTCTCGGTGAGCTGCGTGTTGAGAGTGGAGAGTTGGGAGTTCTGCTCCTTCACCTGCTGGTTCTCCATTTTGACAATCTGGTTCTCCTCTGTCAGTCGGGCGTTGGTGGCGTTGAGCGAGTCAATCTGGCGCACGTAGTCCTTCATCACGGAGCGGACTGTCGCCAGCTCCTTCTTCAACTCGGCTATCTTGCGGGCGTTGGACGCCTTGGTCTGCCGCAACTCCTCAAGCAAGTCCTGCACACGCTGCTGCTCGCGGCTCAGCAGGTCCTGCAGACTGTCATTGCGGATGTCCATCTGCTGATAGCCGTCGAACTGAATCGCCAGGTCTTCGTACTCTTCCTGCAACTCTTCTTTCTCAATAGTCATCTGCTCGACCAGTTCGGTCAGCTCGGTACGCTGGCGGAAATAGAAGAACGCCAGCACGCCCAATGCAACGGAAAAAAGGGCGATGATAATCCAAAATTTCTTATTTGTCATAATAACGGTATTGCTTTTTCCAATGTGTTACTGCGGCTGCCCTTCAGCAATATACGCTGCCCGCTGAGGGGGTGCTGCCTGAGATATTCGCAGAGCTCGTCCACGTTGCCAAATACTTGGTACGGCGCCGTGGTCTGCCTGTATTCGTCTCCGACCAGCAGCACCGTGTCCGCCTTGCGCTCCAGCAGCATGTTGACGATGTTCTGGTGCTCCAAATGACTGTATTCGCCCAGTTCCCGCATCGCGCCGAGGATGTAACAATCTGATTTATGATTTATGATTTCAGATTTATGATTTGAGAACGCTTCTATCGCCGCCTGCATGGAGGTGGGGTTGGCATTATACGCATCCACCACGACGGTATTCTTCTCCGTCTGCATCAACTGCGAGCGGTTGTTGGAGGGAATATACGCACTAATGGCTTCGCGGCACATCGGAACAGTACAGGCAAAACACATTCCGATGGCAAATGCCGCAGCAATATTTTCTTGATTATAGTTACCTACCAGATGCGTCTCTGATACCTTTATCGGACACTGCGAAGCACGGTAACGGTACAATCCCACCCATTTGTCGGAATCCGGAAAACTGACAGTGTTGTACCAGTGAAGCAGGTTGAATTTCTTACGCTTGATCTTGCGCCCTTTGGGCAGGTGTTTTTCCAACAATTTACATAAATACGGATTATCGGCGTTGTAGAAAATCGTTCCTTCGTGCTCAATTATCCAGTCGTACAGCTCTGCTTTTGTCTGTTGTACGCCTTCGAACGAACCAAATCCTTGCAGATGCGCTTTGCCCACATTGGTGATTAGCGCGTCTGTCGGTTCGGCTATCTCCACCAGCTCCTTGATGTCGCCCGGATGAGACGCACCCATCTCAATGATGGCCATCTCATGCGCGCGCGTTAATTGTAATAAGGTAAGGGGCACGCCGAGTGAGTTGTTGTAGTTGCCCTGAGTGTAGTGCACGTTGTACATCTGACTCAGCACAGCAGCAGTCAGCTCCTTGGTGGTTGTTTTGCCGTTTGTGCCCGTAATGGCTATAACAGGCTTGGTTCTGCCTTTTGCCCATTCTCTGCGCCACGCGCGGGCAAGATCCTGCAGTTCGGCTAAGGCATTCTCGCCGCTGATGACGTACTCCGCGCCGGCGGCCTTCGCCTGCTCCACGAAGTCATTTCCGTCAAAATGCTCCCCCTTGAGCGCCACGAAGATGCTTCCGGGTGTCACCTTACGGCTGTCCGTTGTCACATTGAGCGCGTCTTTGCCTTCTATCAAAAAACTCCAATCCATTTATGTATCATTTTGCAAGTGCGCAATTTATTTCATTTCTTGTCCGGTAACGGTGTAAACCTTCCCGTCGCGGAGAATAAGGATTTGTCCGCTACGGAGGAGTTTCACCGGTGTCAGGTCAATAGTGGTGTTATCCAATGCTTCTTGCGAAGGTTCAGACGGGTCTGACGGATTAGACGGATTGGATGGCTCACCCGGCTCCGGAGTCAATGGATCGGTAGGATCACTCGGGTCCGGAGTAACGATAATATAAGTACCCGTTGTAAAATGACCTTCCTTCGAGTCGACCATAATATCCGTTGCATCCAATGCTTGAAGCAGATAATAGTACGTATGGTTATTCTCTAAACCGGTGATCGTGAAGTCCAACGTCGTCGTGCCTACATGGATAACTTGCTGACGCCGTCTGCGCGGTGCGTAGTTCGAGTTGTATGCCGTTGGATTACTAAAGGCCGATCCGAACTCAATATTAACCAACTGACCAGCTGCATTGAACGTCAATGTGCAGAGACTAATGGTCCGCGCCTCATCAATCCAAATAGTCAACGTATAAGAGAATACATACGGGATAATAGGCCACGTGAACTCTGCCTCGTGTTCCGTCGGTATGATAGCAACGGTATCCGGCACTTCTGTTGTACATTCCGCTTTGCTAACAGTGAAAATCTCCACAGAGTCACAGCCATACGTAATGGTATCTTGCGCCGGGGCTGCATAGAGTTGACCGTTATGCACAAACGATTCTCCTTCACAAATAGCGTATTCACGACGCAACGTATCGGGCTGGCCCACTTGTACATGGAAAATCATATCTTCCGGCTCATAGAGCGTGAACGGACACTCCTTATGAGTGTACAGTTTTGCCGTAATGGTATATGCTCCGGCCTTCGCGTATTGGTGCTCTACCTGTGCAGGTGCACTGCGCATTTTCTTACCGTCACCGAAATCCCAATCAATGCGGTCTATCGCATCGGTTCCTACTTGCGCATTGAGAACGATAGGATCATTCAAGCAGAACTGACTCTCGATCGTGTTCTCGGCCCCCACATGGGTGATACCATTCAACTCAACGCCTCGCTTGATAGTAGCCGATCCTACATTATAGGCGTACGACTCATCCTCACCGTTTCCATATACGAGCGCGATTACTCCGTTTGCATTCTCCAAACGGAAAACACTGTAACCTCTCGTGCTATTATCGCCTATCTTCGCACGCGCATAGGAGTATTCGGGATTACCCGGAACGGGCTTCCACTCTAACAAATCAGTCTTATCCAGCGGATTAGAGCCATACAGCGCTGTCAGTTTGGTCTGCCCACAAGTAGCTGTTTCTCCGATGACATTCAAGAAATGATCCTGTG
>Ga0265298_10001451_pt1 | contig 35115 bp, 24 predicted proteins | sample AusTroGonzalo_MG_3_FD_193486 | JGI IMG/M metagenome (GOLD analysis project Ga0265298, IMG submission 193486) | Bovine rumen microbial communities from tropical cattle in Woodstock, Queensland, Australia - Gonzalo_01 | ecosystem: Host-associated > Mammals > Digestive system > Stomach > Rumen ...
GAAACTGCCTTTGTGGCACCCACGGGAGGATTCGAACCTCTGGCCTGCCGCTTAGGAGAACTAAGGCGGTAGACTCGATGTTCCTTGGAGCTCTTCTGTGCTCCTCTGAGAGCCTCTGTGACCCACTTTTCTAAAAAAGGCGAGCGATGCATTGCTTCCTGGTGCCACTCTGAGTGCCTTGGTGAAAAGCAGATATCGACCGAATTAGCAGGATCTTAGCAGTGCTAAGAATGTCGGTAGGCTGAATAATACCAGCTCAGTTCAGGCGTTAGCTCGTCGACCGCCCCCTTGGCGCATACCGCATTCCATATTTAAACGTTGTTTGTAAAATAATTTTACACAATTTGACTTTAAAATTGATTTTGGGGGAGTTTCATGTTATGATTGTTCGGGAAAGATTTCAGAAAGAGGTGACGGTATGCTCTGCCAGTTCTCATTCAGTAATTTCCGGTCATACCGGGATGAAACCACTTTCGATTTTCAGGCAGCGACGCTGTCAGAATTCAAGGATACTCTGATCGCTAAAGATGACGGTAAAGGGATTTTGCCGGTTGCAGTGCTCTATGGCCCTAACGGAGGCGGAAAATCAAATCTCCTGTCAGCTTTAGGATGTATGATTTCTCTTGTGACGCAACCGGTCTATGAACTGGGTAAGAACCATACACGCTTTATCATGCAGCAAAAAATACCATGCATGCCTTATCTGTTTGATCAGACCTCCAGGGATGAGCCGTCCCGTTTTCAGATCTTTTTTCAAATCGGCAGTAATGAATATCGCTACTATATCGTTCTTTTCAGGGACGAAATACAGGAAGAATCTCTCTATCGTCGGAAGCTTGGCGCCAGTCGGGCGGCAAAGATCTTTCAACGTGAGGAAAAGAAAATTGAACTTGGGTTGTCATTGGGCAGCAACGGGATCAACACAGCAGTCAATGCAAAAATGCCGTTCCTTTCTTTCCTGGCGATCAATTATTCCATTCCGGTGATCGAGGAAGTTATTACCTGGTTTGAGGAATGCATTGTCCGGAATTACGCCAATCCATTGGCTGAACAGCAGATTCTGCTGTCAGATGACGAACTGTCAAAGCAGCAATTTATTACCATGATGAACGATATGGGCATTGACATCAGTGGATATCGTTTTGATTCCGGGCGAAATGAGTTTTTTCTCCAGAGAATAATGCAAAACACAGTTTATGAGTTGCCTTTTTCCAGTGAATCAGACGGCACCCGGAAGCTGTTTGCCGCGTTGCCAGTCGTGCTGATGGCGCTCAAGGAAGGTCGGCTGATGGTAATCGATGAACTGGATGCCAAACTTCATCCGAAATTATTGCGTTATGTTATACGGCTGTTCACAAATCCTGAAATTAACCGCCACGGCGCACAATTACTGTTTACATCTCATGATATGTCGACGATGAAAAACAGCATTTTCCGCAGGGATGAGATCTGGTTCGCTGCCCTGGATGAAACAAACAGCAGCGAAGTATATTCTCTGTCAGAACTGCGCCGGGAGAACAACGAACCGATCAACAACACCGCTGCCTATGATAAGCAATATCTGGAAGGCCGTTACGGCGCAGATCCATACCTGCGCAACATGCTGAATTGGGAGGTGTAAGTATGGGCGGCAAACCTCCTAAGAAATCGGACATGGGAAAAGCCTGGATGAAACCGCGCCGCGATTTTCGCCAGATGATTGCTCCGGAATACCATCTGATCGTGACAGAAGGAACGGAAACAGAACCACAATACTTCGGAACAATGAAAACAATTATTGATCAGAAATACAGAGATCGGATTCATCTGGATATCACAGGTAAAGGAGATAACACGCTTTCCCTTTTCAATCGGGCATTGCGGGATGTCTCAAAAAGCAACAATGTTTATAAACATGTCTGGTTGGTCTTTGATAAAGATGATTTTCCTGCGGAACAATTTGACAGAACTGTTGAGCTTTGTGATTCCTGCAGTACGTCAGAAACTACATACCACGCCGCATGGTCCAACCAATGTATAGAGCTCTGGTTTTTGCTCCATTTCAGTTTTATCCAAGCCGATTTGCATCGCTCTGAATATTGGCCAAAGCTTTCGGACTGCCTGGCAAAGATATCCGGAAAAAAGTATAAGAAGAATCGTCCGGACATGTATGAGATACTTCGGCCATATCTTGACAGAGCAATTAGAAACGCCATTATGCTCGAGGAACAAAACAGAGGGAAAAGCCCGTCGCAATCTGCTCCAGGTACGCTTGTACACAGACTTTTCGAAATGCTTCGGCCATATCTTTAGGAGAGTGGATTTACGATTTCGATTCAATGAGCTCTGCCAGTTTGAACAACATTTCCAACAGTTCAGGATTCTTCTGCAGCTTTTCCATGATTTCCGGGGTGAGTCCCTTTGGAGAAGTTTCAGCAGATTGCTCAGCGTTTTTCGACTGCAAATCCTTGAAACCTTTCTGCTGATAGAACGCTTCTTCCATGAGTCGGGCGGTTTTCTTTCGATTGTCATCCAAAATATGTGAATACTGATCTACGACCATTTTAGCTTCCGCATGCCCGGAATCGCCCTGTACTGATTTGATATCGCCGCCGGACAGCTTCAGCTTATATGTGATACTGGAATGGCGCAGGCTGTGAAAAACAACTTTCGGAAGGTTGTGTTCACGGATCAGTTGGGCAAAGCTGGCGTTGATCTTGGCTGACTCGACCGGCGTTCCTTTGTAACTCGCGAAAACCAGGTTATAATCAGTATATTCATCCCCAAACATTTCTCTGACCCTGTCCTGTTCCTTTTTATGATCGGCAAGCATTTTTGCGACTGTATCGGGCAGAAAAACCTTGCGCATGCTGGATTCTGTCTTTGGTGTTTTCAAAACCAGTAAACTCTGTGATCCGCCTTTTCCCTCCGGAAAGACAGCGATCACATTTTTATGCTCCAGTTCCTGGTACGCCGTCTTACTAACACGCTGAAGCTCTTTTTTGACATAAACATATGCGGTTTCATTTTTGATACTTTCTTCCGAAATGTCGACACAATCCCATGTCAGTCCAAGCATTTCACCCATGCGAAGAGAACATGAAAAGGCCAGATTAATACAGAGTTTCAGTCGGATATCATCACAGATTTCATTGACATGGATCAGCGTATTGGCATCCCAAATGGCTCTTTCCGCCTTTTTATATGTTGGCATTTCAGTGCGAGACACGGGGTTGGATTCCAGAAGTCCCCATTTCACGGCTTGATTGAACGTACTATTCAGCAGTTTGTGTATTTTCTGGATCGTAGGAATCTGAATATAACGAACTGAATACTTTGGATCTGTCATGCGGTGCGCTGCCGGTGTTCTTTGAAGCTGCTGATAGTATCTTTCCAGAACCCGTGGCTTAATATCCGTCAATTTCCAACGTCCCAGTATCGGAATGATATAATTGTCAATCAGTCCAACATTATTACTGTACGTCGTCAAGGCCCATTTCGTTTTCCCGTGAATTTGGACATATTCTGTCAGCAATTCCTTCAGTGTTTTGCAGCTCGGTACAGTAAACTTACCTATGCTTTCCTTGTACTCTATTTCTTTTTTGCGTTTGATCGCAGCCTCTTTGTTCGGAAATGATTCCCATTTCTGCTTTCTGCTGCCTTGCTCATTTGTATACTGATAGACAACACAAACGGATTTGCCGCGTTCAACGATTGAAGCCATAAAAAACCGCCTTCTTTACTCCGGTGAAACAAAGGAGTTCTTTTTGATGTATTCTACCAAGCGGCGATTATGAGCTGCAACGGTAAAGAAGGCAACCGTAACAAGCAATGGAATCACAGCATAAGCAGACCAGTATATGCAGATCGGTTTGCCCTCGTATAACCCAATCAGCATTTCAATAGCAACCAAAGAAATGATCAGCGTCAGAAGACAGAAGACAACGCGGTATGCAAGACGAAGCTTTTTCTTTCGGATCAGCCAGACGCAAAGCGCAATATAGCAGAAGAAAATGGCAGTAAAAGGAAGTGCAAGATACAAAAGCCAACGAAAGCCATTTGTTATATAGGCTAAAATAATGAGTGCAAAAGTGCTGCCGGCAAACAGAAAAAGGATCCTCAAAGCAGATTTCCGCGTTGCCGGTATGGCAACGATAGCGGCAATCAGAACACATCCGGCTGTTGCGTACAGAGACCAGCCAAATTGATGTGTAACAATCACATCGCTCAGCAGTGAAATGAAGGCCAGAACGATAAGAAGCAGGATAATCATCCTGGAGAGAAATGGCCAGTTCACTTTTTTTCTTTGAAAAAAATCAATGGAATCAGGCCAGTTTTTTTCGTTTACAGTTTGAATCCCGGCTGGATCATATACGATTGTCCCGCACAACGGACATACTCTTTCCGCATAGCCCAGTTTTACCCCGCAATGAACACAATAAGCCATCTGTTTATGTCACCTCAACGCATTACTTTCTATTGTAACCGGGATTCCCATTTCAACAAGGTAAGTGAAAAATAACCTTTCGAAAGCTGTTTCGTGTATCTTACGGGTAAAAGTCAGATAGAGATTCCCTCCGAAACTGAGGCAGGTTCCAGAACCCGGTTTTCCTCTAGAACGGCCAATGAATGAACGGATATCCCTGACATAAGGCTGCATTTCTTCCGGGACAGTGATCTGTCCGAGATTGGAAAGGGAGTGGGAACAGGAAGCGTCCCCCAAAATCCTGTCGCCCAGATTCAGCAGCCAGTGTTTTAAAAAGAGCGGCATGATCCGAAAAAACAGACAGTCCGCAGCAGACATTGTGCCTGTAAACCTTGCGCAGAGTTCTTTGGGATTCAGATGAATCTTTGACTGCGCCTGGAGCAGAGCAGTAATTTCCTCCAGGGAATACTCTCCGTATTGTGCAGGGATTCCGATATTCATCCAATAAGAAAAATTCCGGAGCGTTTTGGAGGGAAATCGTGATCGGAGATTAATAGGAACGGAAATGCTGATCGGTTTCTTTTTCCTTCCCTCGACTGTTTGTTGCTGCTGTAAAGCCATGGTCATCACTGCAGCCAGAAAAACTGTTACTGAGCAATGGTGTTTTTCCGCTGCCTTTTTCAGACTGGCAACCGGAATAATACCAGTGATGATTCCCAATAAATGGGATGCGATAGGCGTTCCCCTGTAGTGGTAAGCTCTTTTTTCTCTTGTGATGGTTCCTTTTTCTCCACGGAATCGGGGAAAGCTGTCCTCTGTTTCCACTGCGGAAGGTTTTTCATCAGTACTTAGGATATACTGTGAAGACGGAATGACGACGCCATGTTTCTTCAAAAGATAGACGGAAACCAACGTCATCATGAAAGTCATAGCGCCTGCGCCGTCTGCCAGAGCATGAAACGCCTCCAGTGATATTCTTTTTTGAAAATATCGTATACGGAACAGAAAACGCCGTTTCTTTTCTGAGAGGATGCTGATCATCGGGTTGGCGGCATCCTCCTGAATGGTTGGATTATCATCGACCTGTTCCAGATAATCCCAAAAGATTCCTTTCCGGAGACAATATGCAAAGGTCGGGAACCTCGGCATGACCTCGCAGAGAGCTTCCTGAAGCAGATCCGGATCAACATCCTCATTCAGAGTAACAGAAAGGCGATACATAGCAGACAGCTTCCTGCTCATGGTTGCCGGATAAATAATAGCTGAATGATCCAGCTTGATCCATTTCGGTGGTTTCCATGTCTGTTCTTCCAATGTAATTCATCCTCATTTTTTTCAAAGAGAGAAAGTTTTCTTTGCTAATACATACCTGTCAAAAAGAATAGAATTGTACCGGATAGTTTTCATGGTTCTTGAATTAATATGCCACAATCAGCCCTCCGCGTTCAGCATAGTAACTGCATAAGCCCCTGCTCTGAATAACTTTAACGCTTATATTGTGCCATAAGTTCTGTATTGAGGTTTTCAGTGTTTCTGCAAGCTCAACATTTTGGCAATGGCTTATAACAACTTCACTGAGTTCAGATCCTCTCTCTTTCATATCCGCAATGATTGCATCAATAACCATTCTTCTTCCACGTACTTTATTCCTGATGCAAATTGATCCTTCTTCATCTCCAATACCGATACCCCATAAATGTAGTTTCCCGGCGATAAAACCTACAATCCTGCTGATTCGTCCATTATTGATTAAATGATTGAAAGACGACAGGGCAAAAACAATATGCGTATGATCCGCAAATTCTACTGCTTTTCTGACAACATGCTCATAATCATTTCCGGTTTCTATAAATTCACAGATCTTCCTAATGATCAGAACAAGTTCCGGACCCGTTGATTTAGAATCAATCAAAGCAATCTTTTTTTCAGGATATTTATCCAGAATCATGTCCATAGCTGCTTTTGCACTATTGTAACTGCCGGACAGTTTACTTGATATGGTAACAGCAATTGTCTTTTCTGAATTCTCAAATTGTTTATACCAGTCATATGGAGTCGGGCATGATGTATAACTGGACGATGTGCTGTTCTCCATAACAGCAACCATTTGGTCTATATCGAGTTTTTCGTTGTCAAGGAAATCACTTGTACCGATACTGATTACGAAAGGAACGCTTGAAAAGCAAATATTCTCATATTGCTTTTCCAATTCAAACAAATCGCAGCTGGAATCTGCAACAATATTCCATTTCATCACCATATTCTCCGTTATGCGTTGTTCATCTGAAGAAACCGTATGGTATCCGCAACAGTGTCCTTGATGTCGCGTGGATGGTAGCCAAGTTCCATTGTCGCCTTATCATGACAGAAATGTCCGTTTGATTCCATCGTCCTCAGTGAGTATTTGGTGAAAATAGGTCTTGTGCCGGTCAGTTTTGCGACTGCTTCGGCAACAGGCGCTGCCATCTTTGCCAGCCAGAGCGGACTGCACAGTTTCTTCATTTTTCGGCCGGTAGCAAGACGCATACATTCCAGTAATTCACAGACGGGAACATAACGGTTTGACAATAGATAGCATTCACCCCTGCGGCCTTTTTCCACAGTGGACAGAATTCCGTCTGCGACGTCTCTGACATCAACGAAATCATAGCCACCACGGACACCCATGGGCAGCTTATGATGCAGATACATCTGAATCAACTGTGTTATATGATTTCTGCCAAGATCGCCCGGACCTGTAATACCGGACGGATGCACAATAACGATGTCCAGGCCCTTTTTGCCTGCATCAAGCACGAGTTGTGTGGCTTCAGCCTTTGTCGTTGCGTAAGCTCCATTAACAGTATCCTTGGAAAAATGATCCACTTCAGTTATTGTTGTGATTCTGTCGGGTTCCGGGATAGCGTGAACGCTACTGACATAAAGCAGTCTTTTTACATGATACTGAAAACATTTATCAATGATATTCTTTGTTCCGATCACATTGACGTTATATACAGCAGGAGACACCTTGTCCTGAATGCTGATTAAGCCAGCCATATGCAATACAATGACCTCATCGTTTTCCATTCCGGAAAAGAATGCATCCAGCGTTTCCGGTTTTGTTATGTCTCCCTTGTAATATGTGATCTGCTCATCATCAATGCCAGATTCGTTCGGAAGAATCAGGCCCCGGATTGAACAACCCCTGTTTTTCAGTTTCATAATCGTTGTGCTTGCCAGATGACCGGCTGCACCGGTAACCAAATAAATCCTTTTCATATAATCTATCCCCTCCAGAATCATTGCTTGATTTTATGCAATGGTTCTGATAGGATAATAGCAACAAACTGTTGGAAATAAAACAAACAGTATTTTACAATTCGTTTTGATTCCAACAGAAATCAGGATTCTGTCGGGAAGAGGAAATGATTTATGATTAAGTCGGAATCGGAAACACGCCGGGTAAGAATGACAAAGCGCCTTCTTAAGGACGCTTTGATGGAGTTAATGACTCAAAAGCCCCTGTCGTCTATCAGTGTAACGGACTTATGTAATATTGCCGATGTAAATCGCTCTACCTTCTACAGCTATTATAGCGATACGCTGCAATTGCTGGGTGAAATAGAAAATGACCTGATCAATCAACTGCCTGCGGCAAAGCCGATTGATGGACATCCCGATCTGAACGGTACTCTAGTGGAAGAATTTACACTCTTTTTTACTTATGTCAGAAAGCATGCACGTGATTTTGACGTGCTTCTGCAAACGGGCCGGATTGAGTTCAGCGAACGAATCATGCGGACTGTAATGGATCGCTTTCCCCAGCAGCAGGGGAAAAACCAAAACAAAATCATAACGCGCTGGGGATATCTGTACGCTATGAACGGTGTAATCGGTATTCTTCGCGACTGGATTCGGGAAGACTTCCCTGTGCCGGATTGTGTCTTCGCAAAACTGGCATTGGAGATGTGCTTCAGAGCAAATGATTTTCCGGAAAGAACAGCGCTGTAAGGAACCGTGAACTGCAAAAACAGGCAGGGTTGTCCTGCCTGTTTTTGTCTGGAGATACGTTTTCCGGATCAGTAACTCATATAGCGGTCATAGATTTCCTGCTTGAGCTGTGTCGCTTCCCCGATACCGAATTTATTCATTTGTTCCACATAAGCGGAATAAGTTTCTTCATTCAGCTCGTTTGTGCCCATAATGAATTTCACAATTTCGCTGTTCATATAATCCGTGTAGGTATTGTAGTAATCGGCAATTCTGGCTTCCTCTTCCGCTGTGCCGTGAGCGTTTACCGGGTAATCACCGGCATCACCATATCGACACCAGATTTTATCAGCGTCCAGCCAGCTTTGTTCGGTTTCAGCATATGAATATTTTTTAATGTTCAGGCCGGGGAGACGCGCGCCGGCAAGTCCCATTGGCTCAATTTCATTTGTGGCGGTACGCATATCCTTCTGGAATGTACCGTTCTCATCAAACCAGTAAGTTCCCTTCTCCAGCCCCAGTTGCTGATACAGGGGATCGGCGGCAGCAAGATCACCGGTAAGACCGTAGGTTTTCATCATGGCGCCATCCTCGGAGAAGAGATAGTCCGCCCAGGTCATAAAACGAATCATGTTTTCCCTGCTGCAGGATGTTGACACACACCATGCACCCGTGTTGGAGGTAACGCCGGAAGAAGCCAGGATACCTAATGCGGGAAATGCGGTTTCCAGACCATTCTCCGTATCCACAGGAGCAGATACAGCGCGAACATCCATCATCAGGCCATATTCCGGCATGGACATTTTATCCGCCAGCTGCCAGTAACCGCCATAGAACACGCCTGCTGCACCGCTGTAGGTCAGCGCCATATTGGGCTGATAAAACAGGTCGTTGACACGGCTGGCAAAATCCTGATAGATATACCCTTTGGTGTACCATTCATTCATCTTTTTCAGGTAGTTATAAAATTCAGGCGTGGTCGGACCGAAGGATACTTTTCCATCCTTTATCTGCCAGCCGCCGCTGCAGCCAAAGCCGCTGACCAGTTCGCTGGTATCGAAATAACCTTTATAAGGGATAATGAGCGGAGCCGTATCGTTCATGCCGGTGGCATCCAGATAGGCTTTCATCAGTTCCAGCATATAATCCCAGTCCGCCACGGTCATGGGCTCATCATTCCCGGAGGGGAAAGCCACATTCCCGCCGGTCATGGTCTCCAGAATATCCCGCCGGTATACCATGCCGCCCCAATTCAGATAAGGACTGTCGTCCCTCGCCTCTGTCGTAATGGTAAAGCAGTGTCCTTCGCTGTCATACATGGCTTTGTAAGCATTGATATTTTGCGGATCATGCAGATAAGCGTAATAATTGGGCATGTATGTTTCAAGATAAGGTGCCAGGTCAATAATCACACCATCGTGATACAATACAGAGGGAAGCTGGGTGCTGTAAGTGATTTCCATCAGATCCGTATACATGCCGCTGCCCAGCATGTTGTTGAATCCTTCCGTTTCACTGCCTACCGGCGGCTGCTGGAATTCAATGGAGAAATTGAATTTATCCATCAGATAACGCATTACAGGACTTTCATCTTTTGTTCCGAAAAACTGATAGTCATCCATCTGGAGGAACGCCGTCATGCTGCGGTGCTGGGACAGATCGTCCGCAGGCATATCTTCTGCTGATGCAGGAAAGATACCAAGAAGGAGCAGAAGAGAAAGAACGAGAGAGAACATTTTTTTCATGGTAATACCCCTTTCAAATAGTTTATCTTTCAGAAAGCACAATGCTTTCCGGCCGAAACAGGATCAGCCCTTGACGCCGCCAAGCGTAACGCCCTTGACGAAGTATTTCTGGGCAAACGGATACGCACACAGGATCGGGAGAGTGCCAACAATGGAAACGCAGTATTTGACAAGGTTGCTTGTCAGATCTGCTTTAGCAGCGGCATCCGCACCGGAGATAATCTTTGCGGTATTGTTCTGGACCAGGATCTCCCGCATGAGCAGCTGCAAAGGCCAGTCCTTCCGGGCCATCGGCAGATAGATGGAAGCCGGATACCAGGAATTCCACTGCATGATTACAGAAAACATGACAACTACTGCCAGGCTCGGCTTAATCAGCGGCGTCAGAATCTTAAACAGAATCGTTACAGGACCCGCACCGTCCAGTTTTGCGGATTCTTCAAAACTGGGGGAAAGCTGATCAAATGCAGCCTTGATCATCGTGATATAAAACGCGTTCATCAGTCCCGGAATCATCAGTGCCCATTTGTTATTGATGAGTCCAAGTCCCCGCTGGACCTGATAAGTCGGGATCAATCCGCCGGAAAACATCATGGTGAACATGATAAAGAGCAGTAACGGGAGCTGGAGTTTGAATCCTTTCCGGGAAACCAGAAAGCCGGCTATCAAAGTGAACAGTGTGCCGACCACAGCATGCCATGCCACATAGATCAGCGTATTCAGATAACCGCCCATCAGGCTTCCGTTGCGGAATACCAGTTCATACCCTTTCAGTGTGATTTCGCCCTGAGGCTTCCAAAGCAAGCCGGAAGAGGCGACCAGCATTCTCGGATTTGACAGGGACGCCATAGCCACATGCCACAGAGGAGCGATACAGAGAACAGCGAAAGCAGCCATCAAACCATAATTGATGATATTGAAAACGATCCGGCTTGGAGATTTCTTCTCAATCATATGCCCGCCCCCTTACATAATGGATGTATCAGTCAGTTTTTTGCTGACCGCATTGGAAGAAATCAGAAGAATTGTGCCGACAACCGAATTGAACAATCCAACAGCTGACGAGTAGCCGTATTGCATCTTTTCAATACCCATACGCTGCACATGGGTTCCGATTACATCAGCGGTTTCATAAATACTGGCATTGTAGAGCAGGAGGATCTTATCCGTACCAACCTGCATGATCATGCCGCATTTCAGCACCAGCATTGTGACAATAGCCGGCATGATTCCCGGTAATGTGATATGCCATGCCCGGCGAAGCCGACCGGCTCCATCGATTGCGGCAGCCTCATACAGTTCCTGCCCGACCGATGTAATAGCGGAGACAAAGAAGATGGAACCATAGCCAAGACCCTGCCAGGTGTCAGAGATCAGATTGATCCACCAGAAATACCCCGGGTTCTGAAGCAGGTTTTCCCTTTTGATTCCGAACACACTGACCAGCAGATTCGTAATCATGCCTTTCGTGGAGCAAAACTCGATAATCAATCCGCAGATGACTACCATGGAGATGAAGTACGGCATGTAATGAATAGTCTGTACCGATTTCTTGAACCATTTGCAGTTGATTTCATTGAGCATCAGCGCATAGATAATGGTCAGCGGAAAACCGACAACCAAACCCAGGCCGCTGATTACGAGTGTATTCCGGAGCACAGTGAAAAAGTTGGGGCCGGTGAAGAAATCCGAGAAGTTTTTAAATCCTACCCACTTGCTGCCCAGAACGCCCAGCTGGGGCTTGAAGTCCTGGAAAGCAATCACGATACCAAACATCGGCAGATAATGAAAAATGAAAAAATACAGGAAAACCGGGATGACCAGGATATACAGCCATTTGTTCATGCTCCAGTCTCTTTTCCAGGTCAGTTTCCTGGGATTAACTGCTGCCTGCATTGTTTTTCCTCCTCTGGCAGAACGGTCTGATAGGTCTTGTGTATACTATAATTGGGGTAAAACATTATCTTTCTGGCATGATTCTAAGATTACAGTCAGTGTGTTTCTTGTAAAATCGGCCACAAATTTGTAAAATCAGCCACAAAAAAACATCCTTTTTATGATTTGGAAGTTGCAAAATAGAAGCTGAAATTGTAAAATGAGATCAGGTGGTTCGCAACAGAATAGTAGTTTTCGGCTGTTCTATATGGGGGAATGCACATGGACTATATTACTTTCTGCCAGCGTTTTTTTGCCGCTACCGGTGTTCCGGTTACACTGCTGGAGCAAGGAACTCCAGTCTATTCGTCTTTGAATCCCACTTCTGTATCTACTGACAGCCGGTGGAACATGTGGCGAAACAGCAGAAATCCGGAATTCCTGGCCCAGACGGAGAACCTGGAATATGGCCGTGTCTGGATTGAGGGGACAGAATATGACGTTATTCTCGGACCGCTGTTCACTACACCTGTAACTCCGGATATTGTGGAAGAATTTCTGTCGGATCAGCAGACCCCGAAGGAAAGCAGGGAATTGTCGGAGGAAATCCTGTTCAATCTGCCTGTAATCAGCCATCCGCAATGCCTGAGATATCTGATCTTCCTGCATTTGTGCCTGAATCATAAACTGGTTGAAGCAGAGGACTTTTATGCCGAGAGTGAGCAGACAGCGGCAGCCCGATCCAGAGAACAGATCGCGGCTGCTGTCGATGCCAAAGAAAACGAATCTTTTCATAATTCCTACGCTTTTGAATTACAGTTGTATCATTATATTGCTATGGGAGACCCAAACAAATTGCGGACGTTTCTGGAAAGTATACGGGAGTTTCCTCCGGAGGGACGCCTGGCAAAAACCCCTCTGCGGCACGCAAAAAACATATTCATCGGCGTCGCGTCCAAAGCGGTCGCCTTTGGTGCTGTTCCGGGAGGGCTGGACGCGGATAAAGCTTATCAGCTGCTGGAATTATACGCAGTGGAATGTGAACAAATGCAGTCAATTGAGGAAGTACACCGCCTGCAATTCATCATGCTGATGGACTTATGCCAGCGTACGGGAAACGCAAAAATTCCCCGGAATGTTTCCTCTGAAATTTATCGCTGTGTTTCCTATATTAAGAACCATACCAACGGTCCGCTGCAGATCGAGGATGTCGCGGAATATATCGGCCGGAGCCGCTCTTACCTGATGCGAAAATTCAAGGCTGAGATGGGAGTTCAGGTGAATGTGTATATCACCCAATGTAAACTTGAGGAAGCATGCGACCTGCTGGAGTACAGTCCGGCAAGCCTTGCTGATATAAGCAATTACCTGGGATACTCCAGCCAGTCTTATTTCCAGAATGTTTTTAAAAAGAATTACGGAATTACGCCGATGGAATACAGGAAGCGCAACAGCAAAATAAAATAAAAAGGCGCAATATTACAAAAGCGGGTCCATATTTACAATAAGCGCAGACCGGTTCGTGCTACTCTGAAGCAGGAGTAGCACTCTTTTGATTTGGAGGAAAATGGCATGAAAAAACACATCAGCATTGACAAGTTGACTCCCAATCAGGGCATTCTTGATTTTTCCCATCTGCTGGACGCGCCGGCAGGAAAGCATGGCTTTGTTCAGGCAAAAGACGGCCATCTGTATTTTGAAAACGGACAGCGTATCCGGTTCCTGGGGTTCAATATAGCGGCCAGATCCAATACACCGGACCATGCCATGGCAGAAAAGCTGGCGGAACGTTTTGCCAGCCTGGGAGTCAATGTGATACGCCTTCACGCGGCGGACGCGCCCATCGGGGATGAACCATGCTCCTGGTCCAGCTGCCGTGAGGCGCCCCTGCTCGATTATGAGAAGGGAACAAGCCGCCTGTTTAATCCGGAAGGGCTGGACCGCTTTGATTATCTGATCGCCAAACTGAAAGATAAAGGAATTTATCTGCATATTGACCTGATTGTAGCCCGGGCTTTCCTTGAGGGGGACGGCCTGGATTATCCGGGAGAAGTGAATTCCTGTATGAAGCGTTATCCCATGTATAATGCCCGGCTGATTGAACTGCAGAAGGAATACGCAAAAGAACTGCTTTGCCATGTTAATCCATACACCGGGCTCGCACTGAAAGACGATCCCGCTGTGATGACTGTGCAGATTAATAATGAAGAGAGCGCAATCAAAGGTAATGTTGGCGGAGACGCGGGCGAAAATATGGCTCCCTATAAGGAAGAAGTGTCCCGGCAGTACGGTGAATTCCTGCTGCAGAAATATGAGACCCGGGAGAACCTGAAGGAAGCCTGGACTTTTGAAGGCGTTTGCGCATTGGGAAATGAGGAGGATCCTGCAGCGGGTACTGTCCGGGGCATTGAGGGCGGTTTCTATCAGTCTGTGGGTGAACCCATGGGGCAGTGGGATGCACCGGAGGGACCTGCCCGCTATGCCGACTGGATGGAATTCGGCATTTGCCGGAACCGCAGTTTCTACCAGGATTTTAAGGATTATCTCAGGTCTCTGGGCGTAAGAGTACCCATCGTTACCAGCAACCTGGTAGCGGGCGCCGCAGACGCGTATGGCCATGCCGGCGGCGATGTGATTGAAAATAACTGCTATTTCAACCATCCCATTCTGCCGGTACAGAATGAAACCTACCTTTGTGCCGGACCTGCGGAATACGTGTCCACCAACCCTTTGACCATGCAACAGGGTATCGGTTCCATGGCTACCACACTATTAAGCCTGGCTTCCGTTGCCATTGTCAACGGAAAACCCTTTATGCTTAGCGAATGGAATGAATACGGCGAGCATCCCTTCCATTCCACCGCGTTCATGCATACGGTGGCCTACGCCTGCCTGAACGACTGGGACGGACTGATCCTGTATAACTTTCACACCTCAGAAAAACCTGATAATCAACCAGCGGATGAGATCAGGAATATCTTTGATGTGTACAATGATCCGGCGGTCATCTGCCAGTGGGGATTCCTTGCCAGCGTGTTCCTGAAAGGACTTGTTTCCCCGGCGAGAAGCCACGTGGACGTAGTATACACCCAGCAGGATTTGACCATCCTGCCCAATTTCCATGCCATGCCTATGTGTTTCCTGCCTTATGTGACGGGAATGCGCAATGTGTTCCTGGAGGAAGGAGAAACATACCAGGGGCAGGCCGACGCGGCGGTGAACGCAGGATTCCTGAACCGCGGCGATCTGAGCAAAGCAAAACACGGGGTTTACTATGCCTGGTCGCCTTACCGGGATGCTTTCAGGCAGGAGTTTGATACCACACGTCTTTCTGGAGCCGCACAGGGCGGCAGTGAGATCCGATCCGGTGTCTGTTTATCCGACCATGCTCTGGTGTTTGAAAACATTGCCGAAACCGCCTGCATGGGTGATTACCGGGAAGTTGCGTCCCTGATTGACAAGGCCATGAAACAGTGGGGAGTATGGGAAGAAGATACCGGCTATGTAGACGGCAAACTAATTTCCGATACCAGGGAGATTGTTTTTGACCCGGTCAATGCCCGGTTCAGCGTACATGCTCCCGGATGCGATTATTTCAGCGGGGCCCCGGAGGAAAAAATCGCTTTATCGGACCGGATCACAGTTCAGGCGGAGAATGACCGGATCACTTTAGCTTTGTTACCATTGGACGGGAAAGAAAATGAATATCTTTTTACTGCGATGGGCACCACCGGAACAGACCGGCAGAGCTTCAATCCGGGGCCGGAATATATGCCTGGAGTACGTTTTACCATGGTACGCATGGACGGAAAACTCTATGCTGAAACGCTGGAGGGCAGCATCCTTGTGAAATCCGGAAGCGCGAAGCTGATTGCCCTTGATCCTGTTGGAAATCCGCTGGGAACAATCGAGGGTACTCCGGAAAAGAGCGGAATTCGTTTTGAGATGAAAGGCGACCTGCCTGCTGTACAGTATCACCTGATCATGGAGTGACGTATGAGAATTGAAGAAAAAGGAATACTGGGAAATGCAGTGTATGAGATTTCCCCGGATGGAAATACCTGCATGATTTTTGACCCAAAGACACCCCGGCACTGGTACAATTACCTGTGGAACGAGATGGGATACTGCGCCCAGGTGTCACAAACCGGCCATGGGCGCAGCTACTATCTGAACGAAAAGGCAGATATGTGCATGCTGAATGGTGACAGCGCGCGCTTTGTGTATCTGCGGGATGAAGAAAACCGGGAAAGCTGGAACATCGGGTGTGCTCCGTTGAACAAACCTGTTCAGGAATATTGCTGCAAGCATGCTGCAGGGCATACAGAGATCTGTTCTGCTGCACACGGTATTCAATGCAGCTGGCGTATCTTTGTTCCTGTTGATCTGTACGGAGAAATCTGGACGCTGAAGATCCGAAACACGGAAGATCAGCGAAAAAGCATAAGTATCTTTCCTGCTGTCAGTTTTTCCATGGACGGTTTTTCCCATCCCAGGTATTACGAAATGTACCGTAGCATTGAGACCTGCTATGATGATGAACTGGGCGGTATTTACTGCCGTTCCGCGCATCCTTTTGCGCCTCATGGCCGTTATAACGGTTATCTGGCTTCTTCTGAACCCGTTGCAGCTTACGATGGTGATTTGACTGCTTTTTGCGGTTCTCTTTCCACTGTTACCAATAAGGATACTTCTTCTTCCGCATTGTACCAGCACCCCCGGGTGATTACGGAGGGACTGGATTGTACCGGTTCCGACGGAGCCCTGTTTATTCCGGGTGCTGTCCTTCAGCATAAGCTGATTCTGGACCCCGGCCAGGAAAAAGAGATCCGTATACTGTTTGGTACCAGCGAAAGCCTTACGGAAGCCCGGGAAAACTCCCGCCGATATCTGAGCCATGACGCGGCGGAGACCGCGCTGCGGAAGGCTGAAGCACACTACGCAGGAAAATACGACGGCTTGTCAGTACGGACTCCCGATGAAAGAATCAATCTGATGATGAACAGCTGGCTGAAAAAACAGGTTGATTTCTGTATTGTCGGGAAAAAAGGAGTACGAGATAATCTGCAGATTGCAGTGGCATTATTAAATTACCGTCCGGAAAAAGCCAGGGAAGAGATTCTGGAATGCCTGCGTCATCAATTCCGGGACGGCCACGCGTTACTGACCTGGTATCCTTATGATGATACACGCTATTCCGATCAGCCTTTCTGGATCATCTGGGCTGTATGCCAGCTAGTAAAAGAGACAGGAGACGCATCTGTTCTTGACATTCAGATCCCCTGGCAGGATGGCGGGGAGGCTGCTGTGCTGGAACATGTGAAAGCTGCAATCCGCTGCCTTCTGGCTGATAAAGGTGCCAACGGCCTTGTGCGCATCTATTTCGCGGACTGGAACGATGCCCTGAATATTCCGGAACAGGAAGAGGCAGAATCTGTCATGCTTTCGGAACAGTTTTGCCTAGCTCTGAAAGAATTCAGGAGCATGATGCTCTGGCTGGACCGGGCGGATGACGCAGCCTTCGCACAGGAAGCGTTTGAAGAGATGAAACGCTGTATTAACCTGGCAGCCTGGGACGGAGACTGGTATGTACGGGCTTTGGCAAAAACCGAAAATATCGGTTCCAGAGCATCCCGTGGCAGCAAAATATATCTGAATGCCCAGACATGGGCTGTTCTGGGAGATGTCGCGGATGAGGACAAACTTCCCAAAGTGCTGTCAGCAATTGACAATATGGAACGGGATTTTGGTTTCCCGCTGAATGATCCGCCTTATATGTCTTATGATCCTATGGCAGGGCGAATGTCCGGCATGCTTCCCGGTCTGTTTGAAAACGGGGGCGTCTACTGTCATGCCAGCGCTTTCAAAATCCTGGCAGACTGCAAAGCAGGCCGGGGTGATCATGCGCTGAGAACACTCAGGAAAATTATGCCGGACAGTGAGCTGAATCCATCCTCCCAATCCGGAGCGGAACCGTATGTGTTTACAAACTGCTATTCAACCCATCCGAAATACTACGGACGTTCCTACCAGTCCTGGACGACAGGAACATCCGCATGGTGCATGATGGGACTGTATGAAGGGATCCTTGGAATTAAAAGGGATTTCAACGGCTTGGTTGTACAGCCTGTTTTTCCAAAGGATTGGGATCATGCTGAGGTAACCCGTAAGTTCCGCGGAACAGAGTACAGGATCTGGATCCGGAGAGGAAGAGAAAAAGGAATAACTGTTGACGGCGCAAAAACGGACGGCAGTCTCATTCCTGACTTTCGCGACGGAAAGATCCATTTTGTTGAAGTGGTCATCTGAAGACAAGGAGGCACCAGCGATGAAGCTTACGGAAAGATCCTGGCTCGGAACCTGGATCAGCGATGCGGATTATAGATTTGAAAGCCCCAACTCACCTGTTCCGATGGCTTTCAGGCGTCTGTTTGAAGTCAAAAAAGCCGCCGCAGCGATTCATATCTTTGCCACAGCAATGGGGATCTTTGATCTCTATATGGACGGGAAACGAATCAGTGAAGAGTATTTTAATCCCGGCTTTACGGATTACAGCGCCCATCTCCAGTATGTGGAATATGAACTTAAGGATATTGCTGCCGGAATCCATGAATTGACAGCGATTGTTGCGGGCGGATGGGCCGTCGGGCGCACCACGCATGTGGATGATACAACCAGGTCGAAATCAAAGATGAGCGCTGAACGGCAGGCGCTGCTGTGCGATCTCGTCCTGGACTATACGGATGGCAGCCATGAGACCATCGGATCAGATGATGCTTATGAAGTATGTGAAGACAGTCCTTGGCGGTTCGGGGATTTTTATGACGGGGAAACCTATGACGCCAGGATCGAACTGTCCAAAGCGGTGTGGAAACCGGCAATGATTGAAAAACTGCGGGTACAGCCAAAGATCTGCGCACGGTACGGCCTTCCTGTTACCGCACACGAGCATTTCCCGCCCGTATCCTGGTTTCAGGCTGCATCCGGGGAATGGATTGCTGATTTCGGTCAGAACATGGCTGGTATTGTGAGATTCACGGTGAATGGCCACGAGGGCCAGGAAATCGTGATCCGTCATGCCGAGGCGCTGGAAAACGGTGAGCTGTATATACAGAATCTCCGTTCTGCGAGGCAGACCGTAAAGTATATCTGCCGGGAAGGAAAACAGACATGGTCGCCGCGTTTCACATATATGGGTTTCCGGTATACAGGGATATCCGGTGTTTCACCGGAGGAGATTGAGATTAGCGCGTTGGCTGTCTATTCAGATTTCAGGACAATCGGTTCCTTCCGCTGTTCCAATGAAGACCTCGATCAACTGCAAAGCAATCTCACATGGAGCGGTAAAAGCAATTTTGTGGATATTCCCACAGACTGCCCCCAGCGGGACGAGCGCCAGGGATGGACGGGCGATATCGCCCTTTTTTCACCGACGGCTTGTTTCAATTTCGGCATGAAGGAGTTTCTGCGGAAATGGCTTCTGGATCTGAAAACAGAACAGACAGCCCTTGGCAGTATCCCGTTTGTCATTCCGGCCCGTAAAGGAATCACCCCGACCCTTACAACATCCTGCTGGGGAGACAGCTGCATACTTGTTCCGTGGACATTGTATATGTCTGAAGGCGATGAGGAGATTCTCCGGATCATGTACCCGACCATGAAAAAATACATGGCCGATGTAAAACGCTGGGCGGCCCTGTCCCTGCCGATCTACGGATCGCCACACATCCTGAAATTACCCTTCCAGTTCGGCGACTGGTGTGCTCCCGTTGGAAACATTAAAGACTGGCTGGGACACGGGCCATGGGTAGGAACGGCATACTATGCACATTCCTGTGAACTGATGGCAAGAATCGCATCAATTCTCGGAAAGAAGGGGGATGCCGAAAGATTTACCGCCCTTCATGAAAAAGTGAAGAATGCATTCCGGAAGGTGTTTACGGACGGGCACGGGCGGGTGAAGGATGAATTCCAGTCCGCTTATGTGCTGGCTTTGGCTTTCGGTCTTGAAAACGAAGAAAACCGGTCGGCCATGGCAGGGCATCTGTGGAATCTGATCCGGGATAACGGACTGCATCTTGCAACAGGTTTCCCGGCCACGCCGCATCTCCTGTTTGCCCTTTCGGACAACGGTTACGCAAAGGAAGCATATCAGCTGCTTCTCCAGGACAGCGATCCGTCCTGGCTTTATCAGATCCGGCATGGCGCTACCACAATGTGGGAAGGCTGGAGCTCCGTACAGGAGGATGGCAGCATCAGGGAATCATCCCTGAATCATTACGCCTATGGATCGGTGGGCGCCTTCTTCTATCGCCGTATCTGCGGACTCGAAGCCACGGAACCGGGCTACCGGCGCTTCCGGATCAGGCCAATTCCCGGTGGCGGCCTGACATGGGCGGAATGTACCCACGAATCCCCTTATGGCAAAATCACGGTACATTGGGAACAGGGCGGGGATCATTTCCGTCTGCATGCAGAAGTACCGGAGGGAACAGATTGCGATGTAATCCTGCCTGACGGGCAGAGTACATCAATCGGAGGCGGAATCCATGAATTCAAATGCGTATTGTGACAGCACCCTTCCTCCTCAGGTACGGGCGGAAGCACTGCTGCAGGAAATGACTCTGGATGAAAAAATGGCCCAGGTGAACTGCGTGTTTCCCTACGGAGGCGTTGAACAGGATTTTGATTGGATTTCAGCAAATACACGGTACGGGATCGGCGAAGTAAGCACGCTGGAAGTCCGCAGCATGAAAACGCTGAGCGAAGCAGCAGCGTGGCAGCGTAAAGTACAGCAGTTGGTCATGAAGAACAGTCCGCATCGGATTCCGGCGATTTTTCACATGGAAGGGCTTTGTGGCAGCATGATCCAGGATGGAATCAGCCTGCCGTCAGGTATTGCCAGAGGAGCGAGCTTCGATCCGGATCTGGAAGAGAAACTGGCCCGAATTATTTCCAGGCAGGAAGGTGCCTTCGGCGCAGGGCATATTCTTGCGCCGGTGCTGGATATTGCCCGTGATCCACGTATGGGACGGTACGGTGAGCCTTATGGGGAAGACCCTGTCCTGTCCTCGATGATGGGCACAGCCTACATCAGGGGAATTCAGGAAACAGAAACCGGGGGACGCCGCCCCGAATGTGTCGCCAAGCATTTTCTTGCTTTTCATAATTCGCAGGGGGGGATTCACGGCACCCACAGCGACACGCCGCCCAGGCTCCTGCGGGAGATTTATGGGAAGCCTTTCCAGGCGGCAATCCAGGCAGGACTGAAGGGAATCATGCCCTGTTATTGCTCCATTGACGGGGAGCCCGCATCAGTGTCGCAAAAGGTCATGACCGGGCTGTTGCGGGACGAAATGGGGTTTGACGGCGTATGCGTCAGTGACTATGGCGGGATCAGCAATGCCCATCAATACCAGCATATCGCTGAATCGGAAACAGACGCCGGCCAGATGGCCATGGAAGCTGGGATGGATATTGAAATGCCGGGTCCTACTGGTTTCAATGACGGACTGAAAAAGCGCTTTGAAACTGGAGAGGCTGACATCACTGTTCTGGACAGGGCGGTTTTGCGTGTTCTGACAGCAAAATTCCGTATTGGATTATTTGAACATCCTTTTGCGCTGGAAGATGAATCGCTGGCCCCCTGTTTCAATCGCCAGGAAGACAGTATCCTCTCCCTGCATTCTGCCAGGGAAAGCATAGTACTGTTGAAGAATGACGGCGTCCTTCCATTGAAGAAGAACGTCCGGAAGATTGCTCTGATCGGCCCTCATGCAGACAGCCCGCGCAAGTTTTTCGGCGGATATACGCTGCTCTGTATGGCTGAATCCACATTGGCTGCGGCCAACTCCATCGCCGGAGTCAGCGGAAGGCCCGGTATATCAGCAGACAAAATCCGTACTGTACCGGGAACAAATGTTCAATCCGATGAAGGACCTGAATTTGATGAAATCCTGCAGCGCCAGAAACCCGGATGCCCCAGTTTGCTGCAACAGCTTAAAAAATCGCTTCCGGATACCGAGATCAATTATTCCCGGGGATATCCTGTTGCGGGCGAAGACATCAGCGATTATGCCGATGCGCTTCGAATCGCGGCAGATGCGGATGCTGTCATCCTGACTTTGGGCGGAAAGCATGGCACCTGCTCCATGTCCACCATGGGAGAGGGTGTGGATGCAGCCAATATCAACCTGCCCCCGTGTCAGGAGCTTTTTATTCGTGAAGTTATAAAACTGGGAAAACCGGTAATCGGTGTCCACCTGGACGGAAGACCTATATCCAGCAATGCTGCGGATGAATGCCTGAATGCTGTCCTGGAAGCGTGGAGCCCCGCCGAATACGGTGCGCAGGCGATTACCGATGTATTGCTTGGCGATTATAATCCGGGCGGCAGGCTGCCTGTGACAGTTCCTTACCACGCAGGACAGATTCCCCTGTATTACAATCATCCCAACAATTCAGCGTGGCACCAGGGCGGAAGTATCGGATTCGCCGATTATGTGGATCTTCCGCACCGCCCCAGGTATTGTTTCGGATACGGTCTTTCCTTTACACAATTCCAATATGATCATCTGGCACTTTCGTCATCTGAAATAAGACCGGAAGAACCCCTGACGATCACAGCTGAAATCAGCAACACCGGCACTGTCGGGGGGGATGAGGTTGTTCAGTTGTATATTTCAGACCGCTTTGCCAGCTGTACACGCCCGGTTCAGGAACTGGCCGGTTTCCGGAGGATCCATCTGGAACCCGGAGAAACAAAGACCGTACGATTTATCATTAACCCGTCCCAGTTCGCTTTCCTGGATCGAAATATGCAATGGAAAACAGAAAAAGGCGAATATATGATCCGGCTCGGCGCATCATCGGAGGACATTCGCCTTGAAAGCTCTTTCTCTGTCACGGAGGACAGTCGGATATGCGGAAAGTCGAGATCAATGGCGGGAAAAGCGGATGAAATAGAGTGAAAGCAGGCAAAGGGAGGAAAAGATTATGATTATTGTTCTGGTGATCATTCTGCTGCTCATTGCCTGGACTGCATTTTGCGGATTTCATTGGAGCCGGGGACCTTTATCTCATTTACACGACCTGAAGACAGCAAGGCGCCCCGGAAACAATCGTATTTATGCATTATCCAATCAAAATGCAGTGCCGGACAGTCCGCTGAAAGGAAAGAGGATTCTTTTTCTCGGTTCCTCCGTAACATACGGGAGTGCATCGATGCGTGTCTCTTTCGCAGATTATATCTGTGTCAGGAACGGTGCGGAAATGATCAAAGAGGCTGTTCCGGGCACAACGCTTGCTGATAACGGGAGTTCTTCGTATATAGCGCGTCTGAAAAGAATCAAACCGAATATGAAAGTGGATCTTCTGGTGTGCCAGCTCTCCACCAATGACGCCTGGACTTCTTCATCCCTTGGTGAATTATCCGGGAGGAAAGAACCTGATGAATACGACACATCCTCATTAGCCGGGGCGATCGAATTTATTATCGTATATACGCAAAAAACATGGGGATGCCCCGTTGTCTTCTATACCAGTCCACGCTTTATCAGCGAGAGATACGGCCAGATGGTGAATCTCCTGAACAGGGCATGCGATCTGTGGCAAATATCCTTAATTGATATGTGGAATGATGAAAAATTCTGCGCTTTATCAGAAGATCAGCAGAAGCTTTATAAAGCAGATGATATTCATCCGACTCAGGCCGGATACCTTGAATGGTGGACGCCTTACATGGAGCCAGTGCTCTGCAATGTACTGGAAAAGAAACAGGAGTATTGAAAAATGAACTACTACTGCAATCCTCTGAACGTACCTTATCCTTATCAGTTCAAGTATGATCCGAGGGATAAGGGTCGCCTCAGTGTAAACCGGGAAGCAGCGGATCCGTCCATGGTGCTGTTTCAGGGGAAATATTATATTTTCGCTTCCATGACCGGATCGGTCTGGGTTTCAGATGATATGGCACACTGGGAAAGCCACAGGTTACCGGACAATCTGCCGATCTATGATTATGCGCCGGATGTCCGGGTTATCGGAGAATGGTTGTATTTCACCGCTTCAAACCGTGGTGTGCCATGTGACTTTTATCGTACACAGGATCCCATCCTCGGTCCATATGAAAGAATAACCGGATCCTTTGATTTCTGGGATCCCCATATGTTCCTGGATGATGACGGGAAACTGTATTTCTATTGGGGCTGTTCCAACAACACGCCTATTTGGGGCGTGGAGTTGGACAGAGAGACCATGCAGCCCATCGGTGAAAAAAAGGCGTTGATCAGCGGTGATCCATGGCAGCGCGGATATGAACGTTTTGGTGAAGACCACAGTGAGAATCCCCGCACAGAAGAAGAAATTGACCGACTGTTCAGTGGTTTCCTGAAGGAATGCAGGCAAAACGGCAACATGCCGCCTGAAGAAAATTATGCAATGATCAGGGCTACGTTTGCCGGTATGCCTTATATTGAAGGGCCCTGGATGACAAAGAACGGCGGACGGTATTATCTGCAGTATGCCTGTCCGGGTGCTGAAATCAATGTATATGCGGACGGGGTATATGTATCCGACGCGCCGCTGGGCCCCTTTACCATGGCGAAAAATAATCCCTATTCCTATCATCCAGGCGGGTTCATGCCCGGGGCGGGTCACGGCTCCACCATGCAGGATAACACGGGGGCTTTCTGGCATACGGCTACCATGCGCATCAGCATGAACCACGTGTTCGAGCGCCGGGTGGGTGTATGGCCCGCGGGTTTCGATGCGGAAGGGAACCTGTTCTGCAATCAGCGCTACGGCGATTGGCCTCAGAACGTGGATAAACTGAGGAAGAATCCCTGGGCCGACCCGGATTGGGTTCTGCTCAGCTATGGAAAGACCGTCTCCGCCTCCTCCTGCGACCCGGACCACCCTGCAGAAAAAGCAGTGGACGAAAATGCCCAGACCTGGTGGCGGGCAACGAACGGACAGACTGGGCAATATCTGACAGTGGACCTGGGCGGGAACATGGATGTGCGTGCTGTGCAGGTGAACTTCGCTGATGATACCCAAGCGAATATTCCCTGTCCCAAGGATCTGATTCCAGGCCCGGATATGCCCCGGTATATCGACCTGACAGCGCATTACACCCGCTGGCTGCTGGAAGCGTCGCAGAATGGAGAACAATGGACCATCCTGGCCGATAAACGGAATGCAATCACCGATTTAAGCCATGATTTCATTGTCATGGAAAGCGGCGTCCAGACTCGTTTTGTTCGCCTGACCGTTACCGAAGTGCCCTTTGGTGTTCCGGCCTGCGTGTCCGGGCTGCGGGTTTTTGGCAAAGGCGGCGGTAAAAAACCCGCTCAAGCCGATTTCACCGCCGAAAGAATCAGCGATTTGGATTTCATCGTCACCGCAGCCTGCCCTGACGCGCTGGGCTTCAATATCCTGTGGGGAAACGATGAGGATCATCTGTACCACAGTTATCTTGTTATGGGCAACTCCCTGAATGAAAAACGGATCGGCGCCCTGATCAGAAACCATCATTATGCCGTAAGGGTTGACACTTTCAATGAAAACGGCATTACGGAAGGAAGGGCTGAAGAATTGAAATGAGCAGTATTCCGCATCTCGGAATGATCAATCATCATCCCATTTTGGTTGTGAATGATAAGCCGTGCATTCTTTTGGCAGGGGAAGTACATAATTCCAGTTCTTCCTCCCTGCAATACATGGAGAAAGTCTGGGAAAAAGCGGCGGAACTGGGAATGAATTGCCTGCTGCTGCCGGTATCCTGGGAACTGATCGAGCCTGAAGAAAACCGGTACGATTTTTCGCTGGTGCAGGGCCTGATTGAACAGGCTCGAAGCCATCAGATGAAAATTGTTTTTCTGTGGTTTGGCGCATGGAAAAACGCACAATGCTATTATGCTCCCTCCTGGATAAAAACAGACATGAAGCGGTTCCGTAGAGCGGAAATCCAGAAAGGAAAAGGGTTTGTCCGGATCAGGGATTTTTACGATATGCCTTATACCAGCCTCTCCTATCTGTGCAAAAACACCGTGGAGGCAGATGCCCGGGCCTTTGGCAGGCTGATGGCTTTTATCCGGGATATGGACGAAGCCGAACAAACAGTCGTCGCTGTACAGATTGAAAATGAAACTGGCGTAATGGGTGCGGTAAGAGAGCATTCCGACGAAGCCGATATGCTTTTTGCCTCTGATGTGCCGGAAGGCTTTGCGGAATATATGCGTGCTTCCGTGAAGACGATGACGCCCGACATGAAAAAAGCTGTTGAAACGGGGAAAGCAGCAGGCTCATGGCCGGAAGTGTTCGGCCGGGAAGCGGAAGAAGTATTCAGCGCTTACCATATAGCACGCTATGTGAATACTGTTGCTGAGGCGGGCAAAAATGAGTATCCGCTGCCGTTCTCAGTCAATTGCTGGCTGAATAAAAAAGGGGATCCGGCAGGCATCTATCCCAGCGGCGGACCAATATCAAAGATGCGCGAAGTCTGGCGGTATTGTGCGCCCAATATTGATTTATATGCTCCTGATATATATCTGCCCGGCTTCAGGGAAATCTGTGATGAATACACCAGGAGGGGCGAGGCCCTGTACATTCCGGAATGTCCGACACACCGATACGCTGCCGCGCGGGAGATACTGAGTATCGGCAGGTATCATGCCATGTGCTATTCACCCTTTGGATTTGAAGATATGGGCATACCGCTGAACGCGGCGCAGCTGGCGCTGTTCGGCGGGGATGCTGAGGATACAACCCTTCAGTTGCCGCAGGATCGGGAAATCTATGCAAAAATCAATCATCTGCTGAATGGAATGTCCGGATTGCTGACCGGATATTACGGAACAGAGAACCTGCAGGCCGGATCCGGTGAAACTGAAGAAACCTCCGGATTCCGGATGGGATGCACCCTGATTCAGGCCAATTACCTTAAGCCCGAAGGCGCTTGCCTTGTGCTTTGGGAAAATGAGCAGGAGTGCTGGATCCTTGCCTATGAAACAGCGCTGACCTTTATGTCTGATGATCCGGAACGCCCAGGGCTTGATTTTCTCTGTCTGGAAGAAGGCCGCTTTGACAACGGGGCCTGGCTGCGCGGACGAAGGCTGAACGGGGATGAAGCGGTCGGAACTGCCTATACTGCGCCAACGCTTCTGCAGGTAAAATTATTTGCATACGCGTAATCCCGTCTCAATAAAAAAGTGAATACGAAATTGTAATTTCATGCACGATATTGAAATACATCCGACCGCCTTCAAATTACGATGCTCTCAGAGAAAACAAATCGTCCGTTATGCATTGTAAGGAGGAGAATGGCGTGAAAAATATCAGCCTGCTGAGCAAAGGCCTGTTCAATTCACCTTTACTGGATTCCAGAGTAAAAACGCGTACTGTATCAAGAAAAGAGGTCGTTCTCGGTCATCTGATTGGTCCGCTTGGCCTGATCTTTGTCGTGAATACAATTGCCGCACTGGTTGAAAAATTCTTTACCCAGCAGACCGGAGCCATGTACGGCCTCCAGAATGTTGAAATGATACGGATCATGGGCGGCCGGTATGAATGGATCATGACCTTTGCCAAGATCCTGGCCATTGGCTTTGGCCTCCTGAACGGCTGGCTGCTGCAGCATACCAAATCACGGCAGGGCCGCCTGCGTCCCTGGTATCTGATCTTCGGGTTTGTTTCCATTGTCATAGGATGCCTGATCTTCCTGTTTCCGGGGAATACATTGGGAGAGAACTACTGGGTTTATTTCTTTTTCTTGTTGGTGGCATATCATACGGTAGGGAGCACTTTCTTTTACCTGTTCCGCGATAACATCTGTTCGCTGACTACGCGTGATCCGGGTGAAAAGACAAGGGTGCAGTTTGTCCGCAAGCTTTCATGGACGCTGATCTCCGGGATCATCATCGGTATGCTGATCAACATGGTTGCCCTGCCGATGTGGCTGGAAAAGGATATCCGCGGTTATCCCCTGCTGATGATCATATTGTCCGTGACTGCAATCCCCCTGCTGCTTCTCGAATACTTTTATACAAGAGAACGTATCACAGAGGATATTGCCAGCGAGGTCGGCCTTGATCACGAGAATCGGGTACCGCTTCGCGCACAGATGAAAGCGCTTCTGAGCAATAAGTATTATGTCATCCTGACCGTCATTGCCACTGTTGCCGGGATTGTGGATTCCTTCAAAGGCGGAAACGTTCAGTTTTTCTATATCAAGTTTATGCTCGGCGGCGCGGAAAACCCAATGATGTACACAATCTACCAGATTGCTACAGGTATCCCTCTTGGAATCGGTGCGCTTCTGATTTATCCGCTTGCCAAAAAAACAGGTATCAGGAACCTGACCATCGGCGGTTATGCGCTCGTACTTGTCGGCAGCATCCTGGGTTGGATGTTCCCGGATCAGCTTGTGCCGGCCGTCATCGGTGGTTTGCTGCGAAATATCGGGTGGATGCCGAACGCATATATTTTTGCCACATTGATGTGCTTTGCATTTGACAGCGTGGAATACAAATCCCATCTGCGGCTGGAAGGCTTGCTGGGTGTGGCCATTATCGGAGCTGTACAGGCTTTGATCAACGCGCCTTTTGCGGGAGGGTTCGAGTCTACTATCCTGAAGCTCGGTTTTGTTGACGTGGAAGGAATCATGCCGACTGCTGAAGTCAAACAATTCATGACACTGGCGTTCTACCTGTTTGATATTATTCTGGCAGCCGCCGTTGTTATTCTGCTGCCCTTTGTGGATGTGGAAAAACATCTTCCGGAAATTAACACGGAGCTGCGCCGGCGCAAAAAAGCGGCTGTTCTGGAACGCGGTGAGGAGTGGATTGAGCCGGAGGAGCTGGAACGCCGTGAAAAAGAAAAAATCGCTCAGGAAACAGAAGAAAACCGGATTCGTGATTTGAAAGACCGCTGTAACAGAAGAGGCCTGGACTTTGATACAGAGAACGCGAAATATCTGGTACGAAAAGAAGAAAAAGAACGAAAAGCAACCATGAAAAGACAGCGCAAAGCGGTCAAAAAAGGAGTAAAAGATTCATGAGACAGCTTATTGAAAAGCCACAGATTATCAGTGTGTCTGTGGTCGCAGGAAACATCCTGCTGCTCACCGTGCAGGAAGGAGACGTAACGGGAGGAGTACAGATTCCTTATCTTCCGATGCCGGGTGAAAAACTGGAACCGGACCGCGATATTCCCGCACTGGTTTATATTGTCAAAGACGGGAAACGGATCGGCGTGAAGGTGGAAGATCGCAGGAAGGGAACGCAGCGTTTTCCGTTTGAACGGCGCATCGGTGAAGAACTGAATACCCGTGCAGCAGACGATCCCTGGACCTTTTTGGTCAACGGAAGCCATCCCATACGTGTTTACAGGAAAACAAAACCAAATAATATGGCGGATCCCGACGGCGGGTATACATATCTTCACCGCCTGTATCTGGTGCTGGATACGGAATTGAAGCCGGGAACAGATATTGGCCTGGATCTGACTCCCGGGGTCTTTGACCGTGAACAGATGGTAATTCCATTCGTTCCGGAAAAACTTTTCTCAGAAGCCATACACGTAAACCAGGTTGGATACCGAAAAGATGACCCATCCAAAAAAGCATATCTTTCCCAGTGGATGGGACTTGGCGGAGGAGTCTGCTACGATAACCTGCATATGTTTTACCTCGTGAATGAGCAGAATGAGAAAGTGTTCCGCGGTGAGATCCGCCTGAACCATTCCGGGGAAGCCGTTGCTGTCGGTCAAGCGGAGATTTCCGCTTTCAGCCCGATTTACGAACTGGATTTTTCGGCCTTTTCACAGGAAGGCTTATTTCGCATTGTTGTTCCGGAACTGGGTTGTTCTTTCCCATTCATGATTGGTGAGACGTCAACCTGGCTGAACGGATTCAAATCGTGCATGAATGCCCTGTACTGCCAGCGCAGCGGAATTGTTACGGGGAAACCCTACTCTGAATTTGAACGTCCGCGGTGCTATCATCCGGACGATGGCCAGATCGTGTACCACAGTAATTGTTCCCTGTTTGAGAGCGGGAATGGCCAGAACTGTTATGGAACGGACACAAACAACTTCGGCAATCTTCTCCGCAAAGCGACGGATCAGGTTGTTGAGAATGCTTGGGGCGGATACTTTGACGCCTGCGACTGGGACCGGCGCATTCAGCATCTGAAGGCGTCAAAGCTGGGCATGGAACTGTTCCTGATGTTCCCGGATTTCTTTTCGAAAACAAGCCTGCCGATCCCTGAAAGCGGAAACGGTATTCCGGATATTTTGAATGAGGCTTTGTACAACCTTGCATTCTATAAACGCCTTCAGATGCCGGACGGCGGAATCCGCGGCGGCATAGAGCAGGAAGAGCATCCAATCCTTGGCCAATGCGGATGGCAGGACACCTGGAGAGCCTATGCCTATGCGCCGGATTTCTGGTCGTCCTGGTACTATGCTTCCGCTGCCGCCCGTATGGCTTACTGTCTTAAAAAGTATGACGCTTCCTTGTCAGAAGAATACCTGGTCAGTGCGAAAAAAGCCTTCGGATGGGCAGAAAACAGTTATGGCGAACTGTTGCCGAAGGAAGGCCACAAATGGACCCGGGAAGCGCATGAAGCTGCAAAGAAGCAACGTGAAAACGCGGCTGCAGATCTGTTTTGCGCAACGCTGGACAGTGTTTATGAGGACCTGTTCATCCGTATCCGCACTGAAAAAAACTATGACGCGGCATTTATTTATGCAACACTGCCCAACGGAATCGGTAGGATTGATATCAAGCAAAGCTGCATGAATGCAATTCTGCAGGCAGCGGAGAACGCGCTGGCTAACGGGGAACGTCTTCCTTATCATCTGACGAGTGAGGATCTTGCACATGAGTATACAGGCAGCTGGAGCAGGTTCTGCACGATTCCACGGAACACCCAGCTGATCCGCGCTCATTTCCTGACAGGCGATTCGCGTTATCTGGCCGCCGCACTAGCATCCTCGGACTTTGCCGCAGGTGCAAATCCGGACAATCTCTGCTTTACCACCGGCGTTGGAGAAAGATATCCGGAACATATGCTCCACCATGACAGCCGGATGACGGGGCAGAAACCGCCTGTGGGTATTACAGTCATGGGACCGCAGAATTTTAATTATCCGGATGACGCCTTTCCGCGGCTGATCAGGTCGGATTTCCTGTGGCCCGGGGCCTATGTATGGCCATCCTTTGAAGGTTACCTGGATATTTACCGCCATCCATGTGTAACGGAATACACCGTTCAGGAAAATATCGGACCAAACGCATATCAGTGGGGATATTTTGCTGCAAGAAAACAGAAGCAAATCAACAAGTAAGTCATGAATCTGCATGATTATATCGGAAACAAGGTGTTTTATAAAAAGATCCTGATGGTAGCTGTGCCGATCATGGTGGAAAGCGGTATCAGCAATTTTGTCAACCTTCTGGACAATGTCATGGTAGGCAGAATCGGTACCGAGCAGATGTCCGCTGTCTCCATTGTAAACCAGCTGATCTTTGTATATTCACTGTGTGTGATCGGCGGCGTGGAAGGCTTAAGTATTTTCACCGCTCAGTTCTTCGGAAAAAACGATCATGACGGAATACAGGCTACATTTCGGGCAAAGCTATGGCTTTCAGGCGGTGTGTCGTTTGCCGCATTTACAATCCTCATTCTTTGGGGTCCTGAACTTATTGGCTTCTATCTGAATGAAGGTTCGGAAGCAGGAGACCTGGCAGCGGCTCAGGGGTATGCTGAGCAGTATCTCCATATTATTTTTCTTTCATTTCCTGCTTTCATGTTTATCCAGGTGTACGGAAGCACGCTCAAGGCTTGTGGGAAAACGGTTATTCCCATGCGCGCAAGCATCGTGGCTGTACTGACCAATCTTGTGCTGAATTATCTGCTGATCTACGGTATGAATCCGAACGGACTGGCGATCATTCCTCCGATGGGGGTGAAAGGTGCTGCCATTGCCACTGTTATCAGCAGGTATACTGAAATGATAATCCTGGTCATCTGGCCGCACCGGCATCACAATCAAGCGCCGTATATCAGAGGCGTCTATAAGACGCTGAAAGTTCCCTGTAAGCTGATTGGCAGGTTTGCACGGACAGGCGCCCCTGTCCTGATCAATGAAACGCTCTGGTCCATGGGAATGTCTATGCTGCTGCAATGCTATTCCCTGCGCGGCCTGGATGTTGTTGCTGCTTTCAATATCAGCGGAACGATCACAAACCTTTTCAGTATAGTGTTCTTCTCTATGGGAGACGCAGTGGCGATTATTGTCGGGCAATTGCTGGGGGCTGGAAAACAGCATGAAGCAATGGATACGGATCGCAAGATATTCGTTTTTGCTCTTTTTTTCAGTGCTTTAACCGGTATAATGTTATTGTCAGTTTCAGGATTGTTTCCCGGAATATACAATACAGATGAGGGAATAAAACTCCTTGCATCCCAGCTGATATGCGTGTATGCGGCCTTCTGCCCGATGATTGCTCTGTGCCATTGCAGTTATTTTACACTCCGCTGCGGCGGGCGGACAATTATTTCTTTTCTGTTTGACAGTGCATTTACTTGGACGGTCAGTGTCCCTGTCGCATTTGTACTCAGCCGGGTTACGGATCTGGATGCAGTATTGATTTATCTCTGTGTGACCGGGGCTGATCTTTTGAAAATGATGCTGGGACTGGCATTAGTGAAAAAAGGGATCTGGCTGAATAATCTGACGGAATAATGTATATAATGAGGAGGTCAGCACATGAAAATCGGAGTAAACACGTTTGGATTAGGTCCGTATCTGAAAAGAAACGAAGCTGAAATCTGGAAAGGATTGCGGGAAGCTGGTGTCACGGCGATTGAACCCTGCATAGCGTTTCATCCGAGAAAAATACAGACAAAAAAAGAAAAGGAAGAATGGGACAGGGGAAGATTCGCCGGAGAGTTTTCCGCCCCTGTTGCAGAGGAAAAAATCCGTTTCCTTCGTTCCATGGGTTTTGAAGTGTATTCATTTCAGCTGCAGACTCCCATGCTGACCATCGGTGCGGTTGAAGAGGCGATCCCTTATATGAAACGAAATGAACTGCATTACTGCATTTTCAGTTTCATGGAGAGATCAGTGGAAAAAATCATTTCACAGAAGGATACTATCCTGCAGGCTATCCGGTTACTGCAATCGCACGGTCTGGAGTTTCTCGGGCATAACCATGACATGGAATGGCTGCCGGATCAGGGCACTTCTGTGATGCAATGGCTGCTGGACAACGTTCCGGAGCTGCGCTTTGAAATAGATCTTGGCTGGACAGAATATGCCGGAATAAACAGTATCGATATTCTGAAAAAGTATCCGGATCGTTTCCCTCTCCTGCATTTTAAAGAGATTGCCAAAGATGGAAAAGCATGGACGGAAAAACCCTTCTGCACTGCTCCGGGAGAAGGAATACTGCCGCTTAAGGAACTTCTGATTACAGCGAAATCAATGCAGCTTGAGGACAGGGCGTATATCATTGATCAGGACGATTCTATCAACGGAGATATTGTACAGGATATTGCCAAAGGAATACTGCTCATGAAATCTGTTCTCTGATCATAATCTTCAGACAACAGAGGATCACCGGGAATCACTAAAGGGAAGTGCGTCAACCGCCAAAATTAGAAGTTGTTTGTTTTTTCGTTGAAAACGCGATTAGAAAATTGGTCGAGTTATTAGAAATCTTCTAACAGTTTCCAACAGAAATTAGACAAAAATGCAAGAAAAAAGAAAGAGCCCGTCCGGATTGACATCATCGTTTTTTCTCAATGATGTCAAATCTGGTTTCGGGCTGAATTGGCACCCATGAGAGGGCTCGAACCTCCGGCCTGCCGCTTAGGAGTTGCGACCGCCTATAGTCCTCGTTAGGAACGCATGAGTCTAGAAACGTTTATTTTCAACATTGTCGAGCGCCACTTTGGGATTTTTTGCTCCTCTAAAAGTCCTTGTAATCCTCTTTGTAACCGATCCAAAATTAGAAGGAAATTAGAAATTCTAATTTTGGTGAGCGCTCTCTGCAAGCGTCAATCACCAATGTTAGAAATGGGAAGCTCTTAACTCCACTAAAATTATGTCATATTCCTCATCATTCCTTGTATTGTCTCATTAAAGGTAGAAATAAAGATTTTCGTTTCCAACTGGATCTTCATATCTTCAGTGAAATCCATAATTGAATCAGGGGTTTCTTCTGTTATCTTTTCATAGTTCTTTTTCAAATAATCCTGCTTTAATACAAATGTGGCTTTCTCTATGAGTCTAGGTAATTGTTCCTCTATCGAAGGTGTAAAGTTTAATGGTAGGTAGCGGGTTCGATTATCCCACTGCTCAATAAGATTTTTTTCTGAAACGCTGTATAATTCGCATAACGCATTCTGAACACGTGTTTTAATTGACGCTGTTACTTGCCCTGATCCATAATGATTCTGCGCTAATGATCGAGTGATCTGGCATGTAGAAATTTTGTATGCAATTATAGACTCATCAATTAACATACATTGATTTGTCGATAGGTACTCATTATTTTTTTTGATTCCAATGGGGAAATGGATTATACCATAAACAAAGAAATCAATAGGTGTAGCTTTCTTGGGATTAATTCCACAAATTCTTTTTACTTTTGTATCTTCATCTTCGTATGTGCTCTTTGCGCGAAATCTATCAAGAAACCCCATGCTATACCTCCTGCAATTGCCTCCATCATACCATGCTCATTGAGGTTAATCCTGCGTGATGAGCGCTATGCGTTAAAGCTTTCAACTTGGGTTTTAGCGTTTCTTCTTGAATATCGATGCAATAACACCCACAATGAGTATGATTATATAGCCCAAAAGACCAACAATTGATGGGCCAACCAGAATCCAAATGATGATTACTCCAGGAGTTCCAAGGATGCTTCGTCCGAAGTCCGATATTTTTCCCGCAGCTGACTTAATCCAATCCCAAAAAGAAGGTTTCCCGAAATCAAAAGAATCAATTGTTGCTTCGACATCTGCTCCATTTTTGATTGCTTGTGGATATGCAAATAGCGAAACGCTTCTATTACCTTGAATAGTGCAATAGAAAATGTAATTGTCTTCG
>Ga0265298_10001452_pt1 | contig 35112 bp, 29 predicted proteins | sample AusTroGonzalo_MG_3_FD_193486 | JGI IMG/M metagenome (GOLD analysis project Ga0265298, IMG submission 193486) | Bovine rumen microbial communities from tropical cattle in Woodstock, Queensland, Australia - Gonzalo_01 | ecosystem: Host-associated > Mammals > Digestive system > Stomach > Rumen ...
GTCACCTACAGATTCCATGAGAGACTTGAAATATTCCTGTGAGCATTCCGGAAAGAACTTGTCCTCAGCATAGTGGTGGTGTATGCCGTTGGCAAAGAACAGGCGCTTGGCATAGACGGTAAACTGCTCAAACTCCTTGCAGTTACGCTCACCCTTATAGTTCTCAAGTATGTTCTCCACCACGTGACGTATAGGCAGATTCCATTTGCAGTTCTGGTCCCAGTGTATGTCACGGCCCCACTTGGCAGCCTCAGAGAGATGGTATGCATACTCTTTCTGCTGTAGTGTCAGCTCATCCCATCCGGGAATGGTGTAGCGCATAACCTTGAGGTCAGCAAACTCATCAAGCAGATACTTGAAATCACTCTTCTTCTGTCCGCAGCCGGCTGTCATGGCCAGCAATCCAGATATCATCATAATCCTATAAATTGATTTCATATTGTAAAAATACCCTTTTTACCGTAGTTTTTTTACTCCCGACAGAATCACACCCCCCAGAATCATGGCAGATCCTATGCCTGATACCAAGGTCATGCTCTCGTTAAGGAACAATATCGCTCCTATAAGCGTGAATACCGGGTTCAGATATACATAATTGGTGGCAGTAACATTGCCTATCGCAATCAGAATCCTGTTCCAAAGTACAAAACAGAACAGTGATGCTATTGTTGAGAGAAACAGCAGGTTTCCCCAAACCTTTATGTTGTCAAATCTTACTGAAGCCAGATTGGAATTATCGGAAAGAACCAGAATCGGAATAATGGTAAGCAAGCCGTAAAAAAAGACCTTTCGTGTGGCGTAGAGCGTACCGTAACGCTCTGCCATCTGTCCGGAAAGCTGGCTGTATACAGCCCAGCTGAGAGCAGCCATGAAAGCCAGGATGTCACCCTTGGGTGACAGGCTCAGGCTGTTGCCGTCAAACACCACCATGGCCATGCCTGTCAGAGCAATAACCGTGCCTGCTATAAGCGGCAGCCGCACCTTTACATCTTCCAGACCGTCCACGATAGGGCCGCGGAACAGTTTCTTGATAAGCAGGGTAAGAAGTATGGTGAGCAGTGGCGCTATGCATACTATGAAAGAGACGTTGCACGCCTGTGTATAGCTGAGTGCGGTATTTTCTGTCAGGAAATAGAGTGATCCGCCGCTTATTCCCATGACAAGAAACAGCAACTCATCCCTTAGAGATTGTGAGAAAGCCCTTTTGTTATTGCCTCCGCGTATAAGACACACTGTAAACAGTCCCAGATAGGCAATGATGAACCTTATAGTAAAGATCTGTGCCGGTGTAAGCCCCTGGTTTATGAGTGTCTTGGTGGATACGAAAGTCACTCCCCACAGTGCCATCGTCATGAACGCCAGCACATGGTACAGGAATTTACCTTTTAGAGGTGTGCTCATAGCTTGCCTAAGAGTCCAAGGGTCACGTTGCGGCGGAACCGTATGAGCATGTTGCCGCGCTGTGGCCTGAATGTGATGAGGTAAAAGCACCACAGCAGGATAGTGGCACACCACTTCTTTAGTTCAGATAGCTTGCGCTTGCGGTATGAAGCCTTGCCGATGCGCAGGGTACGTGCCCTCTCGCTTTGACCTATTCCTTTGGTCAGACGGTTGAAATAGTCCGGTTCCAGTTTGTATGCGGGTATGCTGTGGTAAAGTATGGCATCGGGCAGGTATGAGAACCGCATGCCTTCACGTTTCATCTTGTCAAAGATGTCTTTCTCCTCTCCTCCGCCCAGATTGTCACCGTTTCGGCCCAGCTCAACGTTATAAAGGCCCACCTTCCTGAAAACGCTGCTACGGTATGCGGCGTTGCCTCCTCCCGGGTAGTTGTCGCCGGGGAAAGGTCCCGGTTTGTTTCCAAAATAGAGATACCCGGTAAGCAACCTTTTGATAAAGTATGTCATCCAGCGGGGTTCACGGCCTGTCTCATAATGAGGAATGATAGGACCTCCGGCTGCATCTGTCTCAGGGTGTTTCTCAAACCAGTCTGCGTATGTTTTAAGATACTCAGGGTTAACGGTAGCATCATCATCCACATACACCAATATGTCACCTTTTGACTCTTTTATTCCACGGTTGCGTGCATTTGAAAGCCCCTGGTTGGTCTCAACATGATAGCTCAAATTAACTGCTGGAAAATCAGCGCAGAACCGTTCTACCTCAGAGCGTGTGTTATCCGTACAGTTGTTGTCAACCAGCACAATTTCATAATAGTCAGTGCTGAGAGAACCCTGTGCTATACTCTTTAGTACGTTATAGATGTACTTGTCGCGGTTATATGTGCAGATGATGACAGAAATCATTGTCTTTGTTGTCCTTTAATGAAATCCAGAATCATTTGAGAAGAATTGTATCCGGCGGTTTTGCCCCAGAACTTATCTATCATCCGTATACGTTCTCCTGGATCAAGAACATAGTCTCCAGTCTCTATGCATGAACAGAAAGAATCAAAGTCATAGACTTTCTTTCCCGCAACGTTCTCATCAAACGGATAATAGAAATCACGCTCCTTTACATACTCATCATAGTCATAGAGATACAGAATCACGTCCTTGTTTTCCATGAGCAGCCAGTCATAGAGCACGGATGAATAGTCTGTTATCATCACATCCACATACGGCATTACAGGGTAAATATCCATCTGTGGTGATACAAGCATGATATTTGAAAGAGACTTGACATTATCCGTGAGTACCACATTGGCATGTGGCTTAAGGATAAGCAGCTGGTTCTTTGCAGCCAGAATACCGTTGAGCCTTTCCATGTCCATGCTTTGGGTAAATACATTGCGTTGTGAATCGCGCCAGGTGGGCATATAGATCAACACTTTGTCAAAACCATGGATTGTTTTTATAAGGTCAAGTGTCTGAACCGGCTCATACTTATTGATAAACTGTTTACGTTCCTGCTCTGTGGCTGTAAGGATACTGTTTCTGGGATAACCCATTTCAATACAGTTGGATTCAGGAATCCGGAAAGCTCTGGCTAGTGATGAGGTCTGGAATGGGGTTGATGAAAGAAGCCAATCCGGTCGGCGGAATGATTCAGGATGACAGAAAACATCAATTTTGTTCTTCTTGCTGAATCTGTCAAGCAGAGGTCCGGAAACGGTATTGAACTCTATTCTTTTCAGTCCTACGCCATGCCAGAGATTTAAGCATTCAGCTCTTCCTGACAGACAGAACATGATATCTGATGTGTATGAATTGAAAATCCAGTATCTGGAGGTAAGGGCATGCCACATACCTACGGGGCCCAATACCCAGTATGCACGTAATCCGTAACTGCGTACCTTCTTTACTGAAGCCCTGTTAGTAGAGAGCCATATATATCTGTTTTTCCTGTCTCCGTGTTCTGTGGCATACAGGAAAAGATACTTGGCATTGTCTGCGAAAGTTCCCCTATAACTTCCGAAAGCGTACTTGCGTTTACTGCGTGGAAACAGAAACGAGAAGGGGTAAATGATATAACAGATCAGGTATGCAAGCAGTTTCATTTGTTTTCTTCAATATCAATGATGTTATGAGAAGTCTTTATGTCAGGAATTACATTCCAGTCTCCATATATTCGTCTTAAATATTTATCGTAGTTGCTTGGGGCGGGGAATATGTGCCCCTCAAATTCTATTTCAGTCAGAGGAAAGATATCATCTTTAACTCTTTGGGCATAAAAACCGCAGCCATAGTCATAGATCAGCAGCTTATGTTGAAACAAAACGCCCCAGATCCTTGCAAGCAGTATTAACAGCAACGAAACAGGAAACAGACAGAGAGAAATAAAGTGTTTTAACTTTCCATCTTCTAAGGTCCTGAAAACACGTCTGAAACAAGGACCGTAAAGAAGGTCTATCTTTTTTGATATTTCCGGGCGGCCGTTCACCAGATAGAAGATATCAAGCCATACATTATTTCTTTTTACAATGGTTTCCTTCGGGTTTTGGGGATTAGGAACATTGCGTAATACTGATACGCGATTGTTTCTCAATCTTGCACATGTACTGGCAGTGTATTTCTTGAAATTGATGTCTTCAAACTCAAAAGGAGGCCTTAGTTCTTTTTCCATAGCCTCTTTCAGTTTCTTACGGTCTTTTTTCATAACGCAGACATCAAGGTCATCATCCCAAGGTATAAAGCCTCCGTGTCTGGCTGCTCCCAATAAAGTACCGGCGTCCAGCCAATACTGGATTCCTTCCTTTCTGCAGATTCTGTCTAATTCCAAAAGAGAATCCAACAGACTCATTTGAATGGTTCTGAGCATAGAACCATCAGGATTGTATTGTTGCCTTAATTTTTGATGTAATTCAGGTTTTATCATCTTGTCTGGTTAATCGGGTTTACGTGAAGATTGGATATAACTAATAATCATGTTCCATCCATTTTTCCGTTCGGAACGGTTGATTCCTATCAGGGAAATGGTAAGTATGGCGATAAAGATACTGAAAACAATGACTGCAAGGGACTGGATTATGTTATTATTCCAAAAATGATTGTGGATGTAATTCTTTGCCGGCAATGAGATTGCAACAGCTGTTATCGTAACTGCAAAAATGGGCATCAGCGTATATCTGAAGTAATCAGACAAAGACAATCCAATGGATATTTTTACAAAAACAGCCCTAACATATATGGCAATGGCACTTATTATGATAGAAGTAAAGAAAACGCTTTCCGGCGGGTAATGCATGAATTTCAATACAATGTATGATACAGGAAGAATGGAAAGTGTAAATATACCGCATACAATGTGATAATTCCGGATTTTCCCATATGCTTGCATTGAAGTTGCCAATGGATTGGCAAGTGAATCAATAAGTGCGTTTATCATTACCAGTTGGGTAAACAGATAGGTATAATCAGGAACCTTTTTGAGCCATATGTTCAAAATGAAATCAGTTTCCAATAGGATTGGGAGTGAAACTATGAACAATAAGAAAAAGGAGAACTTGGAACTTTGCATCACAAGTTTCAGCATACCTTGTTTGTCACCTATGGAATAGGATTTGAGAATTTGAGGTTTTACAGCGGTAAAGAAGTACTCTGAAAAGAGTTGGACGGTAGAATAAACCTTATAGGCCATGGTTCTTGCTGCATTTATGACAGGTCCAAAGAACATATTCAGAAGCATGTTGAGTCCTTGGCTTTTGCATATTACGGAAAGGGATCCTATCATATTCCAACCTGCAAATCCGAATAATTCCATAAATCTTTGTTTGTTCCACCAGAACTTGAATCGGCATTCGTCATAAAACTTATTGCAGTACAGAATGTAAAAAGATGAAACTGCAATATTCACCACAAGCATCAGGAATGAATATAGAATAAGTCTGTCACCGGAATTGTGAGATATGATGATAGCTATTATCAGGTTTCCCAATACCTCAAAGAAACTCAGGTATGTAAAAACCTTCATTTTCTCCCTTATTATTATGATGCCATGGTAGGGAGATTTTATAATCGTGAAAATAAAGGAGATGATGCTTAGTTGGAAAACCCATTTGGCCGCATCCATTCTGTCGGCGGTCTTGGCTTTGTTGTACAGGAACCATAAACCGACTGTTTCGCTTAATATAACGATCAGGATTGCAATTACAAAGAATACAACTACGCATAAACTGAAGGTTCGTTTCAGTTCAGCATAATTGCCTTTTCCCATCTCATCGGCAAAAAAACGCTGGCATGATGTAGACATGGTACTGTTGAGGAAAGAAAACATCATCACAATACCTCCTACGGCATTGTAGATACCCATATCGACCTCGCCAAGAGCGTCAAGTATCACTCTTGAAGTATATAGGCTGACCAATGTCTGCACTGCCATCCTTATATACAGCATGGCAGTGTTTTTTGCTATTTTGTTTTGGTCTATGCTTGACATCAGCTACCTATTATTTTATCGTAGATGTTATTTAAAACCTGTTGGGTCAGTTCTACCGGATTGTTTTTCAGACGTACCGGATTGACAGAGCTCACAAGAAGAGCCAGGTCCTGTTCTTTGTTTGCTGCAACAGGTTTCTGCATATTCATATCAGCCATCATCTTACGGAAAAGAGTAATTGCCTCTTGTGGGCCGGCCGTTCCTAAAGACTTTGAGATCAGATAGAATATGTTGGACAAATAATCTTTTCCTCTGGGATCAATGCTATGCTCCGGATGGGATATCATATACTCCCAAATCTCAGGTAAACAAACGGCAACAGCGTGTCCGTGAGGAAGTTTGTACATTGACGTAATCTTGTAGCTCATTGCGTGGGCTGCAGTAGTTGCGGATATGTTTATAGCCCGCCCTGCGTAGTTTGCGGCAAGCATGATTTGTGCTGCGGCATAAGGATCGTTGTCAAAAATATAGCTGCTCCAATATTTTGTGATCAATTCCACTGCCAGTCTGGAATATTCTTTGCTTTCATCGGTGGAATTCACTGACCACCAGCTCTCAATGCCTTGGCAGAGAGCATCCATCATAGTGCATTTCTTCTGATATAGAGGCAGAGTGGCAAGAACATGCGGTTCAAGCAAGGCATAATCAGGAAGGACACCGTCATTGGTTACGGTTTGTTTGGCTCCCTGAAAATACATCACTGCATTGTGTGTGGATTCGCTGCCTGTACCTGCTGTAGTGGGGATAGCAATGAAAGGAATCCTGTTGCCGTCAATCGTCAACTGTTTTGAGACGAGTGGAGGAATCAGTGCATTACGTTCCTCTTGGGCCAGCACAGCCAGTTTAATGCATTTGGCCACATCTATTGAGCTTCCGCCGCCAACAGCGAGAATGGCATCGCAATTATGGCTTTTAAAAAGGTCTATTCCTTTACATACATCCTCAAACAAGGGATTGGGACTGAAATCTGAGAAACAGACCTTAGTCACAGTGATTTTTTCTATCCTATCCCTGATATTCAGGAACGGAAATGAAGAATCTATAACCATGAAAAGCTTATGGCAGCCTATGGTTTCAATAATATCCTGCAGTTTGTCTATTCCCTCTATAATCTTTTGCATAACGTTAATTTTTCAGGAACTGCATCAATGCCTCTTTGTTCTCTATCGGAGTTGTTGTAGGCCTGCCCAGATCCTTGCGGTTTCCCTTCTTTACTTTGATTTCCAGAAGAATGGGTCCTTTTTGTATTTGAGAATTGAGAGTTGAGAGTTGAGAATTCAAATCTTCCTTTGTAGAGAAACTGTAGGCAGCGGCGTAACCTACAGCCTTCGCTACTGCAGGCAGATCAATCTTCAAGCCCACCGTAGGCTGACCGCCTACTGAATCATGGGCTCCGTTGTTGAAAACCACGTGTATGTAGTTGGACGGTTTCTTGCTTGCCACTATTGCCATGGACCCCATGTGCATTATTGTGGCACCGTCACCGTCAAAACACCATACCTTACGGTCTGTCTTCTCCAAAGCTATTCCTAGTGCAATCTGGCTGGCATGTCCCATTGAACCTACGGTCAGGAAATCGCGCTCGTGTCCCTGGTTCATGGAGGTTCGGTACTCAAAGAGTTCACGGCTTATCATACCGGTTGTAGAGACTATACAATCCTTGTCACCAAGAGCAGCGGCAACAGCCTGGATGGCCTCTTCACGAGACATTGTAAGGTCATTCACCTCAACGTTCTGAAGCTTGTAGTCCTCAAAGGTGTCCTTCTCAATAACCAATGCAAAGACTTCCTTGTCAGCAAGAGCCTTAACCGCTTTCTCAATCTGCTTGGCTGCCTTGTCTTCTTCCTTGCTCATCACCTCATAGTTCACACCCATTACATTCAGCAGGCCGGTTGTAACCTTGCCTTGTTTTACATGCTGAGGTTCATCGTGGACACCGGGACGGCCGCGCCAACCAATCAGAAGCAATACGGGGATGTTATAAACCTCTTTATCGGTCAGTGATGCCAGCGGGTTGATTATGTTACCTTCTCCACTGTTCTGCATATAGACACATGCTGGCTTGCCTGTGGCCAGATAGTGGCCGGCAGCAAAACCAACGGCAGCACCTTCATTCGCTGCAATTATGTTATGTTGAGCGTCACAATGGTCTGTGATGTAGGCACATATATTCTTCAACAGACTATCCGGAACACCGGCAAAGCAGTCAATCCCGTTCTCTCTTAAAGTCTCTATAAAATATTCCGGTCTAATCATTATTCCTCGGGTATTAAGGTGATTATTTCCTTGATTGACATACACTTGTCGTCACACTCCTTGGCGCGATGGTTCTCTAGGATGGTGCGGGCGGCATCCTGCATGGCGGGGAACCCTGTACGGGTAAGCTGATTGGCGTAGATGACTACGTTCACGCCCCTATCCTTGAACTCCTGCTCGGTGACAGTATTGAATGAGGTAGGCACAACCACGATCGGAGTAGTGGTGTTCTTCTCACGGAACTTCTGCACAAACTCAAATATCTCAGCCGGATCTTTCTTGCGGCTGTGAATCATAATGGCATCGGCACCGGCTTCAGTAAATGCGAATGCACGTTTGAGGGCATCGTCCATACCTTGTTCCAGAATCAGGCTTTCAATACGGGCGCATATCATGAAATCTTTGGTTTTCTGGGCTCTCTTTCCAGCCTTGATCTTCTCACAGAAGTTCTCAATGGTATCCTGGGTCTGTTTTACTTCTGTTCCAAACAGAGAGTTCTTTTTGAGTCCCGTCTTGTCTTCAATGATGACCATTGATACACCCATACGCTCCAAAGACCGTACGGTATATACAAAATGCTCTGTAAGTCCGCCGGTATCTCCGTCAAAGATGATAGGCTTGGTGGTAACCTCCATTATATCGTCGATGGTGCGGAAACGGCTGGTCATATCCACCAGTTCTATATCAGGCTTGCCTTTGGCGGTGGAGTCACAGAGAGAGCTTATCCACATGGCGTCAAACTGATATGTCTTACCCTCCTGAAGCACCGTGGTCTTCTCTACGATAAGGCCGGTAATACCGCTATGTGCTTCCATTGCAGTAACAAGCCCTTTCATGCTGATAAGCTTACGTAAACGGCCGCGACGCATATCCGGCATAGCCAGTTCAGCACGTAGAGTTGAGTCAAGTTGTTTGTATTTTGGGTCCGATGAATATGAATATTCTACAAGTTTTCCTCCGTATTCACCGAGAACTTTCAACACCTCTTCACGTATGGGTTTCTGGAATCCGTTCACCCAATCATCGCCGTGAACTACATAGTCAGGCTTGAGTGCCCTGAGATTATCTGAGTAGCTCAAGGTCTTCTGCTCCACAACCCTCTCTACACCGGCTATGTTCTCAAAAAGAGCCTTACGCTCATCAAAAGGATTTAAAGGATAACGCTTGTAGCTTGCTACTGCCTCATCAGACAGAATGCCTATGGTCAGACGTCCCAGACGGCATGCTTTGTTGATGATTGCTATGTGGCCGCTATGAATGTAATCGGTTGAGCAACACATATAGACGGTACGCTCATTTACCTCTTTGACACGTGCGCTTACAACTTCCAGGTCATCTGGCGTATCAATCTCAGCGCAGAGCATATCCTTGACATCGACAGGATAAATTCTGCATTTGTCGCTAACCTCATTGAAAGCGTTCTCAGCATAACATTTGCGATTATCACTATCACAGAATTTCTCTATGTTTTTTAGCCATATCAGCCAGTCTTCCTTGAGAATCTTATAGAGAGGTTGGGCTGCCATAGCGTTCTCAAAGAACTCAATGCCCACCTTCTCAATGCGTCCGTCCCTGATAACGGCTTTGAAATCCTTCTCGGGTAGAGGGAGCGTGCTGCTTACTGCCATACAGCTTACGGTGCTGTTCAGGATAGCCTCAAGTACCAGTGGCTCAAACACCAGATCACCGTGCATCAGAATTACGTCATCGTCTTTGAGATAATCCTTTGCGCAATAGATGCTGTATATGTAATTGGTCTTGTCATAAACAGGATTGTTCACGAATGTGAATTTCATAGGAAGGTGCAAGGCGTTGCAATAATCCACCAGGATTTTGTCGTAATAGCCTGTAGTCATTACCACCTCCTCTACTCCAAAAGAGACCAATTGTCTGAGTTGTCGGCTCAGGATAGTGCTGTCCGATGATATCTCAGTCATGCACTTGGGGTGGGTGTTGGTTATGGCTCCCATCCTGTGTCCCAATCCGGAATTAAGTATAATAGCTTTCATAAAGTCAATCAGTAATCAGATCAGTTTTTACAATGCTTCATCATCAGGACGGTTAGGGCCCTGCGGACGTGATGCTGTGCCTCGTCTGCATGATTTCTCCCAAGCAGCTTTGCGCTTGAGATAATCTTCGTAATGCTTTTCCAAATAGTTGTCTGCCATAGTCAACTTCTTTTGAGTTCCGGTGCAATCTGTAGGAGCGGTTTCATTACGAACTCCCTCTGATACATGAGAGGGTGAGGAATCGTGAGTTCAGTTGTATTCATGACGATGTCATCATACAGAAGCAGGTCAATGTCTATTAATCTATCCTTATACTCCCGGTTTACAGATTTTTCACTGCGTCCCATTTGGCGTTCTATTTTCTGGGTAGCATGCAACGCTTCAAGAGGTTGCAGTGTAGTTTCCACCTTAACCGCCATGTTCAGGAAAGAATTTGAACTCTCAAATCCCCACGGCTCTGTCTCAATTACGTCCGATACTGCCATTACTGTACCCACCTCACGGGCAATGTGGGTGAGAGCGGTCTCCAGATTTGACCGCCTGTCACCCAGATTGGTTCCTAAGGATAGGTACAGTGTTGCCATCTGTATCAGTCTGTGATCAGCATTGCATCACCATAGCAGCCAAATCTGTAACCCTCCTTTACGGCCAGATTATATGCGGCCATCACTTTCTCATATCCACCGTATGCGCAGGTAAGCATGAGCTGTACAGACTCAGGCAGCTGGAAGTTGCTTACCATGCTGTCTGCCACGCTGAAGTCATAAGGCGGGAATATGAACTTGTTGGTCCATCCGTCAAAAGGCTTTATAAGGTGGTCTGTACCAACCACTGTCTCAAGGGCACGGTTTACGGTATTGCCTATGGCGCATATCTTGTGTCCGCCCAGTTTTGCCTTGTTTACAATCTCCGTGCACTCCTCAGTAACGAACATCTGCTCTGATTCCATCTTGTGCTTGGTCAGGTCCTCCACGTCAATCTCGCGGAAATTACCCAGACCGCAGTGCATGGTTATGAATGCACGGTCTATACCCTTTATCTCCATGCGTTTCATGAGTTCACGGCTAAAGTGCATTCCGGCGGTAGGAGCTGTAACAGCACCCTCGTTCTCTGCAAAGATGGTCTGGAAGCACTCTTCATCACTGTAATCATTGCTGGTCATCTGTGCTGTGGGCACAGGATTGACGGTGCCGTCCTGGTTGTATGACCAGGCGCATGCCTTGCGCTTCAGATAGGTGGGGATAGGTGATTCTCCAAGTGCATAGAGAGCTTTCTTGAATTCATCGTGCGGTCCGTCATAAAGGAAACGGAGCACACGGCCGCGTGAGGTGGTGTTGTCAATCACCTCAGCCACCATTGAGTTGTCTTCACCAAAGTAAAGTTTGTTTCCAATGCGGATCTTGCGGGCGGGATCCACCTGAACATCCCATAACAGGTTCTCTTCACGCAGCTCACGCAGCAGGAAAACCTCAATGCAGGCACCGGTCTTCTCCTTGTTGCCGTACATGCGGGCAGGGAATACGCGGGTGTCATTGAATACGAAAACGTCCTTTTCATCAAAATAATTCAGGATGTCCTTGAACAGTACATGTTCAATCTCATCGCTTTTCTTATGCACGACCATCAGTCTTGACTCGTCGCGGTGTTCTACAGGATACTGTGCAATCCTGTCTTCGGGGAGCTTGAATTTGAATTGTGATAGTTTCATTCCCTAGTATTTAGTTGTTGTTAATCTTCTTTTTTCAGTTAATGGCTTTGCGGAGTTTCTCCAGATTAGTGGCGTAGTCCTTTATATTACCGGTGAAAAGGCATGAAGTTCCCGCAACAAAGATGCTGGCACCTATTTTGCTGAGAACTTCTGCATGTTCAAGTGTTATATTTCCGTCCACCTCCATGATAACATCTTCATGGTTCTTCTCTTTAAGAAGCTGCATCACCTTCTCGGCTTTCTTTATGGTAGATGGAACGATGTGCTGGCCAGCAAATCCGGGATTTACCATGAGGAGATGGATTCCGTCAATATAGTCAAGAACCTCTTCCAATGAATATACGGGTGTGGCGGGGTTGATGGCCAGGAATCTCTTGCAGCCGAACGGCTCCAGAAAATCCAAAGCACGCTGAACCTGGAATGTACTTTCGTAATGAACAGAAACGATATCGTTTTCCTTTATTCCTACCCACTGGAATTTGTATTCCGGATCCTTTACCATCAGGTGCAGGTCCATAGGGATACTGGTCAATTCACGAAGACTGCGAATGTAGTCAACGCCAAGTCCAAAGTTGGGAACAAATGTTCCGTCCATCACATCAATATGAAGATGCTCTACTCCTTCATCCTCAAAGATCTTCAGAGTCTCTTTAAGGTTGATGAGGTCTGAGCACATCATCGATGCAGAAATCTCTTTCTTGTGTGATTGCATATTGTCTTGTTTTATATTTATACGTTCCATAAAGTCATAACCTTGCAGTAAGGCTCTTTATGTTTTCTCATCAGCTCAAGTCCATCAATCAGTTTCTCCTGATTAAACCGATGTGTGATAAGACTTGCAGCATCTATATTCGATAGGGTCTGAACGGCATCAGTCCAGTCAGACGGATTATTTCCATCGTAAGAAGAATTCCAGGTTCCTGTTATCTTTAACTGCTTACGCAGTATTTTCCAGTAAACGGATTGTTTAAGAGGAATGTCACCGCTGGGATTACCCATAAGCACCAGTCTGCCTCCTCTCTTGGTGGCATTGATAGCCATCTCAACGGCATCAGGGGTGCCTACTGCTTCCAGAACAAAGTCATATTTATCCTGATCTTCGCTGTTGAGGCCTATGGAGTACGCAAGTTGACAATGCTCAACCATGTTGCGTTTGTCTTCATTCCTGCCTATCACGGTAACGTGCTTTGCTCCTGTTTTCCTGGCCCAGAGGCCGGCTGCCAATCCAATCATTCCGGTACCTATTATGGCTATGTTGTCATGGGCTGTCACATTGCCGAACTTTATGGCATGAAGTGCCACGGAGAAAGGTTCCAGCATGGCTGCCACCTCAAAAGGCATACTCTCAGGGATTTCAATAAGATTCCAGACAGGTACGGCAACATATTCTGCAAAAGCTCCATCCCGGCGTGAACCTATATAGTCATAGTGTTCACACATCTCATAGTGCTTGTCAGAGCAGGGCTTGCAGTTACGGCATGGAATCAACGGGAACACTCCTACATGTTTTCCAACCAGATGTCTGTCACTGTCATCAGCAACAGAATGGACTATTCCTGAGAACTCATGTCCGGGAACAGTTGGAAAATGATATGTCCCTTTAGTGAAAACCCTGGGAACGTCTGAACTGCATATTCCGGCGGCTTTGACCTGTACGATGACCCATCCTGGCTTGCATTCAGGCATGGGAACATCTTCATAGCGAAGGTCACCGACATTATGGAGATTATATGCTTTCATTTTCTCATTATAGCTTCAAAGTTTGACAGATCCTCCCTGGTCGTTATCTTGAAGTTGTCGGTATCACCGGGTATCAGCACACATTTGAGTCCGGCACGGTAGGATACCTCCGTACTTCCGGTTATACGTTTTATTTCGTCCTCAGAGAGTTTCATGTTGGCGTCATAGTAAGAGCCGAATCTGAAAGCCTCGGGGGCTTGTCCGTTCCAAAGGGTTTTACGTTCCAGAAGTGAATCTATATGCTTTCCGTCTTTACTCAGATATACAGTGTCTTTGGAGGGTATTACGGGCAGTACCGCATCAGCATCCTTACAGGCGTTGAGGCATTCTGTAACCAGATTTGCCGTCAAGAGCGGACGTGCTGCATCATGAATAAGGACGATATCATTATCTGTTGCCCCATTCTCTTTCGTAACCTTGAGGGCATTGATGATGGAGCCTTGTCTTGTCTCTCCTGGTTTGGAGTAATATACGGGAATCCGGGGTGACAAATGCTTGACACACTGTTGTACGTATTCCAGCCATTCATCCGCAACGCCTATGACAGCCATATCCACCATCTTGTGTCCCAGAAGTGTGGACAGGCAATATTGGATGACGGGAATACCTTTCACTTCCACATATTGCTTGGGAATTGAAAGCCCCATACGGGTCCCGGTACCGCCGGAAAGTATAATAGCTATGTTCATCTTTATCGGTTGTTATTGATTGTCACTTATCTCTATAGTCTGCTTCTCAAGCCATTCACTGAACTTCTCCGGATTAAGACAATCTTCAACCTTGAAATCACCCACCCGGGTGCGTCTCAAGGCTATCAGATGACCGCCGCTTTCAAGAGCCTGCCCAATGTCACGGGCCAGAGCCCTTATGTATGTACCCTTACTGCAAATCACCCTGATTGTTATGTCAGGCAGATTGCATTCGGTAAGTTCTATCTCGTCAATGACCAGTGTTTTAGGCTTGAGTTCCACCTCATCACCCTTGCGTGCCATTTTGTAGGCGCGTTTGCCGTCCACCTTGCAGGCTGAGAATGTGGGCGGAACCTGCTCTATTGTGCCTTTGAAACGTTCCAGCACCTGTTCCACCATCTCACGTGTTATATGCTCCGTAGGATAGGTGGCGTCAATAGGCTTTTCAAGATCGTATGAGGGTGTTGTTGCGCCAAGCCTTATTGTTGCATAGTACTCCTTTGTGCCGGACTGGAGTTCCTCAATGCGTTTGGTAGCCCTGCCCGTACAGACAATCAGTACGCCTGTAGCAAGTGGATCCAAAGTTCCGGCATGTCCCACCTTTAGTTTCTTTACACCAAGGCGGCGACATATCAGCCAGCGGACCTTACCCACCACATCGAATGATGTCCAGCGGTACGGCTTGTCAAATGCTATGATCACTCCTTCCTGAAAATCCATTCTGCTTAAAGGAATATCAGTGTCAGTATTCCGGCTAATGCGCAATAGGCTCCAAACCAGATTAGCTTACCTTTACGTACTATTGAAATCATCCATTTGCAGGCTGCGCATCCTGAGAGGAATGCAGCAATAAAACCTATGGCAAGCACACCAATGCCGGCTTCACTGCCAGCTGTACCTGCTCCGGCTTCAATCAGGTCTTTCGTATCAAGCAATGCCTCACCAAGTATCGGTGGTATTACCATCAGGAAAGAGAACTGGGCCAGACGCTCTTTCTTATTACCCAGCATAATACCTGTGGCTATAGTGGAGCCTGACCTTGAAATGCCCGGTAGTACTGCCACGGCCTGTGCAATGCCTATGATGAAGGCATGCCATCCTGAAATGTTTTCTCTCTGACGCGGTTTTGCGTAATAGGAAAATGTGAGCAAGGCTGCCGTTACAAGAAGGCAATAACCCACAACGGTTGTGCCTGAACCGAAAACAGCCTCAATCTTGTCCTTGAAGAATACACCTACTATACCTACCGGAATCATTGAGATTATGATGTTGATGGCATAGCGTGTGCCTTCATTCAGATTATTGTAACTATTCCATGACTGTCTGGTAAAAAGGTCACGGAGAATCCACACAATCTCTTTCCAAAGGATAACCAGGGTGCTCAACACAGTGGCTACATGAACCAGAACAGTAAATGCCAGATTCTGCTCTCCATCTATCCCGAAGAGTGATGAAGCTATGGCCAGATGTCCGCTACTGCTTATGGGCAGGTATTCTGTCAATCCCTGCAACAGTCCTAAAAGAAGTGATTCAAACCAGTTCATTCTGCCTTATTCTCCTCTTTTCCGGTTTTGGGTTTGTAAAGTATAGCCACGATTATGGTCAAAAAACCTATTAAAGTAACTACCGGAGCTACTTTTACGCGGCGAACGCTGAATATGTCAGGTTCAAAATACTCGTTGGTACAGTTGGGACCTGTCATCAGTAGGAAACCGATGATGATGATTGCCATTCCGATTGCAACCAGAATGTAATTTGTCTTGGTAAAGGCCAGTTTTTTCTTATCCATATCTGAAAGTTATTTGATTATACGTAGTGGAGTTCTCCTGATTTCATCCTGAGGAAACGGTTCACTGAGTGCAGGGCGCAGACGCCTGTTATGAGCAGGCCTATAATAGTAACCACTGCAAAAACGGGGATTAATATTCCGGGTTCAGCCAGCATAGTGAGCCATGGTTCATATTTGAGACCCAGTTTGAGTCCATACCAGATTATTATGCATGAGAGTAAGGCTGAAACTAAACCTATCCACAGGTTTCTTGTAATGAAAGGCTTGCGTATGAATGACCATTTTGCTCCAACCAGTTTCATGGAATAAAGGATGAAACGCTGTGAGTAAATGGTAAGTTTTATTGTGTTGTTAATCAGAGTGAATGATACCAGAGAAAGTATTATTGCCAGTATGAGCAGAATGCCGGCTATCTTATGTATGTTGCTGTTTATGATGTCCAGCAGATCTTTTTGCCAGGTAACTTCACGTACCCCCTCCTTGGAGGAGATGGTCTTTTCTATGTTTTTCAGGCTGTCGTTGCAGGCATAATCGGCCTTTAACCTGACAGAGAGCGATGCGTAAAAAGGATTATATTCAAGGAATTGTGAAGGGTCTGTTCCCATGGCCTTGGTCATGCTCTCCAATGCGTCATCCTTTGATATGAAAGAACAGGCTGCACAGTATGGTGAGGCTTCGATGCTCCTTCTGAGTGAAGTGAATTGCGTGTCAGTGATGCTCTCCTTAAGTATCACCTCCACGGTCATCTCCTGTTTGAGATGACGTGACAGGTTCCCGGCAGTGAGCAACAGCAGAGCCACGATACCTATGAGCAGCAGAACCAGTGAGGTGCTGATGCATGCTGTCACGAACAGCAGGTCTATCTTTCTTTTTTTCTTCTGTTTGACCATATCGTTCTTGTGTTATCTTTTTCTGAAAACGTAAACTATGGAACTGCTTTTTCCGCGGTTCCAGAGAGATACCAACCATGAGTACAAACCCATCAGCATCCCGCGCAGGAATGCCATCCTGTGTTGCATGTTCCTTTCTGACAGAACAGAAATATAGAAACTGTCAAAGGGCATTCTCTCATGATGCATAAGGGTAAATCCGTGTCTTTGTGCCAACATGGTCAGGGAACTGGGATTAAAATGCCAGCGATGCCTCGGCACGTCGTATGCAGCCCAATAAGGACCATAATGCTTTGCATCGGTAGAACAGATATTTGGGCATGCCATTACCATTATACCACCCGGTCGGAGCAGTTCATAGAACTTGTCCAGCAACTCATGAGGATTGAAACAATGTTCAAACACGTGCCACATAGTAACCACATCAAAGGTGCCAGGGTGCAGGGTTTCTATTTCGGGAACGTCTATCATGCGGTGACGGAACATCTCCATGGAGAACTGTCTTTCCTCATGATACTTCTCAACTGATGTCACCTTCCATCCGCGTCTTTCCATCCGGTGTGAAAAGAATCCTGTCTTGGCTCCATAGTTCAGAAGAGAACCTGTTGTACGGTATGCCTGCATCTCCACTATGCGGGCTTTCTTGTGCAGCATACGCGCCCTTACGTGATAGTAGAGTTTGCTTACAAGACCCTTGGGTGAATCACCAAGCTTGAGTTTCAGGTTCAGCTTGTCATAGCGGCGCATATCATCTTCCGATGGGGGATTCAGGGTATAGACAACTCCGCATGACGGGCATCGCATAAGGGTATATGATTCCCTGCTGACCGTAAAGTCCGTACAGTTTGCATAGGGAACCTGTTCTGATGCTCCGCACAATGGGCAAGGCTTGAATTCCTGAAATGTCATTCCGGCTTTTTTTCTTTGCTTTATATGTACCTACGCACGCGTAGGCGCAAAGTGACCGCAAAGATAATACCCAGAGATACCCCTTGTCAAGTGTTTTAAGGATATTTTACTCAAAAATAAACAGTAGATGGAAAAAGGGAAGGTCCTATTGCTCAACTCCAAATAAGGTGGCCGATGTGGCGTCAGTGATTCTGACTGTAAGAAAATCTCCCGGTCTATGGCTGCCCTTGTCAAACACCACGGTGCGGTTCTGCTCAGTACGTCCGTACAGCTGCTCGCGGGAGCGTTTGGAGTAACCTTCAGCAAGTACCTCATACTCTTTTCCGATACATTCGCGGTTGCGTTCCAGTGAGAGTTGGTTCTGCAACTCAATCATCTCATTCAGACGGCGTATCTTGACCTCTTCCGGTACATTATCGGGCAGATGTTTGCTGGCGTAGGTACCCGGGCGCTCAGAGTAGCGGAACATGAATGAGGCGTCAAAACGGCACTCACGCATGAGTGACAGGCTCTCCTGATGATCCTCCTCTGTCTCAGAGTGATAGCCGGTAAACATATCGGTAGTAAGGCCGCAATCGGGGATGATGCGTTTGATCGCATCGACACGCTCCAGATACCACTCGCGGGTATATTTGCGGTTCATCAGTTTGAGTATGCGGGAGCTGCCGCTCTGCACGGGCAGATGTATGTGACGGCATATGTTGGGGACCTCTGCAATAACGTGCAGGGTCTCGTCGCTCATATCCTTGGGGTGTGATGTGGTGAACCTTACCCTCATCCCGGGAACTGCCTCCGCAACCATGAGCAGCAGCTGCGGGAAACCTACTGTAGATTCACCGTTTTCAAACCTGTAAGAGTTTACGTTCTGTCCCAGCAGGGTCACCTCTTTGTAACCTTTTTTCTTAAGATCCATCACCTCATTGAGGATGCTCTGCGGATCCCGGCTGCGTTCACGTCCGCGGGTATAGGGCACAATGCAGTAGTGGCAGAAATTGTTGCAGCCGCGCATGATAGATACAAATCCGCTTATATGGTTGCCGCATATACGCTCCGGAATAATGTCACGGTAGGTTTCTGTGGTGGATAGTTCCACGTCCATGGCCTTGTGTCCGGCTTCAACCTGTGCCATCAGGTCAGGCAGTGAGAGATAAGCGTCCGGTCCGCACACCACATCCACGTGATGGTTTTCTGTCAGATCCTCTTTGGTGCGCTCTGCCATGCAGCCCATAACACCGATGAAAAGGCTCTTTTTCTTCTTTTTCATGGCGTTAAGAGCCTCCAGGCGGTTCCATATCTTCTGCTCGGCGTTTTCACGTATGGAGCAGGTGTTCAGGAATATGGCATCGGCTTCATCAATGTTTTCAGTAGGCTCGTAGCCAGCCATGCGCATGATTGATGCAATAACTTCACTGTCGGCCACATTCATCTGGCAGCCGTAGGTCTCAATGAAAAGTTTCTTAGCCTGTTCTTCCATATTCCTTCTTCTTTCCGGCCGCGAAGTTACTCATTTTCTGTAATAAGTAATAGGGATTTGGGCCAGCGTGCTCTTGCTTTTAAATAAGTATATGCTTAATTTTGCACCGTTTTCAGTTTTTTGACATCAAACAAGTAAAAAACATATAAAAATGGCTTTCAAAAGAATCACCGCTGCTGAGGCAGCACGTTTCGTCAAGAATGGTGACAATGTAGGTCTGAGCGGTTTCACACCCGCAGGAACTCCTAAGGCAGTAACACATGAGATTGGTTTAATGGCCCATGAACTCCATGAGAAGGGGCAGGAGTTTCAGATTAGTCTGTTTACCGGTGCATCTACCGGTGACTCCTGTGACGGTATTCTGGCACGTGAGCATGCCCTGCGCTACCGTGCGCCTTACACCACAAACAAGGATTTCCGTACCGCTGTCAACAACGGTGAGATTGCCTATAATGACATCAACCTGAGTCACATGGCACAGGAGATGCGTTACGGTTTCTACGGCAAACTCAACATCGGCATAATGGAGGCCTTTGATGTTACTGATGACGGTAAGATATGGGTAACCGCAGGTGTTGGTATAGCTCCCACCGTGGCACGTCTTGCCGACAAGATAATAATTGAACTGAATGCCGCTCATGCCCGCTGCGCCAAGGGCCTGCATGACATATATGAGCCGGCAGATCCTCCTTATCGTCGCGAGATACCTGTTTATTCTCCCAGTGACCATATAGGTAAGGATTACATCCAGGTAGATCCCTCCAAGATTCTGGGTGTAGTTGAAGTAAATATCCCTGATGAGGCACGCGGATTCACCGCTCCTGATGAGACCACTCTCCAGATAGGCCATAACGTGGCCCAGTTCCTTATCAGCGACCTCAAGCGCGGCATCATTCCTTCCACTTTCCTGCCTCTGCAAAGCGGTGTGGGTAATGTGGCAAATGCCGTTCTGGGTGCTCTGGGTGAGGATCCTTCAGTTCCTGCATTCCAGATGTACACTGAGGTAATCCAGGATTCCGTTATAAACCTGATGCGTGAGGGCCACTGCAAGTTCGGTTCCAGTTCATCACTGAGTGTAAGTAACGAGACCCTGCAGGGCATCTATGATGATATGGATTTCTTCAAGGATAAGCTGGTACTCCGTCCTACTGAGATTTCAAACAGCCCCGAGGTGGCACGTCGTCTTGGCCTGATAGCCATGAACACCGCCCTTGAGGCCGATATCTATGGTAATGTGAACTCAACACACGTAAGCGGTGTCAAGATGATGAACGGTGTAGGCGGTTCTGCCGATTTCACCCGCAACGCATTCATCTCAATCTTCAGTTGTCCGTCAGTAGCTAAGGGAGGCAAGATCAGTGCCATCGTTCCCATGTGTACTCACGTGGACCACAACGAGCACAGCGTAAAGGTGCTCATCACCGAGCAGGGTATTGCCGACCTGCGTGGCAAGTCACCCGCCGAGCGCGCCAAGTGCATCATCGAGAATTGCGTGCATCCAGACTACAAGCAACTCATGTGGGACTACCTCAAGATAGCCCAGAAAGGCCAGACCAGTCACGCTCTCGACAAAGCCTTCGCCCTGCACAAAGCACTAGCCGAGAAGGGTGATATGCACCTCGCCGAATTCTAAAAGAAGGGGCACAAAAGGGACGGTTCTTTTTGTGCCCCTTTTGAGAAATATCAGAAACGATTCGTAGCCATCTCGTTGCGGATCGTTTTTTTCTGCTCGTTTTTCCGATCTAATTACCTATATTTGCAAATACGAATTATGAAATACACTAAAAAACTAAACCAATGAACAAAGATCACTTGTTTGAACTGGCCGAAAATTACATTTCCCAGACGGGAATATCCGTCTTTCTGACCGGTAGGGCCGGGACCGGTAAAACCACTTTCCTTAAATACATTGTTGAGAATACGCCCAAACGCTGTGTAGTGCTGGCGCCCACGGGTGTGGCTGCAATCAACGCAGGCGGTGTTACGATTCATTCATTCTTTCAACTGCCATTGTGCCCCTATCTGCCCGATGTCCAAGAGTTGGTTACCGAGTACCAGTTGCCGGATGCAAGGCGCCAGTTGCGTAAAGAAAAAGTTAAGATAATCAAGACGCTGGACCTTCTTATAATAGATGAGATATCCATGGTGCGTGCAGACCTGTTGGATGCCGTTGATGCAGTAATGCGCCGATACAGACACAGCAACCTTCCTTTTGGTGGAGTTCAGTTGCTAATGATAGGCGATGCTCACCAGTTGCCACCCGTAGTGACTGAACAGGATGAACCCTGGCTAAAGAAGGTGTATCAATCACCTTTCTTTTTCCACTCCAAGGTCATGAGGCAGCTTAAGTATATCACCATAGAACTGCAAACTGTTTACCGTCAATCAGATACATCATTTCTGGACATACTCAACAGCATTAGAGGCGGAGTGATGGACAATGCCACATACCGTATGCTGAACAGCCGCCTGGATCCACGTTTCAATCCTGATGACAGCGTTGCGGTATCGGGCCACCGGTGGATTCGTTTGACCACTCACAACCGTCAGGCGGACAGCATAAACCAGGAGAAGATGGAGGCTCTGAAAACAAGGCCATACACATTCTACGCCGAGATTGAGGGCAACTTCCCCGAGAACACGCTCCCTGCTGAGAAAGTGCTCCTACTAAAGGAAGGTGCGCAAGTAATGTTCCTGCGCAATGACTCCCGTGAGGGCCGATACTACAACGGAAAGATTGCCACCGTAACCGATATTGACTACGATGACGGCATCACCGTGACCGATGAAAACGGCGATGAAATCAAGGTTCCTATTGAAAAGTGGGAGAACATTCAATATGAAATAGACAAAGAAACCAAGGAGATTGTTCCTAAAGTTGAAGGTACATTCTCCCAGTATCCGCTACGGGCCGCGTGGGCTGTAACGATTCATAAGAGCCAGGGACTGACTTTTGACAATGTTATCATCGATGCGGCGTCGGCCTTTACATTCGGTCAGGTATATGTGGCACTGTCACGTTGCCGTACACTTGAAGGCATTGTTCTGAGCAGCCCTATTTCACAATCCTGTCTGTTCAACAACAGTGATGTATCCGGATTCCATGAGCAGTTCCTGCCCGTATCCGAGATGGAACGTCAGCTGGATGCATCTCGTGCGGAATATTTTATGAACATTCTCAAGGAGTGCTTCACGTTCAGCGAACTTGAAAGACTTACCGGTTGGGCAGGTGGAATATTCAATAACCATCTCAAGAACACCTACCCGGAGCAGACCGTCAGGATGGAGGAGAGCCGCCGCAAAATCAGGGATATTGAGAAAGTTGCCGAGACATTCCGCCGGGAACTGGACAGAATAGGTCCTAATGACAAAACCTACCTTGCTGAAAGAGTTGGAAAAGCTGCCGGTTATTTTCTTCCGATACTGATCAATGTGGCATCGGAAGTAACACCGATTATGTCCGTATCCATTGACAATAAGGATGTTAAGAAAACACTAACGGAGGCATCAGGTGAACTGTTGCCTGAACTCTCCATGCATCTTCAAAGTCTAAAAGAGATACAGGAAAACGGATTCAGTATAGAATCATACCTCAAAATAAGGAATGATTCTCTGTTGTCACCCAAAACATCTGTCAAAAAGATAAAAGAGCCAAAACCTGTTAAGGAAAAGGTGGTCAAGGCCAAGCCCACCATTGAGGAAATCTACTCTGACAACCGCCACCCCGAGCTCATTCAACCGCTCATAGACTGGCGTACAGAGCAGTACATGGCTCAAAACATCCGTGCCTATTGGGTTCTCACCCAGCGAACTCTCCTAGAAATAGCTGACACCTGCCCATCGACCAAAGAGGAACTTCTGGCAGTGAACGGTTTCGGTCCCGCAAAATGGAAACAGTACGGTGAGGAGATTCTGGAACTGATTGCCAAGCATAAAAAATAACCAATGTACTAATCGTGAAATAAGGTTCGCACGTGCGTACGTGATGTAAGGACACTTTTCCAAGGTTAAAGTGTGTTAATCGTATTGCATATAAGAAAAGACGCAATATCTTTGCAGTGTCTTAGTGAATTAATACACCGATAAACAAAAGGACAAACACAAAACAATATTATGATTACAATTAACAAACTTGCTTTCAGCTATGGTGATAACGTGGTGCTGAAAGACATTTCAATGAAACTTGAAGAGGGCCGCATCTACGGACTTCTGGGAGAAAACGGAGTGGGAAAGACCACTCTGCTCACCTTGCTTGCCGGTCTTAAAAAGGCCGATGAAGGTTCTGTTGATATAGATGGTTATGAGCCATTTGACCGTAAACCTTCTTTCCTTTCCAAAATCTATTACTTGCCTGATGAGGTTGCTGCTGTAAAGTCAAAAGCTCTTGAATATGCAGTAGACCAGGGGCAGTTCTGGACGAGTTTTGACCTGGACAAGTTCCGCAAGATAATGGAAATCTTTGAGAATGATGAGAAGATGCGCATGGATCGTATGTCATACGGTCAGCTCAAGAAGACTTACATCAGTTTTGCTCTTGCCTGCAATGCCAAGTATCTCCTGATGGATGAGCCTACCAATGGTCTGGATATCCCTTCCAAGGCTCAGTTCCGTAAGGCTGTGTCCAAGTATACTTCCGATGATTCCACCCTGCTCATCTCCACCCATCAGGTCCGTGACCTTGAGGCCCTGATAGATCCCATCATCATTCTGGACCGCAGGGATGTGCTGCTCAATGCATCGATTGATGAAATAACCCAAAAGCTTTATTTTGATTATTCATCGGCAATTGATGATGAAGCGCTTTATTCGGAAACAATTCCCGGAGGTTGCATACAGGTGCTTAAGAATACAACCGGCAGTGAGAGCAAAGTGAACATTGAGGCTCTGTTCAACACTGTTCACATGCACAAGGATCTTATTAAGGATATGTTCAACAATAAAAACGCATGACTATGGAAAACGATGTATTCAGCCTGAACAGGTTCTGGCGTTATTTAAAGAGTGATTTTGACGCTTTTATATCCAAATACGGCATCACTTTGCTGGTATTGAGCACTATGCCTGTTACTTGTGATGTCTTTACCGGAGTCTTTTCATTAATGAATATGGGTAGATGGGAAGGCTTGGAGGTATATTCCCGATTGGCTTTCTTTGCTATTTTCGGTGCGATACTGCTTATAAGTGCTCCAGCCAGATTGTACGGACACCTTACAGACCGCAAAGAAGGTTCCGCTTTTCTTTTGCTACCGGTTTCAAGACTTGAAAAGTATATCTCAATGATACTGATAACATGCATTGTCATGCCTTTTATCTTTATCCTTATCTATTTGGGATTGGATGTTATGGTCTGCATGATTGATTCCACCACCGATGTATCAGTGTTCAGTTTCATTTATTCACTTGAAGATTTTAAAGCAACCTTGGCAGGAGTTCCGGTTGAAAATCTGAGCAGATTATTAAATAATTTCGGATCACTTGCCAATCCGTATCTTTATATAGATGATATAATCCAGGTGTCACTTATCTTTCTTCTTGGTGCCCTTATTTTCAAGACATCAAAAACAGGTAAGACAATGGGTAGCGTTATTTTGATAAGTATGGCTTTTAAACTCGCCACTGCTCCCATACTCGCTTATATTACAAATATGGAAAATTTGTACCAGATGGGTAACGCCGGTTATCTGGACTATACATCTGAGGCATTCAGTAACGCATACCCGTTTTACGCGTGGGTGTGGAGTCATCTCGCTTTGATAGATACCATTTGGGATAACATATTGAACTGCCTTCTGCTGTTTTTTGTATGGCTTAGACTTAAAAGGATTAAACTGTAATAAAATAAAGGACTATTATGGAATTCAGTGAAAACAAACCAATATATCTTCAGATAGCCGATGGAATCGCTGAAAAGATTCTGGGAGGTGATCTGAAAGAGGGAGACAGAATACTGTCTGTGAGGGAATTGGGCGCCGAGTTGGGGGTAAATCCCAATACTGCCATGCGCAGTTATGAAAAACTGACAATGGACGGCGTCATATATAATCAGCGTGGCATCGGCTACTTTGTGGCCGATGGTGCCAGGGAGATAGTTTTGCGTAACATGCGGGCTGATTTCATTCAGAATGAGGTTCCCGTCATAAAACGCAAGATGGAGTTGCTCCAACTAAAAGTGTCGGATTTAGGATTATAATTAGGTCAAATAAAAGATGTAAACCATGTAAACACAGTCAGTTGATATCAGTGACGGTTCTTTTTGTGAAGAAAAAGAACCGTCATATCTATTTCCTTTATGTATATCTTTTTGTATCTTCGTGAAAATATAAAAAAGATCCACTATGGGAAGATCATACAAAGGCGGTGTACGTCTTAACCGCAGGACAATGACGGACCTTGTTACAGACTGGTTCCGTGACAATCAGGAGAGTTCCATCAGCATCAAGAGGCTGTATGATGAGCTTAAACTCAAGACGCATCCCATGCGCTCCATGTGTCTGGATATCGTTCTGGAGTTGCTTGATGACGGTTTCCTCAAGGAGAAAGACGGCCAGTTCCAGCTCATGCAGAAGAGCAAGTTCCTGGAGGGCGTGCTCCAGCGTCGTGTGGGCGGCAAGAACTTCCTGGTGCCTGATGACGGTAGTGAGAACGTGTTCGTGGCTGAGCGCAATTCAGCCGGTGCCGTGAACGGTGACCGCGTCAAGGTGGTGCTGTTTGCCCGTAAGCCGCATTCAGGCCTTGAGGGTGAGGTCACGGAGATTCTCAAACGTGCCAAGGATACATTCGTAGGCACGCTTCAGGTAAAAGGCAAGTTTGCCTATCTTGTTACGCCCGATAAATCAGATAAGGACATATACATACCGCTGTCCAGCCTCAAGAAAGGCCGTGACGGAGAGAAAGCCGTAGTGAAGGTGGTTGAGTGGCCCGATACCCCGGACCGTAACCCCGTTGGCAAGGTAATAGACATACTTGGTGCAGCCGGTGAGAACAATACTGAGATGCATGCTATTCTGGCTGAATACGGACTGCCTTACAGCTATCCGGAGAATGTGGAGCAGGCTGCAGAGGATATCCCATCAGAGATAACTGATGCCGCTCTTGCCGGCCGTGAGGATTTCCGTAATGTGACCACATTTACCATTGATCCGCGTGATGCCAAGGACTTTGATGACGCCCTCTCCATCCGTCCCATCAAGAAGGGGCTTTGGGAGGTTGGCGTGCATATAGCCGATGTAAGTTACTACGTTCAGGAGGGCAGTATAATTGACAAGGAGGCATTCAAGCGTGCCACATCAATATATCTGGTGGACCGCACCATACCTATGTTGCCGGAGAAACTCTGCAACAACCTCTGTTCTCTGCGTCAGGATGAGGATAAACTCACCTACTCCGTTATTCTGGAGATGACTGATGCCGGTGTGGTAAAACGTTCCCGCATAGCCCGTACCGTAATCCGCAGTAACCGTAGGTTTGCTTATGAGGAGGTGCAGGCTATCATAGAACGTGAGCAGCAGGGCGGCAAGGAGCAACTTCCGGGCGATGAATTCAAACAGGAGATAATGACCCTTGACAGCCTGGCCAAGATACTGCGTCAAAAGCGTTTTGCCGATGGTGCTCTCAGTTTTGACCGCGTAGAGGTTCGTTTTGACATAGATGAGAAGGGACATCCCGTAAGCGTCTTCTTCAAGGAGTCAAAGGATGCCAATCAGCTGGTTGAGGAGTTCATGCTTCTGGCCAACCGCACCGTAGCAGAGTCTATAGGAAACGTAAAGGGTGGCAATCCCAAGACCTTTGTCTATCGTGTGCATGATGAACCTGATCCTGAGCGTATGGAAAACCTTCAGCAGTTCGTAGCCAAGTTCGGTTATAAGCTCAAGGCTACGGGTGATCCGGTGGATATGGCCAAATCCATGAACAAGATGCTTTCTGAGGTCAAGGGCAAGAAGGAGCAGGAACTCATTGAGACCATCTCAATCCGCTCCATGCAGAAGGCTTGCTACACCACAGAGAACATTGGTCACTATGGCCTGGCTTTCAAGTTCTATACACACTTCACTTCACCCATACGCCGTTATCCGGACCTTATGGTACACCGCTTGCTTACCCGCTATATAGGCGGCGGCCGCAGCGTGAGCCAGCCCAAGTATGAGGAGTACTGTGAACACTGCTCCGGCCGTGAGCAGTTGGCAGAGCAGGCTGAACGTGCCAGCATCAAGTACAAGCAGGTGGAATATATGGCAGACCGTATGGGTCAGGTGTTCGATGCCGTCATCAGCGGCGTCACGGAGTGGGGAATCTATGCTGAAATCATAGAAAACAAATGCGAAGGCATGATTCCGATACGTTCACTTGGCGGTGATTACTTTGAGTTTGATGAAAAGAACTACTGTCTCATAGGTCAGCGCACCCGTAAGCGCTACCGCCTGGGTGACCACGTAAAGGTCAAGGTGGCCCGCTGCAATCTGGAGAAGAAACAGATGGACTATGAACTGGTCTCAACTGAGGAGTGACCTTACAGCTTGTGTCATCTTTGACCAGGAGTATTTCTTCTTTTCATCCATAACGCCTTCAGTAAACTGCTGGAGGCGTTTGTTTGTAAAGAAATCTACCAATCCATCGGCAATTTTATCCGGTTCAGGTTCTACTGCGTAGCCGGCTTTGCCGTTGGGAACTATCTCGGCCAGACCGCCCACTTTAGTAACCAGCATAGGCTTTTCAAAGTGATAAGCTATTTGTGATACTCCGCTCTGTGTGGCGGTCTTGTATGGTTGTGCAATCAGGTCTGCTGCCCCAAAACAGAAGCGGACCTCATCGGCCGGAACAAACTCATTTTTCCATATAACCAGTCCTTCCAATCCAAGTTGCTTCTCAAGTTCAAAGTATTTGTCAGAGCTTCCGTAAAACTCACCGGCCACCAGCAGACGCACGTTCAGCTCACGCAGACGGCTGTCAGCGTATGCCTTGAGGAGCAGGTCAAGTCCTTTATAGTCACGTATAAGCCCAAAGAACAGTATATATCTGAAATCAGGATCCAGGCCCAGGTGCTTAATGGATTCCTCACGGGAAGCCATCGCTCCAAAATGATCATACAGGGGATGAGGACAGAATGTGCGCGGTTTGTTCCTGTCAAAAAGGTCAATATCGGACAAGACAGATTCTGAAAGAGCCACATATCCGTCAACTGATTTAGTAAAAAAGCGTGACAGTATTTTATCACCCGGTTTGTGTTCGTGTGGAATCAGATTATGCAGGATAGCTATTCTTTTGGCTCCGCATCTCTTTGCCATACGTGATACGGCGCCTGTTGACGCTCCCATAAACGGCATCCAGAAAGGAACGATCATTATATCCGGTTTCTCTCTGCGTATTTCCCGGCTTACCTTGATCCAGTTGAACGGGTTTACTGAGTTGAGCCGTCTAACAATATCCAGTCCATCCGGTTGGGGATCCGGTGAATACTGTGTCTTGCCGGGGAACAGGAATGAAGGATACTGTAGAGTAAAGGTTATAATCTTGACTTGGTTACCCTCACTAATGAATTCCTGTGCCAACCTGTTGTTGAAATCGGCTATGCCTCCACGGTATGGCCAGGCTGTTCCTAAGATCACTATTTTCATAAATACGGATAATAATATGACACAAACTTACAAAAATAACACTCTTAATGACAAAACTGGATTTGAAAAATTGTACATTCGCAAGTCAAAAATAACGGCAAGGATTATGGGCATAAAGAGATTCTTCTTTCGGATAGCTGTTCGCGGAATGGAGCGTCTCTTTTTGTGCCGTCGTCCGTCGGGGCTGAAATCCGTATCCTTAAGCCTTGACAGGATTCAGGGGCCGGACAGTGTTGATGTCTATACCATTGCTTTCAATAACGCCCAGGTGATAGAACTTCACAACAGGTACGTTGCCAAATACCTCAAGGGCAATGTTACACACATAGTGATTGACAATTCGTCTGATGCGTTACAGGCAGAGAAGATATGTGAGGTGTGCAAATCCACAAACACTCCCTATCTCAGGCTTCATAAGAACCGTATGGGCATTTTCAGCGGCAGTTACTCACATGCAGCGGCAGTCAACTGGACTTACAGGCATATAGTGTTGTCCCGTCAGCCGTTCGGATTCGGATTCATTGACCATGATATTTTCCCTGTACAGCCTATTGATTTGGTTTCAATCCTTCATAACAAACCTGTTTATGGAGCAAGAAGGCAGCGAGGCGATGCGTGGTATCTTTCAGCAATCATCAGTTTCTACAGGCTTGCTTTCGTAAAGGACAAGAAGTTTGACTTCATGCCCGTAACCATAAACGGTGTCTATCTTGATTCGGGCGGAAGCAACTGGAACAATATCTACTCTACCATTGACCAGGATGATGTCAATGTCGTTTCTGAGCGCACTGAGCCTTTCCGTGACGGCAATCAGAGGCATCAGGATCTTATAGAACTCTTTGATGATGACAAATGGGTTCACACTATCAACGGCTCATATTGGAAAACCATTGATGTGGTCAAAGAGGATTTCATTCCTGATATAATCAGCAGGTTTGAGGTCAAAGAGGCCTGATTCTCTATTTCTTTTCTTTTTTCCTGAAGTGCCAGACAGGCAATCCCAAAGTCAGTAGAACTGAAAGAATGACCAATGCTATGCACAAGCGGTCAATCTTGAGTGCATCGGGTATGAATTCCATGATGATGGAATGCTTTCCGGCAGGTATTACCGCAGCTCTGAGCACATAGTTTACGCGGGCAATCTGCTGCTCTTTACCGTCAATGTATAGATGCCACTCGTTAGGATAGTAGATCTCTGAAAAGACTGCAATCTTGTCTTTGCTGGAGTTTGAGGTGTATTCCAGATGATCAGGAACATATTTATCCAGTCTGATGAATGCGTCGGGATCACTTGATGAAACAGGGATGTTAAGGGCATCGGCAAACTGCTTGTCCGCTACAGCCGTAGTCCTGATATCTATTTTGTTCAATGCCTGGCTTTCCTGAAGGGGAGAATCAACAAGCAGCAGACTGTCAACGAACCATGCATTGCCCATGGCGTTAGGATTGCGCATTACCTCACCGTCAGAAATATAATATTTGGTGTTAAGCATATTGATGACAGCCTTGTTGTTCTTTGAGATATGGGCCTCAATCAGATCCTGATACCTGCGCATCTTCACTGCAGAATAACCTCCGATATGCTTTAGCCTGTAAGATGTCCTTGCGTCATTAAAGGTGTTTACGTCCAGGTTTAGAACACGATAATCAAGTGATTTGTCCTGAAGTATAGCCTTCTCCCAGTTTTGCATGGCAAAGATCTGTGAATTCTCCTTGGATGTTATGAAATCCCGGTTGCCAAAGTATTTTCTGTCAATCGGAATCAGGTCAGACAGGATGGCTACTCCAAGAACAATTGCCAGAAGGAGGGTACTGTTCTTCTTCTCTTTTTTGTAGCAGTAAACCAGGGTAATGGCTGCTCCTATAAGCACAAACACGAGACTACGCAGGGCCGATGATGAAATCAGCGCCTGTCTCTGGTTCAGTATGGCGTTATATATGCCGTCAAATATACTCGGGTCAATGTATGACTTCAAGCGCTGGTCATAGGAGCATGAAGTGTCAATGGAACCCGCAGAAGCCGCTACTATCAGGCATATGGCTGCTGTTATGCCGGCTGCAATGAGTATGGCTTTCCTGTTTCCTTTTTTGTCATCAGATTCAATCAGTTTCTTTACAGCCAGGAATCCCAAAAGCGGCATGGTTATCTCCGCAATGACAAGTATTGACTCTACCGTCCTGAATTTGTTATACAATGGAAAATGGTCAAAGAATAATCTTGAAAGCCATTCATAGTTATGTCCCCAGGCAAGTGCTATTGAAAAGCATGTAGCTGCAAGCAGTGCCCATTTGTAAGTCCCTTTTACAATAATAAGTCCAAGGATAAACAGGAAGCAGATAATGGCACCTACATAAACCGGACCGCTTGTGAATGATTTTTCTCCCCAATATGTGGGTGCACCGCTACAGATACCGCGTGCGCTGCTGGCAGAGAGACCTATGTTTTTGAGATCCTTTTCCAGTTTGGAATCCTTTCCAAGATTATAATTGCTGGATCCTCCCATATAATCGGGAATGAGCAGTGTCAGAGTCTCTGCCTTACCATATGACCATGCTGTTGCATACTCAAAATCCAGGCCTACAAGCTTTTCATCGTTTCCGTCATCTGAGACCAGCTCACTATGTCCTCCGCGCATGGTCTCTTTAAGATAGCTGCGGTTCATTTCAAGCCAACTGAGCTTTGTACCTAAAACTATAAGCAGGGAAACTGCCAGTATTGCAGTAGATTTAGCAAAATCTTTCCATGTCTTATTTTTGGCGTGAATGAATATCTCGGCTATGAACAGGACACCCAACAGCATGAAAACGTAATAGGTCATCTGTGTGTGAAGGGCAAGACCTATTGTTCCGTAAAACAAAAGGATAGGGATGCCAATCCAGTATCTGTTCCTAAAGATTGCATAGAAACCTCCTATCATAGGAGCGAGGCAGCATATGGCATTGGCTTTTGTTATATGCCCGGCGGGGATGATAAGCATGAAATAAGAAGAGAGAGTCAGTGCTATTGCACCGGCAATGCTTATCCATGGATTTACATCAAAGCATATCAGCATAATGAAGAAACCTATCAGATAGGCTATCAGTATTCCTATAGGAGCGTTGTCTCCCACCAACCCCAGGTGTGAGATTGTCTCCAACTTGTTACGCAGTTTGTTTGCAGGAGTCTGACCGCTTATCTGATATGAAGGCATACCTCCAAACATGGAGTTGGTCCACCATATCTGCCTTCCTTCTGATTTTGAATATTCACGGATCTCATTTGATGCCCCTAGGTAATGTGTGGTATCACCGGCTTGCAGCACTTTGCCATCAAGGATTGGAGAACAATATATGAATCCAAAAACTACAAAAACAATCAATGCAGCAATGAAAGGGACCAGTTTTTTGAGGTTAGCTTTATTCATAAATACAAGGTGTTTCGTTTATATTGTTGCGAACTTAATAAAAACTTCCGTTTGAAAGCAGGAATTCCAATAAAGATATATCGTCAGCGTAGGTGAGCTTGATATTCCGTTCGCTTCCGCGTACAATGCCTACCTTCTCTTCAGGGAGATAGCGCAGTACCGTGCCGCAGTCATCGGTAGCGGTAAAATGCGGGTCCTGCAAGGCTATGCTGTAAGCCGCCTGTATTGTCTTTTGGCGGAATCCCTGCGGTGTCTGCATCCTCCACAGCAGGTTACGGTTTTGGATTGATTCCATATGCGTTCCCTGAGCATCACACTGCACAATGGTATCCACAGTAGGTATTGCTACGTCAACGGCGTTATATGTCTCCATTGCCTTGAGTGTATCAGTAATGATACGTTCCGATACCAGCGGGCGGGCAGCATCGTGGAAAAGCATAACCATATCCGGCTTGCTGCTGAAATGGCGTACAGCAGCCAGACTGGAGTCAAAACGCTCCTTTCCACCGGGCAATACGGCAGTAACCTTGGTCCAGTTATTGGCTTTGACAATGCCCTGTACCTTACCGATGAATTCAGTTGCTGTGACTATTACCACCTGGTCTATTCCGGGGTGGTTATGGAATGTCTGTACGGAGTGTTCCAAAACAGTCTTTCCACCCAGAAGCAGAAACTGCTTGGGGGTGGAAAGGCCGGTTCTTGAACCGGAGCCTGCTGCCAGTATTACAGCTACGGTCTCCATATCTTATTGTTTCAGCAAACTTCGCTACCTGGTTTTACGGGGCGCTGTACTGTAGTTACAGCCAGTGTGCCGTCGGCATCAAGAGCGCTCAGTATCATACCCTGGCTTTCGCGGCCCAGTATCTTGCGCGGTGCAAGGTTGGCAATGAAGCATACCTGCTTGCCTACCAGATCCTCAGGCTTGTAGTAGTTTGCAATGCCTGAGAGGATGGTGCGTCCACCCAGTCCATCATCAATCTTGAACTGGAGCAGCTTGTCTGATTTGGGCACCTTGATGCACTCAAGCACCGTACCTACGCGGATATCCAGCTTCTCAAACTCCGGGAACTGGATATTCTCCTTTATGGGTTTGGCGGGCTGAGCGGCTGCGGCAGCCTTCTCGTTCTCCTCCTTGCGCTTGAGCAGTTTCTGGATCTGAGCCTCAATTACGTCATCCTCAATCTTCTCAAACAGGAGCTCGGGCTTGCCAAGTTTGTGGCCGGCGGGTAGCAGGTCAATTGCACCCAGACGGTCCCACTGAGCACCCTCCAGGGCAATCATGCCGCGCAGTTTCTCGCTTGAGAACGGCAGGAACGGCTCAAAGGCTATTGCCAGGTTGGCTACCAGTTGGAGAGATATGTTAAGTATGGTCTCAACACGCTTCATATCGGTCTTGGCCAGTTTCCATGGCTCAGTATCGGCCAGGTACTTGTTACCTATGCGGGCCAGGTTCATAGCCTCCTTCTGTGCCTCGCGGAACTTAAAGTTGTCAAGCAGTGACTCAAGCTGCTGCTTTACATCGGCAAACTCCTTAAGGGTGTCGCGATCATAGTCGGTCAGATCACCGCATTCCGGAACAATACCGTCAAAGTACTTCTGTGTGAGTACCAGAGCACGGTTAACGAAGTTGCCGTATATGGCTACAAGCTCGTTGTTATTGCGGGCCTGGAAATCCTTCCAGGTAAAGTTGTTGTCCTTGGTCTCAGGGGCGTTGGCGGTAAGCACGTAACGCATTACATCGGCCTTGCCGGGGAAATCCTCCAGATACTCATGTACCCAAACGGCCCAGTTGCGTGAGGTTGAAATCTTGTCATCCTCCAGGTTCAGGAACTCGTTGCTGGGCACGTTGTCAGGCAGTATGAATGAGCCCTCGGCCTTAAGCATGGCGGGGAACACTATGCAGTGGAACACAATATTGTCCTTTCCGATAAAGTGAATAAGGCGTGTGTCTGGGTCTTTCCACCATGTCTCCCAGCTGCCGCGCTCTGGGTGAGCGTCACAGAACTCTTTGGTGTTGCTGATGTAACCTATGGGAGCGTCAAACCATACGTAGAGCACTTTACCTTCAGCTCCCTCAACCGGTACGGGGATACCCCAGTCCAGGTCACGGCTCACGGCACGGGGCTGCAGGCCCATGTCAAGCCAGCTCTTGCACTGACCATATACGTTGGGGCGCCACTCCTTGTGCTCCTGCAGGATCCACTTTTCAAGCCACTCCTGATACTGCTCCAGAGGCAGATACCAGTGTGTGGTCTCCTTCATTACAGGCTTGCTGCCGCTCACTGTACTTACCGGATTGATAAGTTCAGTGGGTGAGAGTGATGTACCGCATTTCTCGCACTGGTCACCATATGCATGGTCGTAGTGGCAGTGAGGGCACTCACCGGTAATATAACGGTCAGCCAGGAACATCTTGGCCTCCTCATCATAGTACTGCTCACTGGTCTTCTGGATGAACTTTCCTGTGTCGTAGAGCTTGCGGAAGAAATCCGAAGCCACCTTATGGTGTGTAGGGGAACTGGTTCGGCCGTAAATATCATATGATATGCCCATACCCTTGAAGGTATCCTTCATCTGATAGTGGTAGCGGTCAATGATCTCCTTGGGGGTGACGCCCTCTTTCTTGGCGCGGATGGTGATGGGCACTCCGTGCTCGTCACTGCCTCCAATGAACATCACGTCCACCTTCTTGAGACGTTGGTAACGGACATAAATATCGGCCGGAACGTATGCGCCTGCCAGATGGCCTATGTGCA
>Ga0265298_10001453_pt1 | contig 35080 bp, 54 predicted proteins | sample AusTroGonzalo_MG_3_FD_193486 | JGI IMG/M metagenome (GOLD analysis project Ga0265298, IMG submission 193486) | Bovine rumen microbial communities from tropical cattle in Woodstock, Queensland, Australia - Gonzalo_01 | ecosystem: Host-associated > Mammals > Digestive system > Stomach > Rumen ...
AGTCACTGAATAAAATGACGGGAGCTTTCGGCTTACAGATCCTTTTAAGCTCTTTGCACACAACACCATAATTAACTAGTTTGTCCCACCTCTCATTGCTGTTGCTTAGCCTTCCATATGGCGGGTCGCATATAACTGTGTCTATGCTATTGTCCGGCAGCTGCTTCAAAATGTCCTCACATGCGCCATGATATAGATTCATTTTACCTCCACACTGATTCCAAGTTCTTTGCACTTCTTTGAGCACTCTTGCCAAGTAATCGTGCCTGAATCAGCCTGCAATGAGAGTTCTATGAGCTTCATTAAATCTTTGTCCGTCATTTTGGCAAAGTCTATATACAGTGAGTGCGCTTTGTCTCTCATCAACCCGGCATAAGTTAGCATCGTCATAATCCAAAGATCTTTTCTCTCCGCCTCTTTTTTAGTCTTCTTCAGCTCGGCTGCTGTCGCACCGGCAGCTTCATCTCTGGCCTTCTTCAAAGCACTTTCAAGGTCATCATGGACCTTCTCAAACGCTGATCCAAATCCGGTTAATTTTGCACTCATTGAGATAGCAGTTGTCATTCAGATGATGAAGCTGCTCTTTCACTTTTCTCATCTCAAGCACTGATACCACATAAGCGATCGTCAACGCGACTACTAAAAATCCTATTGTTATCGTATAGATCATTTCTCTTCTTGCTCCATGTCTTCATTGCTAAACTTGTTCCACATCGCTTCCAGTTTGTCATGCATCAAAGCCAAAGCATTCTCCAGCTTCTCCGCCAAAGTCTTGAGCTGCTCCTCTGACAAGTGAAGTGAGATCAAGTCATTTTTGTATTTTGCGAAAGCCTCGGCAAAAGTCTCAAAGAAAGCCTCATTCCACTCCTGCCAAAGCTCCTTCTTACGGTTCTCAAGCTTCTCCTCGATGAGTTTTGTTCGGGCACGGATGTTCTCCAGTCTCGCAGTCTTCCAGTCATCTGAAAGCCCGTCTTCACTAATATCACCTAAGATGGATTCCACATTCATCGCATCCTCATCATAAGCGATCAAGTGCTCTTTATACTGCTTCTTGGCTTTCTCGGTCATCTTTGATTCAGGAAGAAAAAACTTCGTCCTCCTCTTGACCTGCTTTGCCTCGAGCTTCTGCTTCCAGTCTTTCTCAAACTGATATTGAGAGACGTTCATTGCATTCTGGCATTCATGTTGGGTCAGCCATACACCTTTCATAAACCGTTATTTTCCAATATATTATAATTCGTTAATTCTCAATAAGTTATAATTACCAAAATTTAGTGATTTAGGTAATTTTCTAAAAACCTCATACTGGCGGTAACACCATGATTTCACGCGGCCCCCAAAAATTACTATTCTCTTTTCTATGCACTTCATTTTATAACCTATTGAAATGTATACACTTATAAAGTTATCATAACTTATTGTATTCAAACTTCTTATAATGTTTTCGATACTCGCAACTTTTCATATAAGAAAGATCTGGATTTATGTTTTCTAGGCGTTTATGTCCCGTCATACCATTACATCCATCATGATGACGATGATCTTTTCTTGTCATATACGCTAAATTCTCAACTCGATTATCGAATTTATCTTCATTAAGATGGCATACATCCATTTTAGGAGTATAACCTATTGAAGATTGCATTTGCAGTATATGCACTGGTATTTTAGTGAAGCCTCTTTGTGTTGGCAACTTCACATAAGGTCTCACATCAACATATTGAGCTTTCGAAAAATAGACGGTATATGAAAACTGTTCGATCTCTTCATTATTATGCCATATTTTTCCGTGAGTCATCAATATAATAATCAGGCCATTCAATATCAGATAAATGATGCCATTTTATGATTCTGCATTTCTTTATCATTTTTTTAGATCCTTCTTAGTGGGCTTGGATGGCTTGGATGGCTCTTCATTGATTCCATTCCTCTTAATCACGTAATCGGCTTTCGCCTGCCATAACGCTATATTCTGATACATGGTGCTCCAGAAGCCGCTTGATCTCTTGGTTGTCTGTGCTCTCTTGAAGTTTCCATATATCGTCTAAAACCGTCGCAATGTCTGTCATCAATGTCATTTCCAGTCCTCCATAGTCAAAATTGTATAAGCAACTCCCCACATATAAGGAATGTCGTTCTTGTGTTCAGGATATCTCTTCTCATGCTCTTCATAGCTCTTATACAGTCCGGCGAACTTTAAGAGCATCTTCAATCCTTCCAGTTTTTCTTTCGTGTATTTCATTTCTGTTCTGGCGCTCCTCTGAATGACGCGACGATGATGGGAATGATTGAAGTGATTCCATATAGTCCAAGCCAGATCTTCCAGAATGGAATGACGGGGCAGACAAGCCAGATGAATAATGATGGCCATGCGAGGGCGATGATGTCAACCAGCCAGATGCCGATGACGTTAATGAATGTATAAAGTTTGTCTTTCATTTTTTGCTCCGAGTTATGTTTATGTTTATGACAGTCTCTTTTGGTCCGTAACCATAGTAGTAGTAATAATAGGTGCACCAGTAGTAATAGGCATACAGCTTCTTGAGCTCATCATAGTCGTAGTGGATGTAGATGTCGCTCTTTTCCGGGAGGTCTCCTCTCTTCTTCACCAGCTCTTCCAGCGTCTTCGCGATCATTGAATAGATTTCGGTGCTCGCTTCCGTATTTCCAGCCAGTGCAGTGCTTGCTGTGTTGATCACTCCTTTCAGCTCACTGATGGTCTCGCACAGTCTTTCATTTTCCCTTGCTGTTGCCATTCTTGTCCAGTCCTGCTTTCAGTATCTTCTCACAGATCCTGCTGAGGTATCTGTGCTTTCCAGTCTTCTTTGCTCTCTCTTTCAAAGCCGCGATCAGATTCTCATCCAAAGACAAAGCGAGGACCTTCTTGTGCGGTGTGTAGTGCGCGTGGATGTTTTCGTCTTGTGTCATGATTCGTAAATTCTCCAGTCTGTTGTCCCATCTGAGACCGTTCTGGTGATCGACAACCAGCGATTCGATGTTCTTCCTGTCATATTGAGAGGGATCGTATCCGAGGAAAGCTTGTGCGACGATGTGGTGGCCTTTGACAAGCTTTCGATTTCCTTCCAGATCAGTCAGGATGTAGTGCACGTATCCGCGCCAAGTCCATGTTCGGCCTGATGATCTTCTCAGTAGTCATGAAGTAGGTCTCGCGCTTGGATCCTCTTGCTATATGCTTCTTCGGTCTTGGCAGTGATTTCACTTCACCGGTATTGGTTTACTTCATACAGGCCTTCAAAGCCGATTACTGCTTTCCAGATGGGGTTCTTCTTCATTTCGTTGCTCATTTTTTCCAGTTTTCCTTTTTGTTTTTTTAATTACAAAATTATTTATCAAAATTTCAGGAAAGTCTGTGAAAAAATGAGGACTTCAGAGTATGCTCTGAAGTGCTGTAACCATCATTTTAAGATTTTTTATCAAAAATTTTCTTGATTTTCCTTAAAGTCTCCTCAGAGTCTGCTCCGATCTTCACAACGTCATTCATCGGCCTATATCTGGTTTCGCTCCATTTGATCGGCTCGACTTTTGCTTCAATCTGATCTAGTATCTTCTTCAGTTCTTTCATATTTTTCATCCTCTTCATCATTCATCCTATTTTTTCACGGAGTTGTGCGGAGTTTCACGGAGTCTCCGGATTCTTCACACATCTTCATCATTCATCCCATTTTTTCACGGAGTTGCTCGGAGTCGCACGGAGTCTCTGAAAATTTCACACCTCCTCTTAAATTTTGACGGAGTTCTCAGAGTTATTCGGAGTCTCCGAGATTCTATTATCTCTTCACAATTATTAGTGATTCTTCACACCTCCTCCTATTTCTTCACTGTTTTCTGCTGAAGTTGCTTAGCTCCTCCCATTTTTTTTCACGGAGTTCTCAGAGTTATGCGGAGTCTCCAGATTCTTCACATCTCCTCCTAGTTTTTTGTGAAGTTGTGTGAAGTCTTGGGCCTCTTCACCATTCTTCACAGTTTCAGAGGATTCTTCACACCTCCTCCCAGCTCCTCCTAGTTTTTGGTGAATCTTCACCTCTCATCCTAGCTCCTGTGTTACGTCTATGAAGAAGCCGAGAGGCGTGCGCTCCCATATTCTTTGATTGCTTGACCCGTCTCCATTTCAGCGAGAGGTCCTTCTGTGCTTCGATGAAGGGACCGATCGACAACCACATCCACATATTTCAACACATCCAGTTGCACGTCATTAAGTTCTTCCATTATATATCCAGTCCATAACCATATTGGGCATCCAACTTCTTCTTTCACTCTTCTGCATATTTTCGCTACAGTAGGTGCATTTTTTATGTGCAAAGGGTCTCCACCAGTCACAGTAAATGCTTCATCATGACCTTTCTTGAATTCTCTCAATATCTTCTGCATGGTCTCTTCAGTGAATGGTTTCCCGGCGTTGAAGTCATGTGACTGAGGATTAAAGCAACCAGGACAAGCATGTGTGCAACCACTCACCCATAAAGTGATACGAAAATTTGTGCCGATTTGCTATATCACATCGTTTGATAGAAAGATAGTTCATTTCTTTAATCTTCCTCTGACCCATCCTTCTCCGTGGACATTCTTTAGCTCTAGTTTCACTAACACCATCATTATAAAAATGCATTCCAGTTTGTCCTTTTCTCATTCTTTCTTTAGTTATTTCTGGGATGCCATTTAATCTATTGAAATTATGCTCATGCATCTTTTTTCTGCTTTCTTCTGAATGATGTCTTCCAGTCCAATTACAAAATCTATGCATGATCGCTTTTCTTTGTGTAGATGTTAATGATTCAAAATATAATTTTGCATGTAATTTCTTATGTTCAGATGATGTCATCATTATTAAGTCTTCTGGCAACCATTTCAAATATCTCTCAATATCTGAATGTCTTAATGTGACATCTTTGTGATGAAGGTTGTATCCATTTTTAGGACACCCTTTTCCTTCAGGATAGAAAAATTTCCATGCATTATGATAATTAACATTTCTAACATTAAAATCAATTTTCATATCTTAATCCCTTCTTTTCCCATTTAAGAAATAGTGGCAGGAGCTGGGAATGCTCTTTTCACTTCATGATAGTTAGCCACTTTTCTATTTATCTCAACCCTCAAAGTGGTCTTTACTGAGCACGCCTCTCAATATGATCATGTCCAGAATGTCATCCAGATCCCATTCTCTTTCAGACTTCACCCTGATCAGCAGCTCAGGCCCGCCTGTATATGGAAAGCATGTAGAATCCGTCTACTGCTTCATTGAAGTGGATGCTCCATTGTCCGATCCTAGCAATCTGCATTATTCTTTTCCTAGTGTGTTAGATAGGTTGTCTCCAAGCTCCTCTTCACAGAAGTTGAAGAAGTTGTTCAGCATCTTCTCAGTGCCCTGCACCCTTGTGAAGTCTGCATTGAAGAAGAGCACGGCAGGATTCACATATTTCTCTCTAAACTGTGTTCTCGTCAGAGTCTCCGGATCATCGTCTTTGATCTGGATTGTGCATTTGCTTTTGTTCCAGTAGATCCTCACATCGTCAGTCTGGAAGTAGAGCTTAATGTTGGCCCATCTGGTGAAGCCGATGGTATCTTATTCCTCTCTTCTCAAACGGCGCGGTGTGCTCTTCAAGCCAGTCAAGCGTTGTCTGCTTCGGTTGGATGTCTGCTTTAAGATAGTCAGTCATCTTCATTTTTCTCCTATCTTTTTCTTTACCTTAAATTCAAGCCTTCGTGCTGTGCTTGCTCTAGAGCTATGAGGATAGGCATAGATAAAAAATAGCATCTCCATATTGTCTTCTTTTTTGTAGTCTTCTATATTCGCATCAAGATCTATCAATAGCGCCTCTAGATCCATGATGTCGAGGAAGCTTAGTCTTCCGTAGCCAACTTCTTTGAGGTCTATTCCAACTTCCGGATATTTCTTCTTTATCTCTTCAATGAGCTCATTGCATCTTTTCTTTATCTCTTCTTGAAACCCTTTATCATAGACATTATTTGAGGCAATGTCAGTCATATCTAAAGAGTCAAAATTAATTTCCCTATTACAACAAATGCCAAAATGTTTTCCTTTCATTTTTCTTATTCCTCATTATTCTTAAATCTTTCTCTCGCAATCTTTATTAAAGCTGTATGCAATTCAATCTTAGGTATTGCATCAATGGTGTCTGTTAAATTGATGAGCTCTTTTAAATTGATGATGGTTCCAAACGTTTTTGCTCCGATGTTCATTTTAACACAAAAACCAGTAAGTTCATGCGTCATTTCATTTTTCAGATAAAATATTTCTGACGTGTCATTCATCACTGCATCAGGCATATAGATCTGTGAGCTTGCATTTTTAATTGGATCAACTTTCTCTTCTTTCTTAAACAATTTCTTAATAGTCTCAAACATTTTCAATTTCCTTATTTTTTTGTTGTTACAAATTTATTTATTAAACTTCATCCAAAGTTCTTCACGTTTTACTTGATGTAGTTCTTCTTATAAGCGCTTGAAGCTTCTTGGAGTATCTGGCAGCAGAGATCGCTCAGGTCTGCTTCAGTGAAGCCATCTCTCTTTCCAACGTAGAAGCCGTCATACACCACTGTAACGTCAAAGCCTCTTTCAAGCAGTGCTTTCTGGAGGTCCATGTAGATGCAGCTCTCGTGCAGGAAGATCTCACTGTCATAGGTCTGCCCGATCACTGTTGTCATCTGCTTGTGCATGTCTCCGTAGGATCATCTTCAAGATGTCGCTGTCATACCTCTTCAATGAAGCCGCTTTGCTGCTGACGTGCGTATATAGAGTCCCGACCGACCTCTCAAAGTATAGGCTCATTGCGATCGCTTTGTATTCCGCTCTCTTCTCAGGTGATTCAAACTTCTGTCCATACATCAACTCATAGAGATCAATCTTGTTGTCTAACCATATTCCGTGATTCAAGAAGTAGTTGATCCTGAAGATGCTTGACTTCACGTCAAATTCCATCCAGCCTTCTGAATAATGTTCATCTAACCAGTCTCTTCTCCACTGCTTGTCATTCTCTTTGCCGTTGTCATGCTCTTTCAGGCTCACCAAGCTGTTGGTCGCTCTGATGCCGATCTTGGTGATGGTGCTTGAATTCCCTCTCGACCTCTTGATGGTCGGGATGAAGCTGATCCTTCTCTCTCTGTCTCCCCTGTAGTAATGATGATTAAGTTCATCAGCCAGCTGCTGGTAGTGCGGGAGCTGCTGGTATTTCTGGTCCAGATAGGCGATTACGTCCGCATCGGTCAGGCTGGGAATTCGCAGATTCAGCTTAGAGTTTATGCGAATCCCGAATGTGTCTACTATTGTATTATTGATACAATAATTTTGTTTTATGTCTGTATTTCGTCTATAGTTTTGAAATCTTTTAATGACTACGCCATACTTGTTCGCCAAGACGATCAGGAGGTCTTGGACCTCTTTGTTGCAGATGTAGCGTTTGCATGTGTTCAGCTCTTCATCATAGGCATTGAAGCGATACTTCTCATCCACGCATTTGAGCAGATCCACTTCTTGGGCCAGCTCAAGCATTCTGGATACAGCTCTCTGGTTGTCATATATATTGAGCAGGTTTTTGCTTGTCGTGCTTATAGGAAGTGCGTAGAGTTCACGCCTGCCGAAGATGTGCTTATATTCATCGATGAAAGCAATGAGTATCTCCAAGCACTTTCTCCATTTTCTTCCAGCCAGCGCTTTGAAGTCTTCTTCAGTCTTTACGTCATTCCTGAATTCTTTCTGGGAATGTCTTTCGTCAAGCAGTCTCTGCTGTTCTTGCTGCTTCTTGTAGTCCGGCGTGTTGTCTTTGTTCTTGTAGTGCTCGGACAAGATTTCGTCAATCAAATAATAATTCATGTTCTTTAACCTTCTTGACCTATAAAATTTTGTTTGGGCAGGGCCAGGTCATCGCCTTTTCGTGTTGCAATCACTAGCCCAAACAACTAAATTTTCAATTAACAAAATTATTTATCAAACTTTTCTCCAAAAACTATAATAAACCGGAAAAATTTTTGTTAAAAATCCGGATCACCAGTGAGATCCGTCCGGAATAATCTCACCGCCCTGTATATGGTCCTCGCTTTGATCCAGCCCATTCCTGCTTCTCTGAGCAGTGAATAGAGGATCGTGTCTGCTTTCTTCCTGCCTACGCAATGTGAGCTGTAGCACCAGTCATGCACACAGAAAGCAGTTATGTATCTGCCATCTATTGGAGCTTCAACTCTCCAGAAGATCCTCGGGATAGAAGCACCATCAAACTCAAATCCAGCTGGAATAGTGATAGACTCACCGTCAATGATGACGGTCACTTCTTCAAGCGTCCTCAAAAGAGTCTTCTCACGCTCAAATGAATAAAACAACTCGCATTTCATTTTTTGTTGACTGGTTTATAGATAATATTGTCAGGAGAATAGCGATTCGAACGTGAAAAGGCAGAGTCCAGCCCTGTCTCCTGTTCTATTTATTCGGGCTAGAGGAAAAAGATATGATTAGATTCAAAGACAAGTATTATCCAGAATTCAATATTGACCCAGAGACGGGTGTGATTACCGACCAAAACGGGGTTGTGCAGGAAGTTAAAGAATATAGAGGGTATTTGTGGTTTAGAGGAATACCTGTTCATAGAATTCAAGCACATACTTGGTTTGGTTACTATGGATCACGGATATGATGTTCATCATCGTGATGAATACAAACACAATAATTCTTTAAATAATCTTGACCAAATACCAAAAGCAGTTCATAGAAGCATTACTTGGAAAGGCAAACCACATTCTGATATATCATGCCAAAGAATGAGTGAATCTCATAAAGGAAAACCACATCCTCATTCAGAAGCAGCAAAAAAGAATATGAGTGAAGCACATAAAGGAAAGCATCCATCAAATGAGACAAGAAAGAAATTAAGTGAATCTCATAAAGGAAATTCTAGTCATTTAGGACACCATCATTCAGAAGAGACAAAGCAAAAACTAAGTGCATTGCTTAAACAAAAATGTCAAAATATGTATTGGTGGAACAATGGTGTTACTAATACTAGAGCTAAAGAATGTCCAGGACCTAAATGGGTTCGTGGGAGACTGTTGAATAAATAGGTAGTAGAAGAATTAAAATAGAGATAGATCATGAAATACATAACTACTTTATTCTTAGTCATAATTACTGTTGCGGTCTTCTGTGTCGGCTGCATCAATTCATCAACGTCTTTTGCATTCAAGTCAGTCATCCAGAATCCATCCATTGAAGCTCAAGGCGATGCCAGATACACACCGACAAGCGGAGATGTCGATATAACCACATCGAATGATATCCCAGTCGATGTAGAATAACTTTTCTTCACTCCTTAACAAAAAGCTCCAAGAAGGGTTTTGCTTAGTCAATTTCCAGTTTTCCCTTCTTGGAGCTTCTCTATTGTCTAGATAGATGTCACCGAGTCATCTCAGATGATGGTAGTTTTCTTCTGAATAAAAATATATTGGCCCATCAGCTTCTTCATTCTGGCATAATCCAGAAAACAAAAAAGCCGTCTGGAGAGAAAAGTGCTCCAGACGGCAAGGAAGCCGTTGATCATCAGCAACTCAACGGCTTCCTATGGTGAAGTCTTACGGCTTGATGGTCTTCACCGTCCCGTCATCAAGCACCGTCTTGTACTTCGACAGCTCGGCAAGCGCTTCCTCGACCTTCTCGATGGCTTCCTTGATGTCCAGCCTCGTAATCGGGTCGCTCTTGTCATACTCGATTGTAGGAGTCCTGCATCGCGCGAGAGAAATGAGCAGTTCTTGCTCTTTTCCCAGTTTGTCCATGTCTTCTTCTATCATCTCGGTATTTTTCTTCCCGACTTCACCATTTGTCATGTCTTGCCAAGATTCATAGCAGGACTTGCCGACTTTAAGAAGCCACTCCTCAAACGACTTCACTTCATACATGGTGCATTCTTCACGCTCGAGGAAGTCTTGGCATAAAGCATTCGCTTCATATTCTGAGAGTTCGCAAAAAAGATCGATGATCTTATGCAGGCTCATCAGGTCTGCCTCGGTGATGTTGTCACGCAGTCCATTTGCATAGTCCAAGATCCATCCGTAGTGCTTCTTCACGTCAGTCTTAGCGACAAACCCTTCATAGCACTTTATGCCATCATTCTTAATTTCATCACTCATAGTTAAACTCCTTTCATTTATTCTTTTAAAAGACACTTCTCCTCCGCCCATCTTCCTCATTCTTCCTTCACTTCACTAACTCATCACAAACCTCCTTTTCATTTATTCAAGACACTATGGGGCCCAAACTTCACCATTCAATTTCCAAACAACACTTCCTCATCACTCATCATTGTGATAATAACAAAAAAGTCCGGTTTTTTCACGGAAAAATGAAAAATTTTTTAATTTTTTCAGTGCTTTCGATATTGATAGCGACAATGAATGGTGAAGCACTGTGAGCTTGACAAGCGCATTCCAGCATGTATATTATTCTCCTTTGCTAGAAAAAAGAAGGAGACGAGCAATGAATTTAAATGATTTGAGAGATGAGTACCTTGAAGACGATGATGACTGGCTGACTTATATCGAAGTCCGTCATTACTGCGATGAGGAAGATGAGGAATATTTTGAGGGCATTGATGTCATCTTCGTGTCTTATGTTATGAGAGACGGCGGGCTTGTATGGGTAAAAGCCCCAGAGTCCTCAAGGTTCTTCCAAGAGTATGAAGAGTGGGATGAAAATAAGTGGCGCTTCATCTTTGTTGATGGGCCTGTGAGTCACGGAGGATATGATCAGATAGAAGTCAAGCCAGTCGCACACGTATGCGGCAATGTGTATTTCGAGCCTATCTAGTGGCCACCAGTTCATCTCAGATGATGACTTCTTAATGAAGCTGGTATTTTACCGAACCAGCCACACTTTCACTTTCCCGAAGTCCCCGATCACCTTTCCGTCTTCTTCATAGTCGATGATATCTTCATCTGAATGAGGCTCTCTGCATTTCCAGTTGTAGACCACGTCGCATTCGCCTTTCCCAGCCGCGATGAAGTGGAATGGCAGCAGCCTCGCTTTTGCTCTGAAGCCTAGCCTCTCAACAGGCAGCACAACTTTACCTTTTGGAGTAGTAATCTCGATCTTCTCTTTCCACACCCTGACCTCTTTGATCGTCCATCTGATGGCTTCTTCAAGTTCGCTTCTCTCGACGTCTCCGGCATTGATGGCTTCAAGGTCGAAGAGGAGTTTTGACGGTGTGTATTTTTCAACAGGCTTCATCGCGCTTGCTTCATCAAGCATGGTCTTCTCTTCTTTGAGTCTCTTGTTGAGTGAAGCCAGTCCGCTTCTGTATACCGCTTCATCAAGCTGTCCTTCCAGAAAACTTTCGGTCAATGTCTTGATCTTCGCTTGTGTGTTCATCACCTTTATCTCAGCTTCTTGAATCGCTGTGTCTTTCTCTCTGCTTCTGTTGGCTTCTTCAAGCTTGTGGAAGTAGTATAACGGAAGCAAGCCCATGAGCGCGTCAAGCAGCACATCGCCATATTCATGCTTAACGTCTCTTGACCAAGTGATGTTGCACTTGCAGGATGCAGAGTGAGGAAGTCCTTTCCACTGGAAAGATATGCATGTGTATCTCATAAACCCGCCTGTCACTTCATTGATCCGCATCTTGTCACCACAGTATCCGCATTTGATCTTCCCGCTTAATGGAAGCCAGTTCTTATATGCGCGTCTAGGTGTGCTCTTCCTCTGCTCATATATCTCTTGTGCTGTCTTCCACATCTTGAATGTGATCAGCTCTTTTCCTTCATTCGGCTTCGACTTGATGAGCTCACCGTCATCTCCTCTATAGAAGCCGCAGTATATGGGGTTGCGGAGAATCCTGAAGATGTGCGTCTTGAATACGCCGATACCCAGCTTTCTCATTTGCGGACCGATTGCTTCAGCGATCTCAGGATAGGTGCAGCCATCTGTATACATCTTAAAGATAGTCTTCACGATCTCCGCTTTATCTTCATCGATCTCCGCTTCTCTCTTCCGCCCAGTCGATTTATACCCGAAGCTCTTTGTGCAAGCAGCGCACCACTCTCCTCTCTCTTTCAAAGACTGGCGAGCTTTGCGGGCCTTCTCTCTTTGGATCAGAAGCTGCTCACTGTTGATCTGTGAAGTCAGTGTCGAGACAAGCGAATCGGCAAACTTCGAGAAGTCGATCTCTCCCTCTTTGACGGTCATCACTTTCACGCCATGCGAGCTCAGCTCTTGGATGATCATGTTTTCAAGGAAGCTTCCTCTCAGTGAGCGGTGCAGCCGTGTGATGTCATAGCACAAGACCCATTCGACCTCGTCAAGCCGCTTCAGAAGTTTGCCCAAGCCGTTCCTCCATTTGCCAGTCTTCTTAGTCTCTTTAAGCCATCTCTGGTAGACAATGTCGATGGCCGCGAGAGAGTCAAATGTTGGTGGATACAATCGACCTGATGTGTTCGGATCCGCAAATGTGTCCAGCACAGTGAATCCTTTGTTTCTGGCCAGTTTTACGCATTCTTCCTTCTGTGTCACCAGCGAGATGGAATCATCTGCTTCTGCCGCTCCGACGCTTTGCCTGCAATATATAAAGCACTTCATTTCAGCTTCTCCTTGTCATAATATAGCACCATTTTCAATCTGGTAACCTTGTTAATTATGACCGAGATTAATGTAAACAAGATTACCAGATTGAGAAAAGACTAAAAAAGGGAAGCCAGATGATGACTTCCCTTTCTTTCGGTTATTCTACTTCAACTACCTCCATGCATGTCCGTAAAAGATGATAGTAATCACCAGACTTTGCTTCTGCTAAGAATTCATCAATGAAGTCTTTCTCGTATCCCGCATTTTTCAGAGCCCTGACTACTTTGCCGAGAATGTAGAAAGCATTGCCATCTTCTCCAATCAGCTTAACGTGGATTCCTGTCTGTTTCAGCATTTTTCATTCTCCTTCTTCACTTTCTTCAGATCGATCTCAAACGGCTTGATCCCATCTTCAGGATAGATGAAGTCCAGACAAGTGCCTCCTTGAGAGCAGTAGTATGGTGATACGATCATGTTTCTGTTGTCGTAACGGATCACCTTGAAGTCTCTGACGGTGAATGTCTTTCCTTCATGTATATCGAACATGATGTCATCAAGCTTTGGCTTGTTTGTGAAAGGCCAGAGCGCATCAAGGACTGCTTGCTTGTCTTTTACCGGGATCCGATAGACCCACTCATCATCCCAGCCTGCGCTTTCATGCTTGCACAGAGGATACGGCAGCCGCTCGTCTTCAGGATGGATCTGGGCATAGATTTCTTTTTCTGCTTTGCTGCGAATCATGCTTCCACCTCCTCTTGTGCTGCTTCTTCAGGCTTGTCCGTCTTGATAATCGTCTGCAGGTAGTCGATCTCTTCTTGAGTGAGGTTGGCGAAGCGAGCAGCCATCACCTTGTCTCTGTAGGCTTTTGAAGCACTTTCATTCGCATTGAAGACGATCTCCACTGCTTCATTGCCAAGACCGTTCTTCAAGCAGGTGTTCAGGCTTTTCCTAAGCTGCCGCATTGCGAGCGTCAGCACTTGCTTCGTGGTCATGGCTTTCACTTCTTTCTTCTCTTCTTTCTTCACTTCTTTTGCATTCGTCTTTTTCATCGTCGTTCTCCTTTGTTGTTTGGTTTGGTTAACTCAGTTTGATAGTCTTTTCATTTGAAGTGATCTCAAATGAAATCCCGTCAACTGTCACTTTTTCAAAGTCCCACATCTTGGCGTTGATCATCTTCAAGCTGGGGTGTTTTTTGATCCAGCTTGTGATGAAGCTCATGGCTTCAAAGTTGCCAGTCACCTTCTCGGCCGCAGTCCAGTAGCCTTGCTTGTCGATCGCATTGATCCGCACTTTTGTCATTTTTGTTCTCCTTTGTTTCATTGCAAGCGAAGTAATTTTCACTTACAAGGATATACTATATCAACAAAAATGAAGATGCAAAATAGATTTTTTCACTTTTTTCGCAATATGTGTCTAAGTTATTATCTAGCAAACCGATATTTTTTCAAAAATTATTCAATTTCCGCTAAATAGTTGGCAAAGCGTGATTTCAAACCGTTCCAAGTGTCTGCCCAAGATTGTCCAGTGATGGCTTCAAGATGCCTTGAAAGAATGAGGATATTGGTTTCAGTTTTAGTCAAATCTTCTTCACTCACATTGAATTCTTGTGCTAGTCCAAGCAATGAAGGGATTGTGATGTCATCAAGCGCATTCAGCGCATCCATTGCACCATATTTTTCGACAAGTGAAAGTATCTGGTTTACGATTGCTCTTTCAGCTTCGTTTCTTTCATCATCGTCTTCTGGGAGGTCTTCAGGATGAGGATCTACCTCTTCTACTCTAGTCCATCCGAGCTTCAGAAGCTCTCAGTTCGTTGAATGGAGTCACGCCTTTCCAGATGCTAGGCAGTGAATAGTGTTTTTCGTCATTTTCATCAATCCAGTAGATCATATATTTCTCCTATAAGAAATGGTTGTGTAGTCTTGTGCGATCTCTATTATCCAGTCATTAGTTCTATATTCATAGTCAGAGACCTTTGTTGCTTCTGTCTTAGTGCCATGAATGTCTTTCACATATACCTTGAATTCTGTTCCAACGTCAGGATTTCCGGGTGTGAATCCTTGCTCATAGCTCACCACTTCACCGCTTTCAGCACCTTCATCTTCACACAAAGTGAAGCTCATTAGATCACCAGAGAGTTTTGAAGTCAAGTGTGATGATGTATGCACATTCAAGTCAGTGAAGCTCAGATTGAATTCTTTTGTGAAAGTCGGTGTGTATCCTTTTACGATTTCCATTTCAGTGAAAGCACCAGGACCAACATTCACATTGAGAGTCCTATTAGATTTTACTTTCAGCTTTCTACTCCCGCTCACATAAGGTGTTGCATTGCTCCCCATCTGTGATGCGCCAGTCATCCAGCAGTCATCGCCTGCAAATACCACATCTTCTCCAATTTCTAGATATGTGTTGCCGCTTATAGGTCCTTGCTGTAATGATCCTGCAATTATATCTTTGTAGAAAGTGCCGCCATTCAGGACAACTGATACATTTCCACTTACCAATGAGTGAGTAGATGCACTTGTTGAAGTACCTATGCATCCACCAGCCACATTGCAGTTGAAAGTGCCACCATTTATCTCAACATTGATGTCTCCATTGACGGTCGCACCGCTACCATGTGTATATAGTCCACCAGCCACATTAGTGCTGAAAGTCCCGCCATCTATGACAAGAGAGATGTCTTTGCAAGTAGTGGTTATAGATGGAGTGTTTCCAGCTGGGCCTCCAATGACATATATGAAAGTGCCATTGTGAATGTGGGTGTTCAATTTTTGGAGGGTCATCGTCTTTGCACCAGCATTAGTCGCCGTCTGTCCAGCAGGAGAGATGTAGTTGTAGGTGCCATTGATGATATTGAGATATACATCTCCATCAGTCCTCAAGTTGCCTGTGTTTGCAGTATATGATCCATACACAGAGATAGCGGAAGCTCTTGGATTTTCAGCTTCAATATACACATCTCCACTGATCACTGATGTCTCATTGCTCGCCACAGACCCACCATAGATTCCTGACTTGTTTGAGTCCGTGTTCTTGAATTTGATCCAAGTTTCTGCAACCGTTCCTCTCACTCCACCATATACACTGGCATTGTAGATCAAGTCTTCAAATGTGGTGTGTCTTCCATTGCAGTATAGAGCACCAGTTCCAATCGTGGTATAAGATCCAGTTGTCTTACTGCCCCATCCTTTGACGAGAAGAGGACGGTCAGATCTCGATATTGTCTGTGTTCCTGTATAAGAGTAGGTAGTCTTGTCAGTGGCGAAGTTTATCTCATTGAGCTCAGGCATGTGGAAGAGATCCAAGATAGCGTAATTGTTCCCACACATCCCGATGATATAGAGATTGTCAATGACGGACCACTTTGCTTTCAAGTCTTCTAAGGTCTCAAACCTGTCTTCACCATTTGGATCAGTCACACCAATCCAAACTTTCTTTATGCTGGCCTTCTTGGCTGCCAGAAGAAGCAAGTCTCTTCCTTTGTCCATATTAACCTCTCCAAGTTATCTTGATGTGAGCAAGCTGTCCAGATTGGTCTACATTGCTCTCCCAAATCTTGTTCGTCATTATGTAGTCATAGTCACCGTTGAAAAACAGTCTCCAAGTTCCCATGCCTTCATATCGCAAGCATTGTGAAGTGGTGTCTCCTGTGTATTCACCCCATTGTGGCATGTCATTGAATAGCTCATCATTTAGTGTCAATGTTCCTGTCACAGGATCTGCACCGGGGATTGAGAATTGCCACCAGATGTCAGCATATTTAGGCCATGGGTTGGCCAAGTCTGTCGTAGAGTATACTTTAAGAATTCCAGATTTCCCGTCACTTCTCACCACACATCTATTGAGGTTGTTAGCAACCAAAGCATCACACTCATCTGTGTTGAAAGTGTCTCCATACACAATGGAAGCAGAGGGCCCAAGGTTTATGTCCACACCCCAGATGAGCTCTTTCCCATCAATGAGTTCACAAGAAAGCGGATGTGCGGTCTCATCAGAGTAGCAGTCAATGTAATATGCTTTGTTTGTGCCGGAGATGGTGAAAGCGTTTGCATTTGATCCAACCAGCTTGATGATCTCAATAGGCTCATTCACTGCTTCATCCACATAAGAAGAAGTGGCAAAGCCTGAGTCATTCACTAAGTCTGATGTCTTAGTCGGAATAGTTGGATTTCCAGATATGAGTGTATATGAAAGTTTGTTGGATGATGTAATCAGGTCTTGCTTTCCAGATACTGCTGCATCGACATATTCTTTTGTAGCGAAGTCAGGAATTGGGAGGTCGTGTGGATCGATCCCATCTATATACACTCTCGGGTTCGCTAGTGCTGTGTCTCTTAGAAAGACCTTCTTGTTTTCACCATCAGATACACCAATCTCTATGTTGACTTCAGTATACTTCTTCTTGATCTCACGCATATACCCTGAAGTGTAGGTGTCGATATTGGTGAAAGTCAATTGGTTGCCAGAGATGGTGAAGTCTTCGCATAGCCACAAGAGCGAAGACGGAGATTGGTTCATCTTCAAGCTTCCAGCATAGTACAAGCCACCAGAAGCAGGGAGTTCGATTATCTTGTTGTTTGAGTCAATGAAAGTGAAAACCTCATCTGTGACAGTTGAGTAGTCAGTCTGCAGAGGAGGGATAGGCTGGTTGTTTCTTCCCACCAGTCTTTTCTTTTCTAAGTTGATATAATGTGTCATAAGTTGGCCTTTTTGTTCTTGCGAATCACAACTTTTTCTTAGCGTCCCATTTCAAGATGGAAAATTTCTCGCACTCGATCATCAGTCATCATTTGAGATTTAAGCTCGGTGATTTCCAGACGAAGCGAGATGATGTCTTTGTTGATCTCCAATAGTTGCTTATTGGTATTGTTAAAAGACGTCACTAAGAAGAAGCCAATGATTGCAAGAAGTAGATTAATGATATATGAAATGATGTTGTTCAATGTCATTCTTCCTTTACTCCTTTCCTTCCATACCTATTTATCGTTAGTAGCTTATCTCTAGTGTGCATGTTCCCAACATGCCGAAGTCTGCAGTATATGTTCCTGCCTCCACATAGTCACCAGTGGCAGCTGGAGTTAAAGCAGCACCAGATCCAGTTCCGTCTGATTGCCAGCAGAATTCAAACTTATTTGATGATCCCCAATAGATGCAGTCAGAGCTCATCTTGACCGTGTCTAAGTCAAGAGCACCTTGTGTTGAGCACCACCAGCTCTTTCCATTATACTCTGTGGATGTCTTATACAATGTCTTGTTCTGGGTGCCGATATATTCATGAGTGAGCACCATTGTCATTGTGTCAGTAGATGGAGCAGGAGATGGCCCGCTTCCATCCATCATCACTGTTCCTTTGCAGTTGATCCTGAATCGGTAGTCATAGATGATGTCCCCATTGCTGTCTTTTCCGTAAAGTTCCATCCATGCTTGAAGAGCGTCTTTTCCGTTCACTTTTGAAGTGAATCCTGAAGTGGTTGCATCAATCGGCACGGACAAGATGCCAGAAGGAAGTCCAGATATGACAATGTCACCTGAAGCAGTGACAGACATTGGATCTGTTGTTATGTCAAGGTCAGTATCTATTGCAGTAGTGAATGAGACAGCGTCACTCATATTGGGAAGATATGTGTTCCCATTATTCCACTCAGCAAAGTGGAATTCGATTATCGGCTTTGATCCCATTATCACTGATGGTGCATCCATCAAGACAGAGCCACCACTGTTGCATAATCTTCCGTTGTTGAAATCGATATATACTAGTTTGTTCTTCATATCTAAAGTCCTTTAAGTAATTAGTCCTGATATTCTGGTGCTTGATCTAAAATAATACCAAGCACCACTCAAGAATTCTCCATCTCTGAACATGGCATATCCACGACAAGTGCCAGTTGCGTATGTGTTCAAAGTCAGTCTCACTTCATCCCATTGATGGCTGCCTGAGTAGATAGACTTTGCGAGTGCTTCTTCATTTGGTATAATGGTGCGGATGCCACTAGTGTTGTCTGAAATCATAATCAGCCAGTCACTATTGAACTTGTCCATCAAATAGAATGGGTTGTTTCCCCAAGCACATTCACGAGCATGATCAATGCCGTTGTCATAGTAACCACTCTGTATGCCTATCTGTGTGTTATCATCCCACACTACCCAAGAAAATCCACCACCAAGAAAATTGTCCAAGAAGTCAGCTGATAGAAATGCAGAAGCGAAGTCTACGTCTTTATGCCTGTATTGGTTGTTGTAGTATCCAAAGTTGCCATTTGAAGTCAAGCTTCCATACCTCTTCACTGGCACATACTGTCCTTGATTGTCTCTATATCTAGTCACGATGTTCCAAGGTGAAGTGATGTTGACAGTGAACTGGAGCTCAGTACTAGGAGCTATTCCAACATAACTGTAGGTCACATCAGGCATGTCATCAAAAAAGTAAGCATCATATCGATTGTATCCATTTGAGTAAATGTGTTGCTCAGTATCAGTAGTTGTTCCATAATACATCCCTACATGCACTCCTTTCGCTCTGCGAATGAAGTTGATCCCACCAGATGGCAGAATCGCATTGCCATTCTCATCAAACTTTCCAATGATTGCCATGTGCTGAGGTCCTTTAGTCATCCTAGCAAAGTAGAGCCTGTATGGATCATTTCCTTCTACTTGAAGTCCTGACAAAACCTCATTAAAATGTATGATGTGGTTGTCTGGAAGAGGATTGCCACTGATTGCAGTCCAAGCTCGCTCATAGATAGTCCTAGATGGCAAGACAGTGCCTGTGAGATGATCTGTGACAATTCTTTCAGCTTCTGCTCTCGCTTCTTCATCATATCTTGGATACCATGTATCAATCATCAAGTCGCTGTAGTCAATGTCAGGCTCAGTCTTTGAAGCAGGCATCCCAGACAAGATGATGCTCTTCTCCATTGCGTTCATCATCACATTTGGTATGCATTCTTCACCAGATATAGAGCAGTTTGCTACACTTCTGAACAGTGAATCGACATGCAGTGCATCTGCGTAAGCATATTTCACAGGAGCTGTTGTTGTTATCTCAGAAGAAGGAAATGGCATCATCTAACTCCTGATGGCATGTATGCATCTAGTGCACCGACGAGATCTTGGTCGATAGCAGTAGTCCAGACAGGGTATTGGTTGGTGTTCTCCAAAGTCATTGTGAAGTCACTAGTCTCTGGGTTGTTCTTGTAAGACCTAAGATTTGTTGCAGTGAAGCATGCTATTGGGATGAAGCAGCTTGAAGTAGCACATGACATCATCTCATCAGTATATGACACTTCAGCACTCGCGGTCCAGCTGAAATAGTATGGCATCCTGTATGATCCCCAATTAGATGATGGCACATCAGTTCTTGTCAAATTCAATCTTATTCCAAGTGTTCCTGTTGATGAATCAGGTGGGTTTCTTCCAGTCAAAGGTGGCAAAATCTCAGTCAGTGGAATATATGAGCTTGGAATAGTTCCAACAGTGCCATTCAGGTTGTATGAATAAGTTCCCATATATAGATACATGTCTTTTGCTTCATCTGAATACATGGTGAAGCTGGAGACTATTGGGATGTTTCCAGATACATGTGAAAGTCTGCACACATTGAATTTCTGCTGAGTAAGATGCTCAGTAGGTTCTTCACTTATTCCATTTCTGTTTACAGGAGCACTCTTCTTTACCGAAATAGTTGTTCCGTTTGGGCCATGATTCAATGTCACTCCTTGACCTTCGATGAGCTTCTGTTTCTTCAGCTCATTTACGACATTGTTCAAAGTGTTTCTAAGATCTTTGACCAATCCATTACCATAAGAATTTAAGTTCTCAGTGCTCATTCATTGCTCCTTTTACTCTCTTTCATACAGCTGAGGATCCCATCCGTCAAGAATGTCAGGAGAGTGCGTGAAGTTTCTTGTTGTGATCCAATAGTTCCCGTCATACTCGATAGATCCACCTTCACATAACCAGTTGCCAGATAACATCTCCGTGATTCCAAAGTCATTGTATAAAGGTTGAGAAATCTTTCCTGCTTTCTTTGTCATCATCCATCCAGCTTTCTCCTTGGAGTTGTTCTTGGATCTTTCAGTCAAAGTATATGTTGGATATGTGAAGCTGTCAACACCAGGCTTTGTCATCCACTTGTATATAAACCAACGATGATGATCACGGAGCTGAGGGCACTCATTCTCAGATTTAGCGAAGCAGAAATAAGCATGGTTCCAATCAATAGAAGCAACAGCTGGATCATAAGTATATGCATTAGAGATGGTGTTTATAAGTGATCCATCTTGTCTGTGACCTTTTGATGTAGCGATGAATGAGGCAGCATCTGTAATTTCCGTTCCACTTAATACTGCTTTGGTAGAATAAAAGTTGTTATTCCAGATCATCTCATAGTTCTTATGGGATTCGACAGGCATGCTCATAGCACTCATAGAGAGTGTTGATTTTGTCGGTCCAAAGTTGTCATCAGCTGCCACTTCTTCTTCACCTGAGACATCTTTTTTCCATACAGTTGTCACATTCCAGAATGGGCCAGCGTCTTGAGTCATCTTCATGTCATCAAGAGTGCCATATTCTATACTCACTTGTCCTACCTTGTGTGTGTTCATATAATACACACATAGATCCAAAGAGCCTTGGTAGGTTATAGTGGTAGTCAAATACTGGTTGTTTTTCTCTACTTCACGTGTCTTATATTTGACTTGAAGTTGTTCTAGTATACTTGCCATATCTTAATTTCCACCAATTAGTCCTTTTAGATCACTGATGTCTTTGTTTCGTTGTATCTCAGTGTCATTTATGAGCTTAACAAATTCCAAGATCTGCTTTGTCGGGTCATTCTTGTCTACCACAACAGATGAGTTGAATCCACCTCGTTTCGCGAGGTCATTGGAAAATACATCCATAGATGATTTTCCGTGGCTCAAACAATGAAGCATTCTTCAAGATGTAGTCCATTTTCGCCACATCACCAATTCGCTCAAGCTGCATGTCATTCAAGCCGATGTTCTGCTTCTGTGCATTCTGAATCGCAGTTGCCGCAGCTTGATTCATTGCTTGTTCTGTGGTCATTGGTGGCTTGCTGCTATATTCAAGAGATTCTACCAGTTCAGTCTGCTTCACTTTATTCTGGGCATCACGCAATTTTTTCTTTCGTTCAAGCTCCTTTCTCTTGTTTGAATAATACAGGTCATCTTCCGTTTCAAGAAGCTCTTTTTCAAGCTTTGATTTTTGTTCAGCATAGTCTTTGCTGTTTGCATCAAGTTTGTCGATCTGCTCCTTGATCTTACGTCTTTTCTCTTCTACATCAACTGAGTTCTCCAACAACTTAAGATATTCTTCAAACTCAATTTTATTCCCATTTTCATCTACACCACCAGTCTCTTGGATAAACTGGGCATAGGAAGCACGTTGATCTGCTAAATCCAGATTCTTGTTTGCTCGATCGATTTCTGCTTGGTTTTTCTGATCTAGGATAGCACCATTCACATCATTGTATTTTCTATATCCATAGAGTCTATTCTGTCTAGATGTTTCAGCAATTTCAGCTTCAGATTTTTCTTTTTTCTCTTCAGGTGTTTCATATAACGCATCTGCATCAAGCTTGTGCTTTTGCTTGACGTTTTTTCTAAACCACTCTGCTTGTTTTTCAGAGTCAGTTCTAAGATCAGCGTTCATATAAGCTTCATGGACATAGTAGTCATCGATCTTCTTGGCTTGTTCATTCTTGTATTTTTCCAGTTCATCATCAATGAGATGCTGTCTCTTCACAGCAACTTCATTGTCTGTGATCTCTCTGCCAGTCATATTTGTGGAAGAAAGTCTTGCTCTGACCTCATCCATAGAATACTTTTTCTTCAATTCTTCTTCTTTCTTAATAAGATCTCTGTTATACTCATTCAGTTCAGAAGCTCTGTCATATTCAGTTCTTTGTCTTGTAGAATTTCTACTATCATCAAAAGTAAAAAAATCTTTTGTTTTTTGCCAAAATGACCTATTATCAACATCAAGATCTTCTTCTTTTTCTGGCATTAAACGATCTATTGCGTCTCTAAGCATGTCCATTGCACCAACCCAAGACAAAAACTGACCTATCACAACAGTGACTACATTTTTCAACTCAGTCCATACATTGACTAGTTCGGTTGATTGCTTTATAAGCTCTTCATCAATGATTCTGGCATTTCCTTGTTCAGATTCAAAGTTTCCAGCAATCATCTTGTTGATATCTTGGACGGATTTCTTTCCAAACAAGTCTTCAATTATGCCATTTACGTCTTGTCCTGCCTGCTTCATCTCTCTCAGTCTTGAAAGCATAGCATTCAGAGCTTCATCTGGTGTCTTCTTAGAGAGACTGTATATAGACAATCCAAGCTTGTCAAATGATTCAATCAACTTCATATTGCCACCTCTCGCTTCTTCAAGCTTGGAAGTGAAGCGCGTCATGATGTTCATCACGTTTTGTGCTTGGACCCCAGTCTTGTTAGCGGCGTGTTGAAGTCTTTGGAAAGCCTCTGCATCTACACCAACGGCATCTGCATTCTTCTGAATCTGGTCAGCAAACTGTGCAAATGAAGCAATACTTTTGACAATGGCAGCACCAAGCAAAGCAGTTGCACCAGCCAGATAAGTGCCAGGATTCAGCTTCATCAACCCATATAGAGCACTTCTCCCACCTTGTGCGGCTCTTTCAATACCAGATGCAAACTTGGTTACAGTGGATTGTCCTTGTTGCAATCCACTTTTCAGTCCACTTATATCTGCACCGGATTCTTACTTTTACATCATTCATTCTGCAGTTCCTTTTCGGTCATCAGCTTCAAGAGCTCTTCTTTGCTGTCACCTTCTCTTAGGATATGAAGTTCCTCTAGTCTATTTATTATAAGCTCACAGATACGGTAATCCTCTTGAGCAAGTACTTCCTGTGGAGGTGTTCTTTCAATGTTCTGCACACCATTCAGTTTCGCATATTGCACCCTCAATGAGCAGATGGTCATCATCGGCTTCTTCATAGCTTCATCAAGAGTCATGTTAGTCATCTTTGTAGCAACTACAATCAATTGCATAAGCCAATCCACATCATATACTGGATCGGCATTGCCTGATTTTCCAACTGGGAAGAGCGACAATGGAAAGAAAGCAATCTTGATGATCCTGTCCAAGATGTCAGGAATAAACTCAATTACATCATTGTAGTTGTTGAGGAAAAAGTCCTTTGACTTGTCTATGCAGTCGATTGGATCTGGATTTTCAAGAAGATAGAAGAAGAGATCAATGTCTGAAGTCTGAAATTCATTCAGTTTGCCAGTCACAATAGGGCTTCTATATGTCCATAAGATCTGCCATGCCAACGGGGTCAGTGCTTTGAATTTATGTCCATGCAATTTGATCGGGATGTCAAGAGCAGTGAGTGTGCATTGCTTCTCAAACTCATAGTCAAACTCTTGGTCATATAGGTCATTTAATATCTTGTCTTCATTGATCTGCTTCTTGAAGACATCATCTATTGTGAGATATTTGATTCCTTCTTGGATGTGCTTTAGAAGTCGCTTAAAATACATCGATTAACCCCCATTGTCTCCATAAAAATTAAGCTTTGGCAGGGCGGAGCAACCTTTTCGAGCGATCGTCTCTAGCCAAAGCTGTGATATGATTAAGTTATCAGATTAGCTGCCTTGGATCTCATCGAGAGTATGAATCACAGTGTCTGTGTCACCACCTCTCAGAGAGACATCTGAGCGCTGGAAGTCAGTGTTTGCTTCATTCTTTGATACAGAGGTAATGAGATAGTCTTTACCGCCGATGGTGACCTTTCCACCTTCAGTGCAGCCTGAGCCAACGTAAAGCCCGTTGACAGAGATTTCCTCATTTCTGGAGTATCCGAGCAATATCTAACAACTTGCCTTTCTCATCTCTTGCTTCTGCCGTCTCTACACTCTTTGTGGTGTTGAAAGAGTTAGCAATGATTCCTGAATCCAAGTTGCCACTTAGGTCAGTTGTAATACCAAAAATACGTGATGGTCTTGACATATATGTTGTTCCTTATAAGTTAAAAACTAAATATCAATGATAGTGTATACTGGCACTGATATGATGTTTGTGAATTTCCAAGACTGCAACCATCATAGAATGATGCTACAAGTCCTTCAATTCCTTCCATTCTCACATTGATTGGAGTAAACCTGTCGGTCATGCTTTCAATGATCGAATTAATCTTTGTCTTCAGTTCATAGAGTTTGTCTCCATCTGGATCATCTTCTTTGAAGCAGTCCAGAAGAATCTGCAAAGTGCAGTTATAGTCAGGCAGTCCCTCATTCACATTGTCGATTTTGAGGAAAGCGAGAGACAAAGTATAAGGTGAAGATCTTTTCTCAATGTTGTCGGTGTAGAGCCTTACCTCAAGTTCGTCATCTACATCTTCAAAAAACGTCTTTAATTTTTCTAAGATTGCTTTTTCGTCCATCTTATATTAAGCTCCTGATCTGAAGAAAATTCTGCCCGTCTACTGATTTGAATGAAAGATTCCCGCCTGTCGCTTTTTCCAAGCTTTCATAAGCCAAGTTCTGATATACTGACAAGAATCCTGGAGGTGCTCCTTGGAAAGCTTTTTCCAGTTCTTGTGATGTAGTATCCAGTGCATCCTGTATAGTCTTCAGTGCCTCATATTTAGCTGCATATTGCATTGCCCTTACAGCATACTTATATGAGTTCTTGATCACATACTGCTTCAAGGTCACACTGCCTTTGCCTGCATTTGTGAGCTCAACATGCTGGCCGTTCTCGTCATAGGCAAGCAGCATTGGGTTCAAATCCGTCAAAGATTTCAAGTGCGGAGATTCTTTCAGTATCCTCGTTATCCCATGATCAAGTCGAGCACCAACTGATGGAGCATTCAAGCCCCACATCGTCCTCAGAAGTCCTCTGTTTACGATCCTTGCTTGTGTCTCAGCTTCTTCTTTGGTCTTTGTGTAGCATAATGTCTTCTGCTTCTTGTCTCTTGTATCGAGCACCTTGAATCGAAAGCCTTTTCTCAAAGCGTCAATGTCCGCTTGATCTGGCCTGAATCCGTCAATTTGTCCTCTCACCAGTTTAGACAACCAAAGAATAGGCCTGTATAGAAGCTTCTCTTTGTCTGTCTGCCCTTTGAGCATGTTAGTCGATCCCATGTTCGGTGGAGATTTTGTAGCAGCCCACTTGATGAAAGATGTTGTCCCTTTCATCAATGTCTCTCTTGACGGGAATTCTTTGGTGAAAATGTTCTTTGCTTTCTCAAAAGCTTTTCGGACGTTGCTGTATACTTCGATCTTGATGGGCTGTTGAGGGCCTGTCAAATAAGCATTGTTCGGCTTGCCAACTCCAAGGTCCTTTACACTGTTTTCAAGACCTTTGGTTATGTTGTTAAGAAAACTCATTTACCAATACCCTTGTTCAATTCGCAAAGATGAAGCTTCAGACTTGCATTAGCGGAGTCAAAGTCGATAGAAGAGATCTTATACAGTCTCTCTCTGAATTTCACTTTGTCATTGATCTTTACTTGCTTGTGCAGAGGGAGCTTCAAATCAAGCGTGAAGAGTGCTGGATTCTCAGCTCCCGTATCTACGAACGCTACTTCATCAGAGATAGATGAGCAGACACATACATACAAGTCGCCATTTATTGTGCAAAGCTCTTGAAAGTCTTTGTGATCGAAGATATCTCCGAATAGCTCTGTCAAATATGCTGCTCATCTTCTCTTAAACTCCTTCCAATAGGTTAAACTCTTTTGGTGAAGCTCTTGGGTCTGCGGAAGCAGTAATCATTGAATTCACGTGCATAAAGACGCTTTGTTCCTTCAATGACTAGGTTTGCATCTGTGGCAACATCAATGACAAGCGCATCGAATTTAACTTCAAGTGCCTGAGAGAAATCACCAAGGATCACAGAAGAAGTCGGAAGAGAGTGATCGACAAAAACATCATAACCAATGCACTTACGATCTTCAATTAGCATCCTGTTCTGCTCAGTAGCAGAATACGGTGTGGTTGCCCATTGATAATAAGCATCGGTGCCCATAACCCACTTCAGATTTCCTGAATAGTTATTGGATTCACGAATCTTCTTTTCAAATTCCATTGCATTGCTTAAAGTAGGAGTGCCAGAAATAGTCACCTCATTAACATTAGGAGTGTTGAGCAAACCAATTGGCTCCTCATTACCAGACAATCCATTGAAGAATGCCTTGTCTTCTGCTTCATTTACAGCTTTAACAATATCCTCAAGTAGGATTGACTGAATGTTGGGGTCATCTTGATACAATGAAGCTTCAGAAATGTCAACATAAGCACCACATTTATATGGTGTCATCCTCTGCAGCGTGAAATCCATCCCACCACTTACGAGTTTGGAATTCAGCTTGCCGTATCCTGCATTGATACCAGAAATAGCCACAACCATCTCAAGATCTCGTGCATTTGGTGCACCAACTGTAGTAACACCAATGTAGTCTTTTGTGACGGGTGCACGGAGATAGGATTCATAAAGATCAGGCCTGTAATTAGGCTGATTCAGAGCTTCATTCCCATCGATAAGAATGCCGCGAATGTCTTTTTGTGTCAAAACGATGGCTTTTCTAGAAATGTTGGGGATTTGCAGGCTGCGCTTGTTATTTTCAATAACACTACGCTCGAATTCACATTCTGAATCTGGAAGTTCACCATGCAGATTTAGAATTGCCTTACGTAATGAGAATTTCTGTGTATTTTCCATAGTAGATTTAGTTTCCTTATTAGTCATATTGTTTCTTACAGCTTCTTTAAACGCTTGGTAAGATTTTTTCTCTGTGATGAATGTCTCTCCAAGATCTCTGCAATTCATCAGCTCAGCCAAGGAGCGAATTTCCTCAGCATCACCTTCATCACAATCCTTAGCAGCCTCTTCAGTCTCGGCTTCTTCGGATTTCTTTTCTTCTTCATCACATGCTTTTGATTCATTTTCGGGTTGTTCCTTTGTCTCTTCCTCGTCACACGCTTTCTCTTTTTCTTCGCATGTGCAAGGATCATTTCCGCATTCAGGGCATTCAGCTTTCTCTTCCTCTTTTGGTGCTTCCTCAGTAGGTTCAGCTGTCTGCTCTTCTTTCTCTTCTTCAGCTTCGTCCTCAGATTCCATTGAGCGGCCGATGCCAACTTTTGGATCTGCTGGCGCGGAGACGATTGAGCACTCATAGATAGTGAATCTCTTCACCATCTCTACTGGATACTCAAAGTCTTGTGATTTCACCATGACGCTCTCATCAATGGTGTAGCCGATGGATACATTTCTACGTATCCCGTCTTTGATGTCGCTTAGGATTTCTTGAGGTCCTGGATTCTTGGAGAAGCGCGCTGTCACGTATACTTTTCCATCTTGGATATAGGCATTCTCAATGATCCCAATCTGGTCATCGTCATCATGTTGTAGTAGAAGCGGAGCTGCTTTGCTGTTCAGACGTTCGGTGTTCACTGAATCCTCAGTGATTTCAAGGATCTCATAATAAGGTCCTTTCTTATTCTGTCTCAAGCACGGCTCAGATGAAGCAACGGAGAAAGTCAAGACGTTTGGGTCTTCACCTGTCTCTATTGTGTCAAACGCTCTACTAAATACGAGTGTTTGTCTTTTGTTTTTCATGTTGATACCTTACTAGTCTATTTATCTTAGTTCTTTCTTCCTTCCTCCGCCATCTGCTCTTCGTCTGTCTTCTCCTCAATAGGATCTATGACCACATCAGATTTTGGATTGTCGTTGAAAGCAAGTGATCTCTCTTCACACATCTGTTTCCACAAGCTCCATCCATCCAAGATTTCATTAGGATCAGCTCCGTTCTCATCGATGACTTGAAGCGGGTTCTTCACTCCAAGCTCAAGTGCATACTTGGTAGCAAGAATGTCTCTTGATGGATCATACCACGCCCTCTTAGCACAAATGAAATTATGCTGCCTCAACGCCTGCTTCACTTGGTCCGGCTTCAGCGCGTCTGTCTTCAAGATGAGTGATTCCAAGAAGAGTTTATACTGAAGTTCCTTCCAGTTGTCGATGAGAAATTCTTGTGTGTCCTCAAAGAAAGCTTTGCTGTCATTAGCACCTTCTCTCAATGAGGAGAAGTTTACGTGCGCATAGTCTTTGCAAAGCTGGTTTTCGCTTATGCCAAGTGAAGCTCCAATCCTCTTCAAGACCGATTGCGTGAAAGCATCGAAGTTAGTGTTTGGATGTGTCGGTGCGACGGATTTGACGGAGAAGCCGTTTGGCACAATGGAAGCAATTCCTGGACTAAGCTCTTGAATGAATGACCCATTGTCTTCTTCATCAGGCGCACCCATGAAATTGCCAAGCGGCTCTTGACCATTTCTTTCATAGAAAAGCGCCATGCAAGCAGCCATCTTCGCAGCCATAAGCTCAGATACTTGATAGTCATCAAGCTGCTTCAAGTCAGCCAAGCATGCATTCAATGGTGAGATTCCACGTGTCTGCTGGATGAATTCACGATGATATATGTGGATCATCTCTGAAGCAGGAATTCGCTCTTCCTGTCCACTTTGATACACCACTGTGGTTCCGTGTCTTAGTCCAATAAGCAACCGGCTTGTAGTTGCGGTCGATCTCCACACCAAGCACGATCGCATTCTGCGTCCCGGCAAATTCACGCCTCTTAGTGAAGTCTATGCTCAAAGCATCGATCAGCTCAAATGAAAGACCGATACGGATTCTTCGCGTTTTTATGGATCCTTATGAAGACCTCACCATCGATAAGAAGCGTCCTCAGGATCAACTTGTCGAGCTCTTTCCCGCCCAGACCGCCATCAATGGTCAGATAACCATTCGTTGTCTTCATCCAATCATAGAATTCCCACTCCAGATAGTCATTCAATGAAGTGTCGAGTTTTCCATTCTGGCCCTTGACTTGTGATTGCAGGGTGAATCCAGCTTTTCCAATGATGTTCTTCTCCATCAATTCCAGATAGCTTCTGACAACCATGTTGTTCTTGGCGAGTTCACGAGCTCTAGTGATGAGTGGGACTAGGCTTGTGTCTAGATCGAGATTGATCTTCTGATAAGATGTGTTGGTAAGCCAGTTGACAAAACGATGGTGAGCGGCACCGACAAGTGAGCGCTTTCTTCTTGGAGATTTTACAGGCAGAGTTGGTGATATTTCGATATTGATCATCTTAAACTCCAGTTAAATTTAATTCTATGTTCGTCATTCGGGCTTGATGCAGTTTCATCACCTTCTTCCTCTTCCTCTTCAGCGATCTTTCCAATAATGAAGCTGCGCAGCTTTAGCAGATCATCCAATTTGTAATATGAGATTTTCTTGTCACCAACAGTAACGTCATTTGCGGGATCTACCGCTTTTCCTTTCAGTCGGTCATCTATTGCTTTGAGGGCCTTTTGCCAGAATGAATCGATCTCAGTAGAATAAAGTAGGTTTGCTTTTACTTTAAGCACGCCTTTATCAATGATGCCATCACTTCCAAGCACCTGATAGGAATAGCGTCCGTGGTATCCACTCTTTCGTGGTTTCTGCATCAGCCTTCAGCTCATACTCACCTGTTGGAAGAGTCTCAATAGTATCAATGATGATCTTGTTCAATCCATCAAAAAGCACCATCTTCGCAGCGGCATCTTTTACGATGAAAGTAAAGTCAAATCCTTGTGTAGCTTTTATCATAGTCTTACAACCTTACATTTCTATTTATATAGTTTCACAAAGAAAACCATGATTTTTGATTTTGCTGGATTCTTTGTTTGTTTTCTTGTCTTTTCTGCACAGTCTCAAACCTCCTCATAATGCTTGGTGCCTTTGCGAAGCGATAAAGATTTCGCTTAAACATTTGCAGTGCATAGTCTTTTGCAAAATATGCATACTTGATCAAGTCGAACGTGTGATCTTTGCCTGTTTTGCTTACCCAATTCTCAGGCTCATTTCCCCACTTTGAGCTTTCATCAGGTCTTACATCTCTGATCTCAGAAATGCTTTCATCCGTGATGTCTGGATAAAACCAAAGATAGCCTTCATTGCGGTTCTTCTGAGCATATAGGTAGTAGATGGCCGTGCTCTTCCAGTATTTTTGGTTGGTCAGCACAAGTCTTTGAGTGTTCTCACTTGGTCGCCAATTCATAGAGGTCATCGTCGTTCCTTTCTGCATCAGCACATTGTTATGCATTTTTGCGAAGTGCTTAACATCATCACCCTTATGACCGCCTTGGTCGATCACACAGAAAGTCGGTTTTATCCCAACATTGTCTTTAACCAGATAGTCTTTGACTAAGAGATCCTCAAGAGCAGTTATCGGTGGCAGATTTTCCGCTTTCCTGTCTTCATTCACTTGTCTTCTCTTCTCGTCTGTCAGCTCTATATACTGCACTTTCCCGTCTTCGATGATGTATAATGAATCACACACATCCCAAGCGAAGACTGCATAAGAGACAAAGTCATCCATCACGTCCGCTGTCATGAAGACCATCTCCACATTTTCAAGAGTAGGTGGTGAAGTCCATATATGCTTGTCGCGAAGTGAAGTGATCTCGTCTTTGGTGATCAGTCTTGGTTTATAAGGCAGGCCGCTTCCAAGAGTTGTCAAAGTTCTGCTGAATGGAGAGGTCTGCTGTCTTTCCAGCTTCCAGCTGTGCATTTGCGATCTCACTCCAAGACAGAGAGGGGAGCTGTGAGGCCAATGACCCGATCTGGAATGAGGGTCTTTCTTTAAGCAGTTCTGGCACAAGATGGACATAGCCACCATTCTGGATCATCCATGCTTTGTCTTTCTCAGTGTGCTCATGCTTACATTTAGGACAGCATAGTCTTTCACTTCCTTTCTTGACCATATAAGTCTTCAGCTCTTCATTATAGTCACTCTCAAACTGGAGGTTGACTGTGTCACATGAGCGCATAGTGAGCTCTCCACAGCCTTTGCAACGGAGGGTATAGTAGCCTTGAGACCCTTTGAGGAATTCCTGCCAGATCTTCCCATTTACCGTAGTAGGTGAGCAGACGAGATAGGCCATGCAAGCATTATATGACCTTGTCCTTTTAAGCAAATCTCTTAAGTTCTGAGGCTGCTCGGCTGGCCACTGGTCGCACTCATCGGCAATGACGATTTTGCAGCTTTTCGATACGATCTTCGATCCAGCGCCTTGCCAGAATGATTTGAGGTTGGAGAAGTTGAATCGGTCTGCTCTCACCGATCTTGGCCTAAGCAGCTCCTCTTTCAGTCCGTGGGATGTGGCTTAAAAGAGGCTTGATCTTCGTCTCCGCCATTTCGATAGCCTTTGAATCGCTTGGATATACACACAATGATTGACAAGGATCATATACCATCCTCCAAAGCAGGCCTAGAATAAACATGTTGGTCTTTCCCATCTGCTCACAAGCAACCACTGTCACTTGCTTGCGGACGTTCAGATCTTCCCACTGCTTGATCGGCTCCACTTGATATGGAAATTGAGAGAAGTCTGGTTTGTCTCTCTCAGCACTCACATCATCTGAATAGTTGATATATTTTTCGACCCACTCCATAATGGGCATATAAGGAGTGATGGAGAAGTAGCTTCTTATAGCAGTTTCAAGAAGATTATATTTCCAGTCGTCTTTCTTCATTTAGTTATGATCTTCTCAAGTCTCTCTTTAGCGACATTAAAATAATGTTCGTCTTTCTCGATGCCGATGAAATCTCTGCCTGTCAGTAAAGCAGCTTCACCAGTAGACCCACTTCCGCATAGTAAAGTCTAAAACCGTGTCTCCTTCCTTTGTGTAAAGTTCGACAAGCTTCTTCATCAAATCGACCGGCTTCTGTGTTGGATGAAGACGATCTTTCTTTGAAATAGCTGGGTATTCAAGAATAAATCTAGTAACATTTGATCGAGAGACAACATCTCTTTCAATATAATCATCATGAATGATAAACTCATTAATCTTGGCAAGCACGCTCTTCATTGAGATTTTCACAGAAGTCGATAACTCCAATAGACTTTTGCGACCGATGAATGACACACCGTCAATGACTTCACCTTTTCTTAATGACTTAATGACCTCTTTCATATTTAAGAAAAGCAATGTCTTGTCTTCTTGAAGTTTGAAAGCGTACTTAAAAGAAACACGTCTTTTTTTAATATTGCCATCCGCATAATAATGCACATTTTCATTTGTGGGAGAAAACACCAGTATCTGCTCGACATTATTCAATGGCCTCACATTTACATTGGCAAATCCTGAGAAAGTATTTGGCTTATTCCAAGTGAAAAAGTAGCGATAAGTAAAACCATTTTCAGTAATCTCCTTATGCATATTAAACATCTCTTTATAGTCACTGAATAAAATGACGGGAGCTTTCGGCTTACAGATCCTTTTAAGCTCTTTGCACACAACACCATAATTAACTAGTTTGTCCCACCTCTCATTGCTGTTGCTTAGCCTTCCATATGGCGGGTCAGTGATGACGGCGTCCACTGAAGCATCTGGGATGCTTTTAAGCACCTCTTCACAGCAACCATTAAATAGCTTCATTTCGTCTCTCCTCCATTAAGTTCTTCTATCATCGCTTCAAACTTCGCTGTCGTTGAAGCCAAGACACATCTTCCGCCTTGTGCGATGACATTGCACGGTCCTGGCACCAGAATGTCTTGCTTCGTCTTTGGGTGCTTTATCATCATGTATTCTGGAGGGCAGACGATTCTTGGAGTCTTCATCATCTCCGCTAGTGAGTAAATTCCGCATTGGTTAGCAACAATGAATTTAGCACCAGCAATGATCTCAGCTGCTTCCAAAGCATCTTTCACCTTAATGTAGTCAACTGGAAAGAAGCTCTCACAAAAAGCAGTATGCTCTTCTTCTAACCCCATCATAATGATGTCTTTCTTGTATGGTTTAAGCTTTTTCCAGTCTAAAAACTTATTGCAATATCGATTGGTCTTAACTAAGATGATCTTGTCCTTATATGATTCATCTGGATTGACTTTTATGGTAGCTCTAGACAAGTCCATCGGAAGAATGACATTGATGAGATTATAGCACCACAGTCTGATGTCTCCTGCTGCAAAATTAAGCTTCAGATCTCTAAAGCGGTCCAAGTCGACATATCCTATCGGCACATTGTCTGAGATGCGTGTCTTCCATCCTTGAGATTCGAAAAGTGGCACTAAAAACTCAGCAGCATCTTTCGTAAGTTGAAGATTGCCATAAGGATGCGGTTGAGCATAGTAGCCTTTCTTATTGATCTGGAAATTTATCGTTCCTATCGGTTCATGGGTGTAGTCTGAGATCTCCTCCATGAAAAGTGTCGAATAGATTGAGTCTCCGCATAGATCCCGCAGTAGAGAAGTTCATATCATTTCACCTCCATTGAGATTCCAAGCTCTTTGCACTTCTTAGCTGCTTCTTGCCAAGTTATCTGCCCTGCATCTGCTTGGATTGAGAGTTCAATGAGCTTGACCAGATCTTTTTCACTTGTCTTAGCAAAGTCGATGTGGAGTGAGTGCGCTTTGTCTCTCATTAGAGTCATGTAAGTCAGCATAGACATAATCCAGAGATCTTTCTTCTCAGCTTCTTTCTTCCCTTTGGTCTTCTCAGCACCAATGGAGACTTTCACAAACTCGTTCTGCTTCTCCAAAGCTTTCTCCATGTCCTCATGCTCCTTCTGCAAGACCGCACCAAAACCATTGATCTTGCACTCGTTGACATAGACCGTGTTGTTAATTCTTTTAAAAGCTTCTCTCATATCTCTTAAGTCCAGCATCGTCATGACATAAGCGATAGTCAATCCTATAGATAAAACTCCTAATATAATCGTGTAAATCATTTCTCTTCTTGCTCCATTTCTTCATTCTCTTCACTGAATTTAGTCCACATCGTCTCAAGCTTGTCTCGCAAAAGCTTCATTGAATTGTCTAAAGAGTCTGCTAAAGTTTTCAGCTGCTCTTCAGTGAGATGCAGTGAGATGAGGTTGTTTTTATATTTTGCGAAAGCCTCTGTGAAGGTCTCAAAGAAAGCCTCGCTCCACTCCTGCCAAAGCTCTTTCTTTCTGTTCTCAAGCTTCTCCTCGATGAGTTTTGTGCGGGCACGGATGTTCTCCAGTCTCGCAGTCTTCCAGTCATCTGAAAGCCCGTCTTCACTAATATCACCTAAGATGGATTCCACATTCATCGCATCCTCATCATAAGCGATCAAGTGCTCTTTATACTGCTTCTTGGCTTTCTCGGTCATCTTAGATTCAGGAAGAAAAAACTTCGTCCTCCTCTTGACCTGCTTTGCCTCGAGCTTCTGCTTCCAGTCTTTCTCAAATTGATATTGAGAGACGTTCATTGCATTCTGGCATTCATGTTGGGTCAGCCATACACCTTTCATAAACCGTTATTTTCCAATATATTATAATTCGTTAATTCTCAATAAGTTATAATTACCAAAATTTAGTGATTTAGGTAATTTTCTAAAAACCTCATACTGGCGGTAACACCATGATTTCACGAGGCCCCAAAAAATTATTAGGCCGGGGGGGGGCGC
>Ga0265298_10001454_pt1 | contig 35070 bp, 25 predicted proteins | sample AusTroGonzalo_MG_3_FD_193486 | JGI IMG/M metagenome (GOLD analysis project Ga0265298, IMG submission 193486) | Bovine rumen microbial communities from tropical cattle in Woodstock, Queensland, Australia - Gonzalo_01 | ecosystem: Host-associated > Mammals > Digestive system > Stomach > Rumen ...
CTGCAAGGAAAAGGGGCTGGATCCCGCCTCCGAGGAAGGCAAAAAGTACATGCTGAGCCTCATCCAGGCCGATGTCGATTCCTACAAGAAGGGCGGCAAGCACGAGGGCATGTTCCCGGAGCGCTGGCTGCCTTCGACCATCGGTATCTGCGACGAAGAGTTCACCATCGCAAACAAGATGATGAATTCCACCATGAAGATCGTCCGCGGCAAGGTCGAGGAACACTACGCCGACCTGCTGGACTACCTGTACACCGCAGAGGCCAAGGACATCGCCAACCCCCGCAACATCCAGGCGCTTTAGGCGTTTAATACTTCTTTCAGGAAGGGGCCGGTGACCGACGAAGGGTCATCGGCCAATTTTTCAGGGGTACCCTCGGCCACGATACGGCCACCCTTGCGGCCGCCGGCGGGGCCCATGTCGAAGAGATAATCCACGGACTTGAGCACGTCCAGATTGTGCTCGATGACGATGACGGTGTTACCGGCATCTACCAGGCGCTGCAGTACGCCCATCAGGACCTTGATGTCTTCGAAGTGCAGGCCCGTAGTGGGCTCGTCCAGGATGTAGAGGGTCTTTCCGGTGGAAGGGCGGGACAGTTCGGCGGCCAGTTTCATGCGCTGGCTCTCGCCGCCGCTCAGGGTGACGGCGCTCTGTCCCAGGTGGATATAGCCCAGGCCCACATCTACCAGCGCCTTCAGTTTGGCGGCGATGCGCGGGACGGGCTTGAAGAACTCGTACGCTTCGGAGATGGGCATCTCCAGCACGTCGTTGATATTCTTTCCTTTATATTCTACGGCCAGGGTGTCTTCCTTGTAGCGTTTGCCGCCGCAGACCTCGCAGGCCACGTGCACGGACGGCAGGAAGTTCATCTCGATGACCTTGATACCGGCGCCTTTGCACTCTTCGCATCGGCCTCCGGGGACGTTGAAGGAGAATCGGCCCGCCTTATAGCCGCGGACCTTGGCGTCCGGGGTTTCCTCGAAGAGGGTGCGGATGTCGTTGAACACGGCGGTGAAGGTGGCCGGATTCGAGCGCGGAGTACGGCCGATGGGGCTCTGGTCGATCTCGATGAGCTTGTCCAGGTGCTCCACGCCCTCGATGCGCCCGTAGGGCAGCGGCTTTTCCTTGCTGCGGTAGAACTTCTGCTTGAGGATGGGCATGAGCGTCTCGTTCACCAGGGTGCTCTTGCCGGAACCGGACAGGCCGGCCACGCCGATGAGGCAGCCCAGCGGGAAGTGCACGTCCACGCCTTTGAGGTTGTTGCCCGTGGCGCCGTACAGGGAAAGGAACTTGCCGTTCCCGGGCCGACGGGTCACCGGAATCTCAATCTTGCGGACACCGCGGAGATAATCCAGGGTAATGGAGTTGCCGCCCTTGCCGGCCATGAGGTCCTTCAGGGAGCCGTTCAGGCAGATGCGGCCGCCGTGCTCGCCGGCACCGGGGCCGACGTCCACCAGCCAGTCGGCGCTGAGCATGGTCTCGGCGTCGTGTTCCACCACCATCACGGAGTTGCCCTCGTCCCTCAACGCCTTGAGGGAAGCGATGAGCTTGCGGTTGTCCTTCTGATGCAGGCCGATGGAGGGCTCGTCCAGGATGTAGAGCACGTTCACCAGCTTGGAGCCGATCTGCGTGGCCAGGCGGATACGCTGGCTTTCGCCGCCGGACAGGGAGCCGGTGGGACGGTCCAGGGACAGGTAATCCAGGCCGACGTCCAGCATGAACTGCACACGTTCCCTCAGTTCCTTGAGGATGTCGCGGGAAACGTTCTTCTCCCGCTGGTTGAATCCTGCCGGGATGTCATCCAGCCATTTGCGGAGCTCGGTCATTTCCATGGCGGCCACTTCCGGGATGGTCTTTCCGTCCACCTTGAAGCAGAGGGCGTCCTTGTTCAGGCGGGTGCCGTTACAGACCGGGCAGGTGACGGTATCTTCGATGTTCTCGATAACGCCGCCCCAGCTTTCCATTTCCGTCATCGTCCCTTCTCCCACGCGGAAGAGGTCCTCGGAACCGTAAACCAGCAGGCTTACTACTTCGTCGGGCAGGGCCTCGACGGGATCGTACAGGCTGAAGTTATACTTTCGCGCGATGGCGCGGATGATGTCGAATTTGCGGTTCTCCCTCACTTTTCCGAGCGGAACGATGGCCCCGTCGGCGATGCTTCTTCTGCGGTCCGGGATGATGCTGTCGATGTTCACGTCCACGATGGTTCCGAGGCCCTTGCAGTGCGGGCAGTAACCCTGCGGGGAATTGAAGGAGAAGCTGTGGGGCTGGGGTTCCTGGAGGGACAGGCCGCTCTCGGGATCCACCAGGTGTTTGGAGAAGTGGCGCAGGGTGCCGTCTTCCGCGTCCAGCACGGCCACGGAGCCTTTGCCGATGCCGATGGCCCGGCCGACGGACTCGCGGATGCGACGGTCGTCTCCGGCTTCGGGTTTGAGCTTATCCACCACCAGTTCGATGAAGTGGGGCTTGTAACGGTCCAGGGCCTGCACTTCCTGCAGTTCCTGGATGTCCCCGTCGATGCGCACCTGGGTGTAGCCGCGTTTGCGCATCTGGTCGAAGAGTTCACGGTAGTGACCTTTTCGGCCCCTTACCAGGGGAGCCAGCAGGTAGCACTTGCGGCCCTGGTACTGGGTAAGGATGAGGTCCACAATCTGCTCGTCCGTGTAACGGACCATTTCTTTACCGGTTTCCGGGGAGAAGGCCCGGGAACCCTTGGCGTACAGCAGACGCAGGAAGTCATAGATTTCGGTAATGGTACCCACCGTGGAGCGGGGGTTGTTGCCGGTGGTCTTCTGCTCGATGGCGATGATCGGGCTCAGGCCGGTGATCTCTTCCACTTCGGGCTTCTCCAGGATGCCCATGAAGTGCTTGGCATAGGTAGAGAGCGTATCCATGTAGCGGCGCTGGCCCTCGGCATAGATCGTGTCGAAGGCGAGGGAACTCTTTCCGCTTCCGGAAAGGCCCGTCACCACCACGAATTCCCCTCTGGGAATGTCCACGTTCACGTTCTGCAGGTTGTTCGCCCGCGCCCCCCGTATCTGAATAAACTCTTTCTCTGCCATAGACTGCAAAGATACGAATTTTGCCGCAATCCCCCGTGCAACCACCTACGCGTTTTTCCCACAAAAGTGCGTAGATGCTTTGTTTCAAAGCCAACTTCCGGCATTCCAAACATAACTTGTTGTAAGACAGAAAGCAAGGATCGGCTAAAAGAAATCGAAGAAATTTATGATTTAGCCGATTTTTGTATATTTGTACTTATGCTTCAGCTGAAAAACGCAACGCTTTCGGACCTTCCCGCCATCATGCAGGTGCTGGAAGCGGGGCGTGACATCATGCTCGCATCGGGAAATCCCAACCAGTGGGCCAAGGGTTACCCCACCGAAGAGATGGTGCGGGGGGACATCGGCCCGGGGTATGGAAAGGTGATGGTGGAGGATGGGCGTATCGTGGCCTACTTCGCCTGCATCCCGTCCCCTGATCCCACCTATGCCGTCATCGAAGGCGGCGCCTGGCTGGACGACGAAAAGCCTTATTATGTCATCCATCGCATTGCCAAACTGCCTGACGTACACGGCGTATTTCGGACCATGATGGATTACCTGGACAGCATCACGGACAATATCCGGATCGATACACATAAAGATAACAAGATCATGCAGCACAACCTGGGCCGGTACGGGTTCAAGTATTGCGGCATCATCCACATCGCCTCGGGCGCAGAACGCCTGGCCTATCAAAGACTCAAATAACATGATGAACGTAGGAATTATCGGCGCGGGGCATATTGCCGAGAAAGCCGCCACCACGCTGGCCGCCATGGACGACATGCAGTGCCTGGCCATCGGCTCACGCTCCCTGGAAAAGGCGCAGGCCTTTGCCGGCCGATTCGGCATCGAACGCGCATACGGCTCGTATGCGGATCTGCTGCAGGACCCGGATATCGAGCTGGTTTATATCGCCACGCCGCATTCCTGCCACTTCGAACACGCCCGCGACGCTATCCTCTCCGGTAAACCCTGCCTGGTGGAGAAGAGCTTCATGCTCAACGCCACCGAAGCTGCGGCCATCCTGGCCCTGGCGCGTGAGAAAGGCGTATTCGTGGGAGAAGCCATGTGGCCGAGGTATATGCCCGTAAGGGAAATCGGCCGGGAACTCATTGCCTCCGGGATCATCGGCGAGCCCAAAATGGTCAACGCCGTCATCGCCTACAACGTCTCCGACAAGGAGCGCGTCCTCAGGCCCGAACTGGGCGGCGGCGCGCTGCTGGACCTGGGCGTGTACCTGCTCACTTTCGTGCGGATGTACTTCGACGCGCCCGTCGAGCGGCTCAACACTACGTGCATCAAGGCCCCCACCGGCGTGGACGCCACCGAAGATATCACGATGATTCTGGCCGATGGCACCCTGGCCTCCCTGCAGGCATCGGCCTGGTGCCAGGGCGGCAACGAGGCGGTCATCGCCGGCACCACCGGCTACCTGGTCTTCGACGACCTCATCCATCCCACCCGCATCAGCATCTGCCGCAAACGCCATGTCGTGGAACGCGTAATGGAACTGCCTCCCCAGATTACCGGCTTCGAATACCAGTTCCGGGCCTGCCGTGACGCCATTGCCGCCGGTTCCCTGGAAGCCCCGCAGATGCCCCACAGCGAAATCCTCTACATCATGCACCTGATGGACCGCCTGCGAGCCGAGTGGGGCACAGCCTAATTTCCCTTAGAATCATGCATCCCCGATACATTCTAACCATCTGCTATTCACTCCTCTTGCTCGCTTCCTGCATGAGGCCAACGACACTGGATCCCCAAGTGGAGCCAGAGGTCATAGTGAACTGCGTGCTTGAGTATCCTGGTGAGGAGCAGGTGCTATATTTGAGCTATGCCCGCGCCGTCGATGGATCGGGCGGAGAAGGAATCATAAGCGCCCAAGTAACCCTCCAGGACGATTCATCCGGAGAAGACGCCGTAGGCTTCCGCCATTGGGGAAGCGGCGGATGGATTCTCCCATCCCAAGTCATCCCGGGACACAGGTACACACTGAAAGTGGAAATCTCCGGTCAGCCGATAATTGAAGCGTCCACGACCGTCCCACAATCTTACCAAGTGCAACATGACGTCTCCGGACGTTACTCCATCGATTCTTTGGGAGAAGAAACGTTATGGGTTTATACACCGGCGGAAAGAATCATGACGGACTGCACGGCGGTGGATCCTTTTAATCAAAGTGAAGCATCCTATCACCGAAAGTATCTTCGGATTCCCTCGCCCGGCGCGTATGAGCCGGGGTGGATTCAGTTATATCCAAATCCGGAGGATATCAGCAAAGTCGTATTCATGGTCTGTTCCGAAGAATACGACCGCTATCTGAAAGACGTGCTCTCTTATCAGATACGTCTTCTCATCAACGACATCACCACCTTCTACGATCCTTCCAATATCTATAGCAACATTCGAGGAGGCTACGGAATCTTCGGCGCCCGCGTCAATTGCGAACTATGAGTCAACGGCTTCCCATATTGCTGGCTTTCATTATGACGGCGTTGCCCCTTTCGGCCCAGACAGCTGAATGGAATGACACCATCCCGCCGGCTCTGAAAATGGATAGCCGGCGGACGACGACCGTCCCGGGTGGAATCCGGGCCGATATCCGTACGGCACGGAAAGTCGTGAGCCCGCTGGGCGAAGGAGATGCCACCAGGCTGATACAGACGCTTCCTGGCGTCGCCATGGCTGGTGATGGAGGATCGGCCTTTCTGGTGCGTGGCGGCAACATCGGAAGCAATGTATTGACGCTGGATGGCGTTCCGATCTATGGAAGCAACCATTTGCTGGGGGTAACATCGGCCGTTCCATCCGAGGTGGTACGGGAGATGACGTTCCAGGCAGGCGGTTTTGAGGGCGACCGGGACCATTTTCTGTCTTCTCAGGTTTGCCTACAATCGGGGCGTCCGTCTCTTTCCCAAGCGAAGACGCAACTGTTCGCAAGCACTTTCCTCCTGGGCGCCGAGTCCGAAATCCCGTTGGGAAAACGGGCCGGGCTCATGGTCTCGGGCCGCATATCCCCTTTGCAGGTGGAGTACAACGCCATCAAAGGCTTGATGAAGGATATTGAGGCCATTAGGGATATTAAAGCCGGCGCTTACGACTTTTACGGGAAACTATTCTATAACACAACGCCGGATTCGCACCTGCAAGGATGGGTTTTCGGCAGTCGGGATCGGTATAAGTTCAATATCGGTGACGGAATCTGGCTGGGCCTTAACGGACACAATTTCGTCGCTGCCATCCAATACCATAGTGGGAAGGGGGGCTGGACTCACGACGCAAGCCTTTCATTCAACGATTTCGCAAACGGGCAGGATTTGATTGCGGAGCCCGGAAACGACTGGAACCTGTCTTCCTTGACGATGACGTCCAGTCTCAAGGAATTAAGCCTGAAAGGGAAATGGAGCCGCTCCTTTGGGTCTCGATTCGCAGTCCATTTCAGCGCGCAGGGGAAAATGGCCATCTTCGAGCCGGTGGGCCAGCGTAGCACCCCCTTTACCGGAACCTTATGGGGACAGGCCGAATGGAAAGAAGAGGGCCGATATCATTACATGGGCGTACTTCGCGCCAATCTGTTCCACTCCGGGCAAAAGCTGTTTTTCCACCCCGAATTCAGCCTTTTGACCGAAGTAAACCTTAAAGAGCGCCTTGTGTTGGCATTATCTGTCGACCATCTTGTTCAGTTTTACCACACGCTTGAAGGCCTTCCGCTGGGCTGGTCTATGGATTCAATGATCCCGGCCGATGCCTCCACGCCGCCGGAATCGGCCTGGCAGGTGTATACCGGATTACGGGGCAGCCTGGGTGGCCATCATTTCTCCGTTGGAGGTTATTTCAAGCGAATGCAGGACCTGGTTCACTACACGGAGGCCGCCGCGGCTTTCAGTGCATCCAGGATGGGATGGAAAGATAAAGTTGATGTAGGAAAGGGACAATCCTTCGGCTTGGAATTGATGTACGAATATACCGGGGAACGATTCTATGGAAAGATTGCCTACACCCTCTCGAAAACCACCCGGTCATTCCCGAATCTCAATGACGGACTCCCGTTCCCGGCCAAATTCGACCGGCCGCATATTTTGAATATGAATGTAGAATGGACGCTGAACCGTCATCGCTCCCTTTACGCAGCTTTTACATATCAGAGCGGCTACTGCGAGAGCGTTCAAACCCACACCTACCCGTCCCTATTGCCGGATAATGACAAGCCCCGCTACCTTCCGTATTATGGGAAACAGCCTAACAACTATAGGATGCCTTCCTACATCCGTCTGGATTTTGGATACAACATATCCTGGACATCAGGCCAGTTGGAGCACAGCCTCCAACTAGGAGTATACAATGTCCTGAACCGCCATAATCCCTTCCTGACCGTTTATGACGGGAGCTTGGATTCCTGGGTCGAGATTTCCTTCTTCCCCATCCTCCCCAACTTCTCTTACCGGCTTTCCTTTTAATGTAAGCATCTACGCACTTTTGTGGGAAAAACGCGTAGGTGGTTGCAAGGTGTGACGGAAGTTACAGGGTCTGGCCGCCGATGAACTCGCGCATGATGGAGGTGGGAGGGATGGCGGCGATTTCGGAGGGCTGCAGAGGGACCACGAAGGAGAGGAACTTCAGCAGGCGCACGGCTTCGGCATAGGCCGGGGAGGCCGGGGTGATGCGGCGGAGCAGCGGCTCGGCGAAGTAGCGCAACATGGGCAGTTCGTACAGCAGGGCGCTGTTGAACTGGGCATCGGCATTCTCCTGGAAGGGGAAAATGTACTTACCCTCGCCGCGACGGACGGACGGCCAGCGCAGGATGGTGTCCTCGGGCGAGATGCCCCGCACGCGGTTGTCGCGGACCATGCGCCGCAGCAGACGGTTGTCCGTAGTGGAGATGCAGCAGTTTTCGTCCAGCTTGAGGGAGGTGAGGGCCGATGCATAGATGCGGTAGATGCGGCTCTGGTCCACCGAAGGGACCATGGCGGGATCCAGGGCGTGGATGCCCTCCATCACCAGGATGTCGTTCTCTTCCAAATGCATCTTCTTCCCTTCGAAGAAAGGACGCCCCTGCTTGAAGTCATATCGGGGCAGTTCCACTTCCCCGCCGGAAAGGAGCGTATTCAGCTGCCGGCCCAACAATTCCAGGTCCATGGCCTGGAGCGCCTCGAAGTCATAGTCGCCGAATTCGTCCTTGGGCGTGCGTTCCCGTTCCACGAAATAGTTATCCAGTTCGATCACCTTGGGATTCATGCCCAGGACCTTCAGCTGCTGGGCCACCCGCAGGGAGGAAGAAGTCTTGCCGCTGGAAGAAGGACCTGCCAGGAAGACGATCTTCACCCGGTCACGGGCGGCGTAGATCTTATCGGCCAGTTCGGCGTAGCCCCTTTCTTGATGGGCCTCGCAAAGGTTGATCAGTTCCACAGCCTTCCCGTCCAGCAGGCGCTTGTTCAGGGCTGCCACACTGACGATGCCCGTGGTTTTGCACCAATAGCCATACTCCTTAAGGGTAGTGGTGAGCTTGATCTGTTTCTGGCGCGGGATGGGACGGGTGATGTCCTCGTCGGAAGGATACTGGAGACAGAAACCATGGTGGAACGGCATCAGGTCAAACACCTTCAGATAGCCGGTGGAAGGGACCAGCGGGCCATAGAAATTGTCTGCCACGCCGTCCAGATAATAGACCGTGCAGAAGTAACTGCCGACGGAACGCTGCAGGCCGGCTTTCAGTTTCTGGTTCTGGGATTCGAAGATGTCCTCGGCCTTGGAGGAGAGGATGGTTTCATGGGTGAAAGGCAGGTCCTCGGCCACCAGGCGGCGCATTTCTTCCCGCATGCGCATGATGTCTTCGTCCGCGGCTTTCTCTGCGCGGAACTTACAATAAAGGCCGCTGGGAAGGCTGTGATTGATCTTGAACGTCTTCTCCGGGAAAAGGGAACGGGCCGCCCGCTGGGCGAGGAAGCTGAGCGAACGGATATAGGTGCGCCTTCCTTCCGGATGATTATAGCCGATGAATTCCACCCGGTGCGGATAGAAGACCGGGAAGTCCAGGGATTGCAGTTCGTGGTCCACCAGAGCGGCCAGTACGGGATACTCTTTCCCGTTCAGGGAATCGGTAACGGTTACCGGGGCGATGGCCGAAAGTTCCTGCCCCGGCAGGAGCCGATACTCCTTTCCGTCATTTACGCAAAATATGGTGATGCTGTCTATCATATTCACATTAATAATACACAATTTTAAGAAAATTTACGCTAAAACGCAAACAGAACGAAATAATGACTATCTTTGCCTCCGAAATTATAAAATTACTAGTAACCATGAGAAAACTTCATGTGATCCTTAGCGCCAGCCTCGTCTTGCTGGCTGCATCCTGCGGCAAAGACCCCAAACCCGCCGCTCCCATGACTCCCACCCAGGTTCAGGAAAAGCTGAGCGCCACGGCTGTTGATGTCATGAACGAACTGAGTCCCGAAAATTGGAAAGAATTCGGCCAGACCGGCCTGAAACTCCTCACTGAACTCAAAGTCACCAAGGGTGGCAACATGAAAGAACTGGGCAAAGACCTGGAGGAACTCTTCATCACCGAAACCGTCGATCCCACCACCAAGTTCGAGACTACCGTGAGCCTGATCAAGCTCTCCCTCATGACGGGCGACATCACCATCAAGGACGGTGCCTTCAACTACGCCAAGAGCAACAACCCGCTCAACCTCACCATGGTTTACGATGGCAAGACCTACAAGGCCCAGATGGAATCCACCGGCGAAAGCAGCACGCCCATCACTTTCCTGGAAGACGAGGACGAGGACAGCAGCAACTCCGGCAAGATCTATGTCCCCCAGAAGGCTGCCATCCACATCACCGAGAACGGCAACCTGTTCATGGACCTGTCCATCTACCCTGTCGTAGATGACAAGAACAACAACGGCGCCCTGGATCCCGAGGATGTCATCAGCGGCAGCGCTTACCTCCAGATCCCCGCTTACTCCCTGAACTTCACCGACCTCTACTTCTCCGCAACGGAGCTGAAAGGCAAGATGGAACTCATGCACGGTAACACCAGCGTCCTCTACATGGACGGCGACCTGGAGTACATCATCACCTTCGAGGAGCCCGACATCAAGGCCAGCATCATCTCCAAAATCATGAAGCAGGTCACCCTGGACGAGGCCGAAATCAACAAGCTCAGCCTCATGGGCGGCGAAGCCATCCTGGAAGCCGAAGCTGACGTACAGGACATGCTCAAGGTCAACTCCAGCCCCAAGGCCACCGAGGCCGAGGCCAAGGCCGCTGCCCTCGCCATCAACAACGCCATCAAGGTCAGCCTCCGTTTCGACAACAACCCCACCGTCCAGAGCAGCCTCGTCGCCATGGTAGTTGATAACGGCGAAGAGAAGGGCAATGAACGTTATTCCATCGACCCCGGTCTGCATTTCTACGACGGATCGGCCGACATGACCGCCAAGGAATTCTTCAACATCGCCGACGAAGCCTTTGAGCCGATGGTTTCCAAGGCCGCTACCTTCCTCACGAAACTCACCACCTACTTCCACGACCTCCTCCAGGAGTTCAAGGACGCAGGCAAAGACAAATAATCAAGTAGTTTCCCCTACGCGAAACCCGGCCTGTGACAGACCGGGTTTTTTCGTGTTTTTTTCGTATCTTTGCATGTTTACAGTTATTTAGAACATTTATGGCATATTACGAGTTGAACGAGCAGGAGCTCGGACGTAGAGAATCCCTTGCAAAGCTGCGCGAACTGGGCATCAACCCCTACCCCGCACCGCTATATCCGGTAAACGCCACTACCGTGGAGATCGCTGCCGGTTATAAAGCCGAAGAAAACAATTTCCAGGACGTCTGCATCGCCGGCCGCATCATGAGCCGCCGTATCATGGGCGCCGCCTCCTTCATGGAACTCCAGGACAGCGAAGGCCGTATCCAGGTGTACGTGAAGCGTGACGAGATCTGCCCCGGTGAGGACAAGACCCTGTACAACACCGTATTCAAGAAACTCCTGGACATCGGTGACATCGTGGGTATCAAGGGCTTCGCCTTCTTCACCCAGACGGGCCAGCTCTCTGTCCACGCCAAGGAACTCACCGTTCTCTCGAAGTCCCTCCGCGTCCTTCCCATCGTGAAGACCGACGCCGACGGCACCGTGCACGACAGCTTCGAAGATCCCGAGCTGCGCTACCGTCAGCGTTACGTGGACCTGGTGGTGAACCCGCAGGTGAAGGAAACCTTCTTCAAGCGCGCCCAGATCATCGCCACCATGCGCCAGTGCTTCAACGAGGAAGGCTGCCTGGAAGTGGAGACCCCCATCCTTCAGCCCATTCCGGGTGGCGCCACGGCCCGTCCGTTCATCACGCACCACAATGCCCTGGACGTGGATATGTACATGCGAATTGCCAATGAGCTGTACCTGAAGCGCCTCATCGTGGGCGGCTTCGCCGGCGTGTACGAGTTCGCCAAGAACTTCCGCAACGAAGGCATGGACAAGACCCACAACCCCGAATTCACCTGCGTGGAGATGTACATCGCCTACAAGGATTACCTGTGGATGATGGAATTCACCGAGAAGATGCTGCAGAAAGTGGCCGAGGCTACCGGCGGTGTCAAGAAGGTCATCGGCGGCAACGAGATTTCCTTCGAAGGCCCCTTCCGCCGTCTGCCCATCCTGGACGCCATCAAGGAGTACGCCGGCGTGGATGTGAAGGGCATGAACGAGGAGCAGCTCCGCGAAGTCTGCAAGAAACTGAACGTGGAAGTCTCCCCCGAGATGGGCGTAGGCAAGCTCATCGACGCCATCTTCGGCGAATACTGCGAGCACCAGCTCATCCAGCCCACCTTCGTGATCGACTACCCCGTGGAGATGTCCCCGCTGACCAAGCGCTGCCGCTACGACGACACCCTCACCGAGCGTTTCGAGCTCTTCGTGAACGGTAAGGAACTGGCCAACGCCTACTCCGAGCTGAACGACCCCATCGACCAGCTGGACCGCTTCGAGGAGCAGGCCGCCCTCAAGAGCAAAGGCGACGACGAGGCCATGTACATCGACTACGACTTCGTTCGCGCCCTCGAATACGGCATGCCCCCGACCTCCGGTATCGGTATCGGCATCGACCGCCTCACCATGTTCATGACGGGACAGGAGACCATCCAGGATGTTCTCTTCTTCCCTACCATGAGACCGGAAAAATTCTGACGAATTTTTCAAGTCTAAAACTTGTCTTAGGGGGCTCTGCCCCCTTAAAAACCCCCGCGGCCTCCGGCCGGCCAGGGACCTCGAATCAAGGTTCATGCGAATAGAACAGATCACATCGGCCCAGAATCCGAAGATTAAGAATCTGCTCCTGCTGCAGGAAAAATCCAAAGCGCGGCGGGAGCAGGGTCTTTTTGTGGTAGAAGGCCGGCGTGAACTGGAACACTGCCTGGAAGGCGGCTATGAAATCAAAACCGTCTTCTTCTGCCCGGAAATCATGTCAACGGAAGGCCTGGAGGCACTGCTTTCTGCGGGAGCATCGGCCCTCTCTTTTGCGAGCGCAGAAAGCAGTGTCTCCAGGCCATTGACCATAGAGATTCCTTTAGAACTCTACAAGAAAGTAGCATACAGGGAGGGCACCGAAGGGATTATCGCGGAGGTAGCTTATAAGTCTCTCACATTGGAAGACTTGAACCTTCCGGAGAATCCCCTGGTCGTAGTACTCGAGAGCGTGGAGAAGCCGGGCAACCTCGGGGCGGTCCTTCGCAGTGCCGATGCTGCCGGGGCAGACGCCGTCCTTATCGGCGACCCCCTCACCGACCTGTACAACCCCAACCTCATCCGCTCGTCCATCGGGGCGGTCTTCACCGTACCGACCGTCGCGGCACCATCGGCCGAAATCATTGCCTTCCTCAAGGCACGCGGCATCCAGATCCTAACAGCCCAGCTGCAGGATTCTTCCCTGTATTACGATGTGGATATGCGCCGCGGAACGGCCATTGTCATGGGCACGGAGTCCACTGGTCTCACCAACCAATGGCGAGAGGCTGCCGATGCCCACATCCGCATTCCCATGCTGGGACGGCTGGACAGCCTCAACGTCTCCGTCTCGGCCGCCATTCTCCTGTTCGAAGCCGTCCGGCAGCGCGTGTAGGTAACTCGCTGCAGGCCGAGCCGCGCAGCCGCTATTTAACCAGCGAGATGGCGCCGAAGACGCCGAGGGAGAGAACAATCATGATGGCGCCGGCCAGCAGAATGCCTAACAGGACGTAGAGGACGCTCTTCTTGAAGTCCATGTCCAGGATGCTGGCGGCCAGGGTGCCGGTCCATGCACCGGTACCGGGGATGGGAATTCCCACGAACAGCAGCAGGGCCCAGTACAGGCCCTTGCCGGCCTTGGCTTCCAGCTGGCGGCCGCCCTTCTCTCCCTTTTCCAGACACCAGGTAAAGATCTTTCCGACCACTTTCTTGTCCTTGCCCCATTCCAGGATGCGGCGGGCGAACAGGAAAATGAACGGAACGGGCAGCATGTTGCCGATAACGGAAACGATGATGGACGGAATCACGGGAAGGCCCATGCCTACGGCCACGGGAATGGCGCCGCGCAGTTCGATGAGCGGAACCATGGAGATAAGGAAGATGATGAGGAATTTCTTCATCGGTCGGTGTAGGCGGGCGTGTTGGCGGCAATCAGAGCCTTGATCTCCTCCTTGGCCGTTCTCCAGCGGGGGATGTCAATCTTGGTGCCGATGACTTCCACCACCTTGGCCGCGATGATGGAGCCGACTTCTCCGCAGACCTTCAGCGGCATGCCCAGGGAGTGGGCATAGAGGAAGCCGGCGGCGTAGGTGTCGCCTGCACCGGTGGCGTCGATGGGCGTGGCGGGCCAGGGCTCTATAAAGTGGTACTCGTCACCGGAACGGACCATAGAGCCGGCCTTGCCCACTTTCACGACGGCAATCTTGCAGTACTTGGACAGTTCCACGATGGCTTCCTGAGGTTCCATCTTGGTGAAGGCCTTGGCCTCGGTCTCGTTGGCGAAGACGATATCTACGTAGTTTTCCACCAGGTTGTGGAAGAAAGCGTCATTGGATTCCACCACATTGTAGGAAGCCATGTCGATGGAAATGATGCAGCCGGCTTCCTTGGCCATACGGGCGGCCTTGGAGATGAGTTCCTGGTTCTGCACCAGATATCCTTCAATGTGGAAATAGTCGTACCCTTTGAACTGCTCCAGGGTGAGATCGTCGGGACCCAGCTCCAGGGTAGCGCCCATGTAGTCGGCGAAGGTGCGCTCGGCGTTGGCACCGGTGATGAAGACCATGCATCGGCCCGAAGACTTGGGGCTGTAGAGCATCTGGGCCTTGACGCCGTACTGCTCCATGGTGCTCTTGAAGAGGTTGCCGAGGTCATCGTTGCCAATCTTTCCCAGGAAACCGGACGTCATGCCGAAGATGGCCGTGCAGGTGATGGTATTGGCTGCGCTGCCGCCCGGAACATACTTGACGCCATACTGCTTGAGGTCTTCCCAGATGCGGTCTCCGGTTTCCATGTCCACATGCTGCATGCTGCCCAGCGGAAGATGGAATTTGCGAAGGAGGGTGTCGTCCGGAAGAACGGCCAGGATGTCGGTAAGGGCGTTGCCGATGCCAAGGATGGATTTCATAGGGTCCGTTAGATTTGTGTGGCAAAGATACCCAATATTTACGGATTTTCCATTACCTTTGTATAGGTATGGACAAGAAAACGAAGAATATCCTGAGCTATGCATTCTGGGCCGTCGTGGCCGGCATCCTCATCTGGTTTTGCCTCCGCGCGGTGGACTGGACGCAGTTCGGCGCCGCCATTGAGCAGTGCCGATGGGAGTACGTCATCCTGTCCATCCTGCTGGGCGCCCTCGTCTTCTATGTCCGCGGTCTCCGCTGGAAGATGCTGCTGGAGCCCTTCGACGCGTCCACATCGGCCGTCACCACGTTCAACGCCTACAACATCTGCATGGCCGTAAACCTGGTACTTCCCCGCGCCGGCGAGGTGGCCCGCCTGGGCTACGTGGTCAAGCATTCAGCCATCGGGGCCGATGGGAAACGCCTCCTCACCTTTGACAAAGCGCTGGGCACCCTCCTGGTGGAGCGCGTGTGGGATGCGCTGGTCACGCTGGGCATGGCCGCCGTCCTGCTCCTGGTCAAATGGGCCGATTTCGGCCCGTACATGCAGGAAGCCCTCGCGGGCATCGGCATCGGCCAGGGCCTCTGGTGGGCGCTCGGCGGGCTGGTTTTCATCGGCGCGGCCGTCGTCTTCCTTTCCTGGAAGCTGCAGGAAAAAGGCGGCGTCTGGGGCAAGGTGTGGGGCTTCCTGGAAGGCATCGGCCACGGACTCCTTTCTTTCCGGCAGATGAAGCGCGCCTGGCTGTTCTTCCTATACACTGCCTTGATTTGGGTGCTGTACTGGATCATGAGCGCCAGCATCGTCTGGGCGCTGCAGGACATTGAATCCTTCGCGCAGCTCACACTCACGGACGCCTTCTTCCTGATGATCGCCGGCAGCATCAGCTCCGTGGTTCCCGTACCCGGCGGCTTCGGCGCCTATCACGGCGTGGTCGCCGGCGCCCTGCACAGCATCTGGAAGATGCCCATGGGAATCGGCATGGTTTACGCCACCCTGAACCACGAATCGCAGGTTCTGACCCAGGCCATCTGCGGTCTGGCTTCCTATATCCACGAAAGCTTTTTCCGCCGCACGAAATGAAGTTCGCACTCATCGGCCATCCGGTAGCCGGCTCCCTGAGTCCGCGCCTTTTCGCCGCCGCTTATGGCGGTGCGCACAGCTATGACCTGCTGGACTTCGAGCACTTCGAGGACGCCTGGAAGGCCTTTGTCGATGGCTACGACGGCATCAATGTCACGGCTCCCTTCAAGCAGGACGCCTATGCCCGGGTGGATGTCCTCTCCCCGCAGGCCAGGGCCACCGGCGCCGTGAACCTGGTTGTCCGCCGCCCCGAAGGGTTCGTGGGCTACAATACGGACGTGGACGGCGTCGTGCTGTCGCTTCGGGAGACCGGTCTTTCCTTTGCCGATGCCCTCGTCGTCGGGACGGGCGGCGCGGCACGGGCGGCTGTCTATGCGGCTCAGCAGCTGGGCTGCCGCGTCACGGTGACGGGGCGGTCGTTGGAGAAAGCATCGGCCCTGGGATGCCCGGCGGTTTCCTTCGGGGAAGCATCGGCCCTGCGTCCGGACGTCATCCTCTATACGCTGCCCGGCCGGGTGCCCGTTCCCGCGGGGTTGCCTTTCGCCGGTGCTGTGGTTCTGGAGGCCGAATACCGCATCCCGCAGCTTTCCGGCATCCCCTGCCGCCAATATGTGAGCGGCCGCCGCTGGATGCTGGGACAGGCCGCCGCCGGATACGGCATCTTTACGGGCGAAGAGCCCTCCCTTGAATTAATGTCAAAAGTTTTGTAACTTGCATTGGCGTTTACAGGACGTCTGTTTTTTAAAATCTTATTTATTATGTCACTGAACAAAGTCATGCTGATCGGTAACGTTGGAAACGACCCCGAAGTACGTTACCTTGAATCCAATCCCCAGAATCCCTCCGCCAACGCAAAGGTGGCTTCCTTCCGCCTTGCTACTACCGAGCGCTACCGCGACCGCAACAACGAACTGCGCGAGAACACCGAATGGCACAGCATCACCGTCTGGCGCAACAACGCCGACGTAGTGGAAAAGTATGTCCACAAGGGCTCCCAGATCTATGTCGAAGGTAAACTTCGCACCCGCCAGTGGACGGACCAGACCGGCAACAAGCGCTACACCACCGAGGTAGTGGCCGATACCCTCCAGCTCCTGGGCAAGCGCCCGGACGGCCAGGGAGAAGGCCAGCCGCAGGGTGCCTACAGCGCCCCCCAGCCTGCCGCTCCGGCCTACAGCCAGCCCGTAGCACCGGCCGCTCCGGTCCAGCCGGCCGCGCCCGCATACGGCACCGCCCCCGGCGCAGGTCCTATCCCCGCCGCCGAGCCCACGGACGATCTTCCGTTCTAGGCTATTTTACTCTCGGTAATAAAGACTCCAATGCCGCCAGCTGTTCAGGTGTAGAAGCCCAGCTGGTGGCAAATCGTGTAATGGCACGGCCATCGGCCAGTTTGTCCCACACTTCGTAGGCCACCTTCCCTTCCAGGGCCTTCATGGCCTCCGGCGTGAGCAGGATGAACTGCTGGTTGGTAGGAGAATCGATATAGAGTTCGTATCCCTTTCCCAGGAACATGGCTTTCAGTTGCATGGCCAGGTCGATGGCATTCTTGGCAATCTTGAAATAGAGATCATCCGTGAAAAGCACGTCGAACTGGACACCCAGTACGCGGCCTTTGGCCAGCAGGGCGCCGTGCTGTTTGACCATGGTGAAGAAATGGTCCGGCGCGCCCTTCGGGAAGACGACGGCTTCGCCGCAGAGGGCACCCACCTTGGTGCCGCCGATGGTGAACACGTCGCACAGCTGCGCCAGGTCCTTCAGCGTCACGTCACAGGCCGGGCTCATGAGGCCGTAACCCAGGCGGGCGCCGTCCACGAACAGCGGCAGCCTATACTGGTCACATACGGCACGGAGGGCTTTCAGCTCTTCCAGTGAGTACAGCGTACCGTACTCCGTGGGGAAGGAGATGTACACCAGGCCCGGGAAGACCATGTGGTCGTAGGAGCCGTCGGCGTAATAGTGCTCGAGGTAGGAGCGCAGGTCATCGGCCTGCATCTTGCCCTCGTGCGGGGGCAGGGTGAGCACTTTGTGCCCGGTGTATTCCACGGCGCCGGCTTCGTGCACGGCGATGTGGCCGGTCTCCACGGCGATGGCGCCCTGGTAGTCCCGGAGCATCGTGGCGATGATGGTGGAATTGGTCTGGGTGCCGCCGGTGAGGAGGAACACCTCGGCGGAAGGGCAGGCGCAGGCCTCGCGGATACGGGCTTTGGCCGATGCCGTGAAGCTGTCGGCTCCGTAACCGGGTTCCTGCTGCAGATTGGTCTTCAGAAGACGCTCGAGAATGAGGGGATGCGCGCCTTCGTTGTAGTCGCAGGTAAAGGAGATCATAAGTTCGTTATCAGCTCTACGGGGCAATGGTCGCTGCCGTAGATTTCGTTATGGATTTCGGTCGATACGATGGCGTCCTTCAGGGATTCGGACACCACGAAGTAGTCAATGCGCCAGCCGGCGTTCCTTTCGCGGGCGTTCATGCGGTAGCTCCACCAGGAGTACTTCACGTCCGTCGGGTGCTGGTAACGCCAGGTGTCGATGAACCCAGCCCCCAGCAGTTGGGTGAACTTGCCGCGCTCCTCGTCGGAGAAACCGGCGTTCATGTGGTTGGTGGAAGGGTTCTTGAGGTCTATCTCCTCGTGCGCGACATTGAGGTCTCCGCAGAAGATGACCGGTTTGGGGAGGGCCGATAAATACCCGCGCAGGTCGTCCTCCCAGCGCATGCGGTAGTCCAGCCGCCTGAGTCCGTCCTGTGAATTAGGGACGTAGGCGCACACCAGGAAGAACTTCTCGTATTCCAGCGTGATAAGCCGTCCCTCGTGGTCGTGCTCGTCGATGCCCATGCCGTAGCGCACGCTCAACGGGGTATGCCTGGTATAAACGGCGGTGCCGGAGTAGCCCTTCTTGTCGGCGTAGTTCCAGTAGGACTGGTAGCCGGGGAACTCCAGGTCCAGCTGGCCTTCCTGCATCTTGGTTTCCTGCAGGCAGACGAAATCGGCGTCCAGCTCCACGAAGATATCCGCGAAGCCTTTGCCGGCCACAGCCCTGAGGCCGTTTACGTTCCAGGAGATGAATTTCATATTATTCGAGTGTCCAGGTGGCGCCGTCCTTGGTGTCCTTGACGGCGATGCCGAAGGCGGCCAGGGTGTCGCGGATGCGGTCGCTCTCGACCCAGTTCTTCTCTTCGCGGGCCTTCTTGCGGGCGTCCAGCACCAGCTGCATCACACCGTCCAGGGCTTTCTCGGCCTTGCCGGAGGCGCCGGCCTCTTCGTCCTTGAGACCCAGCACGCCGCCCACAACCTCGTCGAAGAGCGCCTTCAGGGCCGATGCATCAGCGGCGGAAAGCTTGCCGGCGTTGATCATCTTCACGGCCTCGAACAGGTGGGCGATGGCGATAGGGGTGTTCATGTCGTCGCAGAGCGCATCCATCACTGCCTCGTAAATCTCCCTTACGACAGGAGACACCTCCGTATTCTCCTCCGCAAAAAATGATGCCGATGCTCCGGAAAACACGGAGGTGTCTCCCGTCGATGCACCGTTTACGGCACGCCAGGCGGCCATCAGGCGCTTGTAGCCTTTTTCGGCGGCCTGCAGGGCTTCGTTGGAGAAGTCCAGGGTGCCGCGGTAATGGGCCTGCAGGATGAAGAAACGGATGGTCATGGGGGTGTAGGCCTGGTCCAGCTTCTCGTGCTCGCCGGCAAACAGCTGCGGCAGGGTGATGAAGTTGCCCAGGGACTTGCCCATCTTCTGGCCGTTAATGGTGATCATGTTGTTGTGCACCCAGTAGTGCACGCCCTGCGTACCGCGGGAAGCTACGTTCTGGGCGATTTCGCATTCGTGGTGCGGGAACATCAGGTCCATGCCGCCGCCGTGGATGTCGAACTCGGTACCCAGGTACTTCTCTCCCATCACGGAGCACTCGAGGTGCCAGCCGGGGAAGCCTTCTCCCCAGGGGCTGGGCCAGCGCATGATGTGCTCGGGCTCGGCCTTCTTCCAGATGGCGAAATCGTAGGGGGCGCGCTTGTCGCCCTGGCCGTCCAGGGTGCGGGTACCTTCCAGGGTCGCCTCCAGCGTACGGCCGCTGAGGACGCCGTAGTTATGGTCGCGGTTGTATTTCTGGACGTCGAAGTACACGCTGCCGTTGCTCTCGTAGGCATAGCCGGCGGCGAGGATCTTCTTGACGGTTTCGATCTGTTCGATGATATGGCCGCTGGCACGGGGCTCGATGGAAGGCGACTCCACGTTCAGCAGGCGCATGGCCTCGTGGTAACGCTCGGTGTAGTACTGCACCACTTCCATGGGCTCCAGCTGCTCCAGCCGGGCCTTCTTTGCAATCTTGTCCTCCCCTTCGTCGGCGTCGTGCTCCAGGTGGCCCACGTCGGTGATGTTACGCACGTAACGCACCTTGTAGCCCAGGTATTTGAGCAGGCGGAAGAGCACGTCGTAGGTCACGCCCGGACGGGCATGGCCCAGGTGGGCGTCGCCGTACACGGTGGGGCCGCACACGTACATGCCGACGTGTCCTTCGTGAATGGGTTTGAAGACTTCCTTATTGCGGGTAAGGGTGTTGGTCAGGTATAATGTTCTCATTCTGTACAATTTCTCAATCGTACAAAGATACGCATTTTTGCCCGTAACTCCAATCTACCGGGCTACCCCTTAAAACCTATATCCTATGCCAATTTTGCCACCGATTAACGGGATGATGGTCGTATAATAGTCCCCGACGCCGTACATTTCCCAGTCAAGGAACCATTTCTGGCCAAACTGCATACCTAAGAAGGTCACCTGACCTCCCCAATGGCCATCCTTTTCGCGCTCAATTTCTCCGGAGTGAAAAAACACGCCTGTCTGCGCAGCAGAATAGAACTTGAACGTAGGACGGGAAAAATAATAATACCGCATCCCGACAAAGGCGGTAAACACATTTCCATGCCCGTAACATTTCCATAATCCGTCGTAATCCTCCACTTGATTGTCAAAATAGCTGTATCCCAAACTACCGATCAAAGCCCAGCGCTTGTCAAACTGCCAGGCAGCCTGAAGCGAGACCATACCATAGGTATGGATTCGTGTCCAGATTTCATCTTCCGGGACTCTCCTATCCATCACCAAAGCGCCGGAATAAAGAGGTTTCCAGTTCACGCCCAGGCTGACTTCCCACGTTCGTTTCTCCAGAGGATACCACGTATGGATCGTATTCACGTAACGGCTGACGACCAGGGAGTCCGGACGAGGGACATAAAGCATATTTCCTTTTACGCTGTTATGTCCTTTCCAGACAAATGTCGGGGACTTATGGCTTTCGGTAACATGCAGGACATTGCCGCCCTGCTTCCATACTTCTTCCGCAGCGGCGCCAAGCACCCGATTAAAATTAGAGGCAGAGAGGGGATGACCTTCCGCCCTCACTTCTCCCAGCTTTACGGCCGAAGAAGGCAGTTCCGTCCCCTCCTGAACAACAGCGATACGGTCATGATTCCAATCCTTCGGCCTGGAGCTTAAAAGATCTACACTGACCCTCGGCGCGCAGGACGCGAGGATCAGTGTAGCGCATAAGCCAAGATACTTCATGTCAGTTTGATGAATAGATTCAGTGCTATAATCCCGACATGCAGGGAATCTTGCATCTACTTCAGGTACCAGGCAAGCCAGTTAACCCCGAGAGAGAAATTGATGGACCAGGAAGAGCCGATGGGGACGGGATAGTTGTTGTACGCGCCATACAGGCGGGCACGGACGGAAGACTCCGCCATGCCTTCACCGTGGATCTGGCGGGAGAACTTGAAGTCCGCATTCACGCCGCAAAGAACCCGGAAAGCGGCAATCTCGGTCTTGTCATCCTTTGAGGCTTTTTCAGGATAATCGATAAAGTCCACGCCGATACCGGCGAGAGGCGTAATCTTCCACCACTGGGAATCCCAGGCAGCATACCCCACGGAGAGGTTGATGTTTCCACCATTCATGCGGTTCCCGGCTTCCCAAGGCTGCGAATAACGGTAGATATCCTGCCTGAGGTCTCCGCCGAAGCCGAGAAGCCCGTCCCAGAAGATAGTCCAACGATTGAAATTGAAATCGAAGCCAAATTCAAGGCCGATGAGGGAAGGGACGTAAGCCCCCATATTTCCCACATGGAATTCGGAGCCCAGGCCAATATGCATACCCATGGCGCGTCCCTTGGGATCGATCTTATAATCCGGCACATATTCGAAATCGTTTTCCTCGGCCAGTTCCGCGGCGACCCTTTCGTGACAGATGCGCACGGCTGCGGTATCTGCGCCGTCATGGGTTTCGCCGTCCAGCTCTTCGAAGAAACCATCGGCCACATCCATGTGGAACCTTACGATATAGTCGATGCTATGCTCATTCCGCTGGGACGCTTCCTTCTGGGCGCGACGCTTGCACAACTCCACGTAATCGAAGTAGGTCTGGACATAACGGAGATACTCCGGGGTCCTGTACTCCGGCTTGATCCAGGAAGCATAGGGATTCATGTAGGTGTAGAACGTCGGATAGTAAAAGGTCGTATTGCCGATTTTATGCTTATCGTCCTTCCACCGGATACCATAGGACAGCCTCATGGCCTTGTCGGAGTTCCCGCCCGTACGGTAGGAGAAATCCTCCAGGGTAAGCGGTCCGTCCGCCCACTTCCGGATGGAAGACGCTGCGGAAATCTCGTTGGAATTCTGTGCAAAGAGGGAGAGGGACAGGCACAGGAGCAGTCCACTGAACAGGATACGTTTCATAGGTTTAGAAATAAAAACGAAGGCCGACGGAAGAGGCACCGTTCAGGCGGCACGCGGCTTGGGTTATAGTCTTTTCAGAGCTGCTGCTCTCGCGTGCACCGGCAAAGATAATCTGGCCGATGGAGGCAGCGATGCCCAATTTTTCCGAAGCTTTGATTTCAAACGAAAGCGGAGACACCACCACCTCGAATCCCGGAAGCGAAGGGGAAGAAACGCTGGGATAATCATCATAAGGATATCCGGATCTGTTCCTCTTATACCAGGAGAAAGTTAGGCCAGCCCCAGCCTCAGGGGTCAGGTAGAGTCCTTCGGCCAGCTTGATATAGAAGGCAAAGCTGGGGCCGACGGCCAGCGCATGGACGCGCTTTATTTCTCCGTGATCAGGAATAACAAGCCCGTAAGCAGCATTGAAACTGATGCGGAAATTGTCCGAGAGGAACTTGCTGACCTCGGCCGATGCCGATACACTCCAGGCGAACTCATCAGCGTGATAGATCAAGCTGGAAGGTACCCGCACGGCCGAGGAATGATCCAAAAGGTTAGCTCCCACAGAAACGCCGAGAGTGGTTTGGCCGGATTTCTGGGCATTCAGGCCCAGGGAGAACAACAGGCACAGGCCCAATAATATCGTCTTTTTCATATCAGGAGCGTATTAGAAGTAAAACCGGACCCCCATGGAGGATTTCGAATTGAACAGGAGGTCCTTGTTCTGAATGAGGACACGGTAACTGCCGTTGGTGCTGGAACCGACCATCTGGCCGCCTCCCAGCTCGCAGACGGAAAGGGTGACGCCGAACTTATCCGTGGGCTTGTACTCCAGCGAGAAGAGGGAAATACCAATCTGGAATCCATCCAGACGGGCATGGAAATCATATTCCGTGCTGTGCTGCCAGGTGCCGCCGAAAGCATAATAGACACCTACTTCCGGGGTGTAATACAGGCCCTTGGCCAGTTTAACGTAATAGGAGATGCTGGGTCCCAACAGAAGGACATGGGTGCCGGCGAAAGGATTTCCCGCTTCTACATAGCTTTCATGCTGGTAGGAATATCCGGCCGAAGCCGTCACTTTCCAGTTCTTGAACACGAAATAACCGAACTCCACGCTGGCGCCTGCGCTCCAGGTTGTGGGATTCCCATCCACATACGTAGCTGCTACGCTGGTTCCCACATAATGGTCTCCCCTCTTCTGGGCATTCGCTCCCAAAGAAAGAAGGACCAACAAGGTTAGAACAATATATTTTTTCATTGATGGAATAGTTTTCTTAATCGAAAGATACTAAAACTTTACTTTTACGACAAGGGGGAGATGGTCGGAGAGGTCGGCGGTGCCTTCGGTGATGACACGGTGGCTCAGGACCTCTACGGGAGCGGCGTCCTTGAAGCAGAAAATGTAGTCGATGCAGGAGCGGGGGTTCCTAGCGGGGAAGGTGAAATCGGTGCCGGAGATCAAGGTCCAGCATGTTTCGGCCAGGGCGATGACTTCGCTGTCGGGATAGACGTTGAAGTCTCCGCAGAGGAAGACGGGCTTCTTGGATCCGGCATAGCGGGCGGAGACCCAGTCGTTCACTTCCTTCATCTGCACCAGGGCAGCCTCGTTGCTGCGATGGTCCAGATGGGTGGCACAAAATACACAATCTTCGGTCTCTACTACGGCCATGCCGCGGGCTTCGGCCCCGCCGGCCTGGGAAAGCGGCACGCAGTATTTGGCGAGGGCTGGTTTCTCGGAAACGATACCGTCACCGTAAGCGCCTTCACGGTACGGGATGGCGCGGGAGAAGAGATAGTCCCACTCCAGCATATCGGCCAGATCCTTCACCTGATAGGCGTTGTGGCGGGTATTGCAGCTGTCCAGCTCGCTCATGCCCACCAGCGTCGCGCCGGTTTCACGAATGAGCTGGGCAATGCCCGGCATGCTGTTCTCCTGATACTTAGAGAACACGCCTACATTGTAAGACATCAGGGTAAGGGTCACGGGCTCTTTGGCCGTCTCACAGGAAAGAAGAGCCGCCAGCATAAGGCAGCCCATCAGAATCTTCTTCATGAATTAATAGGTAAGAATGGCAGTTACAGGATAATGGTCGGAGACATACGGGCACTCCAGGTACGGTTTCGTCACGCGGGCGAACTCCTTGCAGCCGGAGAAACCGGAATAGAAGATATAGTCGATGGGATCCTTCACCACCGTACCATAGCCGTGATAGGTGCTCTCGTTGGAAGTTACTTCGGCCGATTCACGGGCGTCGGTCATCATGCCGCGAAGGCCCGTGAGGCAGGGATCGTCGGGGAAGACGTTGAAGTCTCCCAGCAGGACCATCGGGTAGTTCTCCGGATTCATGGCGCCGATGCGCTCCACCACCAGGGCCAGTCCCTTTTCGCGGGCTTCGGCTCCCACATGATCCAGGTGCGTATCTACGAAGTAGAAGTATTTATCGGCCTTGATATCGTGCAGGAGCGTCCAGGTAGCGGTGCGCTTGCACATGGCATCCCAGCCCTTGGAGGGTTCGTCGGGGGTTTCGGACAGCCAGTACGTGCCCCAGTCCTTCAGGGCCACGCGGGTGGTGTCATAGAACACGGCCATGTGCTCTCCCCTCTCCTGTCCATCCTCGCGGCCGACGCCCACGTATTTGTACATAGGGCATTTCTCGGCCAGGAAATCCAGCTGGAAACGCAGGCCTTCCTGTACGCCGAAAACGGCCGGACGCTGGTCAAGGATCATCTCCGCGGCGGCGTCCTGGCGGTTGGGCCAGCTGTACTGGCCGTCATCGGCCGTACCGTAGCGGATGTTGTAGGACATCACCTTCACAGGCGAAGAAGAAGTGCAGGCCACCACGACGAGGGCCGAGAAAAGAGCAAAAATAGTTTTCTTCATGATTAAATTATCGAGTTAGCTTTCTTCCTTCCACATGGACGCGGGGCTGCGTCTTACGGAGATAGTTCCTGGTATGCACCGGGGTGCGGTCCTTGCTCACGGTAGCCTTGGTGCGGGTCATCGAAATGCCCCAGTCATTGGCTTCGCGGAACAGCGGCGTGGCCTGGTTGAAGTGGTTCCACTCCTCGGTCTTCCAACTGTACAGGGAATAGTGCATGGCATTGTAGTGGGGCTTGTACACCTGGCCGTTCACCTCGAACTCGGAGGTGCCGCCCTTGAGGGTTACTGTGCCGCCCAGCCGCTCGGCATAGGCCAGCTCCCAGCCTTCATAGGAATCCACCTTCTCGCCGGTGCTCTCGGCATACGTGCCGACGAACATATAGTCCACGGCGTCCAGGTCCTCGTAGTTATCGTAGGAAGCGATGAACTGGATGAAGAAGGACAGGGTTCCATCGGCCACGAAACGGGCCTGGATCCAGTCGTCGTCCTCGTTCATCTGGATGGCGGCGGCGCTGCCGGTCTCCCAACCGTCCACGCGGTACAGGTAGTTGTTCTCGATGGAAGTCACCTCGATGTCATATCCGACATAGCCGTCTGACACAAGCCAGGTTCCGATCCAGTCCGTAAAGGCCTGGGTCGCGGTCTCCTGGACCACCTCGATCTCGGTCACGTTATAGTTGTACGTGGGATTGCCCTTGCTGTCGCACTCGATGATGAAAGCCAGATAAGAGCCGTGGATCAGGATGTCGAAGTACTTGGTTTTGTCCGTCTTGACAAAAGCGATGTCCTTGATTTCGGCCTTCTGATTTTCTGCCGTCGTCCTCAGGTCTTTCAGTTCACCGTCGATGAGCTGCTTCGGATCCGAGGAATAGAACGTCTCATAGTCCTGCTCGCTCAAAGTGCGCATGATGAAATACTTGTTACCGGTATAGCCGAAGAGGAACTCTTCCAGGGTCTCGCTCTGACCGCCGGCAATGGCGAGGGACACACGTCCTTTGTATTCGAGGGTCCAGTCGGTGCGTTTGGTAACCGTCTGGGTGGGAGGATCTACCTGACCGCCGCCACCTTGGCCGCCGCCCTGGCTTCCGCCACCTTGCTGGCCGCCACCGTTAACAGGACGATAAGGATCTATACGGGTACTGCACCCGATGAGCACCATGGCAGCAACAGCCAGCCATGAAAAACAGCGAATTGTCTTCATAAGCTTTTAGATTTTACACAAAGTTATACAAAATCCCGGCCAAAGACAAAAAAAGCGCCTTCCGGGACGGGAGGCGCTTTCTTCTATAGAGTATGCAGTTTAAAGCTCGTTCATAAGGTCCATCGCATCGGTCTTGGAACCGACCACGATATCCTGGTAGCGGCTGAGACCGGTACCGGCGGGAATCAGGTGACCGCAGATGACGTTCTCCTTCAGACCCTCGAGGTTATCCACACGGGCGCGGATAGCGGCCTCGGAGAGGACCTTCGTCGTCTCCTGGAAGGAAGCGGCGGAGATGAAGGAATTGGTCTTCAGGGCGGCGCGGGTGATACCCTGCAGCACCTGGGAAGCGGTGGCGGGCTTGGCAGGACGGGCGGCGACCAGCTTGGCACCCTGACGCTCGAGCGAGGAGTTCTCGCTGCGGAGGTCGCGTGCGCTGATGATGTCACCTTCCTGGAAGCGGGCGCTGTCACCGGGATCCTCGACATAGTACTTGCCGAAAATTTCGTCGTTGCGATCCATAAACTCCCACTTGTCCACCAGCTCCTCGGGGAGGAACTCGGTGTCACCGGGATCTCCGATCATGACCTTGCGCATCATCTGGCGGACGATGATCTCGAAGTGCTTATCGTTGATCTTAACGCCCTGCAGACGGTACACGGCCTGGATTTCGTTCACGATGTATTCCTGAGCCTTCACGGGACCGAGGATGTTCAGGATGTCGGTCGGGGAGGTACCACCGTCGGACAGACGGGAACCGGCTCTGACGTAGTCGTTCTCCTGAACCAGGATCTGCTTGGTCATGGGAACCTCGTAGCGGCATTCCTTACCGGAACGGTTCTTCACGATGATCTCACGCTTACCGCGCTTGACCTTACCCATGAGAACCTCACCGTTGATCTCGGAGAGAATAGCGGGGTTGGAAGGAGTACGGGCTTCGAAGAGTTCCGTCACACGAGGCAGACCACCGGTGATATCGGAAGCCTTGCCGATGGCGCGAGGGATCTTGATGATGACGTCACCCACTTTCACGGAGTCGCCGTCGTTCATCATGATGTGGGCGCCCACAGGCAGGTTGTACTGACGCAGGATCACGCCCTTGCCGTCAACGACGAGCATAGCGGGGCTCTTGGTCTTGTCTCGGCCTTCGATGATCACCTTGTCGGTGTTGGTGGCGAACTCGTCGGCGCTCTCCTCGCGGTAGGTTACGCCTTCGACCATGTTCTCGAAGCGGATGGTACCGTCATGTTCCACGATGGTGGTAGCGTTGTAAGCATCCCATTCGCAGATAAGGTCACCCTTCTTCACATTGTCGCCATCCTTGAAGTACAGCGTGGAGCCGTAAGGAATATCATACTGGGAGTAAGTCATTCCGGTGCGCTCGTCCACGATGCGGAGTTCGGTCATACGGGAAACCACGATGGGGTTCACGGTACCGTCCTCGTTGACGCGGTCGATGGTGCGCAGTTCGTCGAACTGGAGCTTACCCTCGTACTTGGAGACGATGGTGTTGTCGGCTACGGCACCGGAAGCGGTACCACCCACGTGGAAGGTACGCAGCGTCAGCTGGGTACCAGGCTCACCGATGGACTGTGCGGCGATCACGCCGACCACTTCACCGGTCTCCACCATGCGGGAGGTTGCCAGGTTACGGCCATAGCACTTGGCGCACACACCCTTGCGGGATTCGCAGGTGAGCACGCTGCGGATTTCGACCTGCTCGATAGGGAGGGTATCGATGAGGGCGGCGACATCCTCGCGGATCTCTTCGCCGGCAGCGATGATGAGCTCTCCGTTGAGCGGGTTGTAAATATCGTGTACGGAAGTACGGCCCAGGATACGCTCGCCGAGGGATTCGACCACCTCATCCTTGTTCTTGATGGCGGTGGCGATGAGGCCGCGGAGGGTACCGCAGTCATCCTCGGTGATGATCACGTCGTGGGACACGTCCACCAGACGACGGGTCAGGTAACCAGCGTCAGCGGTCTTCAGGGCGGTATCGGCCAGACCCTTACGGGCACCGTGGGTGGAGATGAAGTACTCCAGCACGGTCATACCCTCTTTCAGGTTGGACACGATAGGGTTCTCGATGATCTCTGCACCGGCAGCGCCGCTCTTCTGGGGCTTGGCCATCAGGCCACGCATGCCGCAGAGCTGCTTGATCTGCTGGGTTGAACCACGGGCACCGGAATCCAGCATCATGTACACCGGGTTGAAGCCCTGCTGGTCGGCAGAGATCTGCTTCTTCACGATGGAGGTGAGCTGGTTGTCGATGGAGGTCCACAGGTCGATCACCTTGTTGTAACGCTCGTTGTTGGTGATGAAGCCCATGGCGTAGTTGGTCTTGATGGCCTCTACGTCTCCGTAACCCTTCTCGATGAGGGCCGTCTTCTCCTCAGGGATGAGAACGTCACCCAGGTTGAAGGAGATACCGGCACGGAAAGCCTGGTCGTAACCGAGGTTCTTGATATCGTCCAGGAACTGGGCGGTACGGGTAACACCGGTGTGCTTGATCACGTTCGTGATGACGGTACGGAGGGACTTCTTACCCAGCACTTCGTTCACGTAAGGAACTTCCTCGGGCATGTACTGGTTCACGATGATACGGCCGGCGGTGGTTTTCACCATCTCGTAGCCCTTGGAGAGGTCCTGCTTGTCCTTGGGAAGACGCACCTCGATGGGGGCGTGCATGTCGATCACCTTCTCGTCGAAGGCGATGATCACCTCTTCGGGACCGTAGAACTTGAGACCGGTGCCCTTGGCGCCCGGACGCTCCTTGGTGATGTAGTACAGACCCAGCACCATATCCTGGGAAGGAACGGTGATAGGAGAACCGTTGGCGGGGTTCAGAATATTGTGGGAGCCCAGCATGAGGAGCTGAGCCTCCATGATGGCGGCGTTGCCCAGCGGCAGATGGATAGCCATCTGGTCACCGTCGAAGTCAGCGTTGAAAGCGGTACAGGCAAGCGGGTGCAGCTGGATGGCCTTACCCTCGATCATACGGGGCTGGAAGGCCTGGATACCCAGACGATGCAGGGTAGGTGCACGGTTCAGCAGCACGGGGTGGCCCTTCATGACGTTCTCCAGGATGTCCCAGATCACGGGGTCGCGACGGTCCACGATCTTCTTAGCGCTCTTGACGGTCTTCACGATACCGCGCTCGATGAGCTTGCGGATCACGAAAGGCTTGTAGAGCTCGGCGGCCATGAACTTCGGGAGACCGCACTCGTGCATGTTGAGTTCCGGGCCGACGACGATAACCGAACGGGCGGAGTAGTCCACACGCTTACCGAGGAGGTTCTGGCGGAAGCGGCCCTGCTTACCCTTGAGGGAGTCGGACAGGGACTTCAGGGCGCGGTTGCTTTCGCTCTTGACGGCCGAAGACTTCTTGGAGTTGTCGAACAGGCTGTCCACCGCTTCCTGGAGCATACGCTTTTCGTTGCGCAGAATCACTTCAGGGGCCTGGATCTGGATGAGCTTCTTGAGTCGGTTGTTACGGATGATAACACGACGATAGAGGTCGTTCAGGTCGGAGGTGGCGAAACGGCCACCATCCAGCGGAACCAGAGGACGCAGATCCGGAGGAGTAACGGGGATGACCTTCATGATCATCCACTCCGGACGGTTGACACCGCCGGACTCCTGGAACCACTTCACCACGGACAGACGCTTCAGGATTTCGGCCTTACGCTGCTGGGAGCTTTCCGTACGCATGGCACGGCGCAGCTCGCGGCCCAGGGACTCCACGTCGATCTCCTTCAGGAGGTCGTAGATACCCTCGGCGCCCATCTTGGCCACCAGGTTCATGCTGTCTTCCCATACGACGCCTTCCTCGACCTTCTTGCGACGGTATTCGGCCAGACGCTCCTGGGCGGTGAAGTACTCGTCCTCGGAGAGCAGGGCCATCTTTTCCATGCGCATGTCGTCGGGAACCTCATCGGTACCCAGCACGCCGGGATTCACCACGATGTATTTCTCGTAGTAAATGACGGCTTCCAGCTTCTTGGAAGGAACACCCAGCAGGGCGCTGATCTTGTTGGGAGCGCTCTTGAAGTACCAGATATGGGCTACCGGAACGGTCAGGGTAATATGACCCATACGTTCGCGGCGCACTTTCTTCTCGGTCACTTCCACACCGCAGCGGTCGCACACTATTCCGCGGTAGCGGATTCTCTTGTACTTGCCGCAGTAGCACTCGTAGTCCTTGGTAGGACCGAAGATCTTCTCGCAGAACAGACCTTCACGCTCGGGCTTGTAGGTCCTGTAGTTGACCGTTTCCGGTTTGAGGACCTCGCCGCAGGAACGCTCGGTGATGTCTTCCGGAGAAGCGAGCGAAATGGAAATGCGGGAGAAATTGCTCTTTACCTTGTTTTCCTTATTGTTATAAGCAGGCATATTCGTTACTTTCTTTATTGTCCACGATTAGTCCAAAGTGACCTTGAGACCGAGGCCGCGCAGTTCGTGCAGGAGCACGTTCAGGGACTCGGGGATGCCAGGAGTGGGCATCGGGTCGCCCTTTACGATGGCTTCGTAGGTCTTGGACCTACCGTTGACATCGTCGGACTTCACGGTCAGGATCTCCTGGAGGGCGTTGGCGGCGCCGTAGGCCTCGAGGGCCCACACTTCCATTTCACCGAAACGCTGGCCACCGAACTGAGCCTTACCACCCAGAGGCTGCTGGGTAATGAGGGAGTAAGGGCCGATGGAACGGGCGTGCATCTTGTCGTCAACCATATGACCCAGTTTGATCATGTAGATGACACCGACGGTGGCGGGCTGGTCGAACCAGTCACCGGTACCGCCGTCGCGCAGATGCGTCTTACCGAATCTGGGCACACCGGCCTTGTCGGTGTAGTCGCAGATCTCGTCGATGGAAGCACCGTCGAAAATAGGCGTGGAGAACTTGAGGCCGAGTTCGCGGCCGGCCCAACCGAGCACGGTCTCGTAAATCTGACCCAGGTTCATACGGGAAGGCACACCCAGCGGGTTCAGAACGATATCCACAGGCGTACCGTCCTCGAGGAACGGCATGTCCTCCTGGCGGACAATCTTGGCGACGATACCCTTGTTACCGTGACGGCCGGCCATCTTATCACCGACGGTGATCTTACGCTTCTTGGCGATGTACACCTTGGCGATCTGCATGACGCCGTTCGGAAGTTCGTCACCGACCTTAATCTTGTCCAGCTCGCGCTTGGCACGGGTTTCAGCCTCCTTGTAAGCGATGCAGTAACCGCCGATGAGGTCACGCACCATGGCGGACGTCTTGGCGTCGTTGCACCACTTGGCCGTGGAGATGTTCTGGTAGTCGGCGTCCTTCAGGCCCTGGAGGGTGAACTCCTTGCCCTTAGGGAAGACTTCCACACCGTAGAGGTCGCTCACGCCGGCGCTCTTCTTGCCGCTGACCAGGGTCCAGAGCTTCTCGATGAAGCCGGCACGCAGTTTTTCGGCAGCTTTCTCGAATTCCTGCTGCTTGATTTCGATGCGGGTCTTCTGGTCGGCCTTGGCGCCGCGCTTGCCGCTTTCCTTGGAAACCTTGGCGTAGAGGGCGGTCTTGATGACGGTGCCGCTCAGGGAAGGGTTGGCCTTCAGGGAGGCATCCTTCACGTCGCCGGCCTTGTCACCGAAGATGGCCTTCAGGAGCTTCTCTTCCGGAGAAGGATCGCTCTCGCCCTTCGGGGTGATCTTACCGATCATGATATCGCCGGGTTCGATGTGGGCACCGACACGGACGATACCGTCTTTATCCAGGTCCTTGGTAGCGTCTTCGCTTACGTTAGGAATATCGGAGGTGAGTTCCTCCATGCCGCGCTTGGTTTCGCGGACCTCGGTGAGGTACTCATCCACGTGGACGGAAGTGAGAACATCCCACTTCACCATTTCTTCACTCAGCACAATGGCGTCCTCATAGTTGTAACCCTTCCAAGGCATGAAGGCCACCATCAGGTTGCGGCCGAGGGCGAGCTCACCGTTCTGGGTGGCATAACCCTGGGTCATGACCTGGCCCGGCTCCACGCGGTCGCCCTTGCGGACGAGGGGTTTCAGGCAGATGGTCGTGCTCTGGTTGGTACGACGCCAAATGGGCAGTTTATAGACAGTCTCTTCGGGAGCGAAGCTCACGAATTTCTCGTCGTCGGTACGGTCGTACTTGACGTGGATCTCGTTGGCATCCACGTAGGTGACGACACCTTCACGCTCGGCGATAACCTGGGTGCGGGAGTCGATGCAGACACGCTCCTCCAGACCGGTACCCACGATAGGGCTCTCCGGAGAAAGCAGCGGAACGGCCTGACGCATCATGTTGGCACCCATCAGGGCGCGGTGGGCATCATCGTGCTCCAGGAAAGGAATCAGGGAAGCAGCCACGGAAGCCATCTGGTTCGGGGCTACGTCCATGTAGTTCACCTCTTCCTTGGAAACCAGCGGGAAGTCGGCCTCCAGACGGCACTGGATGCGCTCGTCAAGGAGCTGACCGTCGTCGGACATGCCCACGTTGGCCAGGGCTACATGCTGGTTCTCTTCCTCCTCGGCGCTCATGTACTTCCAGCCGGTATCGCTCAGATCCACCTTACCTTCGTGTACCTCGCGGTACGGGGTCTCGATGAAGCCGAGGTTGTTGATGCGGGCGTAAACGCAGAGGGAGGAGATCAGGCCGATGTTCGGGCCTTCAGGAGACTCGATAGGGCACAGACGACCGTAGTGGGTATAGTGTACGTCTCGCACCTCGAAGCCTGCACGGTCACGGGAAAGACCGCCGGGGCCGAGAGCGGACAGACGACGCTTGTGGGTGATTTCGGCCAGCGGGTTGGTCTGGTCCATGAACTGGGACAGCTGGCTGGTGCCGAAGAAGGAGTTGATCACGGAAGACAGGGTCTTGGCGTTGATCAGGTCGATGGGGTTGAACTGCTCGGAGTCGCGGACGTTCATTCTCTCGCGGATGGTACGGGCCATACGGCTCAGACCCACGGAGAACTGGTTGGCGAGCTGTTCGCCCACGGTGCGGACACGACGGTTGGACAGGTGGTCGATATCATCTACCGTAGCACGGCTGTTGATGAGCTGGATCAGGTATTTGATGATTTCCACAATGTCCGTCTTGGTGAGCACACGCACGGACGGATCGATATCCAGGGACAGTTTCTTATTCAGACGGTAACGGCCTACGCTGCCCAGGTCGTAGCGCTTCTCGGAGAAGAAGAGCTTATCGATGACGTCACGGGCGGTAGCCTCATCCGGCGGTTCGGAATTACGCAGCTGTTTGTAGATGTAGTTGACAGCCTCGATTTCCGTATTAGTCGGGTCCTTCTGCAGGGTGTTGTAGATGATGCTGTTCTCGGCGGAGACGGCCTCGTCCTTCTGGAGGAGGATGGTCTTCACGTCGGTATCCTCGATGCGGGCGATGGTGTCCTCGTTCAGGATCTCACCGCGCTCCACGATGGGGATGGTACGCTCGATAGGAATCACCTCACCGGTGTCCTCATCCTCGAAGTCCTCGATCCAGGTCTTCAGGACGTTGGCAGCCAGCTTGCGACCCTCGTTCTCTTTCAGAACGGCGTCGGTGGCTTCCACTTCGTCGGCCAGGCCGAAACGATCCAGGATGTCCTTATCGGAGCTATAGCTGATAGCACGCAGAAGGGTAGTTACAGGCAGCTTCTTCTTACGGTCGATGTAGGCGTACATCACGTTGTTGATGTCCGTCGCAAACTCGATCCAGGATCCCTTGAAGGGGATGATGCGGGCAGAATACAGTTTGGTACCGTTAGCGTGCATGCTCTGGTCGAAGAACACGCCCGGGGAACGGTGAAGCTGCGAAACGATGATTCTCTCGGAACCGTTGATGATGAACGTACCGGCAGGAGTCATGTAAGGGATGTTGCCGAGATATACGTCCTGCACGCGGGTATCAAAATCCTCGTGCTCCGGGTCCGTGCATGAAAGGCGGAGTTTAGCCTTCAGAGGAACGTTGTAGGTGAGTCCTCTCTCAAGACACTCTTCGATAGAGTACTGCGGCGGATCGATGAAGTAATCGATGAAGGTGAGTTCATAGTTGTTCCGCGTGTCCTCAATCGGGAAAATTTCCTGGAACACCTGGTACAGTCCCTCTTCACGGCGGCTGTCCGGCGTGGTCTCCAGCTGGAAGAAATCCTTGAAGGACTTCAGCTGAACCTCCAGAAGGTCAGGGTATTCCAGAATTTTGGATGTTGCGAAATTAATTCGCGGATTGGTAGTCTTTTTAGACATGTTCTGCCTTCGTTATGGGGAAAATTTTAAAGACGGAAAAAAGGTTTAGAGCCTACTTTGGGCTCTAAACCTGTGTGGGGACTCCCATCTAGGGGAGCAGGAGAACTTACTTGAGTTCAACCTCGGCGCCGGCTTCCTCGAGGGCAGCCTTCAGGGCCTCGGCCTCAGCCTTGGAAACCTTCTCCTTGACGGCCACGGGAGCCTTGTCAACGAGTTCCTTGGCCTCTTTCAGACCCAGACCGGCGCTTTCCTTCACAGCCTT
>Ga0265298_10001457_pt1 | contig 35064 bp, 34 predicted proteins | sample AusTroGonzalo_MG_3_FD_193486 | JGI IMG/M metagenome (GOLD analysis project Ga0265298, IMG submission 193486) | Bovine rumen microbial communities from tropical cattle in Woodstock, Queensland, Australia - Gonzalo_01 | ecosystem: Host-associated > Mammals > Digestive system > Stomach > Rumen ...
CTTTAACCCATTTAGAGCTAGACTCATCCCATTTAATGATGTCGCCATCAGATAGTTCAGATACATCAATATCAATATCTGTAAGGTCTTCTAAAGAATACTCATAAGATAATTCTTTATTAACCCACTTGTCTGACTCTGCATCATATACTAAACTATCACCATCACTAGGTGTAGTTAAAGCAACGTCATCTAATTCGCTTAATTCATTATCTACTGCGATTTCTCCACAGTCAATTTCGTTTGAATCTGAAAGAGTAATGATTAGATGATTATACTCGTCTATTTGTGCATTTACCACCGAAACGCCATCTTCACCATTGATTACATCGAATGTGATTGAGTCATCTGTAGTGGTAAATGTAATTCTATTTCCATTTGTAATCGGTGTTACATCCATTGTAGGAGTTTCGCCATCGGAAACCTGAACATCAGTGGTTCTAGTTGTCCCGTCGTCTGCTGTCCATTGGAAAGTAATTGTAGTGATTAATCCGACTTTAGATACGTCGGATATAGTACAATTTTTTCCCGCTAAAGCTCCACTAATACCCGCTATTGACTCATCTGTATACTTCTTATTTAAAGCATACGAAATTACATCAAAACTCATTTATAGTTCCTCCTTTTTATAACTCATGCCAAGTTTGTGTACTGAGAGAATACATATAAACTTTTGAGGTATTAATCTCTACGAACACACTACCATTGGGAATATCAGTTCCTACTGGTTTTGTATCAGTGGATAATCCTCTAAACTCGGTACCTTTTGTATTGTTGGCTCCGCCAACCTTTTCTATACTAATCATTATTAAGGTTCTCCCCTCTTAATCTATAATTAATCTTCATAGAATGGATAATATCTACTTGCCTCTATGGTCTGAGTACCATCAACACCAAATGTTGTGTTTATACTCTTAACAATATATTGACAAACCTCGTCTTCTGTTCTGCCATTAGTTGCAGGTACAGTTATCTCGAATAAAGTGTTTACGTCTAACCATAAAATAGGAACACAAGTAATATTAATACTATCTGTTAACTTGCATCTATTATATAACTCCCACTCTGCTCTCTTCATAGCCTGAGCGTCAGTAAATATATTTTCATACTCTCCACCACTTAACACTATTCTAACCTCTCCAAGTTTAGGAATGCCAAATGGACTCTCTGCATTTTCGTATCTTACTTCTGCGTGTGGACAAACCGCACCTAAGAATAAGAAGAAATCGCCTTCTTCTTGGTATCTAGCTACATAATATTTACTTGTCTCATCTGCCAATACTGCAAACGAGCCGTCTGAATTTTTAAGTGGTTTTGCTCCGAGTGAATTTATTGAAACATAAGGATTAGTCACCCTAGTAGGCGCCGTAAATCCTATTTTTAAATTATTTCTGTAATAATTACTTGTATAAGCGGGCATATTAAGATTATATGTACTACCACTTATAGTCGCGTCGGCGTACCATTTTACCTCGTGTGTCTTACCTATAACTTCAATAACATTTTTTACGCTTTCAAAATCATAACTAGTATTCATTGAAATTAAGGTTCTATTCCAATAATTATCGTCAAGTGTTATTTCCTCATCTTTTCCAGTTGGAATAGGCTCATAATGAAATACACCATCAACATCAAAATACATTTGCATATTTGGGTCTATTTCAAGTAATTTTTCTAATATATTATAAATGGTACTACCCACATCTAACTTTATTTCGTTTGGTACGCTATATTGACATTCAGATACAATATAATCAACGAATCCTGCTAAACCAATTGCACCTATGATTGCATTACGAACATTTGTTCCTTGTGGTATTACATATTCAAACCCCTCAAGGCAACCATTTCTTAACCCAGTCATACTGGCCATAAGGTCTACACCTTTAATTGTAAAACTGTTGTCTGTGGCTGAATATACCTTAGTAGGATTGTCTACCATATACATTCCCATGTTTGTATACACTATTTCATCAGTAAATATATTTTTAATACCAATTGAAATATTAAAATAGGTGTCTAGCCATATATCACTACCATAACCTACAGCGTGATTTATACCTTTAATATCTGTGGCCGCTAATGATATACTACAAGTCCTTCTAATTGAACTTGTTGCATTTACGGTGAATGTAGGAGAACCTATTACCGCAGTTTCCCATTCACCTAACTCTTGCCAATCGAGATTTATAAGTCTTACTTTAGCATACAACTCTCGACTCTGCTGTAATCCTACGTTATATTCATCTTGAGTAGGCATATAAGGCTCTCCTTTCTAAATATTCTCATCTATAAATCCAAGATAATATAAATCATCTTGATTATCGTATTCTCCTTGCTGAACCCAGTTAAATGATACATCTGCAATACCGTTAGCAAAAGCTGAATTAAATGTAGCAGTATCGCCTGTGGTTGGTCTACATAAAATTACCCAACCATTATAGTCTTTAAGACAAACAGGTTCACCCAAGTCCATATATTTTTGGAATTCAATTATTTGTTCTGTTACTTCATTTCTGTTTACAACACGTGTCTCTAAGAAGCTTTGTCCTAAAAACTTAGCAGTAATAGTTCCACTTAAATAACCAATCTTAGAGTTCTTTATAACTATTGGATATTTAGACTGTATAGGTTCCAATAAACCAAATTTACGGTTATTAGTAACAGTACCATAACTAACTTGTGCCCATATAGCAAATGTTTTATCTCCTATTGTAATAAAGTTAAATCTCCAATATGGAGTTACTTCTGTAATAAGATATTCACCCTCTGCTCCACTAGGAGATACAGGTACAAGTGCATACTCCTGAGTTACTCCGTGTGGTACTAACGCATCATTATAAGTGAACGAAATATCTTCAATTGTACCGTTAACTTGCTTAATCGTAATCCATTTATTAGTACCTTTAGCCCTACGCTTAAGTCTGACATATCCAAGTTGTGTTATAATACCCTCAATATTACCTGCATTAATAGAATCATTAAAATCACAGTTAAGAATTGTATTATAATCCCACTCCAAAGGAGCTAAATAATCAATTAATGTTCTATCTACATTATTAGTAACATCAAATCCATCATAAATACCATTATTTAATCTAACTTTAGTCATAGGGAATATACTATCTGTTACATTTGAAAATGTATTATTATAATTTACTCCTTGACCGTATGTTATTCCATTGTTCCATTGAATACTTGTCATTGTCTGTCCAAAGTATACTTGATTAGGCTGTTCCCAGTCAAAATCAAAATCAAGCTCTGTAGTATTTATCATACCCAAAGTCCAATTATGATTCTTTCTTTGCATCATAAACGCATAGTAATCATATGGATTTAAACGCTTGACATAGTTAGTCTTTCCGTAACCAATTAATTTATCGCCGTCATAAATTTTGACTTCTATACAATGCTTAGGGTTACTTTCTCCAAATGGGATTTCGCATATCATATATCCTATGATTTTATAATTGTCCTCATTCCACAATCTAAAGATTTCACTAGAAAATCCAACATAGCCTTTAAGGTCTCCCTCAAAACTACAGTTAAGTACGCTGTATCTATCTATATTTTTTGTAAGTTGGCTAGGTAAAATTCTAGGATGGTCTGTAAGATGTAAGTGGTCATAATTACCATTTGAAAGCCTACAATGTGTCATAGGGAAGTAATCGTTAATATCCATATAGTAAGGCTGTGAACCGTCATTATATGGATAATCTGTACTATTATTAAATGCTATTGGCAACATCTGACCATACTGAGCTTCATTAGGTGTACCCCATACGAATTCAAATGTATTACTAGTCTCATTTGTAAGAGTTAAATTCCAACTATATTCACCCTTGTTTAAGAATAAATAATAGTCGTCGTTTGGATTTAACAAACCAACATAGTTAGTTCTACCATAGCACATTTCGTTATCGTCAGTGTCTAAAACCCTAAGCTCAAAACAATCTTGTAATTGTGAGCCTCCATAAGGCACCTCTCTTTTAAGGCTGAATATAATTTTATATCCATCTTCGTTCCATATCCTAAAGACTTCTCCCTCTTCACCTATCGAACCCCAAATACCTACAGCAAATACTTTTTGTAACATAATATCATCCCACTGTGCATAGTTTTGTGGTGGGAACAATGCTATTCTAGTGTTTCCATGGGTATATACCGCTGGATAATAAGTATAGCCTTCTATTATATCTTTATGATGGTAGTTTTCGCCTATATGACCCCAAAGTCCCATAGTAAAGTTTTCATAGATTTTAAAGTCCTCAGTCCACTGAACATAACTTTGTCTAGGAAGTAAATAAATCTTAGTATCATTGTCTACAAACTTTGGTGGTTCATAATTTACTTCACCTACAATATTAGACAACGAGCTAGTAACTTTTACATAGCCCTTATCACACAAAGCCTCTGCCTTAAATTTAGCATAAATTTCAGGTGTTATTGTGTGCACTTTGAAATTATATATAGGTGAATTTATTTTTGTACTTTCAACCGTAGCTCCTACAACTCCAATAGTATAATTACCATTAGTCATACCAACTACAGCAAATTGATATAAGTTGCTTTCGTTAGATAATATCTTATCACTTCTAGCATATTCATTACCATTATCATCATAAACAGTAACAATAATAAAGTCTAACAACTCTCCTTGTGGTTGAGAGTAAGTTATCTCAAATACATAATTACTACTTGTAACGCTCTGAGTTGGGTCAGGCGCATTTATTATACTTAGTGTAGGTGTTGTATAACATCTAAATGGAATAGAGTTACTATTCACTGACATTTGACCACCAGCGTTAAATGTATTAAAATAAAAGTAATAATATTTACCGTTTATTAATGTATTTTTTGGTACAGTTTGATTATATACAAAATAATTATTAGGGGTTGTATGTGTGTAGACCACTTGGTTAGTATCTTGGTCTACAATAGTTATTTTATTTTTAACAACCAAATCGCCGCCATCAACGTTAAAATAGAATATTTCATCATTAGTCGCGTCGAATGCCGCTTTGGTTCTTGCAATTGGTCTAACCAATGCCATTTTGGTCTACCTCCTTATGCTCGTAGTATAACCATATTGCTATAGTTACCTTGTGGTATTAATATATAGACAGTTTGATTAATATAACAACTGCCGCCTATAGTTGAAACATGAGGATATTCGACCCCATTTAATTCAACAGTATATTCATCTTCAACTTCATCATAATCTTTAACGATACCTATGTAAGTTTTATCTGAATATTTATCTACCGTATCACGTATGTACTGTGTTATGCCTTTAATCAAACTTTGATAGGCTCGTTTTTGTTTATCCATAATTAATCCTTTCTTAAATAATATACAGAGGGCTATTAAGCCCTCTGTATTAAATCTAAATAGATAGATATGAATTCTGTATCATATTTATATCAAAATTCTCTAAATAACTAATAAACTCACTACCATTTTGTACCTGTGGTAAGTTAATGTTATCTATATGAATTGTTTGTTGATTAGAATTATTGGTTGTGCCATAATTGTTACCTAAATTAGGTATAGAATTTAAAAGACCCGCTAAAGTACGAGTAGATTTAGCATTTACAACTCCACTACCACTTTCCAATGACAACGGTACACCGTTAAGTCTTGAACCAATTGCAAGTTCTTGATTTGGTGAGTCACCAACAAGAGCTATTTCATCAGTATCAATCTTAGCGATACCTTGAGCGTGTTTAAATATACTTTTAACACTTTTAGTTAGTGCGCTTGCCATATTTGAGACACTTGTATTAAGTGCTCGTTTAACTTCATTAGCCTTTAATGCCGAATTAGCCGCGTTGACCGCAGAATTTCCACCGCGACCTGATGAACTACTTTTAGAACCACCAACAGTACCACTTGTTTTAGTATATCCACTACCTCCACTAAAGCTACCGCCACCACTATTTCCAGTAGAACCGTCTCCCAGCTTATTCAAGAGGTTGTTATAATTATTAACAAAGCTAGCCAAGTTACTAAGTCTAGTAGCCCAGTTAGAGTTTTCACTATTGATTTGATTTAATTGGCCATTATTTAGTATTTCTGCATATGTGTTATAATCTTCAATAGCCTTTTCGTAAAGTCTTTCTATCTCGTCATTATGAGCCGATAAAGCGTCTTCTTGAGCATCGTTGTGCCTCTTTAACTCTTCTTCTGCCTCATCATTGCGCAACTTAAGCTCTTCTTCTGCTTCGTCATTAATCTCTTTTACTCTATCGTAATAATCTTCTAAGTCTTGTATTTGTTGTTCATATAGTTCAACAGCCGCATCTCTAGCATCTTCTAAATCTTGTAACTGTCTCTCATATGCTTGCTTAAGCTCTTCTTCGTAAAGTTCTTCTTTGGCTTGGTCAACAGCATTTTGGTCTTGTACATAATTAAAACGGCCCGTTTCGTCCATTACATACATATATTTCTGTTGAGCCTTAGCAAGTTCCTCTTTGAGTTGCATTAACTTAAGCTGATTTTCATATTCTTCACGCTCACGTTTAAGAGCCTCTATTTGAGCGTTATAAGAATCTTTAATAGCATCTTTCTGACGTTTAAGTAATTCTATTTGCTCTTTAATAGCTTTTTCTTGAGCTTCATGTGCTTTCTTTAAACGACGCTCTTCTTCTTCGTGTGACTTCTTAAGATTATCCTCTTGGGTTTTATGCGCCTTTTTCATGGCATCTTCTGCCTGTTTGTGGGCACGTTTCATCTCATCGAGTGATTCTTTAGCCGCCTTTTGGAGAGCTTTATACATCTCCTCATAAAGTGAGCGAAGCTCTTTAGCATATTTCTTTTGATGTGCTTCTGAGTCTAAGAAATATTTATCTGCAAGCCCTTGAAGTTTAGCCGAATATTCTTCCGCATTGAGGATACCAGTCTTATACATCGAGTCGATGGCGTCTTTTTCCTCTTTATAAGCTTCAAGCCATGCGTCTTTTGATTCCTTAGCGGCTGATTTTGAGGATTTTGCCGCTGATTTAGCTGTACTAGAATATGAAGTATTTATCTGTTTACGATAAGACTCCATACCATTCATAGCTGTAGTAAAATAGTTTCCTATTTCTTCTACTGCCTTCTTTTGAGCATCTGTATAACCAGTAACGTCAGTGCCATCTAATGCATTCCAAAGGTCTCTAATTTTAGCCGCTGATATACTAGCATCATCACCTAGTGCTTGAATTATCACCCTAGCACTATCTGATTTGGCTCCCGCATTAGTAGCGGCATTTCCCATACCTTCTAAAGCTTCTCCTAAGTTACCTTGGGCTACCGCTGTTAATCTAGTCTGTGTCTCATCTATAAGTTTAGCTTCTGCATCATTAATTGCCGCGTTAGCAGATGCTTGAAATGCCTCTTCGTTAAGCTTAATTTGACCATTATCAAAGCTAATTGCGTCTGCGTGTTGTCTAGCAAGTTCAATTAATTTATCTAAGTTGGCCGCAGAGATACCATTACCATCATTAAAATCTGCTATAGCTGTACTGAGTGAATTATAATCATCTTCAAGACCGCTTAATGTATCTCCTAATGCATTTATTTGTTCGATATTCTCCTCAAGTACACCTGCTGACTCACCCGCCGCCAACATAGCATCGGCGACATCATACCAATCTTGTGCGGTTGAGGTTGCCATGTCATTGGCTTCGGCGTATTCGATTAGTTGTTCTTTGGTATATCCATAACTATTTTTAATATCTTCTAATGCATTATTTAAATCATCAGTAGAATCTTTTATTTTATCTTGTTGTGTAACACTTTCTTTACAGAAATTATTATATTCCTCCAAGTCAGAATCAAGTCCCGACAATACGGATTTCATATAGAGATAAGTTGCTACATTGGCTTCTTGTGCCTCAGTAGTATTATAAAGAGCATTTCTTTCATTTTGTAAATGTTCTAATCTTATTTTATCTATACCACTTAAATTCTCAAAATCATCAGTAAGCTTTTTTATCTCTTCGTCATATCTTTTAATAGCTTCTGCATTACTAATAAAGTCATCAGGATTACCAAATCTATTATTTGCAAATTCAATTCCTACTCCGCCGCCCGAACCATATGAACCAAATATATATTCTAACCATGTTGCGCCAATATCACTTTGTGTAACTTGCTTAAGGCTTTCAATATCTGATTTGGCCAATGCCTCGTTAGTTTTCATCCATGCATCAACTTTGGCCTTTGCCTCTTCGTTTAATTTATCTATAGCTCTTTGTCTTGCTTTAGTTACACTGTCTAATGCCTCTTCTTCGGTCTCATAACCTTCTATATTAGACTTAAGTATGTCAGTTATTCCTTCTCTAGTTATACTCTCGTCATTTATTTTATTTATAGCTTCTTCAATTGCAGAAATTTCAGAGCGAATCGAATCTCCCAAAGAAACGGCTTCATTTCTTGCCTGCTCAATCTCTTGATTGTGTTTTTCTATTGCATTATTTACAAGAGAAAATACTGCGACAAATGCAGTTAATATTCCCAACAAACCGCCAATTGCTAATTGGGCTTTGCTTGCGGTTATTCCGATTGCTTCTTGAGCCTCTGCAAAAGCTAAAGATTTAACTTTTCCTTCTGCTAAAGCATTGTTATATACTGTTATAAAACCTACAACATTGGAAATAAGTTTAGGCATTGTAGTAAAGAATTTTACTATATTATCCGCCTTAACAGTTGCAATTATAGTGGCTAATGTAAGTAATACTGTTTTCAACCCACCTAAAGCATTAATTAATGACAATGTACCTGTTACTAAATTAATAAATATTTTTGCAGTGGCTTGTAGTCCACCGTTTCCAAGTACAAATTCCTCAAATTGTGCTTTTAGTTGTGAAACAGAGTATTCAAGTCCCTTTTGATATTCGGCGTTTTGTCTCATTGTTGAATTTTCTGAATTCAATGAGGCATCAGCCGCTTCTACTGCTCTATCAAAGTTTTGAAGTTCCGCTGACAAAATTTTGTATTGATTAACCAAATATTATTAAAAATAAATCGCTAATTTATTCCTAACATATTGTTGATTGTATATTTAAATTTTTCATTATGTATATTATAATAAGGAACTACAATATATAATATATCATTGTTTTCGCAATATTCCTTTTTATATCTATCGTATTCTTGTCTTTTTTCTAATGGCATAACAAAATAGTTGCTTTCATAATAATGTTGTCTACCCTGTACTTCTATTGCACAATTATAATCAATTAAATAAAAATCAAACGGTAACGGTTTTATTTTTTTACAACCAATAAATGTTTTTTGTTTCTCATATTTTATGTCGTTACATTTTAAATAATTTTCCACTGTTTTTTCTATTGCGCTTTGTTTTTTTGAACATTTATTACAAAGATAACTGTGGTTATAATAAATATAATTCCATTTATTTCTAAACCAATTGCCACATTCAATACACCTACATTCTAATAAATCAGTTTGTTTTCTAAAATCCGATTTGTTAATATATTCATCAAAATTTATTTCTATTGGAATATTATATTCGTTGTATCTTTTAATTAAGTCATGTATAGATAAACTATGACCGTTGTGTCTTAAAATTTGACCACACTTATAACATTTTGTTTTATTTGCATTTAATATATGATTCCAATACGTATTAAAAATATTTCCGCATTTACATTTTAATGTGAGAATTGTTTTATTTGTGTCATATTTAAAATTATCGTCCACTATTAGTGTGGCTCCCGTATTATTTTTATCTAAATATAATTGAATATTATATGCTGTATATTTATTTCCCCTATGTACTTTATTAAACTTATTTTGTCGTTTATCTAAAATTTGATGAACCGTAGGACTATATTTATATCCCTCGCAATCCATACAATCTATTCTTTCGCGTGTATTTTTATAGATATAATTTTTATCAATTATTTTTATATTTAATTCAGCACATCTGCTTATTATCTCCTCGGTTGTGTGCGTATTTTTACCCATATGTTCCTTTCCTACAATCAACAATAATTATCTTATAGTTTCCTATAAGTTTAGACTATATTTTCTTCCTAGATTCTTTCCACCTCTAAGCGATTAAGGTGTACTCTACTCGCTTCGTGTCTCTGCGACCTTATTCTTATTATATCATAATAAGTTACATTTATCAATATAAAACTGACTGCTTTCGATAGTCTTTTGTGCTATCCACTACATCTCAGTAGTTATTCTGCATCGGATTGACCATATATCCTTATAATTGTTACTATACCCTAGTTAATTACTCTAAGCCATTTATTTGTCACCAAACAAATTTAGTATATAAGGCTCTTAGGTATCCATACTTAAAGTACAGATAGTGGTCGTCACTCCACACTTCCCCGTTTATTAAATCTACATATCTCGGGCTAATCAATAACCCGCTAACGTTGTACCAAGTGCAACTCTTTCGCTTGCATCTAAATTATCCCAAACAGGTTTTAAATCTTTTAATATTTCATAAGTTGAACGCAACTGTCCATTTGCATCGTATATACTTACTCCGTATTCTTCTAAAGTTTCACCGTTCTTTGCTATTCGGCTTGCGATAGTATTTAAGCTTTTTATTTACTGAGAATCGTCACTTCTCAATGGCAATAATGCCCTCATACTTTCGTATGAGAATAGACTATTTCTTCACCTTCACCATAACGTGTTAAGGGCAACCCATTTCGATTTAAGGGAGTCTCACCCACTACCTTAGACATAGTAGCCCTACTCCTATTGCGGTTAAGCCGCCAAAGGGATAGTCGTTTAACACATCTCTATTCGAGACTTCGCTATCAAACATCCATTTTATATATTATATAATATACAGATACTTAGGTCTTTTAACCATATATCATCCTCATAGTTTTTAATAGTTTCCCACATTCACGCTTAAGTTTGTTTCATCTTTACGTTGTAGTTATGAGGCTTTAGGAATTACTGATTTTAGGGTTGTACAAATAATACACATTTCTGTATATTTAGGGCTTATGCTACCCCTCGCAACTTGTTGTGACCTATTTATGAATATTTCACTTGCTCCTGTAAGCAAACCTACAGTCTGGTCATAATCGTTGCCATATGTTTGTAGAGCCGCACCTGCTTGGGTAAGACCTCTACCAATATCGCCTGAGCTTACAGCAAATTCTGCTGAAACTTTATTAATTGAATCAAGAATATGAATTGCATCATCGGCAGTATAATTAAATGCTCTCATCTGAGAAATTAAAACTTTTGAAGCATCAGCCGCAGAAAGTTCTTCGTCTGCAGTATTTTGATATAAAGCAGTTAATTCCGCCATTCGGGTTACTTCTTCTGTAGAAGTTCCAAAACCCGATTTAGACATTTCAGTTGCAATTTCAACTAATTCGGTTTTTGTTCTACCAACTTCTGATGAAAGTTTTTCAAAGTTGGATAGCATTTTTTCAATTTCATTGTTAGACAAAGGTGTTACTTTATTAAATTCCACCATTGCCTTGTCAAATGCTACAACTGCGTCTTTAGCCTGTGTTATAGCATTATAAAATGCCATTACAATTGTGGTAGATACCTTAAATAATGCTACCTTACCTGCCGCAGTTGTAATTCTTTGCGCAAGAGTTTGGCTCGCATGAGCGGCATTGTTTAGTCCACTAGCGGCATTGTTTCCTGCACTTTGAGTTTGATTAAGTTGATTATTAGTTTCTACTAAACTTTGTCTTAGTTTATTTTCTTCATTTTCTGCTTTTGCATAATCAGCAGTGATTTCAGTTATTTTATTACCAAATTGAGTCCAATATTTTAGATTTCCATTTTGTACCTGAGTTAAGTTTTGAGTGGTAGTTACAAGCTTTCCTTGACCATCAACCACTTTGTCTACTATAGTTCTAAACTGTTGACCTGCTTCATTAGTTTTAGTAATAACAGTTCTAAGTCCCTCGTTGGCTATTTTATATTTATCTGTTTGGGTAGTAACTACTTCTACTGCCTTTGTCATCTTGTTAAAGTTTGCGGCAGTAGTATTACTAAAATTATCTATTTGAGTTTGAACCGAACCTAACTCTGTCTTAAGTGTTTTAAGGCTATTAGAGTTAATGGTCATATCTAAATTTATTGGCTTCTTCTGTATACTAGACCGCCAAGACTCATACATTTTTTGAGCGTTTTGAGTATTTAGCCTAGTTTGCAAAAGTATTTCAAAGTCATTCGCCATTTATTCACCCTACCTTCCTTGCTCTACCAAATTTAACGGTAGGTTTTCTATATTTTTCTCTTGTACTAGCATACAAATTTAATGCGTCGGCAGTGTCATCATCACTTTTAGCCGCACTATAGGCTCCACTTTCGGTAAATACTAATGGTAAGTTTACTCCATATTTACTAAATAATTCATTAGCTTTTCGTATGCTATTAATTTTCTTTGCATCTCTATGTTGATTTCCTGAGTTAATTCCAAGCTGTTTTCTCCATGTGCCAACTTCTATATATATCACAGGAAGATTATTCATCATTTTCTCTACAGTATATAGCATACCTTGAACAAAACCTAGTTGTATTCCAGTGATGACTCCACCACTTCCACCTTTAGGTACTTCTTCTTGATATACTATTTCAGGTTTATAAGTTTCTATCAACTCATCTAATTGTGGGGCTAGATTTTCAGTCCTTTCTCTCCAATTTAATTTAGGTTTAGTAGGCTCTAATCTACCCCAAGCCACTAAATCATCGTCGTCAAAGACAGCCCAACCTATATGAGTCGTAGAAGCGTCTATTGATAACGCTCTCATTTAGTTTTCTCCTTAATTCTAAAAATAGGGGAACTATAATGTTCCCCTTAATAATTTATACTATATTTAATCCTAATCTAGCTGATTCTTCTGCTATCATATCACCAAAGTTATTTCTAAACCATTCTTCAAAATCATCCCAAAACGAACCACGTGGATATGTACCCCAATTAGACAAGTTGCAATCAAAATTCATAACACTAGGATTATTTAATATTTCTGCTAGGCCATTAAAATCTAGTTCGTTACCTGCCGTACCATGTTGTAATACTCCTCTACTAGAATCGTGAGATAATCCGCTTTCGTTAAAATGTATATTTACAGTTACCAAATTATATCTATGGTCTATTTTGGCTCGCCAATTGTTGCGATTTAATAAATCATAAGTTCTTTCATACCAATCGCTTTCTCTTCTACTATACACATCATTTTCTATGAATTCTAGTAGTTTATCTATGGCTCTATCTAATACATTCTTAATTGCTATATCTAGTGTATTATTTAATTGGTTTGTTAAATCATTCCAAGATGTTATCTGTTTATAAGCCATTTTATTACTTTATAAGAGTCTTATTTTGTAGATTATTTAATTCAACTAACATAGCCTTTGGGTCAAATCCCTTAAGAGCCTCGTCTGCATTAGCAATTACTTCATTAAGGACTTTTTCTACAGTTTTAGCAACTCCTAATTCCTCTCTGACAATTTTATCAATAATCCAAATATTGTAAACTCCTTGGTCTAAATCAATAGCATTAGAAATAAGTGCTGTATATATATCGTTAGTTGTAGTATCATCATTTATATCAAGTCCATCTACGAGAAGCTGTCCAACAATACCATATTTAATCATTTGTCTTTCATATTCAGATTTAGTATATGTAAACTCATTTCCGTTTTCATCTATTCCAATGCCATCACTAAGCATCTCTGATACAATAATACCTATTTCCTCTGCTGTAAGATAATTTCTTATTAGTTTCATGTTAGTTCCTTCCTTTTGCTATGTACTCGCTAGACTTGTTTTATAAAGCCTAGCTACAATTTATTTAATTTGATAAGATTTTCCAGTCTTATCAAGCTCTTCTGCTAAACTATCAGGAATGACACTTAAAGTCATACAGTGTTCATATCCCATTTGACCATCACCGTTTCCGCCTAATCCATCGTGATATGGTGTATATATAGCATCGAGTGTTGCCTTTTCTTTTAATGTAATCGCGTTTCGTTTAGCAATTTTATCAGTTAAATACACGAGTCTATCGTGTGCTAATCCCATAAGCTCCGCTCCTACATACTGCATATATTCACATATTTCAGTATCATTTTCTGTTAACTGCACAATAGCATCATTTAACTTCTTGATATTTTCTTTATGTTCTTCATATCTAGCTAAACCTACTTTTTCTCTCTCATCAAGCCCTTTATTTATCATATCTTCAAATGTTTTAAATTTATCGTTTTTACTATCCTTACGATTAATTAAAAATTGAATGAAAGAGAACAAGCCCCCTGAAATTATAAGACCTATTAGGGTTATAATTATCTGCCCCGCATTGTTCATTGTTCATTACCTTTCTAGTATTTTTTATTCTATTACTTCGGCAAAAACATACTCTTTGCACTCTAAAATTTTAATTAGGTCGTCGTCAGTTATCCTGCCCAAATATCTTTCAAGCCTATTTTTACTAATAGACCTACCCTCCTCACAGATAACATATTGTCTTTTATAGTTAAAGAATGTATAATCACTATTCAACAATAAATAATGACAAGGTTGATGTTTTTTATTAGCATGGGTTATTGGAAAAATAAATACATTTGGACTTGTATAATTTCGACTATTTGTACTAACGATTAAACAAGGACGTACACCATTTTGTTCATGTTCAACGCTATCTACAGATAAATCTACCATATATACGTCGCCCTGTTTTACCGACTTAACCATAATTATTTCTTTGCTTTCTTTTTAGTATTTGTATATTTTTTAGGTTGTGTCTTTGCCTCAGTATCAACTTTTGGCTCCACTTTCTTTTCTACTATAGGAGTAAGGCTAGGTTTGTGTGCCTTATCCAAGTAGATATAGTTTTGATTAAACTCTTTAAAGTTGGTTTTAATTTCAATTACATTAGCACCAACTTCAACATATAACCTGTATGTTCCATTTGGTAATACCTGTGTTGCTTTAACAAAATAACTACCATTAGGAATGTTTCTCTTAGTCTGTTCCATTAGTATATGACAATTATCGTCCCCACTTATAGGTATGTACTTTTGCTCTTTATCACAACGTTTTCTATATAAACATGGTTTATGAGTTGCCTTACAATACAACATTGGATAATAAGCACTTTCGTCTTCGTAATATTGAAATGGGCACATTTTAGCCAACCTTTCTGTAAATTTCTAAAATAAGGGGAGACATTTGCAGGTCTCCCCTCTATATGTAAAATAACGAGATTTAAAATCTCGTTATATGCCTAATTATTAAGGTGTAGGCTCAGAAACAGTTACAACTACTGCTGAATCGAGAGCTGTATGTCCTGTTACTACTACCTTAATTGTTGCAGTTCCCTCTGCAAGAGCAGAAACAACGCCTGCTGTGGTAACTGATACGTAAGTTGCACCTGCCTCATCAACAGAGAATGTTAACTTAGAGTTATCAATTAACTTAGGAGCTGTTACACCATTATAAAGTGCATAAACCTGTAACTTCTTTGAGTCGCCTGAAAGTAAATCAAGGTTTGCGTCAGCAACAACGATTGCCTTTACATCAGCAAACTCTTCTTTACTATAAACAACCTCAATAATTTCTCCATAATATCCGTCATCTTCACAACCTTCTGAACCAGTAAATGTTACAAGTGCTTTACCGCTAAGAGCAGTTGTAGCTGTACCACTAGCTGTAAGAGAAAGGTCTTGAGAACCATTAAAGATAAAGTTAGGAATCTTAATCTGAATTTCGCCAACCTTAGAGCTATCTGTAAGTGACTGACCTACTGCATCTGTACCTGCCTTGAAAAGTGGGAAGGTAAGAATAATAGAAATCTGTGAAGGAATAAATGAAGCTGAAACCTTAAACTTTCTAGCGGCTTCATTTGTCATACAATATCTAACACAAAGAACGTCACCTTCGCTATATGTAGTTGTAGCTGTCTTTGCGTCCTCATCGAATACTACCTTTGTCCAAGCATCTTCTGACTCAGATGGTTTCTTTACAAATGCAATATATCCACCGCCTGTAAGGAATTCCTGTGGCTGATTTGTAACTGTAATAACACCACCTGCGGCTGTAGTAACCTGTTCCATTGTAACTACATTAGCGCCTGCTGAAATTGTGCCACCTACGTTAAGGGCAAGATACTCAAGTGAGAAAAGTGCGTCTGTCATGTTGAGTGTAAGACCTGTGTCATGGAAATATGAGCCAAGCACAGAGTTACCAAGACCACCACGAACTTCCTCTTCTGTTACTGTAAGTCCGATACCACTCTCTGTAAGAGTTTTTGATGAACCAATATAGTCAGTGAAGCCCTGAGAATACATATCTACACGACCTACACCGCCAATAATAAACTTTGCCATTTATTAAATCTCCTTTAAATTATTTAACAATTTGCTATTCTAATCCTATGTTTTCTGCACCCTTAAACCCCTTATCCTTAAGCACACTAGTATCACTAAATGCTTCTTCATAAGGGTCTTTATCCTTAACGAACAATGGGTGAATAGTAGGATTTTTAACTTCATATTTGGAACTAGCCTCGGTAACTTTGGTAGTTAAATATGTTTCACTATCCAAACAAGCCTTATAAACTAGTTCAAACTCTCTAATTGTCATTTCTCCTAATTCTTTAAAAGACTTTGCTGTCTTAGAAGAGACATAAGCTTTTCTTTTTTCCAAACTAGGACTAGACACATCTCTATATTTTATTGAATAATACTCTTGCATCATTTTACGAACATCAGGATTAATATATCTATTATCATACTTAGCATCATTTTGATTTAAGATTAATAACATTATATCATCAAAGTCAGTAGGTGTAATAAAGTCTTTTATTGTTCCATCTTCGTTACAAATGGCAATATTCCATTTATCATTTTTCTGAACAAATCCTACATATTGTTCACCTAAACATAAATCTAATAATACTCTAAGTTTCATTTCATAGATATTTTGTTCCCCACCTTGAGGAAATACAACCTCAATTAGATATTGTAGATAACTCATTTGAATTACTCTAATATCATTGACTTCGTTTTTATACAATTGTATTACTTCTGATGCACCCATATACAACATATAATTTTTAAGCAACACTGGTTTTAAATATATAATATTACCATCTCTTAATTTATATGGGGCATCTTCTCCATTAGAAAAGTATAGGTTAGTATAATATTCTATATCAACCACAATATCTATCGTCGCTATCGGCACCCATAAATCTGAGTCCTAATATAAGCGTCCTTCCATAGAATGTTTTTGAATTACTAATACCTAAACTACTTGAACAAGAGCGTGACAATTCTCTATCAAATTTTAAAGTGCCCACTCCTACTCCAAGGTCTCTTCCATTGATAACAGATAAGAACAAACTTTCTATCAAATCAGTTCGTTCTACCCAATATCCTTTATATCTAACCATACTTTCTTTTTCATTTGTAATAAATACAACCTCAAAATTAATTAAAGCATCTAATCTATTTGTGGGATTAGTAGTAGTTCTATATAATCTCATTTGAGTTTGCGAATTTGCGGAATCTAATGCCGCTCCAATTAAAGGCTTATAAAATATATGATAATTATTTTCTAATGTCTGACCCGACCATATACAATCCTTTTTCTGCTTTTTTGTAAGGTTTGCTTTAGCTAAAGCATCAGGTTCAGAATAATATAATAATTTCCAAAACATTTCAGCCTCTTCGGTTTGTTCTGTTAATAGTGCTGTTACAATTTGGTTTGGAATAAAAGGAACGTCACCAAAATTGTTAATAGCGCTATCGCTACTGCCATTTACAATATTCATAAGCTACTCCTAAAATTCTCCAATCAACCAATATCTACATGTAACATCTTCACAACCTATTGAACTAAATGTAATATATAATGGAATGTCAGATATTTTGTTATTTGTTAACTTTATTCCATTATCTATTGCTTCAATTTCATAATAATCATCATCTGACCAATCAACAGCGTATGTAACAGTTTGGTCTATGATAATTCCATTTTCATCTACAACTTTATAAGTTATATCTATTTCTTCATCTTGAGGTATGTCATAATTAATAGGGTCTACGATTAATGTTTTCTTCGTAATCTCTTGTTCTGGCTTATGTTCTGTGCCATAATAATCACAAAGATTTAATTCCTTATTATCTCTAGGTAAAATAGGACTATATTTAATATAAATTCTCATTATGGTTACGGTTCCATTAGTACCTTCTTCTTGCATAAAGTTATTAATTTCTTCTACTTCAAATGTAGAACCGTGTTCAAACATAAACCTTTGGTTATTAACTATTTGTTTAGTATCTTCGTTGACTTGTACCATAACAATCATACGTGTATTTGGTACAATACCACTTTTAGCTACATAATCATTAGTAGAACTAATATCCACACCTAAATAACATGGATATTCAACAATTTTATTTTCTGCGTTAATCATAGTTAACATATTATTGCAACGAACTAGCTTAAAATTAGGTAGTTGCTCCAAATTATTAATCGTATCATAGCACAGATATGTTTCTTCATTTTTATTATCTAATGCAAGCTTATAATATTGACCCCTATAATTTTGAATGTGGTCTATATCTTTAGGTAATACCTCAATAAAATCAGAATAAACTTTATTTGCTTGTACCATTAAATCAGATACAGTATCTACCCAAGCCTCATATTCTCTATATTTGTCGTGCCATTTAAATGGGTCTAATGATACTATTTGTTCTTTAACTATTCTCAATTGAGTAGTATCATCCCAACGATTATTTACTACTGCTTGATTATAGTCGCGATAATATTCTTCGGGTGTTTGTTTAATATGAGTTAAATAATTATTCAAAAACTCCATTTTATGCACCCCCAAAGAAAGGCAGTTTACTTATGTTGGCCATTTGGTAGTTTGTTATATCCCTACTAAGCTCTTCCATAAGTTTATCCTTATATTCTGACTTCTGTTTAAGACTTTGCGACTCTTGTAACTGTTTAAAATTTTTAGAACTCATATGTGGTTGGAATACCACTACGTCTTGAATATGTTGTTCAAACCATTTAATTACAATTGTCTTTGCAAGTATAGCTTTTTCTTGCTGAGATAAGTCAGAAGTAAAATAATACTTGTCTCCTACTTTAGTATAATCGAGAGAAGTTAAACAACCAAAGAACTCTGTCATACCCGCAGTAAGTAGCGACCTAAAATAAGTCAGAAAGGCATCATAATCTCTAATAGCCAAGTTATCTAACTTATAATCAATCATAGTAACTTTGGCAAGGTCATAGATTTCTTCAAAATCTACCATATTTAACAAGCTCCTTTCTTTATACTAGGCTAAAAGCCGAATGGTATATGTAGGAGTTGCACCTACGTCTACAAGAGACCTACTTATACCTTAAATGAAATTCGGCAGTTTTTATTTCTGCCGAATTTCAATAAAATTATTTAATTGCCTTAATATCATCAGCGAGTTTAAGAATATCAATACCGCATTCATCTTTAATACGTCTAATTACATTAAAGTTAACATTCTCACCGCTATTAATTCTTTCTGCAATAGCTGTAGCTGTTGACTCTCTTAGATTCTTTTCCATGCCCATAAACAAATCAGCATCTTTATCTTCTTTGAGTAATACTATTTCATCTATAAGCTTCTTATCATAAATCTTTGAATACTCTTCTGTCAATCCTAAAAATTCAACTACATCTTTATCTGCAATATATACAAGTCCGTGTTCAACAGTGTATGGATAAGATGAAACAATATCGCATACATCATCAAACTTAATTAATTTACTATCACCGTAATTATTAAATGTATATACTCTACCCTTTCCACGTGTACCCGTAGAAACATTAAGTATATTGTGCATAAGATTAATAAGCTTAATCTTACGACCTACAAACTTTGTAGAGTCATTTGTTACAACTACTGTCTGCGTCTGAGCATTTGCAAGCTTTTCCTGCATCTCAGCCATCTTTTTATTCTGCTCTTCAATCTGAGCCATAAGTTGTTTAATTAACTCTGTATTATCAGTAGACTCCGTTTTAGTAGCCTCTACCTTTGGAGTAGACTCTGTTTTACGTGGTCTACCTGCTTTTCTTTTCTGTTCTGCCATATTTAAAATCCTTTTCTTTATACTATGTACTCTCGGGGTCGAGTAAACCCAACCCCGATACATTTATTAATTTAGAGTATTATTCTCTATCTAAATCCTTAACTACACCTGCAACAGCATTTGTAATAACCTGTACATCATACTGCTCGTTAAGTGTGCTAATAATTGAAAGATTAGCATTGTCAAATGCGTCACTCTGATGAGACATTGTGCCACCGAAAATACCAATCTTAACAATCTTATCAGCCGCAGGTGAAACTACATAAATCTTAGAATCGTCAAGCTTGAGTGCATAATCTGTTGTAGAGTATGGATTAGCAACCTGCTCCATAGGAATTACATCAAAGCCATTAAATGTCTGTACATGACCAAGCTTTACATATTCAGAATCAAGGAAATATCTGTAATTTGCATCGTCAGGTAATACACCTAATTAATTTATTTAAGTTTTTGCAATAATAAAGTATATTTATTATATGTTATTCTATTGTTATTGTATAAAGTTTCAATAAAATCTACAAATTGAGATATTGTATTATCTCCATTTCCATATATACTATGAAATTCTTTGTGAATTTTATCTGATAGAGTTATTCCATTATTTATGTTTGTTCTGTTTTCTTTATCCAAATTATATCCATTAAGATGATGGACATTTAAATTTCCACCAACTTGACCTGTAATTTGACAAGTATATTTGTCTCTTTCTAAAACAGATTGTATGAATGTTTTATATTCTTCATATTTTCTTTCATTAACTCTTTCTTTTTCTGTTTTATTTGGGTTCCACTTTGGATTATTTTCCTTTGTATTATATTTATACCAACAATCTTTACAACCTTGTTTATTATATAATACTTTTATTGGACTCATATCCCAAATTTTACCACACTTTTTACATTTTACAGTAATCGGATTTGAACAACTAATATATTTTCCCAATATTTCAATATCAGGATTTCCGCTATATTCAAACTCTTTTATAAACTGTTCGTGTGATTTATTTTGAGATATTTTAGCACGTTCGATTCCACAATTGGGACATCCATGACCGTTTAATAAACTAGATGGTATAACACACCATTCGTTATTACATATTTTACATCTACAACGAATTTTAGTCGAACTATTTTTGTATTTTTCTAATAATTCAACATTTTTATTTCCTACTTTATTAAATTTTTTAACAAACTCGTCATTTGAATGTGGATTACATTGTGGTCTCTTTTTAATTGCGCAAACAGGACAACCTCTGCCTTCTAATAATTTATCGGCAGTAGGATTCCATTCATTTCCGCATTCTATACATAAACATTTTACTCTATCTTTTCTTTTTACATATTTAGAAAGAATTTTTATTGTAGGATTTATTTTATTAATTCTACTTTCAAATTCTTCCTGTGTTAATTTTGTATTTCTTTGTGACATAATTATAGCACCCTCTTTTATTTAAAAATAAGGTTGACTACGCAAAACACGTGTAATGTCATTATTGGTTAACTACCAACCTATAATTATATTATCATATTTCTTTATAATTGTCAATAACTTAAATAATATACATTCACTATAATTCGCAACATTATAGCGGTCTTATCCTCACGGACAGACTCCTTATATTTTCATATAAGAGTAGACTATTTGTTCATCTAGTTTTTACTAGAGCGAGATTTTTCTTCCACCATTTGCTTGTGGCTTTACTCCCCCATAAGGGGATAGTCGTTGAGGGTTCTCCATATCAAAAGACTTAGGATATTCCCTGCTAAATGCCCATTTTCTGACTTGATACTTAGGGTTTAACCATATATCATACACATTTCTTTTTTCTACTTTCGTAACCTCTCAGCATATCGTTTCCAATTACTGTTTGGGTGTATATGTGTCTTTAGGGTTTCTTAGCATTTAACCTCGAATACGCACAAATCACTTTATGCGCAGAGTGTTGAAATAAATTCGTTTCTCTTAAGTGCTACAGGTGTTCCCAAGATAACTGCTTTTCTACCACCATTGTAAGCTGTAACTGTCTCGCAAAGTTTAATAAGTGAAACTTCTGAATAGTTAGCAACTGCAAGGTTTCCTGTAAGTGCATTAGCGGCTCCAACAAAAGCGTCATAAGCTGAGAAGAGAATATCTGTCTCAACTGCTAAAGCGGCTTTCATAACTTCCTCAGCAAGATATGAACGTCCAATAAGAATATCAAAGAGGTTAGTTCCAACTGAAATCATGTGATTCTCAGGTGCAAGTGTAACGTCGTTACGATATGTCTTCTGTACGTTTGTCTCACGCTGTCTATTGCCTGCCTTAGATACTGTAAGAAGCTGATTTGAAGCAATTTCAAACTTAATTGTATCGCCATAATCTGCATACTTAATATCTGAGATATACTGTAATGGAGATGTCATAAGAACATCAGGAAGAATCATATCAATAAGTACGTTTCTTGTCTCGTCGGCAAGTTCCTGAACATTTGTTCTTGAAACGAAACGAGCAAGGTCATTCTTATTTGTAGGTACTTCTTCCTTAGTAATTCTGCCAAGCTCCTCAGCAAATGCCTTATTAATAAGGTTGTTCATTTCTTCGCGAGAGTGCTTCTCAAATCCCTTGAGACCTTTTCTCTCATTTAATACTTCGTGTGCAAACTCCTTCATAGCCTCAGCTAAATCCTTAGACTGCTCAGAGAATGCAATAACATTTTCAAACTTCATTATGTTTAATCTCCTTATAATCCTAGTTAATTATTCCTGTACGCATACGCAACGGAAGAATGGAACTTTGTCTACACCAATGCCTGCCTTAGCAAACTCTTCGTAGTGAATAAACTCGATTTCAAACGCTGTTGTATCCTCTGTTGCACCTGTAGCCTTTGCAACTCTTGTAAGAGTCTTCTGACCTGCCTTAGCCTCAAGAATATCTCCGCTCTCGATAGAATCGATGAGTGCCTGTGAAGCTGAATCAAGGTCGTCGATAGAAAATGAAATTTCATCTCCTACCTTTGGCTTGAAAGCATCAAATGTTCTACCCTGAATATTTGTGTATGCTCTCTCGTCAGCAAGTAAACCTGCAATAAGTCTACCGTCTACGTCAATAAATCTATTTGTAGGATTGTAAGCTACATATAAACCTGTAACTGCGCCCTCAGCAGGTACAGTTGCAGTCCATCTGTCTTCTCCTACAGTTGTTGGAGCGGCAAGAGCCATAAGGTTTCCGCCGTCAAAGTCTGCTGTTGTTGAAACAACACTCTTGTTAAGAGTCTTTACGTTATCAGCCGCAATTTTAGACTCGATAATTAAACCATGTGCCATTATTTAAAATCTCCTTTTAAATCAATTACTTTCTTGCAATACGAACGAATACATCTTCGTCCTCTTTCTTACTATTGTCTACGCCACCAAATACGAATACCTCATCGTCTTGTGACTTAGTTTCCTTTGTTTTAGAGTTTTCGTATGCAAAAGCTTTAACCTTATTAGCAAAAGCGTCTACATCTTCCAACTTAACATCTTTAGCCTCGTCAGCAAATGTCTTATACTGTTCCTCATCAAGGTCAAGTTTAACACTAGCAAGTATTATTTTAACCCTCTCATCTCTCTCAGCCATAAGTACACTTTGCTTGTAGTCATTAAGTTCAGCATTTTCCTTTACGATTTCAGCATAAGCATTAATCATATCGTCTGCTGACATTTTAATAAACTCACTAACCTTTTCGTCTTCGATAGAATTGATAAGTTCCTCAGAAGCGAACTCAGAAATAGAAAACTCTTTTTCTTCTCCGCCACAACCCAGCTCTTCTTCTACAATAAGCTCTTCCTCAGAAAGGTCTTTCTCATCGTCTGTAAGAGTATCGTCTGACTCATCTTCTTCTTCTTTGTCTTCTGTTTCGTCTTCTGCAATTTCCTCATCTTCGTCCTTAGACTCAGGCTCTTCTGCCATTTCTTTCTCTTCGTCCTTAGACTCCTCTACTGACTCAGGCTCGGCAAGCTCTTTTTCTTCCTCAGATTCTACATCAGACATTATAACGTCTTTCTCTTCCTCTTCGGCAAGCAACTTTTCATCTGCCATTTTTGTCTCCTTTGTCTCTTTATTATCCTTGGAATCCAAGGATTGTGCAAACTTTCTTAATTCATCAGAAAGTTTTAATGCCTTTTCTTTAGTATAATAATCTTCTGCATCTTGTTCTGAAAATCTAACTATTTGGATATTAGCATCAGGACATGAACCATTTACTGTACTACCTAATATAGTAATTCCATAAATTTCTAATCCATCAATATTAATTGTTCCATCTTCTAATTTGGTATCTCCACTAGTAGCCATTTCAACAGACGCATTTCTAAAATTATTATCAACAAATAAATTATATACATCTGTAGCATATATTTTGCTAATAACCGCATCTACATAAGCCACAACATAACCTTGGTCATTTTGTATAAATTCTACGTCTTGATTTGGTGGAATATAACCAACCACAACTTCTGATGTAGTATGAGTAGTAACGTCACCTTGCCATTTAGAATAATCTGCAACAACAAACTTTCCAACAATACTTGGAACATCACGTCTAAGTATTTCTTCGGTTATATTAATCTTATGAGAATTTGGGGCGGTAGACAACACCGCAACCTTAGCAATCGCCAAATCTGCCGATTCCTCAGTAGCTACGGTTTGTAAGTCATATATGCTAAATAATTTAGTATCTGACATTTTTACCACCTTAATACCACTACTTTACAGCAGTAGTTAATTTATTTAAAGCAATATCCAATTCTGTAGATTTTTCAAAGTATACACCATTAATATCTATATATTTTGGATAAAACTCTAGTTCTTGTAGTTTTAAAGCTATTTCGCTTTCTGTTATAATAATATATTTTTCAATATCCTTTGGGGTTTCTCGGATAATCATTGATTCCGACTCTCCTCTCCCTTATCGGTTAACTCACTATCATCTACTTTTGGCCTTCCACCTTGTGCTCTAGTATTTCCTACATCTGTAGTATTCATAGTATTAAGATTTGCAAGTATAGTAAGTTTGTCTTGCAAGTCTCCATAATGAGCTTCATCAAGTAATCTGCTAAATTCTTGTGGTTCAAATCCAAATGCGCTAGCCCACGCTGACTCGCCTAAAGTTAACCCTAAACTAGCCATATCCTTAATTGCTGACTGCCTCTTATCTCTTTCAAAGTCATAAGTAGAGCCAGTAAATTTGAATGAGAATTTATATTTCTTTGTCTTTTTATTAATAAAGAATTCCAAGAAATTTTCAAATTGAGGATATAACTTTGACATTCTATTATAATCAGTTAGAATAGCATTTTGTAGTTCTGCTTGAGACATTGAACCGTCATGATAAATCAACGAACTTGCGCTATTTCCAAGAGCAGAACTTGTACCTATCTGATTTTTAACACTTGAAGGGTTTGAATCAGTAAACTGCCAACCTCTGATATTTTCCAATGGCATAGCAACAGGTTTAACATTATTTTTCAAACCTGTTGTTACTAATCCCATAAACTCTCCCAACATTTGAGGAGAAAATTTAGTTTGGTTGGTTTTATCTCCCGATTTAAGTCCTTCCATCATTCCAATCTCACCCGCTAATAGATAATATGCACTAATCATATCTTTATCTATTTGTAATTTAGCTACGGTATCATTATCAACTATATTTCTCATTAATCCTGCCAAAGGTGGAATTGCAGAGAAATTGTTTATATTGAATTTAAAACACCAAGCTCCATTTGTAGGGCTTGTTTGAACGTAATTATCATATATACCCTTTCTAGCCTTTAATTGACTATGTGGTATATATGGGTGTTTTGCGCCACTTCCAAACATATTATTATATGCCGTTCTAAACCAAGGGTCAAATAAATCTATATCTACATTTGCATTTAAGAAATAATCCATATCAAAATCAAATATAGGTGTTGATTTATTGCAATATCCCGTGATTAAACATCTGTCTTGTGGCATTATTTGTAAACTGAAATTTCTAAGCTTTGACACATCTAAAGCATTTGCGTCTTTATCGTAAGTACCTTCACTATCTCTAAACCAATAAAATGCCGAGTCGGTTCTAAGCATCTGCCTTACTGCTTTACGAAATTCCTGTTTATAACTAAAATTATCTAAAAACTTATAGACTCTCTTTAAATCGTCTTTATATTCCTTTGAAGCAAGTTCTTCTGCACTCTTATAATTTTTACAAGTAATACGTAAATCAAATGCAAGAATACCCTCATAATATTCAATAACTTTATTATAAATCATATCGAATACTTCAAAGAACTCACTATATCTTTGTAGCGTTTCTTCATCCACTGGAATACTAGCAAGTGCCTTATCAATTTTTTCGTGCGTAGGAGCACTAGCAGGCAAATTATTGAGATTTACTAAAAGTTCATGTTGTGTCCAAGGTGAATAAAGTCCCACTAAACGATTGTTTAATGATTGAGCAAATGTAAGAGTATCAAAGAGTTGGTCATCTGTAAGTTTTTCTTCTGTAACATTTTCTTTTATGCTCATTTATTGACTCCTTTTAACCCGCCAAAAATGCCCAATCTGAAATTGTCCATTCGGGTTCTGTGTCTTTTTCTTTATCATTTATAATTAATGACGAAACATAATTGCCATAAGCATATGAAACTATAATATCTTTAGTGCCAGTACGAGGTTCAGTAAGTCTAACCTTACCTTCTCTCCATTCTTGAGAAAGGTTTATAGCCTCACCTATAAGGGCTTCTGTCATAATATATGGTTTCATTATTTCCATTTTTTCTTCACTATTCATACTCCAATATTCGCTAGTTTCAGAAAATTCTTGGTCAAAATTAATATCTTCTATAAGCAACTCTACGGTTTCATCTCTTAATTGTTTTTGCAAATCAATCCACATATTATTGTTTAATTCAGGTGTTCCTATCATAGGAATTAAACAAGGTATTGCCTGTGGGTCTACTGTTCTTGATTTTAAATCATCTAATTTGGCTTTAGTACAAGTTTGAAATTTACTATCAGAAGAAATAGTAAAACCATGTTCATTCCACTTATCTGAGCTTCTATATGGATGTATCCTAGGTTTTGTTAAATCATTGTACATAACCTCTCCACCGTTTCTACAGTCAAAAACAATATAATCAGCGTGATAATCCCAAAACATTTCTCTTATCTTTAAGTCTATTCCGTCACTATCACTTGCAGGATGAGTTGTTATATAATCGCTAAGTCTAATCCATTTATCGTTTTTATTTATTATACTTGTACAACCAATAACACTTTGGTCATTTTCTTCTGCGCCAGTTGTATTAGCAAACGCAAAATCTATCCAAAGCAGTCGTATTTCGTTATCTTGCTTTTGTCTATTTTTTAAGTCTTCATTTGTTTCTATTTGTTGAGTAGTTGGAAATCTATATGCTATTTTAGATATTTGATTTTTCTTAAAATCGTCTAATTTAAAGAAAGCATCTTCGGCTTCTCCAATCATTTCATTTAAATCTTCCATGCGCATTTCAATTTCTGCGCTATTTTTTCTTGCCTTAAAATAATCAGAAATTGTTTTTAATCCAAATTCAATTGAAACAAAAATGTCTGCGGCAAAGAAATTATACTCGGTATATCTATTATTATAACACTCCTCAACTACTGTCTTAAACATTCTCCAAAACCATTCTGCCTTGTAGCGAGCTGATGTAATATATACAGATTGACATTCTTCAACCCATCTTTTATTTCCTATATATTTTGGATTGTTCAAGAAAATAGCTTGCCTTGGATGAGCCATTTTTTCAAATACTGAATCTATCATTGTCTTTTTAATTAAACGACATTCCTCGTATACTAGAAGTGTGGCTCTTCCTCCTCGGCTACTATCAGCACAGGCATCTACCCAAAGTTTTGAACCGTTAAGTTTTGTAAAGTCTACATAAACTTCATCTCCATAATGAAATTCAATTAAACCTTGTTCATAGTAATATTTTAAAATAGGACTAAGTTTTTTACAAAGCTCTCCTTCCATTTTTTCTTTTACCATTTTTGTAGCCTGTGAAATAGTAGATGAAGTTAAATGAACTTCACTATATGGAAACAATAAACACTTATAAAAACAATATGCACCACATAAAAATGTTTTAGAAAGTCCTCTTGAACAAATAGCAAAAAACACTTCGCTTATACCCATTAAGTGCAACATTATATGTTGAAATGGATGTAATTTTATTTGTAAATGCCTTGAAAGATATAAACTAGGATTTCTACGATATATAGAACACCAACGTTTAATATTGTCCTTTTTTTGCTCTTTTGTGGGCTTTCTATCTTTGTATTTTTCGATATTTTTTTTCATCCATTCTAACATAATATCACCTCTTAATACTTAGGACTTTCCCTAGTTATATTAGGATATTCTTTGCTGTTAGAAAGAATGTTTTTAACGCATCTAAGAATTGAATTACCCCAACTGCTTTGTATATTTAGATAATCTTTATATTCATCTTTATCAACTACCTCAGCAGGCTCGGTATTTTCAATTTCCCATATCTGATATTCAAGTATTTTTTCAATATCAGATTTTTTCTTTTTTACTTCAAAATTATCCAATTTTAAAGTTTTTAAGAGATTGGCTATTTGACTCTGTACTTTTTCTTGAGTCATATCGCCATTATATGTACCATCGTTAATTTTACGCAATATTAATCTGTAATTGCACAAATCACGAATCAAATCTATTCTTTGCGGAGACAATTCTTCTTCTTCATCATCACTTGTATATCTTTTAAACGTCTCTTCTAAGAATTCATACTCTGATTTATTACATTGGTCTCCCCATTTTTTTATAAGCTCTTTCATTTCTTCTTGATTTTCAAATCCATCAGTGTCTATTAATCTAAAATCACTTATAGAAAAATCAGACCATATGTTTTGTTTCTGAGTTTTAGATGAAAATTCAGTCATATATCTATTAATAGTAACTTTACCATATTTAGAACTTAATTTATCATAAATTTCTGTAATAAATGGCACATTCTCTTGAATAAGAGTATAATATAATGCCAATTTGTCGTTATCGTTACTATTTTTATAATAATAATCATAAATTTTATCTAAACATTTTTTACAATATCTACTATGACCGTTACCCCACATATTAAACGTAGAATAAAAATCACTATCTAACTTATTTCCAGTACATTTGAGTGTAGGTTGTCCTTCACCCAAACATAACAACCTCTCTTTCGCCATATAATCAATCCTTTCTTAAAATATACATACATAGAAAAAGCCTCATTACTGAGACTTTTAGAAAGAAAGGATTTCGGTCTTATGAAACCTTTTCTATGTATATATAATAGAATATGTCCGATTTGAACGGCTCCCCAACTTCCCAAAAGTCGTGTGCTACCATTACACCACATACTCTATAAGTGCTTTTTAGTAGACTTCCTACAAGGATTAGCACTAACCCTAAAGCGTTAAGCCGCTTATACCTAAGTAAATTCCCGTTTAAAAGAGTCGGGATACACTACTCTGCTTTTAAATTATAAATACATCTGTCTCCATCATAAATAATTAAATTTTGACTAGGAGTTGTTACCTTGCGTATAGACAATGCATAATCATCAGAACCATCTAAACAACCATTTACACAAACAATACTATTACAATCGTTTATGTCCTTATAAGAATGAGTGTGTCCTAAATGAACTTCTGCAATATCAATTTTGTACATTTTAACATAATCATCTATTGCTTTGTTTATTTTATCATTTTGACCATGGGCTAGTATAATATTTTTCCCATCAACTTCATAATGAACAAAATCTAAACCTTTAGAATCTATAATTTTTACATCTTTTAATTTATCTCTTAACCATAATGGTATCAACATTTCAAAATTTTCTTTTGTAATGCTATCGGATTTATTTGGTGTTAAACGACCATGATTTCCAAGTGTTGTAATAACTTTAATAGAATTAAAATATGGTTTCATTGAATTAATCAATTTTGCAAGTACATTTGTTACTGTTGCAATTTGTTGAATTACCCCTTCTTCTTGCTCAACTCTTGAACTTATATGAATCGCACCATCTACCATATCTCCGTTGATTTCAATTACTAAATCTGTAACATTATGTAAATTACAATATTTTATGGCTTTATCTCTGATTGTTGTTGCACGTTCCACCATTGTATCAATATCATAATAATTAAAAGGATTGTCTATTAATGCTCCACAATGCCAATCAGACCAACTTAGAATTCCATATTTTTTATCAACTGAATTATTAACTGGTTTATATTCTCTAACTGGAAGGTCAATAAAACTGTCTTTAGCTAATTCTAAAATATTTTCAAATCTAGCTTCTTCTCTAAGATTTTTTCTTTTCTCTCGGTTAGCATCTTGTAATTTACAACGTTCTTTATATATTTCATCTTTAAGATTTTCTAATTCTTCTATTGCGCTATCATCAATATTATCTATAACTATCTTATCTAACATTTTATTTACACAATAAAATGCTTTTCTTAAATTATCTGAACTATATACGTTTTCTGTACCAAGAACAGAATCTCCCCATTCGGTGTAAGAGATTTTTTTATTTGAGCAAGCCTCGGTGACTCTACGAATATATGTCAAATAACTTTCGCCATCTCTTCTCTGCATAGACTACACCTCTATAGGCAAATCGGCGCTAATCTTAATGTTGTATCCAACAATCTTATTAAGAATATCTAACGCATCAATTTCCTTAACTTCCTCTTTGCCGTCTTCTACGATAAATACTAATTTATCATCATCAACTACATCTACCACTCCAACCAAATCTAGTTTTTGTGATAACTCAAATTTTCCTTTTGCCATAATTAATCCTTTCTTTTTTGATTTGTTTTTTCAAACAATTCTGCAACGGTAGCTTTTAGAGGAATATCTTTAGCGTTTCCATGAGTTGAAACAACGCCATATTTTTTATTGATGTCATCTTTAAACTCCTTATATGGAGTAAATTTTATTTTGTCCATTTGAGGGACATATATGTACTTCTTCTCTCTATTTTTTCCCGTTGCTATCATTTCTCTATCTTCGACGTGTTCAATATAAAACTTACCAAACTTAGGCAGTACAAATTCTCCATTAAGCTCTAATTGCTCTAATATAATTTTATACAAACCTTGTAAATATTTATCTGCTGAATTTATTGTAGCACCTTTAACCTTAAATGTCAATAGTCTACATAATTCATCATATTTAGTTTTCTTTCCCATCTGAATTACCCAAATTTTGTTTTTCTTTATACTTCATTATTCGTTGATATGAAATATTTTTAACACTATTTTTAAGTGATGTTATTGGAACCATACGCATTTGGTCATATTCTTCTTTTAAATGTGCATTACTTAAATCTACATGTTTTATCGCGCCTTTTATTTTTTTATTTGGGTCGTTATATCTACGAATAAAATTTATTTTTCCTAAATATGGAATAGGTATTGTATAATTAGTTGGTCTGTTAGGGCTTTCTACTATTTGCTCTATAACGCTATAATAAGTTTTAAAACATTCCCTTACTTGAGATACTGTTAAGCTTGATTGTTGGGCTATTGCTCGACACACGTCTAATGTTGTTACATCCATTTTTTGTCGTGCCATAATATACCCTTTCTTCGCCATATAAGGCTAAATTGCAGGCTCTTGATTTGAACAAGAATCCTGAGATAATGAGTCTCAGATGCTTCCATTACACCAACCTGCTATAATACCACCATTACTTTTACATAATGGTGGTTAAATAACATTTTGCGATTAATCTCCATATTAAATCTCTACCCGACGCCTCGGACGTAGAAGTACCGCACTTGGACTCTGAGCGGCTAGGCTACTGAGGTTAATAAACCCGTTCTACCCACTTTTCCTATCATAATGTGTAGATAAGAAAAAACCTCACAAACCTTTATTTTAGTGGGTTTGCGAGGTTTAAATTGTACTAGGTGTACATAAAAAACGTTAATTTTCAATATTTTTACTAAAACATTTAATAACGTTTTGGGAATTTATATCATATAAAACTTTTAACAATAAAGATTTATTTTTACTTGTTAAATTATTTATAGTTTCAACATTTTGTTTTTGAGCAGTTGTAATACAAAACGCCCTATCTATTAACCAAGATGTGAGACCAATATAACTATTCGATATATAAATTGTTTTCAATTCATTTAAAAAATTTTCGTATTCTTCTGTAAATAAAATATAATCTTCTTCTGTTTCTTTATCTCTATAAAAAGACATTAAAGAATATTTTGCAATTAAATCTTCTACTTTTTTACTTTTTCTTCTATCCATATCTAATTTATATGGTTTAAAAAAGTAGTCCATATATAATGTGCTTTCAGAACTCCTAAAACTTGGAATTTTAACACTATATAAATAATTCATTGGACATATTAATGACTTATTAATTTTATTTGTATCAAACAATTTGTTTCCATTTTTTATTCTTTTTGAGTCCTGAATAGATTTCCAAAATATAGGATAACCATTCTTTTTAATATGCATATCTTTTGATATTCTTTCTATTTCTGAATTTATATTTACATCAAAAGACCTTTTTGCATTATCTATAGCACATTGAGCTAATACTGCAAGGATACAAACATAATCTATATATTTTTGTTCATTTGGAAACGAATACATATATGTTTGAGCAATCTGAGCTATGTTACTTGAATTTCCTATTGCTTCTTGTGCTTGAGCCAATCCGTTATCTATAACTGCAAAATTAGTTAATGTATTGTTATATTTTTTACCGTCTTTAGGAATATTATTAACAATAGTTAAATCGTTTTGATAAGCATTATAGGCACTTTGTACGATTGGAGGATTATTAGTCACAAATCCCATATCAGAATCAAAATCGCACCCATTTGCCCTATCTTGTATATCTGTATGACAAGTATTAAGGGCGATTATTTGGTTTCCTAAGTCAAAATATTCAAAAAATTCCTTACTCCATATATTATGTAAATGTAAAATATTATTACGACTATTATGTGGGCTACGAAATCCTGCTAAGTACTCACCATTTGCAAATCTAGTTGTAAAACATTGAATTGCATCTTCTTCTGAATTAAATGTTGGGTCGCTCTCGGGGTTTTCTCCAACACTATGTAACAACATTGCATATGGAGAACCACAAAATACTAAATTATCTCCATTTTGTATTATTTTACCGCTTTTTACAAGCTTTACATAATCTTGTATAATTCTACTTTTACGCTCTCTAAAATATTTACTTCGATAAAATTCATTGTTATTTTCATATAATGCGACTAATACATTGAAGCCATTAGAAAAATTTGAGTTTCTTTTAAGGTATTCTATAAACACATCATTGTCGGTTTTTAATTGAGTAATATATTTAATTGTTTCTTCAACAACTTGTGGCATTTTGTCATAATCTAAAGAATTAACCATTTGATATGACATTCTTTGAACATCACCCATTTTACTTTTATGGGCTGTTTTAACCACACCAAACATACAGTTATTTTCTCTTACTCTATCACACCAATAATCATACGATACATTGAATTTCAACCATTTACAAGCATTATCTGTAGTAATAAGTACTATATCTCTAACATAATGTTTATTTCCAAACATATCTTCTACTTGAGCGGTTAAATAATTATCACCATAATAATCTTTAAAGAATTTTTGTATCTTTGTTTTAAAACAAGCCATTTTAGTCATATGATGTCTAAGTAATACATAGCCCTCTCCCCAACTTGGAAAAATTGACTCATCAATCAAACCTTGTCCATCGAACATAGTATTTTTCAGTTCATAATCTTTTTTTAATAAAGCATGACACTTTTTATTTTCGTCTGTTTCGATACTAATTACATTTGTCTTGAATAAACTGTCAAAATCATTTATTATTAAAATATTTTTAGGGTCAATTTTTATTTTACCAACAATGGTGCTTGAAATAAGAGAACTATAGGCTCCCATTTCAACTAAAGGTGCATTTTCACTAGGCATTTTCAAACCCATTCTTATAAAATCTTGAGCTTTTTTGAATAATCTATCGCAAATGAACATACATTCACCTGCTTTTGCCTTTCCTGTGCTACGGAAAAACATATTATAGTGTATTGTTTTTTCCGATTTAATTTCTCCGTTTTTCTTTCTTGTAATATATCTAATATCTACTCCATTGTTATAAAAGTCTATTCTAATATCTTCTTTTTTCTTTTCAGAAAATAAATCTTTTTTAATAATTGTATTTTGAAGTCTATCTTTAAAATATTCAATTTGTTCCTCTGTATAAATTTTACTTGGATTCTTTTTACTATGACCGTTATTAATTAAATATTCCCAGTGTTCTTTTTCTTTGTCATAACTCCTAGAATCCTGATTAAATTTAATACAGATAATATCTTTAGTTTCTCCACGTTCAACCTTAAGTCCATTTTCTTTTAAAAAATCTAACAGTAAACTATTAGTTAAAACGGCGTAATTCCATTCATACTTAAAGTTGATTCCTAGATTATACTCATACAGTGATTTTGCCTCAAAGCTTTTGATTTTTATGCCGTATTCCGTATTCATCTATTAATCCTTTCTTTCTGTTTATTAAATTTTAATTCCAATTATCTAAATCAAAATATACGTCTTCGACACTATAACAGTTTTTATCATTAATATCTTCAATTAAACCATATCTTAATATATCACATTCAAAATTATAATCTCTTTCTCTTTCTATTTCCCTTTTTCTGTTATAGCTTTTGTTGACACTCATCTCTGTCCATCTAGCCATGTTATTATCTCCTTTCTTTTAATCTAATTGTATTATACTATGTTATATACAATAAATCAAGTGTTTATATATAGCATAATAGTGAAACATATTTTATGTATAAAGAGTGATTTAGTTTTAAATGTGGCAGAG